>JADMIO011116459.1_pt1 | contig 50359 bp, 69 predicted proteins | sample 8958161 | NCBI WGS metagenome assembly JADMIO01 (sample SAMN16585339, study PRJNA669376) | soil metagenome | isolation source: Crop rotation soil | place: USA: Cullars Rotation, Alabama | collected 2011 | reverse complement strand
GACAACTTGTCCACGTGGAATTCTAAGCTTAGGATCCCAATGTGCTGGAAAGAGGGCTTGAAAGCCGCCGCGCAGAGGGTATCCAAAGCGGGCGTTCGGGCCCATGGGTTTGGGAGCGGGCTGAAGCGCGCCCTCTATCATCTCTTCGAGGTCGGGGAGAGGGACGCGTCCACCGAGCCAGGATGTTTCCATTTCGGTCAGGGGGACTTTCCACAATTTGCGGTTGTAGGGAATCGCGAAATGCCGGGCGATTCCCTTCCCCCAGACTTTATAGATGAATTCTTCGAAGTTGCGCGGCGGCGCGGTTGGCGACGCGGCGAGTTCGGCTGTGCTTTCAAGGACGCCGTCGGCGCAGCAATCCCCGATCGATTCGGCTTTACAGGCAGCCGCGCCGGAACCGTTAGCGTGGCCCGCCGCGCGTTTGACAGGCGCGCCGATCGATCCAAACCGTGATTCTATGGCGCCAACGATACACTCTTTGATTACCGAGGGCGGCAATCCATACAGCGATCCCTGGAACGGATAACGCGTGTAGACATTCTTACTGTATATCCAAGCTTCGCGATCCTGCCAACGCACATTATCGCCAAGCAGCATTTTGTAGAGCTCATGCACGTACTCGTCGTTAGAGAACATGATGTGGCCGGCGTAGTCGAAGGTAAAACCGTGATCGACGATGGAACGGCACCAGCCGCCGACGCGATCGTTTTGCTCAATCAGCAGCGCTTCCGCACCGAGGTGATAAGCGGCGCTGAGACCGGTCGGACCGGCTCCTACAACGATCACGGGGGCGTTGCGAGCGAGCGACGGGGCCGCGTTCATTGTGACGATATGCTTCTCCATGCCAGAGACAGTTGTGTCCCAGGAAGTCTTGGCGAGCACTTCGCGCATCTTCAGGACATTCTCCGCAAGGTCCAACTCGGAAGATGCGAGCGCCCGTTCGCAGGCCTGTATAAATTCTTGCGGCGTATCGCCGAGAAAAACGATATGTCCATAGGGGTCGGCGACATCGGTGATTCGTGTACTGACGATCGGCCGTTCCGCGGCCATGTATTCAAGCGTCTTAGTCGGGCTGATGAATCGTGTCGCGTCGTTGCGCGCGAAAGGCAACAGACACACGTCCCAGCCGGCGAGATACTCGGGGAGCTGTTCATATTTGCGCTGACCGAGGAAGTGCAGATTGGGACGGCGCGGCAACGCGGCCGGATCAATTTTGACGACCGGCCCAACCATCACGATTTGCCACTCGGGATGCGCCTCCGCCAATGCATCCAAAAGCGGCAAGTCCATGCGTTCGTCGATGACGCCAAAGAAGCCCAAGCGCGGATGGGGAAGAGCGGCTTGATCGGGGGCTTCCGGCGCGACCTTTGCCTGGGCAAACTGTTTTTCATCGACGCTGCTCGGAAAGCAGTGCACGTTTTTGTGCCGATTCTGTTTCGCGCGGAACAGGCTTGGTCCACCGGTGAACACGATATCGGCTTGCCGCAAGAGCTGCTCTTCGCGCTCTAAAAGTTCTGGCGGAGCGCCCAGGAACGCGGACAACTCGTCCATGCAGTCGTAAACGATCGTCGCCGGGTTGCAGGCGGCGGCCAGGGGCAGCGCCATTGGCGTATAAAACCAAACAAGAGGATCGCGGATCTGCTCGTCCTGCATGAATTGCGCGACCAACCGCATTAAATGCGGCATCTGCTCGTCGTTGAAACCAGGCTTGAGCGCGGGAGTATGCGCTCGCAGGACTGACAACTGCTCCGCCTCTTCCACGCGTTCCCAACTCAGCACACCCGAAGGATCATGCACCGGCTCCTCCACATAATAGACACGCCGGTTACGCGCCATCCGTGAAAGAAGATGTTGAGGTCTTTGGTATACGAAGTTCCAACGCAGATGTGAGAAGACAATGATCGGTTGCTGCTTGTCCATAAAGGGTCCTCTGAAGAGTGCTCGTGTTGCGGTGAGCAACGGGCTGAATCTTGCAATTTAGCTGCCGGAAGGATCAGTCAGAGGACCGCGGATCGCAAACGGAGAAATTCCGCATAATAATCCGAATCGAGGGCTCGCTCGAGAAACCCATTGGAATTAGCGTGAATGTCCCACAGACCGCAGTTGTGCCAATGCGCGAAGTCTTCCCAATCCGGGCGGTCGAGGATCGGATAGAGACAGATTCCTTCCACGGGGACGCCGGCTCCGCGCGCCATATGCACCTCGCCGGCGATCTCGCGAATCCACGGAGCCCTGCCTTCTCCATAGTGGCCGGTCTCGGCTACAAGAACAGGTTTCCGGTAGCGAGCGAAGGCTTCGGCGAGTAAGGCGCGAAATGGAAGCATGCGCGGATCTCGCGGCCGGTCCTCCCATCGCAGGCGTTCTCCACAGTGCTCCCACTGATTGGAGTAATAATAGTTGACACCAACAATATCAAGGTAGTTGAAGCTTCCCCCTAAATCCGCGTGCGACCGGCCACAGATCATATCCCAGGCTTCAAATTGCGCGTTTCGGTAGATGATCGCGCTTTCGGTCAGTTCCGGGTGGTCGCGAGGGGGCACGACATGGACGATGGGGTCGGCGAACACGATGCGGGCGCGGGGATCAACGCTCCGCACGGCGTCGACGGCGGCGATCGAGGCGCGGACGAACTGCCTTTTCAATTCGTCGTCACGCCCCGAAACGAACGGGTACATGACCCCGCGTCCGATCGCCCAGGGGAGAAATGAGAGTTCGTTGATAGGAGTGTAGAAAGGAATCGCGTCTCCAGAATCGGCGATGACGCGCGCGACGGCTTTACTGAAGCGGGCGAAGCGATCGACAAATGCGGCCGAGAACACGTCGAGGTCATCGGGCCACCCGTAGTGGCACAAATCCCAAATGACCTCGATGCCCATTTCCGAGGCAGCCTCGAGCATTGGCAAAAACGAAGAGAAGTTATAGTTTCCGCCCGAATCGACCAAGTGCCAGCGAACGGCGTCGCGCGCCGATTTGATTCCGAGTTTCAAGAGTAAATCGTAATCATGACGGACTTGCACGTCATGCTGAGTGACTGCGATCATGTCGAGCCGTTTGCCGTGCCGGTTAATATGACACGAGGCTTCATATCCGCCCAGCCAGAATGATCGAAACAAGGACGGGGGAGGGGCCGGGGACGGTGACGCAATCTCCAAGCTATCGATCTCCCTGCAGCCGATAGTCTTCGACGGGAACCCGATATTGGCTGCGCTGCGAATCCATCAAATGCTGCCGCCAACTCCATTCGATTTGACGGTCGCGAGCGGTCTGGGCTCCTCGCGTCGCCAAGTTGATTTCTTCGATCGCGAACTTCGGCGTTCGATCCGCGTAGACGAGCCCATTGGCCTCCTGGTAGGTGTCGGTGAATTGGGTATAGCAGAAGCCGGCCAATAGCGGCAGAGACCGCACCGCATTCATCAACTCCGCGTACAGGAGAGCAAACTCTTCGACAGTCTCGGCTTGACTATAACCCCAAGTACCGCGATTGCCGGGATCGAATGCAATGCCCCCAAATTCGGTAAGCATGATCGGTTGATTGACAGGAGTCGCCGAATCGAGCACCAGTAGACGGCCTCCGGGACGTTCACGCTTGAATAGCTGGGCGCCTTCTTCGGCTACGTAGCGCCGCACCAAGCGGTTGGGGTCGCTCTCATAATCATGAATGCCAATAATGTCGGTGGCCACGCTCTCCCAACCATCGTTGCCGATGACGGGCCGGGTGGGATCGAGCGTTTTAGTCAGGTGGTAGAGCGCCTGCACGTAGTGCCGCTGAGCCGGACTGTCAGGAAGGTCGGGCACTCCCCACGACTCGTTAAAAGGCACCCACGCGACGACGGATGGATGGCTAAAATCGCGATCGAGAACGGCCGTCCATTCCTTGGTCAGCCGTTCAATGGATGTCTTGGTAAAGCGGTAGGCGCTGGGCATCTCGACCCAAACGAGTAAGCCCAATGTGTCGGCCCAATACAGATAACGCGGGTCTTCAATCTTCTGGTGCTTACGGACTCCATTGAACCCCATGTCCTTGACAAGCTGGATATCCAAGCGAAAGGCGTCATCGTCCGGCGCGGTGAGGCCGGTGTCCGGCCAATAGCCCTGGTCCAAAACCATGCGCAGCGGATAAGGGCGTCCATTGAGGACGAATCGATCGCCCTGGACACCGATAGAACGTAAAGCGGTATAGCTGGCGACTTCGTCAATCAGGACGCCTCGTTCGCCCCACAACTGGAGGCGGCAGTTTATGAGCGTCGGCTTGGAAGGCTGCCAGAGCAGTTCATTGCGATAGTCATCAATTCCGGGATCGGATAAGACAATACGGCGGTGAACTTCGCCTGCAACGACGGTATACGTGTCATCGGCGAGCAGCGTTTCTCCGGCAAACAGACTCGCTTTGAGCCTCAGGGTATGAGAGCAAACTCCAGAGACACGCAGGTCGATCGAAATCTCCCAGCGTTCGACATTGGGAGTCCAGCGGATATTTGAAATCCAGGAAGAGTTTACGCGCTCCAGCCATACGGTTTGCCAGATTCCAGTCGTTCGCGGATACCAGATGGAGTGTGGATTCAGTTGCCAGTCCTGCTTACCGCGCGGTTTGGAGAGATCGTGGGGATCGTCCTCGGCTCGCACGACAATAATCTGTTCGGCGCCAGGGTCCAACAACGGAGTGATGTCGAGTTGAAAGGGAGTGTAGCCTCCTTCATGGGAGCCGGCGAGTTTCCCGTTCACCCATACAGTCGCCGAATAATCGACTGCGCCGAAATTGAGCATGAGATGTTCGTCGGGTCGGAGATCGGGCGCGCGGAAAGATCGGCGGTACCAACAGGCCGCATAGAAGCCGGTGTTTCCGATTCCACTGGCAGGAGCTTCCGGCGCGAAAGGCACCAAAATGGTCTGTTCCCACTGCACCTGTTCGGGCAAAGTCAAACGCGCTTCGGCATCAATCGAGAATTCCCACGCGCCATTAAGAGACATCCACCAGGCACGCTGCAGGAGGGGCCGTGGGTAGACTTGGGTGGGATCAGAAGAGGCGTCGTTCTGCATGGTTTCGCAGCGATATCACTTTAGTATAAAGCTAGGGGATCAGCGCTTACAACGAATGGACGGGATCGATGATCACAGACAATGATCAGAAAGCCGATTTGCTTGTCGTGCTTTTCTTTTCCGCTCAAGCACTTCACTGAGAACAATACAGGCCAGTTCGTCAGGATCGAGCGTTAGATGATCTGGGCAATAGCCGCGCAAACCGCGACGGCTTCGTCTGCCGGCTTTTGAGGTTTGCTGATAGCCGTCAATACTCGCACAGCGACAGCAGTTTTCGTACTGGTCATAACCGACGCCCACGCTTAAGGAGAGTGCAATCAGGGCGCCAACTATCGAGGGAGCAGCCTCATGAACACTGGCGAAGTCGCGAGGCGGCCATTTCCGGAGTGATATCTCTTTGAGACTCAGCCAACAGTTCGTAGCCGACCATGAACTTCCGGATCGTCGCCGATCTCAAGAGCGGAGGATAGAAGTGAGCATGCATGTGCCAGATGGCGTTTCTTGCGTCGCGCTGCTCCGGCTGTTGATGAAAGCCGAAGGTGTACGGAAAGGCGGTTCCGAACAAACGATCATAACGCCGCGTGGTCTCTCGTAGGATCGCGCCTAGGTCATGCCGTTCCTTCTCTTTCATGAGATCGAGCAGACAGAAGTGGCGTTTAGCCATCACGATCGTTTCGAAAGGCCACACGGCCCAAAAAGGTACGACGACGGAATACGATTCATTCTCACAAACGGCCCGCTCGCCCGAGCGTTCCAGATTTACGTAGTCGCATAACAGACAGGAATTATGCTGGTCACGATACTGCTGCTGACTGTAATCCTCTTTGCGAATTTCGTTGGGAATGCTCTCCGAGGCCCATACCTGGCAATGCGGATGAGGGTTGCTTGCACCCATCATGAGTCCGCGGTTTTCGAAGATTTGAACGTAACTGACGAAGGGTGATTTGCGGAGCTCGACGGTCTGATCACACCATGTGTCGACCACTCGTTTAAGATCGTCAAGTTCCATCGAAGGCAGGGAGAGATCATGACGCGGTGAAAAGCAAATGACACGACAAATACCTCTTACAGCGGTCGCTGTGAGAAGCTGGCTTTCATTCATAGGTTCTGTTTGAGGAAGCAGAGCTGGGAAATCATTGTCGAATACGAACGTCGAAGTGTATTTTGGATTTCGGACTCCTTTCGCCCGAGCGTTGCCGGGACACAAATAGCAGGACGGATCGTAGCGGACGGCCGCGGGCGCATCGGCAGGTTCAAGCTGGCCTTGCCAGGGACGCGAAGCGCGATGAGGCGAGACCAGAACCCAATCGCCGGTCAGTGGGTTAAGGCGACGGTGTGGACGTTCCATCCACTCAAGCACGGGGACCGACGTCCTCTCCCGCGGCGTCTCCGGCGGAGCACACGTAGATTTCACAACTTATTCCAGTTGCCTGACGATAGCGTTCCGCGACTACGCCAGAAAATCCATCGACCTTCGTTGAGTCCACAAGCGCTATCGTACAGCCTCCAAACCCGCCACCAGTCATGCGCGTTCCGTAAACTCCTGGAATGCCGAGTTGAATTTCGACCATAGTGTCGAGCTCAGAGCAACTCACCTCATAATCGTCCCGCAGACTTCGATGGGATGCGGTCATCAGCGCGCCGAAATGCGGTAGGTTGCTCGCCTGGAGCGCTTTCGCGGCATCCTGCACGCGCTCATTTTCTCCGACCACGTGCCGGCAGCGGCGATAAACAACTTCATCGAGCTTGCCGGCAAACATCGCCAGCTGTTGCGCGTTCACATCGCGGAGGGCGTGGAGATTGGGAAGAAACTTGGAGAGCGCCGCGACGCCCTCTTCGCACTGCTGTCGCCTGCGGTTGTATTCGCCCGACGCCAGATCGTGGCGGACCATCGTATTACAAACCACTAGGGCTGCTTCTCGCGGGACGGGCAGGTAGTTGACGTCCAGTGAGCGGCAATCTAGCAGTAGCGCGTGGCCGCGTCGTCCGTGGCACGCGGTGAACTGATCCATGATTCCGCAACGGGCTCCCACAAATTCGTTCTCGGCGCGTTGCGCGAGCTGCGCGATCTTCAAAGGCTCGAGAGTAAGCGACGAATTCGCGAGCATCGCAAGGGCGGTGGCGACCTCGATTGCGGCCGAGGAACTCAATCCTGCGCCAACTGGTATATTGCTGTTGATCTGAAGTCTAGCGCCGCGAAGAAGGCATCCCTCCCGTTCGAGTATGATGGCGACTCCACGAACATAGTCACTCCAGTGCCGTCGCGGAACGGGGTTCGGGTCATCCAGATCGAAGACAGCCGTTTCGAAATATGTATCGGAGAGCACATGCACCAGTCGTTCGGGGATCGGTTGGAGCGCGACACGCGTCTCGTATTGAATCGCAATCGGTAAGACAAAGCCGTCGTTGTAGTCGGTATGCTCACCAATCAGATTTACGCGGCCGGGCGCGCGGAATATTCGTCGGCGTGGTTGCGGGACGAAGTCTGTCGGCAACGATTCACTCTTTGGAGTGGTCACCTGGTTTTTGGCGGTCCGGAGCCGGCTTTAGTAGCGCCGTTGGGGTCGGCCATCTCAGGTCCCGGTCCATTATAGCGTGTGCCGCCGTTGCCGGTCGCGCGATTTCCGATTTCGCGGTTGGCTGCTGTGTCGGGATTTTTGGGAATTGTCGATTGATTAGTAGTCGCCGCTGGAGATGCCTGGCCTCCCGAGGCGCCGACCTGTTTAGGTTCACCGCGGTTGTTCGAGCAACTGGCCACGAACAGCAATGCCGCGGGGACGATAGCGAGGAGATTCGATTTCATGTATACCTGCTCCGCGATTAGGAGTGCACGTGGTGTGCCACGGTTATTCGATTGCTGTCGAGAGACACTATGATCGAGAAAAGCAGACCAAAGACCAAGAAGGCGCGGACAGAGCCTCTGCGGCCGGATCAAAGTCGGAAGCTCGTCGACAAGGCCGCCAAAGATCCGGATTGGAAGAATAAGACCACCGGGGCGAAGAAAATCTAACGCAAGTTTAGGTATTTTTGGGCCGTTGGTCGCTGGATTCTACCCGTCAGGCCGGCTGTAGCAATTGTGTTATAGTACGGCTTTCATGCTCCTGGTCATTCGGGTCGTTATCTGTGTGGGCGTACTTTGCGCCAACGCACCCGCGCAAACGAGATGGCTTGGCGACACTCCTCACGCGCCAAGCGTTGGGATTTTCCTCAATTTCGATCACGCAGCCTCCGCATCGTTAATTAAAGCAATGGAGCGTGAGGCGGGGTCGGTTTTGGACGGCGTTGGGCTTCAGTTCTCGTGGCTTACGGGCGATGCGCAGTCCGAGACATTCGACAATCTTGCTGTTTTACGCTTTCGTGGAAGTTGTCGTATGCAAGCGGCCGGAGGTCCGGTAAGGGAAGGCGCTGGCCCCATCACATTGGGTGCGACTGAGCTTTACTCCGATGCGGTAGGACTTTTTAGCGATGTGCTCTGCGACCAGATCCGGACTAGTATCGCGAGCCTGCTCGAGACCGCATCGTCGCTTGATCGAGATGCTGCATTTGGCAGAGCTCTGGGCAGGGTTGTCGCGCATGAGCTGTATCACATTCTCGCGGAGACTCCGCGGCATTCACGCACCGGCGTTACAAAGGCGCTGCAGACTCCCCTTGATCTCATACGAGGGACGGTCCATATCGATCAGCAGGCAATTTCCTTCTTGCGGAAGCGCTTGAATCTAGACAAAAGTGGCGGTCCGAACCGGCTGAACTCGAACCGCCCTGATTTTGCAGCTAGAACAATATTCTAGCGGCGACCTGTAGCTTACGTTCCGGCGCAAATGGAAGAGTACTGATGCTCTGTCCAAAGCTCGCCGAGCTCACGTTCCCGATAGGATTGGCGAAATGAGGCGAGTTGGTGATATTGAATGCCTCGCCTCGAAGCTCGAGCCGCGTCTGCTCGTGAACGACGAACGAGCGATGCAGTGAGACGTCATAGTTGGTGAACCCAGGGCCGCGGACCGAGTTTCGTCCAAGATTCCCAAGTGAGTTTGCCGCGGGTTGTGTGAATTCGAACTGTAGCGACTGGTAAGGCACCGGTACGAATCCGAAGAATGTCGGGACTGGAACTACAACCGTCGACAGCCCAGTAACCACAGTGCTGGCGGTCGGCGTGTTTCCGATGCAATTACATAAAGTCGGGTCGGCTGTAAGGGTGATGGGCGTGCCGGAGTTCCATCGGAACACTCCGCTCAACTGCCAGGGGCCGAGAATGCGCCCGATCCAGCCCTGATTCAGGAAATGAGTATCGGCGCCGATCGGGATCTGCCAGTTGTGGCTGAACGTAAACATGTGAGTGCGATCCCAATCGGCGGGCCCGTAATTGGACCGCAGATTGAGATTGTTCTGGAACGGCGTGAGGCCGTTGCTTCCGTAATCGAGAGCCTTGCTGTAGGTATAAGCAGCGGTGAAGCTCAGACTCTGTCCAAAACGCTTGGTGAGATTCGCCTGGAGAGAGTTGTAGTTGCTGTTGACGCCCGTGCCAGTTTCGATCGTACTGCCAGTGCGGGCGAACTGGACGGTGTTGAGGGGCAGACCGTTGACGCCGGCGCCGGGTTGGGCAGCGTTGATATCCCGACTGTACGGGAGGAAACGGCCCACGTTTCCGACGTAGCCAATCGACCCGACCAGGCCGTATCGTCCCAGATCCTGCTCGATCAAGAGGTTAAACTGTTGAACATACGGCGTGCGCATGTCGCGAGGCGTATAGTACAAGGTCGAGTTCGGCGCGACGATGGAAGAGGCAGAGGTAAGGTTGGTCGTCACCGTCGGCAGCGTACCGAATGTCCCGGATGCTGTGCCGAAACCACTGGCGACCCCCGAAGTTGTTCCGGGATTCGACAGCAGCGATGCCGCGTAGAAGCTCAGCGGGCCTTGGAAAAAGGTGATTCCGTAACCGCCCCGAACGACGGTCCGCTCCATCGCACGGTAGGCAAATCCGAAGCGGGGAGCGACATTCTTCCAATTAGTTTGAACGTTTCCGACGTTATCGATATCGCCTGTGTTCGTCGGCGACAGTTGGTTAGTAGCCGGGTTATAAATGAAAATGCCTTCGTTGCGGCGCGGAGCTACCGGAGAAAAGACGTCCCAGCGTCCTCCAAGTTCAAGGGTCAGCTTATCGCTTACTTTAAAAGAGTCTTCTAAGTACAGAGATCCCTGAGTGGATGTGTAACTCGAACGAATGCCGGCCATGGTGCGTCCCGCCTGCGTGGGAGCGCCAAGCAGAAAGGCGGCAAACGAATTGGCGTACGCGCCGTAGGGACCAAGCCCCTGCCCGGTCGGGGACGCCGTTGCGCCGGGCCCAAACACATAACCCGCGGTCGGGCCGAACGCCATGTTCTCGAAACCGTCGGCGCGAATCCCCCACACGTCGAATCCGAAGTGGACATTGTTCCGGCCAGTAATGAGGTTCCACGAATTGACCAGATTGAGGCTATCATTCACGTTCAACCCCGGAAAGCCGGGTCGGGTTCCAAAGCTTTGCATGCCATTAATCTGGATCTGCGGAATACCTAAACCGGCGACGGTCGGATCGGTGAAACCAAGATTGCGCAGGTTGACGTCGTTGCCGAGAGTGCTGTTCAGCTTGTTAGCGTACCGGGTGTAGCTTAATCGAAGATCTCCGATGATCGACGGCGAGAATACGTGAGTCGCGCCGATCATGGCGTTGTGATTTTGAAGATGGCCGGTCCCGCCGCCGAGGGCGCCGAGTGGAGATCCTTCCATCGTGCTGTAGTTCGCAAAACTCCACCGCAGGAAGAAATTCGTATCATCTTCAAATTTATGATCCAGTCGGACGTCGCCGCGATGACCGTCATTCTTCAACGGAACATTGGTGAACAAATTGTTCTCAAAGCCTTCCGCATTTGGCGTCGGGAAGAAAGGAAGCAAGGCCCGCGCAACGGGCGAAATCCGAGTCGTCGGAATAGTGTTGTTGAAGAATGGAGTTCTGCCCATATTATTTACAAAGCCGGTTCTCGGATCAAAGAGAGCCAGTTGGGGAACGGCGCTGAAGTTTCCCGCGCGAAAATCGGCGGTGGGCACAGTCGTGATTGTCGGAACATGGCGGAGATCTAAGTCCCCCGCGTAGGACAACATGAAGAACGCGTTGTCGCGCTTGATAGGACCGCCCAGTGTGGCTCCGAACTGGTTGAACGTGTAGCGGGCTTGCGGAACGCCCTCCGGATTAAAATAATTCCTCGCGCTCATAGCGCTAACGGAGTTGAATTCGAACGCGCTCCCATGAAATTCATTCGATCCGGTTCTGGTGGCCGGGTTGATGATCGTACCGCCTGCCCTACCTTGGCTAGCCGAATAATTAGAGGTCATCAGATCGAGCTGTTGTATGGATTCGACCGGACTGACATATACACTCAGCGCCTGGTTCGGCTCGTCGTTTTCGACGCCATCCATATTCCTCCGGTTGAACTGACTGGGGAGCCCGTTGGTTTCCCAGAGCCGATTGCGCTGAGGATCGAGCAGGACTGACCCCATGGTATGAGGGGGCGTAATTCCGGGGAGCAATTGAACCAACTCCTGATGGTTCCGCTCAAACAGCGGGATTTCGGTCACAGTGCGAATATTAAGCGATTGAGAAATTTGGGCGCTGTCGGTTTGAGTCAGAACTGCCGACCCTCGGACTTGAACTGTGTCGCGTGTATCGCCCCGTTGAAGGTCGACGCGAATCTGAACGGGAGCCCCCGTCGTGAGCTCGATATTTTGGACAGCAGAGCGCTTATACCCTGAATATTCGACGTCGACCCGGTAGGATCCTGGCGGCAAACCGGTAATAGCAAAGGTACCGTCCGTGCCTGTGACCACCCGCTGGGGAGGTCCTCCGGAAAGGGGCGTTACGGTTATGGCAGCGGCCGGCACGGCGGCGCCGGCGTTGTCGTTAATGGTTCCGGTTAGGGTACCCATAGTTTGCGCTCCCAATGCGAGACCGAAAACCAGTGGCGCGACGGCTAAAAATAAGATATTGATTCGACTTTGGTTCATTTCTTCTTTCTCCCTGAGAGTATGTTCATTTTTTGTAAATCAGTTGAACTGTGTAGTACACGTTCAGGCGCGATCAAACCCTAAAGCTCTTCCGCTTTTCGAAGCAAGGTAACTGCCAAGATTTTTCGCTCATGAATATTCATCTGAACCTTGGACCCACAGAAACGACTGGATATCGATCATGTCGCGCGGCCGCATGCTGCTTAAATCGCGTCGCACCGTGCGCGCGAATTCGAGATAGCTCGAATAGGTTTCCCAATTTGGACGGCTCCGATATTGAAAAGGAAAGCCATACTGGTCGGCGGCTGTACGAGTGACCATGGGCTTCAAGAATATGTGGCGCGACGGCTCCACCAGAAATCCGAATACAGTCACGACTGGCCACGTAAGCACCCTGGTTTGTTTGCGAGGTAGCTCGGCGACTGTCTCGCACCATTGATTGAAACGCGATGGTAAGGGGCCATCGCCGAACAGAAAGTCGTAGAACCCAATGGCAAACGAGCGTGCGCCGGAAGTGGTCCGTAGAGCGTCGCGCAACGCCATCTTTTCAAACGAAAACAGCAGATTGGTTCGCGATTCAATCTGAATCGCCCGTTTGGCAATTTCGCTGAACTTGCGCTGTTCGATCAGGATTTCCAGCTTGCTCCTGCTGAGAGCTTCATCCCATTGCAAGTGAGCTTGCCATTTGTAATCTCTTTCCCAGGCAAGATACTTGGCGTCGGCAAATCCAGACGGAAAGATGCGCAGGAATTTACGTTGAGCGGCCGATGCGCCTCGCAAGCTGTTACTTGATGACTGTTGGGAGCGCTGCTTGGTCCCTTTGGATTCGAGGAGAAAATTCATGACAATGCAGTTCCCCAACGGAGCGGTGAACGACACCGCTCCCTCCGGTCGTGGCATAGCTATTTCGATGAAGAATCAAGTGCTTTGGCCGTATCCAGGTGACCACGTAGCGTCGGTAGGGCAGCAATGGCCCATGCCTTGACGTCAGGATCGCTTCCGAAACTGGCTTCTTTTTCGAAAGCGGCGATATCTTTCTGGTGGTCAGCCACGGCCATTCTTGCGAACTCCTGGTCGAAGGCGATCCCTGTTTTGGAGCTTAGCTTTTTAGATATCGTGGAAGGGTTGTCGGGCGGCAGTGTGACACCTTTCTGCTGGGCGAGCGTCTTCAATTCGTTGTTCGCCTTTGTGTGGTCATCGATGAGGCGCTGAGAGAAGCTCTTAACGCCCTGCGACGAGCCCTTTTCTTGGCCCATGTGTCCCATTTGCACTTCCATCATGCCGCCCGTGGCGGCGTCCATCATGAACTTTCGGTCTTGCGAACTCAGTTTTGCACTGGGATCTGCTGCCGTAAGAGATTGTCCGGCCACCAAGAACATGCCCGCGGTAAGACTTGTCATTAGTTTAGAAACATAGGTCATGGTTCACTCCTTTTTGTTCGAAATCAGACTTCCAAACGGTGCAGGATCCTATGAAACAACTCCCCGGCCTGGCACGTCGACTGATTCAGTAACATGGCTTTCCTCATCGATACGCTCGGTCGGCAGGTGGGTCTATTGTTCCTGCTCGCAATCCCTATCGCATGCATTTCCTGGACCTTTACGCATGAAGAGCTTTTTCGAGAGGTTCATGAAAGCTGTGTCAAACGCAGCCATGATTGCCGAACACTCTATCAACGCAAGTTCTTCTTCGCGCTGACGTGCGAGTATTGTCTGAGCCACTATGTGACTGCAGCCTTGTTGGCAATAACGAAATACACGCTGATATACACCTCGTGGCGCGGTTACGTGATTGCCGGCTTCTCTCTTGTGTGGATCGCTAATTTCTATATGGCGATTTTTGGCCGCCTGCGCCTTGACATTAAGAGCCAGCGGCTGGAGATCGCGCAAGAAGAACGAAGTCTTCAGCCCCAGCCTTTGCCAAGCGTTAAAAGAAGCTGAAAGGGTCGGGGTTGTTAAAATGCCTGAACGCCCGCTTCTGCCACAGCCTGATCCTGTTTGCCCATACCCCCGCTGACCCCGATCGCACCGACAACCTGGTCGCCTCGCTTGAGCGGAATGCCACCGGCGAAGATCATGACCCGGCCATTATTGGAGACGTGAATGCCGAAGAACTGGTCGCCAGACTGACTGAGTTCGGCGAGTTCTTTAGTCGGGATATCGAAGGCTCTCGATGTCCACGCCTTTTTAATGGCGATATCCACGCTTCCGATCCAGGCCTTGTCCATACGGACGTGAGCGACCAGATTACCGCCGGAGTCGACAACGGCGATGTTCATCGGCTGGCCGATGTCTTCCGCCTTCTTTTCGGCGGCGGCGATAATTCGTTTTGCGTCTGCGAGTGTGACCATTACTTCTCCTAGAATTACTTGAGTGAATAAAGATAGGCGGCGATGTCGCCGGCGTCGCGCCGCGTTACGCCGACATTGGGCATTGCTGTTTTTTCATTGATCGACCGGGGATTTAGTATCCAACGCATCAGATTCGCGGGCTCGTTTGGTAGGTTGGCGACGTACACTCGATTGCCGATTCCAGCGAGTGAAGGTCCGACTTGACCGTGCGCTCCGGCGATGCCGGGAATCATGTGACACGCGCCGCACCCGTACTTTGAAATGGACGATGCGCCACGATCGGGATCGCCGCCAGCGATTGCAACGGCATCTTTCTTAACGGGCGCGGTGCAACTGCAGACGAACAACTCCATAACAATGACGGTTGCGGCAAATCTATTGGGCATAGCCTTTGTGTAGATAATTCCGTCGAGCCGCGAGGATGTCACTTTGACGTAGCCAAAGCGCAAAGACTGCGAGGCCCGCGCCTAAGTAGACGATACCAGCGGGAATCCACATGATGAGTCCACCGACCTGTTGATCCTCGAGTGGCGTAAGACCCCAGAGGTGGGTCTTCGAAGAATAGGCGGGATACCAGAGCACATGGGAGAAGGTAAGAAGAGCGCCCAGGATGCTCGTATGGACGGCCGTCGTGAACACGTAAAGGACATTTGCGCCGTACGCCGTTCGCGAATCAGCATAAAACATAGACCACCAGAATAGGAGCGCCGAGCCGAGAAAGCTTACGTGCTGCAGTGAGTGAATCGCGTCGCTGCCCAGCGTCGCTTCAAAGAGCCGGGGGCATGCCAGCACCAAAGCGCCGCTGCGTGAATGGACCAAGCGGCCGGAGGTCGGGTGATTGCATGCCAGGCTCCTTGAATGATCGACTGTTTCGACCAGTGACCGAGCACTTTCCGAGAACTGATTGGCAAGCCCCAGAGCATCGGGACGAGGGGGCGAGAAAGAACGAGTAAAGGCGCCCCTACTAACATAAGAAGCTCGTGTTGGGTCATGTGCGCGGAGAAGAGGTTTTCTCCGAGCGGGTGTAGCGGCGAGACCAACGAAAGGGCGACGACAATCCATCCAGCCCAAAAATAGACTGCCCGTGTTCTCGTCACGCCGCGAGATTTCCGGGCTCCCAGGCTGAACAGAATGGCCGCGACCAGGAGTGGAATGACAACGCCAGGGCTAAAACTCCACGCGGTCCACAAATCGTGCGGCTTGAGTGGCTCTCCAGTGTGGCTGAAGGCAGGGAGGCGGAGGCCTGCAAGCATTACCCCGAGGTGCCGGATTCTCATTCGCACCCCGTCAGCATGATATTGGGAATGGCCTGGGCAATGATCGTGATGGCGAACAGTACTCCTAGGCCCACGCCAGTGAGTGCCATCGCACGGATGCGAGGCGGAGAAGCGACCATTTTACCGTCGGCGTTTTGTCTGGGCGACCTCCACTCGACGAAGCACAGAGATCCGCTCAATGTGACTATGATCAGCGAGGCCGCCGACACCACATCAATGATCAGCTTTCCGTTACCGGAACAGGCGAGTGGGGTAAGGGCGAAGTTTGCCTCGAGATTTACAAACCAGGTGATCGGACTAATGGCGATGCTGGCCCAGAGCATGGTCTCCGTTTTCATCGATACGCACCGGAGAAGTATGGGAACCAGTACATCGTCGCGTAGAGCGGAATCCAGATCGCCACCAGGAAATACCAGAGAACACTATCCACGTGAACACCCACCAGTTCCTTTTCACCGTACTCCCCGCGCACCACGATGATGATCAGCACAGCGGTGACAATCAGGTCCGCCACGATGTCATAGGTGTGCAAAAACAAGATCGCCCACACGATGCTTCCATATACGTCGCTCGCCCAGGTGAAGTTTAAACGCCTCCACTCGACGGCTCGAAGGGCGAGAAAGCTTGCAGCGAGCACAAGATTCAAGAGCATGCCCAAGATCATGCCGCGGCGCTCTCCTTTTTTTGCCGCCTCGTCCGCCCAATACGAACCCACGCAACTTGCGAAAAGAGGTATCAGCGCCAGTGTGGCCAAAATGCGATCGGGCGATCGAGCCCCCGGTGGGGGCCAGACATCGACGCTGAGACGCAAATAGAAATAGATCGCAATCAGCATCGCGAAGAGGGCGCCCTCGATAATACACAGCAGGAATTGGCCCGCCCAGAGGACGCCTTCAGTTGAGAAATCAGATGTGCGGAGTTCCGAGACATTGAGAGTCTTGGCGGTCACGGTTTTATCTCCAGCGGCGGAGTCGGCCAAAACCAGCCGATGAGACCTATCATTCCGAGAACCGAGGCGACATAGTAGCCGGAAAAGTACATCACAGATCCGACAAGTCCGATGGTGAGGCCTAGCGCCGTTATGAATGGCCAAATGGAAGAGCCTGGCAACTCGTACCGATGGTGCGGAGCAGCATCGAGGAGAGTCGTTACGAGCACCTCGCGCCGGTCATTGCGCATCCCCACGACCATTCCGCGCTCGTTGCTTTCGGTCCACAGCGGGGTACGGTTACTGACTACCGGGAGATTGGTGAAGTTGTAGTTGGCGGGTGGCGAATCAGCCGCCCATTCGAGTGTGCTGGCCTCCCATGGATCGGATTCAGCAGCGGCTCCGTCCTTAAGACTCTTGAAAACATTAGTGATGAAAATCAATCCGCCCAGCAAGATCAGGAGGGCGCCCGCCGTCGCGAGGAAGTTGTCGCGCGCCCAGCCCAGTTCGGCGGGATAGGTGTAAACGCGGCGTGGCATGCCGAGGAGTCCCACCAGATGCATTGGAAAGAAAGTGAGATTGAAACCAAAGAACAGAATCCAGAACGCAATCTTGCCGAGCGGTTCATCGATCATGCGTCCCGTGAACTTGGGAAACCAATAATGAAATCCACCGAATAGCGGAAAGAGCGCGCCTCCGATCAGAACGTAGTGAAAATGGGCCACCACGAAGAAGGTGTCGTGCACCTGCAGGTCGAGGGGAATGGAGGCGAGCATGACCCCGGTCAAACCGCCCATCACGAAGATGAAAATGAATCCGAAGAGGAAATGCATGGCAGCGGTCATCTGAAGGCGTCCGGTCCATATCGTTGCGAGCCAGCAGAAGATTTGGATGCCGCTCGTGACGGCAATCATCATGCTGGCAGCGGTGAAGTATGCCTCGCCAATCTGCGGCAAACCGGTCGCGAACATGTGATGGACCCAAAGGCCGAACGCAATAAATCCATTTCCGACCATCGAAAGGACAATCGCCGGATAGCCGAAGACTTTGCGGCGAGAATGCGTCTCGAGAATCGAGGACACCATCCCGAGGGCGGGTATGAAGATGATATAGACCTCGGGATGACCGAAAAACCAAAAGATATGTTGATAGAGCAGTGGGTCTCCACCCTCAGCGGGATTAACGAAATGCGTGCCGATGGTTCGGTCATTCAGCAGGAAAACCGTGCTCGCTACCATGACAGCCGGCATAGCGAAAATGATCATGCAGGACTGTACCATCATCGCCCAACAGAACAACGGCATGCGATTGAGTGACATTCCCGGAGCTCGCATGCGCAGTATCGTGACGATTAGTTCTACTGCCACGCACAGCGCCGAGACTTCCGTAAAAGTAATCATCTGAGCCCACACATCGACCCCTTTGCCGATCGAGAATTGCGGACCGGACAGGGGCGCGTAGGCAAACCAGCCGGCGTCTGAGATCGTATTCGAGAGCGCGGCGCCATAGAGGAAGAGTCCCCCCGCTAGATACATCCAGTAGCCGAAGGCGTTTAATCGTGGAAATGCAACATTTCGGGTGCCAACCATGAGCGGAACCAGATAGACGCCCATTCCTTCCATTACCGGAACGGCGAACAGGAACATCATCGTAGTCCCATGCAGGGTGAAGATCTGGTTGTACCGGGCGGGGCCGAGAAGGGTGTTGTCCGGCGCCGCCAGTTGAAGTCTCATCAGGAGAGCTTCAATCCCTCCGAGCAGCAAGAAAAGGAATGCTGTGACGATATATCTTTTGCCGATCTGCTGGTGCGTGGTTACTGAGAGCCATCCGATAATTCCGCCGGGATTTTGCCAGACGCGATCAAGCATGATCTCATCTGAACTTTCATGCCGGGCGTCGGCGGGTACGGGAAGCACAGGAGTCATTGGAGACTCTCCAAGTATTCGATTAACGGCTGCATGTCCTCGGCTTTAACCGGCACGCTGGCCATGCGAGTTCCAGGCTTGATATTTTGCGGGTCGGCGATCCATCCCGCAAGGTTCCCCTTGTTGTTCGGAAGAGCACCGGCCGCGATAGTGGATCGGCTTCCGAAGTGAGTCAAATCCGGGCCCATCTGGCCGGCGGCCGATGTTCCCTGAATAGCGTGGCACAGAACGCAGGCGCCACTCAGAAAGACTTCCTTGCCTCGTTGTTTGACCGAGTCGGAAGGCGGGACGGCAGCTTCCCGCTGATGGGCCATCCATTTTTCAAATTGATCGGGCGGCTCAGCGACGACCCAGAAGCCCATGTGCGCGTGCTGAAGCCCGCAAAATTCCGCGCACTGCCCGCGAAATCGCCCAGGGCGATCGGCTTGAAGCCACTCGGTCGTCACTCGAGACGGAATCAGGTCGCGCTTTCCCTGGAGATTGGGTACCCAGAAGCTGTGAATGACGTCATTGGAAGTACCTCGGATCATGATCGGGCGGCCGATGGGAATGTGCAGTTCGTTGGCCGTGACAACGATCCGGCTCGCGTCGTCGTTCTGGTAGCGTACGTACCACCACCACTGGTTGCCGGTGACTTCGATGACGAGGCTATGAGTTCGATCGAGTGTTCCCACCGTTGACTTTCCAACGGAGACGCTTACGATCACCAGTCCAATTAGGATGACGATCGTAATGGCCGTCGCGAAGCCGACCGCCGTCCCGAGCTTACGCTCCGTCCGCTCGGAGGGTCGATGCGTGCGCGCCAACGGTTCTTGTTCGATCCCCCTATGACGCCTGGTGAGTGGGATAAGCGCGAGGACGATGACCGTGAGAAAGACCAAACCGAGCAGACCGAGAAAAAAGGCCCCAAGATCACGGATGGCCGTTGCGTTAGCGCCGGCCGGATCGAGCGCAGACTGTTGCGCAAGAAGAGCAGTCGCCGAGACGACGGAGACAACGGCACGTCTCACTTGCTCTCCTCCTGACGCGTAATTATCGTGTGGGGGTCCGGCTGGAGTATGTCTACGCGAATCGGGGTGGCGGCCTTCGGCTGCCCGTTATTCAGAGATTGGATATAGGAGACTAGCTGCCAGATCTGATATTGGGGAATTCGCCCGCCCCAGGTTGGCATGCCATTTGGCCGACCTTTGACAATAGTGTCGAAGAGGTTTGCAGGCTCGCCGCCGTACGTCCATTCTTGTTTGATGAGAGGAGGGCCGATGCCTCCGCCGCCATTGGCGTGGCAGCCCGTGCAATTGTACCAACCAAACAGCCGCTGGCCTTCTGAAATAGCAAATGCGTTTCCGTAAAACGGATTGGACGCGGAAGGCTGCGATTGCGGCCCGCCCGGCTCAAGATCGCTCTGGCGACTCGCAATTCCCAGTATTGTGGTATCGGCTGGCACGGGTCGTAAATCGCGGCGCTCGCGTTGACACCCAGTCACTGCGATAAGGAAACAACATGCGAGGAATCGCATCGCGCCATATCCTCCGGCATTTGTGGGATGCCGTACTCTACCACCAAAGCGGAAATCCTTTTGCACTCCCGGGTCATAACATGCTCAATCTCGTCGTGTAGCTCCGTGTCGCCTTTTCTAACAGCAACGGAGATGTCATATCTGAAAGGGATCGACATGAACGAGGCGGGCGAGACAGGAGTGATCTTCAGCGGGACAGTCTGCAGCTTGGAGAAGTATCCGGCAAACGGACCCCACACGATAGCAACATCAACAGCTCCCCCGACGACGGCGCCGATCAAGCGAGAGGGTGGGTTCGATTCACCGAACTCCCCATACAGGCTGTAGCCGACTAAGCGGTTGCTGAGCCCGCGGCGCGCCAAAAGATGCGCCGGCGGAGCGTAGTCGTTGCCAACGAGATGAATACCGATTCGCAATTGGTCAAGCCTGGGATCGTTCAGAGACGAAATATTCAGCTGACGGTCTATTCGCTCCAGAAAGACATACGACGACGAATAGTACGGCTTCGTCGCCAGTGCGGAGTCGAGTGAAGAGGGGACTCCCATAACGACATCGCAAAGTCCGGCTGCTAAAGAGTTCTTAAGGAAGGATCGTCTTTGCACCCACCAGGTGTACTTCAACTCGGCTTTCAGATCTGCCGCCAGTAACTGCGCCAACTTATTCTCGAGGCCCTGACCCGCTTGATTCGAAAATGGCAGATTATTGGGATCCGCGCACACGCGCAACTCGCGGCCGGCGGCGGCCAACCACGGGAAAAATAGTAGAAGCAGTGAACTACGGCAACGAAAAGACATAAAGCATCCCACCTGTCGTCGTGTAGCTCGGCAAATCGGCCATTGCATTCACGAATCCCAATGCGGCGGTCCCATCTTTCGAATTCAATCCGCCGGAGACAATTGCGCCCGACCAGCCACCCACGCCGGACAGCACCGCTACATACTGCTTACCGTCGGGCCCTTTATAGGTAACGGGCTGCGAAACAACTCCAGATCCAACCTTGAATTGCCAGAGAGCCGCGCCACTACGAGCGTCGACGGCCTTGAACCAGCCGTCCATTGTTCCGTAAAACACGACATCGCCGGCCGTCACCACAGTGCCGCTCCAAGCAGGAAACCTTTCCTTAACGGACCACACGGTTTTCGCGGCGACGGGATCCCACGCACTCAGCTCGCCTCGATGCCCGCCGGGCCCAGCGTACATTCGAACGTTAGCGCCGACGTAGGGGGTGCCGGCAATGTAGTTCGACTGCACGCCCTGGTATTCCATGCATAGGTTGTTATGAGGAATATAAATAAAGCCCGTGCGCGGCGAATACGAAGACGGTTGCCAATCCTTTCCGCCGGGCGCCGCCGGACAGATATCGCGCACCGTTTTGAAGCCTGTGCTCTTAGCGGCCGCGTACTTGATCCTCCCCGTCTTGAGGTCCACGGACTCGCTGGTGTTCTGGTTTGAGAAAGGCTCCGCGGACAGCACCTCGCCATTCACCCGGTCGATGATGTACATTCGCGCGTTGCGATCCGGGTGGGCTAGCACCTTACGAGCCTGGCCATGAATGGTCAGATCGAGCAGGATGTTCTCGTTGACGCCGTCGTAATCATGATTGTCGTGGGGATTGAACTGGTAAGCCCAGATCGCTTCGCCCGTATCAGGCCGTCGCGCAAATAGGGTGCAGGTCCACTTGTTGTCACCCGGGCGCTGCTCCGGATTCCAGGGGCCAGGATTTGCAGTGCCGTAATAGATCAGATCAAGGTCCGGATCGTAGGAGATCCAACTCCACCCGGCGCCTCCACCAATCTTCCACTGTTCCCCCTGCCAAGTCTTCATACCAAGATCTTTGCCTCTGTCCTGCTCGTAGAAGGCCTTAAAGCTGGGGCCAATGCGCACATCCTGATCCGGGCCGGTCGCGTAGGCGCGCCAGAGCAACTTCCCGGTGTTTGCATCGAGCGCAGAAAGCCACCCCCGCACGCCAAACTCCCCCCCGCTGTTGCCCACTAGCACTTTACCCTTGACGACAAGAGGAGCCATCGTCATCGATTCACCAAGATTGATATCCCCCAATCTGGTCTTCCACAGTTCTTTGCCCGAGTTAGCGTCGATCGCGACGGTGTTATTGTCGAGAGTGTTGTAGTAGATTTTGCCGTTGTAGTAGACTGCCCCGCGATTGACAACGTCGCAACAGGCAACTCCTTGTGCGCTTGCCGATGGGTGTGGTGAATAGGTCCACTTGAGCCGGCCGCCGGGTTTTGTCAGATCGAGTGCATATAGAAGGTTAGGCCACGGGGTCACAACGTACATCGTGTTATTGACGACTAGCGGCGCTGCCTCGTGTCCCTTAGTGAGGCCCGTCGAGAACGACCAGGCCAGCTTCAAATTCTTTACGTTCGAGGTATCGATCTGGGCGAGCGTGCTGTATCGTGTGCTGGCGAAGTTCTTCGCCGGCATGGTCCACTGGCCGTCATCGGGCTGTTTTTGAATTTCGCTGACCGCAGCCTGGGTGGAGAAGATCGCAAGGGCCAGTACCACGCAAAATGTTTCACTCGTCCGCACGTACTTCACAAAATGATCCCACACGCTTTGTTTACACAGACTGTCGCGCGGTTAGTATTTGCAATCTAATCACCAACCATGGAAGGTACCGCACACTCGTGGCTACCTCCCCGACGGATGAGAATCGACGGGCCTGCGGAGTCCTTGAGGTTCGGACCAATCAAAATCATTTGCAGGTATTGAGCTAGCCGCGTGCTTCCTTGCCGGTTGTGGCAACGGGCGCGCAGCAGAGCCCGCAGAGCAACAGCGCTCAAGCCCGGCGGCGAAGCCCGGGAGCAAAGCCGATTCGGGGACGGCGGATAACGCGAGCACTACGGCCGGCACGGGTGCGGGATCGGCGGGCGACGGGGACGGGGAGTGCCGGGCAGCGTCCCGAGCGACAAGCGCTCCAAATCCAAATAGGATACTGCCGGCCGGAGGAGTTAGGTTCGTTACAGTTCCATTGCGGCGCGAAATTGATGCAGGTCCTCGCGGATGTCGTCCGCGATGCTTGACCCGAAGAGTTTGGCGATGCCCTTGCCGACGATGCCGCCGGGCGGGTCGTACTGGAGCGCGACCTTGAGGTCCGTGCCCTCCCGGGTGGGCGTGAAGCTCACCGATCCTGCTGTTGCGACCGGGGAGTCGGGGAGTGATCGCCAGCCGATAAGCTCTCCCGGTTTATCCGTGATGATTTCCGCGTCCCATTCGACGGCGTGGCCCCCGAATTCTTGCGCTACCCAGTGTGAACGGTTCCCGCTTGTTGGGGTGACGCTCTTGAGGTGGCGCATGATCTGTGGCAGGCGCTGGAGATCACGCCAGGCGTTGTACACGTCGGCGACGGCGCGCTTGATGTGGATGGTTTCATCCACGCGGATGCCTTCTTGGTAGGGGATGCTGGGTTCTTGCTGTTGTTGTTTTGGTTGCATGCGTCGTCACGCTCCTTGTTCTTGGGGCGTAGCAACTCGCGTACCACGCACGCTGCTAGGTGTATGACGGTGGGTACGACTCTGGCCCTCGAACTGCAAACGAGAACGGAATGTATCACCACATTAAGCAACTCATGTACACCGTGCATATCGGCACGCCTGATCCTCGCTTCGGCAACATGCTGCTGGAGCAGTTCGGGGGCGCAAACGGAGAACTTGCTGCAGCGATGCAGTACTCCATCCAAGGGTTGAACTGCGATGATCCGGAGCGCAAGGACATGCTCATGGATATCGGAACGGAAGAACTCAGCCATTTAGAGGTGGTCGGCACGCTGGCTCGCATGCACCTCAAGCCTATGAAGAACAACCGTGACGCAGCCCACGCGGACCCGCTCATCGCCATCGCGGGCGGCGGTGGCGTGGCACTCCAGAACTCCATGGGGGACGCGTGGACGGCCGACTACCTCAAGATCACGGGGGAACTCGATGTCGACCTGCGCAGCAATATTGCTGCCGAGGCCCGCGCAAAAATTGTGTACGAACGACTCATCGGCTTCACGGACGATCAGGGCACCATTGACACCCTGCAGTTCCTCATGAGCCGGGAGATCACGCACCTCAAGGCGTTCACTGCCGCACTCGAGAGCATGGGGAAGCCGCGGTTCTCCATCGGCAGCATTCCGCCCACCCCGCACCTCGTCAACCAATACTTCAACGATTCCACCGGGATCGGGGACCGGGGAGAACCGGACGCACGAGGCCCCTGGAACGAAGGAAGCGACTGGGAATACGTGCACGCGCCAGCCTTTCAAGAACTCGCATCCGTTGACGCAGGTACACGGACCACCAAGCAAGCGCGACCCAACGGGTCGGAAGCGCCTGCGCGAAGCAAGAACAATTAACCCATTAAGGAGCACTTATGGAAGCACTACGCGAATTACTCATCGAACAACTCCAAGACATTCTCCACGCGGAGAACCAACTCGTCGCGGCACTCCCGAAAATGGCGAACGCGGCGCACAATCCGAAACTCAAAGAGGCATTCGCCAAACACCTCACGCAGACGAAGGGACAAGTCGAGCGCCTCAATAGTGCGTTCGGCATCCTGGGTGAGAAGGCCGAGCCGAAACCCTGCAAGGCGATGATGGGCCTCGTCCAAGAAGGTGAAGAAACGATTGAGGACGGGAAGAAGGAAGAGGAAGGCATCGCCGATCTCGCCCTCATCATGGCCGCGCAGAAAGTCGAGCACTACGAGATCGCGGCATACGGCGGCGTGCGCTGCCTCGCCCGGCAGATCGGCGAGCGTGAGGTTGAGACCCTGCTCGCGCACACGCTCGGCGAAGAGGAAGCCAGCGACTACGGGTTGACCGCGATCGCCAAGCCCATCCTCCAGGACGCCACCCAGAGCGCCGAGACCACGGGGAAACGCAAGGTGCCCGCCAAGGTCAGCGCGAGCCGCGGCTAAACCGCAGGGATCATCAGGGCCGCGTTTGCGGCCCTGATGACTCCCGGGCGGCCCGATTCGGTTTCTTCCCAGCCCCTCCCCTTTGGACGGGGCATATTTTTTGGGGGTTAGGCGGCTTGTGCGGCGGGGGCGCGTTGCAATAAGCCCGTCGCGAACTTGCGCAGGGTTTGCTCCGCTGCCTCTTCTTCCGCGAGTGATTGCCGGAGGAGCTTGGCGACGTTTCCTTCGCCGAGTTGCTCGGCCAGGCTGATCGCCGTGAGGTAGCCGGCCATTTCGTAGTGTTCGACCCGGCTGCCTGCCCCGATGATGCCGAGATCGAGCACGGCCTCATCCCCTTCTTCTTTGAGGGCTTCGGCACCCTCTTCGATGCATCCTTCCATACCCACGCACTTTTTGCCGCTGGGTTTGATGTCGAGCGCCTTGGCGATCTGTTCGAGCCGCGTTACCTGGTTCTGCGTTTCTTGCAGGTGCTTCGTGAATGCTTTGCTCAGCGCGGGGTCAGACGCTCCCTTCGCCATCTTCAGGATTGCCTTCGTGAGTTGCTTTTCTGCGGAGTAGAGGTCTTTGATCTCGTCCTCTAAGAGGTCGTGCAGCGTTTGCTTATCAGCTATGTGGAGGGAACCATTCCTTTTGATGATTGGGTCTTGCCCTGCGGACATGAGCACGCCAGAGGCCATACCCGCCACAGTGGGTAGCAACTTGCTACGAACAGCAGCATGGCGAAACGAGAACTCATCGAACCACACAAGGGTGATAAGCGGTACGTGCGGCGGGACGAGCAGGGCCAGTTCACGGACTCCCAGGACAACGTGAGTCGATCCTTGAGCGCTGATCGTCGGACGAAGGCGAAGACGGTCGCGCCCAAGGGCCAGGGTGACCGTGGCGATCAGAAATCAGGGAAATAGTAGGTGTACGATCTCTTCGATCGGACGCGCGCCCAATTCGTCCAGGGACAGGGCGACTTCGTTGCGTCAGAACTCGCAGCAAGCGCCCGATGTGCCCTGCTAGCGCGGTCGTTGTACTCTGGCGGGAAAACGAGCTTTGCGCAGCAGCAAGCGGCGCTGGCGGAAGCCGCTTACGAAACGGCGCGCATCGTGACGGACCCCGAGTACGCGCACTCCCCCTGAGGACGGTGTCCGGGCTGACCCGTAGACTCCACGTGCTGCGCGGACGACTCGACGGCTTGCAACGCTTTCAACCGTAGCCAGAGCGGTTTCGCCCAATGGTGACCGTGGGCGTCGTTGCTATTTCTTCTGGCGTTTCTTGTGGGCACGGATGCCCGTCTGCAGGTAGCTGATGGCCTTCTTGGGACCGCCTGTGCCTGTCACCTTGAACTTCTTGCCCCGCTGCTTGTTGTAGGACACGAAGAACGCTTCGAGCTGGTCCAAGAGCGTTTGGTTCACGTCCCCAATCGATTCAAGATCCTGGTGGTCGTAGGAGTGGACCGCGACGCCAAGAAGACGGTCGTTGCGCGTGGTTTTCCCATCCTCGGTCTGCTCAGCAGTGATGATCCCGATGATCCGAACCTCGATCAGGCAGCCCACATGCGCTGGCGCGTCCATGAGGACCATGATGTCGAGCGGGTCGCCATCCTCCCCCAGCGTCGAGGGAATAAATCCGAAGTCGAACGGGAACATCATGCCTTCCGGGAGTAACCCCGCGAGCATGAACAGGTTGGATTCGGGATCGTAGTCGAACTTGTTCCGGTTGGCCTTGGGTGTTTCGATGATGGCACGACAGGTGCCGTGTTTTGCGTCGAGCTGGTGTGGCAGTGAGGACAGATCAGCCATAGGTACCTCCAGGGAGTAGGGTATGCACGAGATACGGGCGACGGTGCCCCCCGATGCTGTATCGGACGTCGTGCGGCTCGCGCGGCAAGCCGGTATCGAGCGGGTAACGGTCGCGGACGTGTCCGTGTACGGTCCGGATGCGCCGCGGCGCATCGTCAGCGTGGAGACCTCGACGCCGAAGGCCCGCGCGTTTGTCGAGGGATTTCTCGGGTGGTCCGCAAGGCACACGAGTGACGTCTCGCTCAGCTCGCGCGAACTGCGCGCCATCGTGGACGGCGCCGACCTCGCCCAGCTGACCCGACCGATGAGCGAGCCGTTGCCTGAGGTAGTCCAGGATCTCTGGCAGCTCACGCATATCACCACGAGTTACTTGGGGCGGGCTGCGGCGGGAGCCGTTCTCCTTGCTACCGGCATCATTGATGATAATCCTGTCGCAATTGTCGTCGCGGCGCTCTTCCTGCCGTTTCTCAGCGAGGTTCTCGCGGTGAGCCTCGGCCTGTGGAACCGTGACGGCAAGCTGATCGTGCGCGGTATCCGAGCGATTGCCGTCAGCACCGCCCTGGCCGTTCTTGCCGGTGCAGCGGTAGGGGCGCTTGCGGGTGGGCCAATACGGTTTGGGGGATTCAAAAGCCTCCCCGCGAGCCTGGCGATCTCGGCGGTGATCGGCGTGACAGCGGGGTTGTCCACGGTCGATGATACGGGGCGGCGCTACCTGATCGGGGTGGCGGCAGCTGTGCAGCTCGCGGTCTTCCCCGTGTGGTTGGGTGCGGCTGTGGTGATTGGTTTGCCGCCTCGAGACGTCGTGACGGCGCGGTTGGCGGGCTTTGTCCTCAATCTCGTGACGATCGCGCTGTCGTCGCTCGCCGCGTACGGCTCGCTTCATCGCCGTCAGCTGTGAGCTACCGTTTGAAGAGGTCATGGAGTGTGTGCCACGGCTGGCAGTTCAGCACGCCGGTCGTTGCGAGACCGGCCCGCCGTGCCTGATCGATGCCGCGCCGGATCAGGCCTAATTCGCCCGTACTGTGTGCATCGGTGTTCACCGCGATTAGTATCCCTGCTTCGGACGCCTTGCGGGCGTTGTCGGCCGAGAGGTCCAGTCGGTCGGGACTGGAGTTCATCTCGAAGAAGCAGCCGTTCTGCTGTGCATGACTGATGACCCGTTCCATGTCGAGGTCGTAGCCCGGGCGCTTGAGGAGCAGCCGGCCGGTTGCGTGCCCCAGTATCGTGAAATATCGGTTGTCCATCGCGCGCATGAGGCGCTCTGTCTGCTGCTCGCGGTTGAGCCCAAAACGCGAGTGGATCGAGCAGACGGTGTAGTCCAGTTCTCGTAAGAGCTCGTCGGGATAGTCCAGGGCACCATCCGCCAGGATGTCCACCTCGGATGCTTTGAGGATGCGAACGCCGTGCAGTGTTCCGTTGAGCCGGTCGATGTGCCGGATCTGCTGCCATAACTCTTCCGCCGGGACGCCACGCGCTATTTTCAGGCTTTGCGAATGGTCGGTAATCCCGATGTACTCGTACCCGCGTTCCCGCGCCGCTGCCGCCATCTGCTCGATCGAGTGTACGCCGTCGCTCGATGTTGAGTGCGCGTGCAGCTCCCCGCGGATGTCGGCGGCAGTCACGAGCGTTGGCAGCTCGTTTCGTTGCGCCAGTGCGATCTCGCCGTGGCCTTCCCGGAGTTCCGGCTCGATGTAGGACAATCCCAATTTCCGGTAGAGCGAGGTTTCGGTCGGGAATGAGCCCGACAAGGATGAGAGTGGTCCCTTGAGCGCTTCGAGTTCCTGCACATGACGTGCTGAGCCGGTCTCTTGCACGAGGCATAGACCCCATTGTTTTGGCGGTGCCGCGATGAGCCGCAGCGTGATGCCGGAGGAGAGCGAGAAGAGCGCGGTGTCTGCAGTAGCACTCAGCACTGGCAGGACCCCGCCGTACCGTTGCATCCTTGCCACGACCGCCCCGAAATCATCCGTCTGGATAGCGAACGAGAGCGTGTCGATGACCTCGACCCGCCGGCGCGCATCCCCCGTGACCTGAACCTCCTTGACGCCACACTTTTCGACGAGGAATTCCTGGACCGCATCTCGTACATCGTCGGCGCGGTACAGGAGCATGGCATGGGCTTCCGAGAGGCCCTGCCGGACATGCTGGGCCATGCGCCCGCCGAGTGCGCTCTCAATCGCGCCACTCTCCAGGCGGGTGCGCAACTCCTCGATCGAACCTATCTGCAGCTTCTTGTAGATGCGCGCCACGCGCCGGGTATCGAGCCGTGGGAAGTCCGCGAGGGTCGCAACCTCGGGCGCTGCTTGGCTACGGAGCGTCTCAAGCTTGCGCAGCTGTCCGGTGAGAACAATTTCTCGGATCGCGGCAGCGATGGCATCGCCGATGCCGGGGAACCGCGTGAGGTCGGCTTCCTCCCGGACCATCTCGTCGAGGCTCTCGGACAAGGACCGTATGCGCGCGGCGGCACGGTGATAGGCCTTCACCTTGTAGGGATTCTCTTTCTGGGTCGAGAGCAACTGGGCCAGTCCTGCGAGCCGGTCAGCGATCTGCGCATTACTGAGCATGACGGGGGGCTGCGCGGTCTCCATACACTACCCTTTTGGTTTCTTGCCGCGGCGTTGGCCGCGCAGCTCGCCCACGCGCAAGGATGCCGCGGGCACGACGGAGGCGCACGCCATCTCCTTGATGTGTTCGATGGACTGCTCGTGCTCCCGCCGTGTTCGTGCGGTGCAGCAATCGGACGGCACGTAGAGTTTGAAATCGCGCATCTTTGCATCGTGCGCGGTGCACAGGACGCAGCTGTTGGTCGCGATGCCGGTGAGGATCAGCGTCGTGGTCCCGAGATAACCCAAGAGGATCTCGAGCGGGGTCTGGAAGAACGCGGAGTGCATCGGCTTGAGCACGAAGTAATCCTGCTCGTCCGGCGTGAGTTGCTCAACGAACGGCTTTCCCGCGGAGTCGAGCTGCAGGCAGTGCGCGATGAGGCTTTTAGCGTCGGATCGCCATTGGCCGAAGTTGTCGTTGACGTAGATCGCGGGGATACCGGCGCGCCGGCAGCGTTCCTTGACCTTGGCCAGCCGCCCTGCCATGGGGAGCGCGTTCTTCAGGACTTTGTCGCTGTCGGGGAAGTCAAAATGGTTGATGACGTCGATCAGCAGGAGTGCGACGGAGGAGGTGTGGCGGGTGTTCGTCTCGTGCATAGCGGAACATCATGGCCCACCCGTGGTGGGCGTTGCTTAGCAAGCGTTGTTAAAGAGAAACCACAGAACAATCAGCGACGTCGGGACGCCCAGCGCCCAAGCGATACCATATTTCATACCGTACCTCCGCCCAATCCACCGGCAGGTTCAGTGCCAAACCCGTGCGACGTAGTACAGTAGGAGTGCAATGCCAAGCACTGTTTGGCGTGGACAGTTGACGTTCGGCCTCGTCAGCGTGCCCGTACGCCTGCATCGAGCGGCACGCAAGGAACGCATCAAACTCCAGTACGTAGGGCGTTCTACTCCTGCAGAGGAAGAAGATGCCACTCCTCCTGCACCGGTCGTTGGAAGAGCCGGTCGTGCGAACGACCCCATTCCCATCCAAGGCCCTCCCCGCAACGCCACCGTACCCGACGACGCAGAAGAAGCACTGTCCGTCACGCCGCTCAAGCAAACCTACGCCACTCCTGACGGCCAAACCATCCCCCGGACCGAGGTGCTCCGAGGGTATGAGGTCGCACCGAACCAGTACGTCACGGTGAAGAGTGACGAGCTACGCCAACTCCGGCTCCCAACATCGCCCACAATGGAGATCCTGCGGACAACCCGGCTTCCGGAGATCGACCCGCTCTACTTCGAGACGTCCTACTACGTCGTGCCGGAACCGATGGGCGAGCGCGCATACGCCTTGCTCTACGCCGCGTTGCACGAAACCAACTATGCGGCCCTCGCAAAAGTGGCCATGCACGGTCGGGAGCACATCATGCTCGTGCGCCCCGGCAAGAAGGGATTGCTCGCGCACACCCTGTACTACAACGATGAGCTACGCGCGGAGACCGAGTTCACCACCGACATCAGCGCGGTCAGTCCGAAAGAACTTACACTCGCAAAATCCTTCGTGGAAGCCATCGCGGGCCCGTTCGCGCCCGAAGAGTTCAAGGACACGTACCGCGAGCAACTCCAGGACCTGATCGCTGCGAAGACCGCCCGCCAAGAGATCGCGCCAGCCGCTCGCGCCATCGCAGTCTCGACGCCGGTCGTGGATATCATGGCAGCGCTCACGAAGAGCCTGGAGCGCGCAAAGAAAGACGCGCCGCCTCGTCGCCTGCCCGGGAAGGCGACAACAGACAAAGGCAAGCGCCGCAAAGCATAACGCCGGATTGAGGACGACGCGCATGGAACGCGAACCGACCAATTGTCCTGAACCATCCCGTGAACGCAAAATCCTTCCCGAGATTGCATTTACTGGCCAGCAACCGGGCGAGGAGAGCGTCGAGATCGTCCACCCGCCGGACGAGAAAGAGACGCCGTCCCCTGGCAAGCAACCCCAGGACCTATGACAGCCCGACAGCTCCTCGCAACAACGAAAACCTTTCCGGCAGCGCCGATCACGCTCGAGCAGTACTTCCGCTTCCTCAACGGGGATGCGACTGGGTTTCCGGGGCATCAAGATCTTCCTGCTCTGTGCATGGATCGTCCTCGCCTTCATTGCCGCAACGAATGCGCGTGAGAACGATTTCTTCGAGTTCCTGATCGTTTCGGTCGGCGTGAACGCTGTCTCCCGCTTCCTCCGCTTTTGTGGCTGCTGGCTTCGCACAACGCGACAGGCCGTCAAGATCATCAGTATTACTAATTCAGTACTGGCAAAAGTGTGGTTTGCCGTGGAGAATCCCTTTTTACTCCTGGTGCGGAGTGCCGCACAACTGGAGCGGTAAACCGCACAGGTGGTGCGCAGAATCGCACGAGCGGAGCGGTAAAACGCACGGGTGGTGCGGGAAGTGTGTCAAACCTTTAAATACCGTGTCCGACCGTTGGGTGTTCCATGACCGTTTTGCGGAGGACAGTTTCCATGGAACATTCGAATACCCATAAACAGATGGGGCGTAAAGGACAGAGTTTGTGGATCGCAGGAGGAGTAGTTCTCGCCGCGCTTGCAATTGCAATCGTCGCGGGAATTTTCGTTCACGATCGCTTCTGGGGTACGCCGTCACAACCACAACAGCTCACCATCGTTGGCAACGGTGGTGGCGCGCAGGAACTGCAGTCCACCGGGAATAACTGCGGCACGTCGCGGACGAGCACGATCACGTTTACCCAGCAGAACGGGCTGAACACGACCGGCAATGAGGGCTTCGATTCCACCTGTTACGTGTACAAGTACAACAACCTGACCGGCGTTGAGACCTACGTTGCCACGCAGACCGACACGACAGCAGGAACGCTCTCGGCGGACTGCAACCAGCAGTACCGCATGTACTGCGTCAGCACGGACAGCAACGGCGGCGATAGCGGTCGTATCCTGAGTGTTGTCTGCGACGGCGTCAAAGTCATCAGCGAGACTGATGACAAGCAGCGCACGGTTGACGGCGCAGGCATCGAGTTCTTAACGAATGCTCCAACGTACTCCGTGACCTGGAAGGGTAAGCAGCACGCAACCCTGCAGCTCAAGGCGTACGACATGATGAGCGGCGGACAGAACATGTACAACGACGCGGACTCAAGCCAGTACGACTACGAGACGGACGGCGTGAACTTCACGAGCATCAGCGCCAACACCACGGCAACCACCGTCGGTAGCGGCGGAACGCTCGACGTGAAGGAAGAGCTCCAGGCTACAGATGTGGACACGGACTTCAGCGACTTCGGCTTCTACGTCGGCGTCCAGGCAGCAACCACCGTCTGGGACGGGACCAGCGTGAACGCAAAGTTCACGAGCCCCTCCGGCAGCACCAGCACGCTCTCGAACCTCAAGGGCAACCTTGACACGGACGAGAACCTGCTGTTTGAGAACGTGTACCAGTACGTGTACTTCGTGCCGGACAGCATCCGCCAAGACAGCGCGTTCTTCGAGCTGAAGATCAAGGCGCTCAGCGGCATCAACCCTGACACCTCGGACGATGTCGGCATCGACTACATCAGCAAGGGCGCAGTCCTGCGCACTGCTGGCGAGTCCGCCGGTGTCAAGTACCGCGCGAGCAACGATGCATCGAGCAAGTCGGCGATCTTTACGATCATCGACACGAACATCGCCACCGTCTAAGGACCCTTCTCTTTTTCTTTTCTCTTTCCTTTTTATTGAGGAGTGAAGTGTTGCATGGCTGATGAGGGAAAGCAGGAGTGGATCTACGGCACCCTCCTGAACAGCACCTGGATGAACACGAGCGTCGCCACAATCGGCGACACCACCCCACCCGTGATCACCGGCTACAACGTCACACCACTCGCCACGACAACCGCCGGCACCGTCACAATCACGGCGAACTGCACAGATAACAACCAAATCGGCACCGTCAGCGCAGAAATAACGGACGCGCTCGGCGTCAAAGCGAACTTCAGCATGACGAACACCAGCGACACGTACAGCTACGCGTACCCGCCACCTGTCCCCGGAACGTATAACGCGCGAGTGTTTTGCACGGACGGGAACGGAAACATCGCGAACACGACCAGCACCGTGTTCACCGTTACGCAAGCCTTTCCTGCCAGCAATCGGGGAAGCGGTGGCAGCGCACCCGTCAGCAGTACGGGCGGTGATGATTGCGAGTTCAGCATCGTCCGGCCAACGAATGGTTTTGTGAACACGCTCTGCAGGACCGGAACGGTCAGCAGCAGTTTCGAGTTCGTGCTCCAGAACGATGAGAGTACCCCCAAAACCTACACGACCGTGTTCAGCGGCGTGGACTGCACGATCGATCAGGCCACCTTCACGGCCTCGGGGAAGTCGCAGCATGCGGGAATGATCAGCGCGTGCACCTGTCCCACCGACGTCAGTCAGGAAGGAAGCATCAATATCACTGCGGAATCCTGCACGGGAGCACTCCCGATCAAGCTCTACAACGGCGTGTTCAGCAGGCTGATCTTCAGCCCCGACTTCATGCTCAAGTTCGTCATCGGCGCGTTCTTCTTCTTCATCATCGCGGCAGCCATCATCCTGGTGACCCAATGAACACGGAAACCTTCAATGACCTCGAGGCCCGATGCCAACGGTGCGGCAAGAAAGCCATCAACGACGACGGCGTGTGCAAAGAGAGCGGCTTCAAATGCTGGCACGCGTACCACTAGTGGCTCGTACGCACGTACGACACGTCGTCGATTCGCGGGGAGCTTGAGGCCGCCCCGTTCCTTTGGCATGCCGCGTGCTGAGAACGTCGGCAGCACTGGGAGTGCTTAACCAGCCGTGATGATCAACAAGCGTGAACTCGAAGGCCTCATTGAACTCGGCGTGCGCAACTTGCAGCAATCGCAAGCACAGCTCGCACGGGAGTACGAACTCCTGCCCGGCGCGAGTCCAGAACAACGTCGCGCCTTCGCGCTCTCCCTCCTCCAGGTTCGTCGGCAAGCTCGGATCGTCGAGACTTTGCTGGGGACACTTGCGACCATGCCCGACGTCTCCCGGCATCGCCGCATCGTCGCATAAGTCACACCAACTCTCTTCACTGTTGTGTGGTGGGCACAGATCCGTATGAGCGCAACTAGTCACGGGTTTCGTGCGCAGATAACGCTCGGCCTGCGCAAAGGCTACGGCGGGTCAGTCCAAGAGAAAACCGAAGTACTTAGTCTCATCTCCGACCTGCAACGTCGTGCCGTCGCCGGCGGTCGACCATACCTGCCCTTCGTGATTGCCGAGACCGTCATCAGCTACCCGGTCAATGAGCGGCGCACGGAGCGCGAACCCGGCCTCGCACTCACGACGGATCAAGCCGCCGCACCCGACGCCGGTGATGAAGCAGCATGGCGCGAACTAGTCTTGTTCTACGCGCAGGCGCTCGCGGACGCGTTCGAGCAGGAAGTGGTGAGCGTGACGTTCTGGCCGGCAGAGATAGTCCGTGTCCGGCGTGAAGCGCGAAAGGGTCCGTGACGTGCTCAGAGAACGGTTATGGGAGACGCCGACGATTTCGCCTTACAACTTGATCCTGCAGTCGCCGATCTCGTGCTGCTGCAATTGGAATTGGATTTTGGGATGACGATGGCAGACCTCGCCCTCCGCCATCGCGACAACGGAACTGTTGAGGAGTACGAGCGGTTCAAGGCGCATGCGCTTGACGCGCTCGTGGGGGTCGTGGCGACGGTCCAGCGACGCGACGATGTTGACGAGGTCAGCATCGCACGACAGGCCTATCTCGCCATGGTCGTGGCCGCACTGTAACCCCGGCACTATTCGTCACGGGAGGGTGCCCGGATTGCAGCCGTGTCCGCGATGGTTCGGGTAAGATCAGAAGAGATATGCCTCGCGACGCCTACCAGGACGAGCATCCGGAAGTAGCCTGCCCGACCTGCGAGGGCGCTGGATTCTTCGGCAACGGTCCCTACGTCGAGTTCTGCGCGTATTGCCACGGCACGGGCGTCCTCATCGACGAGCGGGAATTCTTCGCGCCGGAGCGCAAACCCGTCGAACGCGAATATCGCCGGGAAGCGAAAAAAGTCGTCGGCGGCGAGGACGAACCCTTCTAACGATCCCAAGCGCGCCCGTCGCTTGCCTGCTCGCAGTAACGCGTTTAGCGCTGCTGGGGGTCCGGGTCCCGGCGTTTCAATTGACGGGAATCCCTCGGAACGTACCCCGGGTCCGGCGTCGCGTACTGCGCCGCTTTCTGTTCCTCGCGGTGCTTCACGATCGAATCGATAATTAGTCCGCCGGCGCTTCCCACCAGTGCTCCAATGAGCACGCCGTTGGGGCTTTTGCTCATGGCTCCGACCGCGGCTCCGACTCCTGCTCCCGCGCCCAGCGTTGCTGCCGTGCGTTCGAGCGGATGGCGGAATTGGCCATCCGGACCCTGGACGTGTTGGTCCGGCCCGAGCGACCGGTTCAGGTTCAGATTCGTGACCAGGTCATGGAAGGTGGTCGCCGAGCGGAGCATTTCCCCCAAGATCTGCGGCGTCAATTGGTCGGTCACCGGTGCGTTGGGTGATGCCTGCGGGCGGGCCGTTGTCTGCGCGTTTGCTGAAACGGTGAGGCAGACCGGCAAGAGGATGAAAAGGGCAACGTGAGAACGGTGCATGTGTTCGGGCCTCCAGTGCTGCAGGGAGCGAACTCCCCGATGCATTGCAATCGTTCCTATTACAACATTCCTGCCCATTCCGGCGCTAGGGTCCTCCTTGCTGGTCCATTCCCAGAAAGTCTCGCACGAGCTAACGTCGGGTTTTTGGTAGCGGGAATGCTGACGAAATCGGCGGTATGGCAGCAGCACGCCCAGTACTCTCACCGGTCACCTTGCACTGCAAGGAACGCGAATTCCTGCTTCACACCTATACGACGGCGCTCCACTCGCACCAAGCTGACGTGCTCTTCCACGCCGCGCTTCTGGGGACAAAAACGACGTCGTGCATCGTGACGGTCGCCGCAAACCGGGTTCTGGAGAGCAGGCAGGCTTTTCTTGCCGCCCGCGAGGCGTACGTGGCACACCTGGTGGAGCACGCCTGCGATCACAAGGCAGCGAAATCGATCCGGAGCGAAAAAGGGAATTCGCACGAAAGTGCCCTCGCCGGGTAAAGGCCACGATCCCACGCTGATGAACGTCCCGCTGATGATCCCGAACGCGAGACTGCCGGTGACGGCGTAGTTGATACTGCCCGCCCACATCCCAGCCAGCACCATCAGGAACAGGAACATGATGCCGAATACGCCTCGAACTCATCAATGATTGACGGCGGTACTCTGCCTGCGCCGCGAGGTCAGCCCAACGGAACGGCCCGTCGTAGATCGCGAACATCGCCTCAATCCAGACCAGCGCTTGAGCATCAGAAAAGCACTGCTGCGACAGAGTCATGGCTCCAGTCTCCGGTACACCATGTCGTGATAGTCCTCGATCAGCTTCGGCGGCATCCCGATCTCTTGGTCGTGGGAGTGGAGCCACTGGACCAGCTCTTGGTAATCCTTGCAAATCTCGATAAGTTCTGCCGCGTCCATCTCCTCGAATTTCATACCTTCACCTCGGTTGATCCCTTGACTGTTTGAGGAGCTGCTTGGTTGCAGAGGCAACCGCCTGGAATGTAGAATTCCACACCGGTAGCCGTCCAGGAGTCCTTGCAGTACGTGCCCCCGTTCAGATGCTTATACTTTCCCCGCTTCCTTCCAATCGGGTGGAAGCAATGCCGACACTTCTTCACTGGTCGCGGCGGCCGTTCATACGCCGCTTTGCGACAATTGCATGACTTGCAGAGCATCTGAAGATTCGCTGGATCATTAGTTCCGCCCTTACAGATGGGAAGGATATGGTCCAGATGTTTGCTTGGTGCGCCGCATTGCTGACAGTTTGGCTGCTCAAGTCTGAGCCGCCTGACTACCGCAGGCGTGATATTTCCGTCCGCTCTTTTACGCGGCAGAATATGCGCGAAGACGATCATGGAACTTGTCGGGGTGGCGTCGTCTACCGTCAAGGTTTCCCTGCATGATGATTCGGCGTCTGCTCTGCGGGACGCCATAGCTGCAAGCGTTGGGAATGCTCCAATCAACCGTGTAGCCGATTTCTTGGAAACTCTTGACGATGATGTCCAGTGCCAATTCGCCCGTGGCGGTCTTCATGCTTTTGAGGCCGGGCACGTTCTCAAGAATGAACGTTCTGGGTTTGATGATGCGGCAGAAGCGCACGAAGTGTAGGAAGAGGCTGTTGCGTGGGTCCTTCGGGTCGCTGAAGCCGCTGTTGCGTCGGGCGATGCGAGGTTCTTCTCAGCCTGCTCCTGTTCTTCTGTCGTGACCATGTGTGTTTCACCTAGTCAGTCCGTAGGGATGTCCGTACATATAAATACTTCGCTCCTCCAGACGACAGGTTTGCGGAAAAAGCAAAAGGATGTCCTTTTCTCTTGCGCTCCGTTCCAAATCGCTTTACTGTATGTTCATGGCGGATAACGACCTGGGTCGCGAACGAGTCCTGAGAGAAGAGATATCGCGGGAACTCCCCGCGTTCGCACGAGCATGCGAGGACAGCGCCGAATTCGTCATCATGAGCCAAGACGCGTTCGTGCCACTGCTCGGCAGCAACGAAGTCTTCCTCCTCGGGAAAGCCATCAAGTACGCCGGCCTCGTGGGCAAGGAAGTCAGAATCATCCCGTCCTCTCGGCGACCATCCTGAAGCCACCCGCAGTGTATTGCCTGTGCTGCAAAAGCAGCGTTGCAAGCACTCACCAAGAGTCAATCTCCCAAAACATTTTTGGCATCGCGCGTGCTGGTTGCTTTCACTGGTTGCTTTCACATGATTAAGGAAACAACTGCAACCACGGGCTCACGACTCCTCGTGCTCGCGCTCGCAACGGGAGTGCTGCTGAGCGCGCACGATGAGAACCCGAACAAGCGCATGCACAACGCGACGCTCTCCTTCGGCGAGCTCATGCGCACGCCGGACAAAGCGATCCCGCAAGACCTGTTTGAGAAAGCCCGTTGCGTCATCATCGTCCCGGACCTCAAGAAAGGAGCGTTCGGCGTGGGCGGTAAGTACGGTCGCGGGTACGCGTTGTGCCGCAAGGAGACGGGACCCTGGGGTTCTCCCGCCGCCATCGCGATCGAAGGCGGAGCTTCGGGCTCCAGCTCGGCGGGTCATCGACGGACGTGATCATGCTCGTCATGAACCAGCGCGGCATGGACCGCTTACTCGGGAGCAAGTTCACGATCGGCGGCGAAGCGAGCGCCGCGCTGGGGCCGATCGGACGCCTCACGAGCGCGAACACGGATGCGTATTTGAGCGCGGAGATCCTCTCGTACTCCCGGTCGCGCGGCATCTTCGCCGGGATCAGCCTCGAAGGCGCAACGCTGCGACCGGATGAGGGGGAGAACCGGAAACTGTACGGGCGCGACATCACGAACAGAGAGATCATCCGAAACGGCGCGGTAGCGCCTAGCGTCGCCGGGCCGCTCCTCGCACTCCTCAACGGGTACTATGGTGGACCACCCACGAGCGCATCCCTCAAAGAACGACTCAACACGACGGGGAGCAGGGTGTCGTTCAGCGAGGCAGAGATTCACTTCGAGACCGGCAAGTACGCGATCCCACCCAGCGCGGATGGGTTACTCGCCGAGGTCGCCAGCACCCTGCGGGACAACCCATCCTGGAACCTCACGATCGAAGGCCATACGGACAACGTCGGCACTACGGGAGAGAACCAGACCTTGTCCTTTCAGCGCGCCCAGGCAGTCGTTGACTGGCTCGTCGCGCACGGCATTCAAGTCGACCGATTGCAAACGACAGGGTACGGCGAACACCGCCCCATCGCGGACAACACCTCTGAAGAAGGGCGGTACCGGAACCGCCGCGTCGAACTCGTCCGACGATAACAAGCAATTCCGGCGTGCGCGGGGTTGTATCATTGCAGGGGTATGGAGCATCAGGAGAGAAGCGACGGTGCATTTCGTGCACTGCATTGGCTTCGCCCGAAAGAACTCCGGGCACTCCTGCACGAAACACTCATCGAGTGGACGAACGATAATGTGCCTCGGCTCGGTGCGGCACTCGCGTTCTACACCCTACTGTCCCTCGCGCCACTGCTGGTGGTCGTCGTTGCCATTGCAGCGCTCGCCTTCGGAAAAACAGCCGCGACAGGGCAGCTGTTCTGGCAAATCAAAGAGTTGGTAGGAGCCGACGGGGCCCTCGCGATCCAAGGTGCGGTCGAAGGAGCGTACAAACCCGGAGCGGGCGCGATCGCGACAGCGCTCGGTCTGCTCACCCTGGCCATCGGCGCATCCTCCGTCGTCGTCGAGTTACGCGGTGCGCTCAACACGATCTGGCACGTGCCCGACGTCCAAGACAGCATGGGGCTGGGAATTCTGGTGCGCTTACTCAAGGAACGATTCTACTCGTTCGCCCTCATCCTTGGTGTCGGGTTTCTCCTACTCGTTTCCTTGGTCCTGAGTGCGGGCGTGGCGGCGGTCGGGAAGTTCTTTGGCGCATACCTCCCCACCTCGGAGGGCGTCCTCCAACTCCTCACATCGCTCGTCTCGTTCCTCGTGATCACCGCGCTGTTCATGGCGATTTACAAACTCATGCCGGACGTGCGCCTGGAGTGGGGCGACGTGATTGTCGGGGCCGGCGTCACGGCGCTCCTCTTCACGGCCGGCAAGTACCTCATCGGCCTCTACCTCGGCAAGGCGACGTTTGGCTCAACGTACGGAGCTGCCGGCAGCCTCGTCGTCGTCCTCGTGTGGGTGTACTACTCTTCGCAGCTCTTTTTTCTCGGTGCGGAATTTACGAAGGTGTACACGAAGCAGTTCGGGTCACACTTCACCGCCACCCTGAAACTCGTCACTCCAACGCCGGACGCCGTCATCCTGCAACCATCGCAAGGGGCAACAACGGCCGGAGCTAACCTGCCGAATATTGTAATCGTCTCTGAGAAAGAAGGGGTGCGTGGTGTTCAGCAGTGATGCGCGAAGCGGTGCGCGGCAATCCGGCTGACCAACGTCTTGATCTCGGCGCAGATCGCGTCGCATTCGCGTTTGAGATCGGCAAAGCTTGTCCCGGTTGATCGTCCGGTTCCGGCCAGACTGACCATGACTGCGGCGAGTGCATAGTGCTTCTGTATGAGGGAGTGGCTGCGTGCTTCGAGCTCAAACAAGTCGTGCGCAACACACCATTGAGGGGACCTGTGGCAGCAAGGGGGATACAGCTCTGGCTGCTTTTGAACGTTGTTCTTCTGTCGTAGCGGAGAGCCCGTGGCGGAATCTCCGCGCCTATCCAAACTAGTTCTTCGTTACGCCGTGCGAACTGACGGCCTTTTCTCCAGCGGACGAGATATCTTCGCCGCCGCTCGCCTTGAACACCTCTTCCGCCTTCGTCACCCACTTGGAGTCGTCGCAGTGCGCGCTGACGAGAATGCCGCCATCCTTGACGCGTCCCTCGTACCGCTTGGCTTCGTACTCCGGAATGCCCATGCCGACGAGCGCGCCGATGAGACCGCCGGCGGCTGCGCCCGCGCCCAGGCCGGCGAGCGCTCCCATGATGGGTCCTGCCGCGATGAACGGTCCGAGTCCCGGGATTGCGAGTGCGCCAATCCCAGCGAGCAAGCCGAGCGTGCCACCGATCGCGCCGCCCGTCGCTGCTCCGGTCGTTGTGCCCTCGGGAGCTTTCGTGTTCTTCTCGGTCGCGAGCTCGTGCGTGACCTTTTGATCCGGCGCGAGGACGCTCACGTCGTCGTTGCGAAAGCCCGCGCTGATCAAGCGATCAACCGCGTTCTCTGCCGTGATGCGCGACGGGAAGATCGCAAATACTGCCGTGTTTTTTCCAGCCATGATTTTGAGTGTTCCTTTTTTGAGATTTTGTTTGGTTACTTCTTGTCGCCCTTGACTTCGAGCTGGTTAGTCACGTTGCCCTCGCCGGCCACTGCAACCGCCTTGGCCTCGATGTTCTTGCGCTCGTCCTCCGTATGTACGGGTCCCTTCAGGGTCACCTTGGCGTTTTGCGAAATGATCTTCACGTTGTGACCGTACGTCGAGAGGGACTTGTCCCCCACCACGGCCTTGCGGATGCGCTGCATGATGTCACGATCGGACAGGGTGTTCTTCGCGTTGTCCGCGGTCGGTTGGTTCCGATCACGCTCGTTCACTTTCGTGTTATCCGGCGCTTGCGCAGACACGGGCGGGAGAGTGAGCAGGAATCCGGACAAAACGAGTCCGGCGATGACGTTATTTCGTAGTGTTGAGGAAAACATAGAGACGGTTATGCACGCGAAGGGCCGTCAGGGGGGAGGGTTGCAGATATGGCGAAAAAAGGCCCAATCAGACGGAACGCACCCTGCCGGAACGTACTCGACGTGCAGTCGAGGGCACAACGTGCGGCGAGGCGGCAAGGTCGGACCTAGCGAATCCCCAAGGGTGAAGACAGGTCACAACGCGGCTGTCGAATTGCAAGCTCACCGGCAGGAGACAAAGAACATGTTTGGATTGCTCGGATGGATTTTCTTCGGACTCATCGTCGGTGCTATCGCAAAGCTCATCATGCCCGGCAAAGACCCCGGCGGCTTCCTCATCACCATCCTCCTTGGGATCGTGGGCGCGATGCTCGGCGGATGGATCGGACGCACCATCGGACTCTACGGCCCGGACGCGCCTGCAGGATTCTTCATGGCACTCCTCGGATCAATTCTTTTACTGGCCGCTTATCGGTTCACCATCGGAGCGCGACGACCAGCATAAAAACCACCGCAACCGTACGGAGGAACACTCATGAAAAAACAGCCGCATCCCAACACCCCGGACGCAACGAGCGACCAGACACGGGGGCAATACGAGCGCGACCCCAAAGGCAGAACCGGCCACTTCACCGGCGCAGGCGACCCCTCCATCAAACAAGCAATGGGACGCAGAGAACGCAAACGCGCAACACCCAAACGCGGAGGACAGTAAAGCTGGCAGGAGTCCGTCGCAGGGCGAACAAAGAGCGAAGACTCATGCTAAGCTGTTGCTGTTGTGTCGGAGAAAGCCTGCCGTGTCTCGTGCCGCGACCAAGATGGCGTTGAGCACGCCGTTGAGGTCAGCGCATCATCCTTGTATGAGGCGGTCGCGCGTGGCCTCCGGGCGCTCCAAGCAAACCCCTGGGTCGGCGTGATCGGCGAAGGACTCGCCACCATCACCATCGAAGTCAAAGCCGGCGTAGAATCCAAACACGACGTACGCATGCAAGACTTCAGAAAATGGCTGGACAGCCCCGCCAGAACCCCCGCAGCAATCACCGCACGACAACGCGTCCGCGACATCCTCGGTGACCCCACCAGCATGACCGACCGACAACTCCGACGACGATACCAACGAGAACGAAACCAGTAATACGTCGAGCAACTGTGATAGACTCGACACCGCCTTAAGGAGGGCACAACAACCTGATGCGGTACATCAAGCTCATGCTGGTTCTCGCGGGATTCGCAACGACGCTCTGCGCAGCAGACCCGTTCGTCGGGACCTGGAAGATGAACCTGGCAAAGTCGAAATACAACGCAGGCATGGCACCAAAGGAACAGACCGTCACCATCGCGGAGAACGGCAGCGACTTAAACGTAAAGGTAACGGGCACCGCCGGGGACGGCGCAAAGATCGCGTACAACTACACCGTCCCGTCAAAGGGCGGCACGGGCAAGGTCATCGGCAGTGCACCCTTTGACGGCGTCTCCAGCAAACGCGCCGGAACAAACGACCGAGAAATAACGTACATGAACGGCGGAAAAAACCTCTACACCGTCCACAGCAAGGTGGACGGCAATGCACTCACGGTAACAGCGAAAGGCGTCAACGCAACAGGACAACCCATCGACGCCACCGCCACCTACGAGAAGCAAAAGTAAGTGCCCGCATGAAAAGCCCGGACTCACCAGCCGCAAGGCACGAGTCCGGGAGTTCCCACGTTTAACGTCACCGCCTGGTCGTGGAAAATAGGGAAGATCGACCAGGTGTCAGAGTGCGTCTGCGTCCGGTCGGATCACGGTGTGGACATCCGGCGTCGCAACGCCCTTCTGTTTTTTCGTCATTTCGGAGAGCCGGATCGTTACGGCTTGGCAATGGCGCAGCAATTCGTGATCGAGGATGTACCCCGGCATGCGGGGGTTGACGAACCGCATTCGGAAGAGTTCGTTCTCCGCCATGGTAGCGAGGAGTTTTACCTCCGCATCGGTGAGCTCGAAGCGGATCTTCTGTCGGTGCGTTTGGCCGCCTGTTGTTCTCCGCTGCATTGGTGCGCTCGCGCTACCCTCGCTTCCTCGTCGCCTTTGGATTGGCTTCCTCTTTGCCCGGTCCCTTGCGCTTGAGCCGTTCGGCGATCTCACGGAACGGTTGCTCGTCACGCTTCGTCGCGCGCAAGTACTCAGCACGATGGTCGAGTGCTTCAACAATGAAGGGGATGTCCTCGTCAGGAACGAGCATTAACGAACATCGTAGCAAGACGAAGTGAGTTCAGGCGTTCGCGGAACGGTGCGCTGCGCGAAACGTATCCACCGCACCGCGGGCTGTATCCAAGGCCTGACGAGCAGCCTCTACCCGCTCCAGTTGCGTCTGAAATTTGCCGGCGGGAGCCTGCTCTAGTTCCGTGACAGCAAGCGCATACACCCGGCTCGCCTTGAGGTATTCCGACAAGAGTCGATGCTCGCTATCTTGTTCCATAGGCGTCATTTAGGGAGACGAAGACCGTCGCAGTGACGTTGCAAGACTCATGCTAACACAGTACGGTTCTAGTCGTACCCCAGAAATTCACCTTACGCCCAAAACAAGGGTAGTACTGGCGCACAACGTGCCGCACGCACCACCGAGGGAACTCATAGGGCAAGTGGAGCCGGTGCGGGAAAGAAATCCAGAGGCACAAGAACGATATACCCATATGTCCTGCCCGCGATGAACAAGGAGGACCCCCGCTCGGGTGGTTACACTGCGTTAGTATTGTTTCCTTGGGATCGCTCGTTTTTGATTGCCCAAGCACGTCCCTTCGGCGCTCCCATCTTTCATCAAGCCCCGCTCACTTCTTCCCGGAACAAAAACCTCGGACGACATTGGACGAGGCGACACGCATCGAGCGCGGCCCGCGCGGTCGTGAGCGCCTCCTGCGCCTCCTCGAGCTGTTCTACGAGGTCTGCGAACATCCCAATCGGTGCGTGGTCGAGGTCCGCGCGCAGAAACGCATACACCCGATGCGCCCGCTGGTACTTTTCAAGGAGCCGACGCTCGACGGCTGCCGGTGTCTCTCGTCCTGCTGACGGAGCCTTTCGGAATCGGGGGAATCGGATAGCGCGGAGACGTACGATCGAAATGACCACTCAGTCCTCCTCTTCTTGGAGATAAGTCGCTCGCGAACAAGACCAGCGTACAAGTAGTTGCAGGACGCAACAATAGAACCGAGGTCCCACGCATGGGGTAACAAGTACTGTGCGCCAGTAGGAAAGAACGGCTACGTAAGTCCGTTCCTCCGGTTGATTGACACCCCACGTGCTCCGCACGAGAAACGTCATCATGATGTGCTGGTGAGAAACAATGGCGGCGTAGGAATTGTCCGGGAACCAGGGGAAATGCGTCACAAGCGAATGAGCTAGACGTTACCCCAGAGATCGATCTCCTCAGCGAGGCGATTGAGCAGCCCGACGATCGATCGCATGCTGGCATCATCCAGGGCGGGCTCGATGCGGACGAGTTCCGCCACGGCAGCGTGATACGCGGACCGGGCATCCCCAAGCACCGCGACGCGACGATCTCTCTTCGCAATCCACAGGAACGCGTGCCCCGCACGGATTTGCGCATAGATAAAGCGCGTCCGGACGGCCACGATGCGGCGATCGAACGTTTCCATGCCGTCCATGACGCGACCTTCACGACGCAACGCGTTCCCGCGATACCGCCACAGCGCGGGGTGGAGCGTTCTCGCGCCGCGGCGCGGCAGCACTCCCCGTGACCGACTTGATGAGGTAACGGAGGTAGAGGAGCGATGCGAACGCGAGGACGCCGCACGAGCACAAGAGGAACAACCCATCCACGGTCCGTACTTGGCCCGTCGTGATGAGCCACGCACCCACCACTAACGCGCCCACGAGCCCGGTCAGGCTGCACACTAATAACCCGCGCTCCGACATTTGCAACCCTCCTCGTCGGTTACGCCGCCTGCCTGGTCTCCCGCAAGGGCGAAGCCCAGCGTTGCGAGGAGTGCGTAGGCTCGTCCGGCACTGCCAAGAGGAGTGAGGTCAGGTCCGACCCCAGAGAAATCGGACAACCTCCGAGCAGGACGGCCACACAACAGCCCTGTAAGACGAACACGGCATCGAGTTCGCCGATAGCGTGCCGCGACAACGCAAGGACGGTGTAGCCACCAATCACTACGGCGATGGCGAGCAGCGTGGCTTGTGCGAGCAAACGAATGGTGCGACAAAACACAGGAAGTCCTCCTTGTTCTTTTTTGGAAATAAAATGTGCGTTTTGAAAAAAGGGGAGTGGCGAGAACCGCCAGTTCACCCGAAGAGGATCGCTGTTCGTGATCCCTTCATTGCGAAAAGATGCATGATCCTTCGGCGAGGTTACGCATCACCGGCGGAGCGTTAGCGCCTCGGTGGGAGGTCGAGGGGTTGGGCGAGCACGAGGCCACGCTTGAGGTATACGAGGTGCGTAAAGTTCTCAGTGGGCGTTGTCGCGACGCTCACGAGTTCCCAGCCTTCCCTGCCGGCTTCATTGAGGAACTCCTCCAAGAGCAGAATCTTGTCGCCGTCCTTCACATTGAACTCTCGTACGAGATACTCCCATCGCATGGCGTCACCCGCTAAAAAAATGTCGTCAGTGCCCTGGTGTCTTCCAAAGAGCTACGAGTCGCTCGGTGGGTCCATATCCTTGCGCTCGTACAACCGCTGGAGCTCGATTGCACTGGGCGTGTTGCGGACCATGTCCTCCGCATCATGCGCGAACTGGCGCATAATCTCCAGCAATTCCCATTCGCGGCCAACGCACGTGTACATCTCGACGCCCGCGAGAAGCATTGCTAGGCATTCGTCCCCCCGGTCTCTCACCCGTTGTTGCAAGCGGCGGAGGTCCTCAACGGACGCAGGATGTGGCGGTTGGCATCCGGACATTCGTAGGCTGCCCCTCAGAACATCAGCTTACCGCAAATATGAGTGTTCTTCAATCATATTTTCTTACTTAATGGGCTTGACAAAATAGGAGTGCTTATGGCAATATGCGGTTGAGAGCAAGGAACGCTCGCGGCTAAGGGATAGGAAAAAAATCCCCGGCCACCTAAGCCACGGTTCCACACTCTCATCCAAAAAATCCAACGAAGAGGTAAAGGACAACTTATGTTGCATACATTGTTTCCCAACGATGTTCGGCAGACGTTGGATCAGTTCCGCCGCTCTGTCGACCACCTGTTTGACAACGTCTACGGCCAGAACCAACAGGCCACCGGCAACGCGACCGGAGAGCGCGGTTGGACGTTCAGCCCCGTCGTCGAATACGGCTGGACCGAGAACTTCCTCAACCTGCGAGCGATCCTCCCCGGTGTCTCGGAGAAGGACGTGCAAGTCAGTGTACAGAACAACCAGCTCATCATCGAAGGCGAGCGCAAAGAACCGGAAGGCTTCGAGAGGAACGCATACACGCAGATCGCTTACGGCAAGTTCCATGCTGCATTGACGCTCCCTACTGGCCTGGACGCTGAGCGCGTCAACTGCCGTCTCCGCAACGGGATGCTCGATATCCAGATCCCCATCGCCGAGGCGAGCAAGCCGAAGCAGATCCAGATCCAGACCGGCGACGATCGCAAAGCCATCAACGCGTAACGCTGTTGTTCTGATTGGGTGAGCGTCTGCAGTCAGGGGCGCTCACCCCAATAGGGAATGTTCGTTCCCCTGTGGGGTGCTTTTGGCAAGTACATTTGGCCCACTTCGGCGGTTTAATTTGGCCCACCCTAAGTCATTGATTCTGTGAAGTGAGGGTTTTGGTCTCACCTTATATAGGAACAGTCATAGAGGCTGTGGGAATGTGGGAATCGCGATAGCGATTTCCAAGGGCGGTGGGAAGAGTGGAAAACCTTGGTTTGGTTTTCCAGGCTTTCCACGGACCGTCATTTCCACAGCTTTGCCGTTGTTACGGTTTGGCTCCTTTCTTCTGTTTTGCGGCGGTCCGTCGGAAGCGGTAGGACTCGGTGCCGGTCTCCAAGATGTGAGCCCGGTCAGTGATGCGATCAAGCAGCGCTTTGCACAGTCTGGCGTTCGGGATCACCTGCGTCCACTCGGAAAACGGCAGGTTCGTCGTGAGTACAACGGCGGCCTTCTCGGCTCGCTCAGCCACGACTTGGAATAGAAACTCGGCCCCCACTTCCGCCAGCGGCACGTAGCCGACCTCGTCAATCGCGATCAGATCGTAACGATTCCAGCGCGCCAATACCCGGCGCAGTTGCAGTTGATGCTTGGCTTCGACCAGCTCGTTGACCAGGCCGGCCGCCGTCGTGAAGCGGACCCGTCGTTTCTGCCGGCAAGCCGCCACACAGAGTCCGGTGAGCAAATGCGTCTTTCCAGTACCGCACTCGCCGATGAACAAGACCGGTTCGGCACGCTCGATGTATCCGCCCTCGGCCAAGTCACGCATCTTCGCTGCCGTCACATTCGGGGACTGGGTGTAATCAAATTCTTCGAGTGTCTTCACGCGCGGAAGATGAGCTTCCCGGATCCGCCCCTCGATCGTATTCCGTTCCCGCTCTTCGATCTCGGCCAGAAGCAGCGCCTCGAGATATCCGATGTGACTCTTCTTCTCGCGAATCGCCTCTTCGGCCAAGCTGCCAAACTGCGAGGCAATCATCGGCATGCGCAATGACTTGCACTGGGCCTTGATCGTCGCTTCCTGCAACTGCGCCATCTGGTTGCTCATCGCGCTCCTCCGGCCGAGAGAAGCTGGTCATACTCATTCATTACCGGAAGAGGCCGCGCATAACGCTCCAGCGCTCCCACATCAATGGCTTCGCACGATGCGTGCCGCAACTCATCTGCGTTCAGCAGATGCCGGACGGCGGCGGCATCGTAACAATTACCAGCCAATGCCGACTCGATCGCGTCCTGCAATCTCGGGTGGCCGTGCCTATGCGACAGCTTGAGAAGCTCGATCATCTGTTTAGTGCCGCTCTGTTTTCCATGCCGTTCGATGAGTGCTTCCCAGATCCGGTCGAAACTCGGCGGCCACAAACCGGATTGCCGTCTCTGCTCCAACGGTTTCGAGCCAGCGAGTGCGCCCGGCTTGCGATACAAAACATCGAGATAGTGCTCTAGGTCCAGAATCTGCTGCTGACGTTGATAACAGCGCTCGTGACGGGCGACACACCGGCCCTCATGCCATAGCTCCACCGTGGTGGCGTACGCTTTGGCTTGCACCTGTGTGCCGGCTGGCAACGGAACCGAATAGGTGTTCGTAAGGACCTTGGCGCAACCCAGACCGTTTACCGTGGGAAAGCTCGTTTGCGCAAGGTCGATGCCTTCTTCCGCGAGCGGCAACAGATGTTCGCGCTCAATCACCAGGCCTGCTCCAACTACTTGCTCGCGTCCAAAGATTAGCCTGTGTTCGTCTTCCTGGCACGCTGCCAGAAGCTGTCGATTCAGAGCGGCGATATCCGCCGCTTCTGGCACCGGCACCCAATGGTTGCGACGAAAGTACCCGGCTTCTCCTTCAATGCCGCCTTTCTCATGCGGTTCAGCCGGCGTGCAAAACTCCGCTTCAAACGGCCAGTGTGATCGCAACGCTACGAAGCGCGCTGTTTCCTCCCGTCGCGACCCACGCAGAATCTTCTTCACCGCCGATGTGAGATTGTCGTACCGGAGCTTCCGGAATACACCGCCGAAATAGACGAAGGCGAGTTCGTGGGCTTCTAGAAAAGCCTGTTGCGTCGCATGCAGGTAGGCACGGTGAAAGGCGGCTCCACTCGCCATGCTGCGCATCGCAAAAACCTGCAGCTTGACTCGTTCACCCGCCAGATCGGCGTAGGCTTCATACCAATCAATCTGCGCCTCCACGCCCCAGGCATAACTCTGTGGGACGCAGGTTTCCCTCACCAGCAAGCCCAGGGCAACTTTGCGGGTGTGGACGTATTCGCGGACTGTCCGCTCAGCTATCTTGCAGGAGGGCAGCTCGCTCTGAAGCCGCGCCCAGATGCGATGGGCTGTGTGTCGTTGCTTGCGAGGCGCCTTCCGGTCGCCCTCAAGGATCGCATCCACGAACTCCACCGCTGCTTTCAACTTCCAGCGTGGTCGCTCCGTCCTTTTCCGCGGCGAAGGCAACGCGCTGCCGATCGCTTCGCGCACCATTCGCCGGTGCACGCCTAGTTTCTTGGCCACCCCGACGATCGTTCCTACGCCGAACTCGTACTCTCGACGGATCTGTTCAAACAACTCCACTTTAGCTCTCCAGTCCAACGAGTCTCCTCCGATTCGGGCTTCGCCTGAATCAGAGTACCCGTTCGTTGTCTAGGTGGGCCAAATTAAACCGCCGAACTGGGCCAGATTAGAATACCGAAATCATGGGGGGTGTGGAATGAACTACTATGCAATTCTCGGCATTCCACGAGACGCCGACCAAGAACACATCCGCAACGCGTACAAGCTCCTCGCACGCCGCTACCACCCCGACACGGGTGCCGGCTCTAACGCGGAGAAATTCCGTGAGGTCGCTGCGGCGTACGCAACACTGAGCAACCCCGGACACCGAGCAGAAGACGACCGATCACTGGCAGCCGGAGAGCGGATGAGTGCACCACGCGTGGAAAACCCGGAGGTGTTCGGTCGCCGAGTGCGGGTTAGCCCGGACCGATGCGACGAGAACGAGTAGCCAGGCTAGCGAACTTCGGGACTGCGAGTCGCAACCGGGCGCGTACGGGCCGAGTCCGCAACTCGTCGTGGTGGTTCGGAGGGCGGCCTTTCCAGCACAGTGGGATCCGAAGCTTGGAATTCACGTGACTTGAAGTCGCGGC
>JADMIO011609043.1_pt1 | contig 50362 bp, 39 predicted proteins | sample 8958161 | NCBI WGS metagenome assembly JADMIO01 (sample SAMN16585339, study PRJNA669376) | soil metagenome | isolation source: Crop rotation soil | place: USA: Cullars Rotation, Alabama | collected 2011 | reverse complement strand
CGCGACAACTTGTCCACGTGGAATTCTAAGCTTAGGATCCCAATGTGCTGGAAAGAACCGCTGCGTCGGTGTGTGCCGTGTGTGCGTTCGTGCCGCGCTCAGCAGCGGCCCCGAAACTGAGGCTACAGGAGATTGGTGCAGACTCAACAGGGTTCGATGTCGTATCGACACTCGTCATCGGACCGAAGAGCGTAATCGTGTGGGATGCGCAGTATCATCTCGCGGATGCGCAGCGCGTCGCGGACGCGGTGAAGGCAACGGGCAAACACCTGCAGGCCATCATCCTGTCGCATCCCGACGAGGATCATTACACCGGCGCAGCGGCCATTGTGCAGAGGTTCCCGGGCACGCCGGTCTACATGACGCCGGCAGGCATCAAATTCTGGGAGGGATTTGCGCCGAAGCGTTTCAAGCAGGAAAAGCCCGGCACAGTTCCGGACAGCCTGATTACGCCACAGCCTTTGCCGTCGAATACAATCACACTCGATGGCGAAAAGCTCGAGCTGATTCCGGACCTCACGGGTGACAATCCGGGCACGAACAGTGTGTTGTGGATACCATCTCTGCGCACTGCGCTTGCCGGGGATATTGTTTTCAACGGCGTGCACGCGTGGCTCGGCGCGTCAGATTCGGCAAAGATGGTTGCATGGCGCGAGTCGCTCGACAGGATTGCGGCACTGCATCCTGTCGCGGTTGTCGCCGGCCACAAGCAGAATGTGAACGCGCCGGACTCGCCTGATCAACTGAACATCATGAAGGACTATCTCATCACTTTCGACGCGCTGCGCCAGAAATCGACGACAGCGCCGGAGCTGCGTGACGCGCTATTCGCGAAGTATCCGAATTACGCCGTCCGCGGGCTTGCCAATTACAGCGCAATGACAGCAATGAACAAGAAGAAGAATTGAGCACACCACGGGATTGATTGCGCGTCTTGCGCAATCAATTCCCAGGCTCGAGGAAGTCTCGCATCGCCTTCGCAATGGTTAGTGCTACGGGCGGATCCATGTTCGCGAGGACAATGAGATCGTACTTGCCTGCGAGGCTGCCTTCCATAACCCCGTTCATTCCTTCCGCACCACCGGCGATACCAACCTGTCCTGCAGCAGGACCTTCAGGAATCCTGGACGCGCGCAGCGCATTAAGGAATTTCAGCAAATCGCCGGCTGTCGAATACCCACCGCCTGCAGAGCTGCCAATGCCGGGAAGGAGCTCCGTATTCGGGCCCAATTTCGCGTTCGGCACATTGTTGCGTGTATAGCCGATTGCGGCAGTCGCAGGAAGAGCGTCGGAACGGATGTGCATCGTGTGCGACATCCCTGCCGGCTCATAGATGTGTGTGCGAACGTAGTCGTAATAACTCTGGCCGGAAACTTTTTCGATAATCAAGCCGAGTAGTACGTAGCATACATTGCAGTACTTCATGTCCTTCCCAGGCTCGAACGCAAGCGGCTCATTCGCAAACAGCGGTACGAAATCGGATAGCTTGCGGATGTCGGTCCGTTTGCCTCCCGGCGGCGTGCCAAAGATGTCGCCACCAAGCCCGGCACGCATGTCGCGCAGCTGTTGAACTGTTATGCGACGTGCTGCATCCTGGTTTGGATAGTCGGGCAGGTAGTGTGCGAGCGTGGAGTCGAGGCTGATTTTTCCGTCTGCGACGAGCTGACGCAGCGCAGTCTTTGTAAAGATCTTGTTGATCGATCCGAGGGCGAACTGCGTTTCAAGTGTATTGGGCTTCTTCGCAGCGCGATCCGCGTAGCCGTAGGTTTTCTGCAGGACGGGAACTCCGTCCTTGGCGAGAACAACGACACCCGAGAACTCGTCGCGCGCGGCGAGGCTGTCGGCGACGTGTGTGAGGCGCGCGACGACTTCATCTGTCGATGGCGGCGTCTGCGCCTGAAGCCTGACGTGGGATGTTACCGACGTCGCATATAAAATAGCTGTAACCAGACCGAGCTTTCGCATTTGCGCTCCGATTTGAATGGTGTATCCGCAAATTGGAGCCCGGTCTCGCGCGACGGGTTGCCTTCAGGCCGGTTGCTGGTACAAACCGAAAATATTGCCCGACGGATCCTTGAAGCGGGCCGTGATCTCCGGCGCGTCCGCACCGATCTCCTGCACGATCGTTCCGCCTGCGGCTTTGATGTCCGCGCAGGTTTTCTCGGCACTGTCGACCATGATGTAGACGAGCGCGCCCGGTGCTGACGAGGTGCGGCCGCGCACCCATGTCCCGCTCACCTGGCCGGTCGTGTCGTCGAATGCGACGGCGCCGTCGCCGCGCTTGCGCGTCTTCCATCCGAACACGCGCGTGTAGAATGCGGCGGATGCATCGATGTCCTCCGACGGGATTTCGATGTAACAGATCTTTCCATTCGAGTAGTCCGGCACACGGCCTCCGATGTTGGTGTTCGGGCAAGGTAGTGAGTGGCCATGCTGCGTTCAATACATCCAGGTCACCGCAGTGCCCGGCGGGGTATTCTTCCTGACATAATCCGCCATCTGCCGCGCGAACCCTTCCCATGACGTCGCATGCCAGCTGTGTCCCTTCTTCGGGCGTCCGTATGTGAATTCGCCCGCGTAATGCGGATGCGACGTATGCGCGAGGAAATCCTGGAAATCGTAGACGGCGAGGTTGAGATAGAAGTCATCCATATCGCCTGCGAAGAAGTGCAGCTTGCCGATGATTTTCGGCCCGATTGTCGTCCAGTTCTTTTCGGCGTATGCGCGCAGGTCGTAGCCATTGTCCTTCATGTATTTCGCAACGTCGTGGTCGATCTCACCTGTGATATTGTTCCATACCGGCTTCGGGTAGCCTTCATTGTCCATCGGTCCATAGACAGCATTCCACGCCGCGTACTGATAACCCGACCGCCCTTTCGTACCGAGGACCTCCTCGAAAAGACTGATCTGTCGCGTGGTCCAGACAACCTGCCCTTCCGTTGTGCGACGGAAGGGTCGCTCGACCGTTTCGAACGGACCGGCCGGCATCGTGAACGCGTTCGCGTCGTCGTAAATGTTCGTCAGCTGATAATGCCGGAAGTCGATCGGGTCGGGTTGCAGAATCCATGAACCGCCGAAGAACGAAGGGTGTTGCAGCTGCATTGCGAGCGTCTGCCATCCGCTCGTGGATGCACCCTCGAGAATTCGCGCGTACGGTTTGGGAATGATGCGGAATCGGCGTTCGAGCTCGGGGATCACTTCCTGAATCATCGCGTCGCCATACGGCCCGTTGTTGACGGAGTTGACTGCGTAGGAATCCGGGAAGTACGGCGTCTGCTGCTCGAGTGTGATCGCGATCAACCGTGGGAAATCCTTCGATTTCCATGCAACGTACATGTCGTATCCCGACTTCACATTCGTGACAGGATTGATTTTACCGCGTTCGTTTGTGGGTGTAGTGTCGGTGTCGAAATTGAATGGGACGCCATGACCGAGTGTGTAGATCGATGGATAATACACGTTGGAGTGCGAGTCATACCCTTGCGGCAGAAGTACCGTCGCATGAATGAAAATCGGCCGGCCCCAGAACTTCGTGAGTAGCGCGCTTTGAATTGTGACGTGCCTGAGCCATTGCGTGTCGGCCGGCTTCGTTGGTGTTGGAATGGTTTTATTCAATGCGACGTCGATGATCGCGTTTTTGTCGAGGTGCACGCGCTGCACGTCACTGTAGATGTTTCCGGCCGCGTCATTGAACGGCTCGATGCTTCCATCGTTCATGTGCAGCCAGAGAACGTGTCCGTCGGCGCGATGCACTTCCTCGTACACGTTCACGACGGCCTGCACGTAATAGTCGCCGGCGGGAAGCTGATCGAGCGGCGACGGATAGCCGAGCGCGTTGGCGGGAGTGATTGCGAATGCCTTGCCGGAGGGCTGCGCCTCGACGTCGCATGCAAACAACGCCGGCCCTCGCGGACTGATGGCGATGCGCGGCTCCGGCTGCTGGGTCTTCGCCACTACAATGACGACTCGCCCGGTCAGCGGGCGGATGCAGGTGCTGGCGGCACACGTGACCCGGAAGGTCTGGGCATGCGCGATTGTCGCGGACGCGGCGAGCGCGAGGGCGAGGGCGAGGGCGCACGCGGCGACATTTCGCGCAATGGCGATGTGCGATAGTCTCAGCATGAACGCATTACCTCGGAGGAAATCATGGATGCATCGATCCGGCGGGAGCTGCGCCTGCTCAAGGCGTATGTCGTCATAAGCTCAATCGTGTTCGCAGTCATCGGCCTGAGCGCGTTTCGGCAGGCGCGGCCTGCGGCGCGGCAGAAGTTCACGGAGATCGATGTCCAACGGATAAATGTCGTAGAGCCCGACGGCAAGCTCCGCATGGTGATATCGAATCGCCCGCGCTCGATCGGTCCTGTCTACAAGGGCAAACCGTTCGGCTATGCGGGCGGCACGCGGCCGGGCATCATTTTTTTCAATGATGAAGGCACGGAGAACGGTGGACTGACCTTCGAGGGTCGCGCATTGCCCGGTGGTGGTTATGCAGCGTCGACCGGCATGTCATTCGACCAGTTCGATCAGGACCAGGTGATGGTCTTGAATTACGACGATCAGAACGGCCGCAAGCGGGAAGGACTGACGCTGGCAGACCGTGCGCCGATCGACATTTACAGGATGGTCGCGGAACGTGATTCCATCATGAAGATGCCGGCAGGCGCTTCGCGAGATTCCGCGCTGCAGCGGTGGGCGGCACCGCGCAACGGTGTGCCGCTTTATGCAGAGCGTGTGTATGTCGGCCGCGCACGTGACAAGTCCGCAATGGTGAACCTGTCGGATCCCAACGGCGTGCCGCGCCTTCGACTGATTGTCGATTCACTGGGCACGCCGAGCCTGGAGTTTCTCGATGCAAAGGGAAAGGTGACGACGCGTCTGCCGCAGCAGTAAAAGTTACTGCGCCGGAATCCCCGTATAGGTTTCCGGCCTGCGATCGCGGAAGAACTGCCACACGTTCCGCACTTCTCTTATCTCATCGAGATCGAGGTCCGCAGTGACGAGCTCCGTCTGATCGCGTGACGCCTCCGCGAGAATTTTCCCGCGCGGACTGCAGAAGTAGCTCTGTCCATAGAACTCACCAATGTGCCACGGCTCTTCAACGCCGACACGATTGATTGCACCGACAAAGTATGCGTTCGCTACCGCGTGTGCGGGCTGCTCGAGCTTCCAAAGATACTCTGACAGGCCGGCAACGGTGGCGGACGGATTGAAGACGATCTCCGCGCCATTGAGACCAAGCTCGCGCGCGCCCTCCGGGAAATGGCGATCGTAGCAGATGTAGACGCCGACCTTTGCGTAGCGTGTGTCGAATACGGGATAACCGAGATTGCCAGGCTTGAAGTAATACTTCTCCCAGAAACCCGGGCCACAGTGCGGAATGTGGTTCTTGCGATATTTGCCGAGATACGTTCCGTCCGCATCGATCACTGCGGCCGTGTTGTAATACACGCCCGTCGTGTCTTCCTCATAGAGCGGCACGATGATCACCATCTCGTGCTTTTTCGCGAGCTTCATCATCAGCTGCGTCGTGGGCCCTTCCGGAATCTGCTCGGTCGCGTCATACCATCTCGTGGTCTGCTCCGCGCAGAAGTACGGACCCGTGAAGATTTCCTGCATGCACAGAATCTGCACGCCTTCCTTTGCGGCCTTCTCGATGAGCTCGACGTGCAATGCGACGTTCGCTTCGCGGATCTTGTCGAGCGGCTGATCCGTCGAGCATGCATTCTTCGCCTGGATCAACCCGGCTTTAACGATTCTCGCCATGGTACCTTTCAAGCAGATAGTACAGTCCGCCGGCCGCAAAGAAGCCGACGAACCATGCGTATGAGTAAAGAGGTTTCAATGCAGGAACGACGAGTCCGATCCACGCGAGCGCGCAGCCGAACAGCGTCGCAATCACACCATGCCAGTGCCAGCCCTTGTTGTAGCGATACACACCATCGGGCAGGTATAAATCCTCGAGCACCAGCGTCTTCTTCTTGACGAGCCAGTAGTCGGCGATCAACACGCCCGCGATCGAACCGAGTCCGCCGGAATAGCCGAGCAGCCAGTTGAAGATGTAACCCGACGGATCGGCGAGCAATTTCCACGGCATCATGACGATGCCGATGACGCCGGTGATGAGGCCGCCCGTCCGGAACTGGATTTTCTTCGGAAATACATTTGCGAAGTCGTTCGCAGGGGACACCACATTCGCGGCGATATTGACGGCCAGTGTAGCAACGACAGCAGTGAACATCGCGATTGCGACGACCACCGGCGCTGTAAATTTCCCCACCAGCACGATCGGATCCCAGATCGCCTCACCGTAAATAATCACAGTCGCACTCGTGATGAGCACGCCCATCGCGGCAAACACGGTCATCGTCGTCGGCAGCGCCACGACCTGGCCGAGCATCTGCTCTTTCTGGCTGCGGCCGAACCGCGTGAAGTCCGGCATGTTGAGGGAGAGCGTCGCCCAGAACCCGATCATGGCAGTCAGTGATGCGACGAAAACCGGGAAGAACTCGCCGAACGTTTTGAATTTGCCTTTTTGCGCGAGCAGCGGGCCGAGTCCGTGCGCGCTTCGGATCGCCCAGATGAGGAGGACCGTCGTCATGATCAGAACGAATGGCGCGGCCCAGTTCTCGACATGACGCAACAGGTCCATGCCCTTGTAGACGACGAAGATGTTCATTCCCCAGAAGAGCAGAAACGAAATCCATGCTGTTGTTGTGTGACCGTCGAAACCCGGTCCGAGCAGGTTCGCCCAGTTCGGGATCAGCACTGTGAACAGCGTGTTCAGCGCTTCACCACCGATCCACGCCTGGATGCCGAACCATCCGCATGCAACGAGTGCGCGCATCAACGCCGGCATGTTCGAGCCGATCGTGCCGTACGCCGAGCGCGCGAACACAGGGAACGGGATTCCGTATTTCGTGCCCGGATGCGAATTGAGCAGAATCGGCGCGAGCACGATGATGTTGCCGAGCATGATCGTGAACAGCGCCTGCGACCAGTTCATGCCGGCGGCGAGGAGTCCGGATGCGAGCATGTATGTCGGAATACAGTGCGCCATGCTGATCCACAGCGCGGCGTAGTTGTACGTCGTCCAGTTACGTTTCTCGAGCGGCACCGGAGCAAGATCAGGATTCGCGAGCGGGCTTGCATCAATGCGAGTGGTATCCTTCAGCTCGACGCGTCCGTCGGCGTGATGGATCTCATTGGAATTGATGTATGCGACGTCGGTCATTGTGCCATGACGGGCTGTGCGCTTGCTCGTTGTGTTTCATTGCGGCTCTTATGCGCAAGTCCTGCAGTCGTGCGCGGCAGCCATTTGCCTCGGCCTTCCCTACCGACGACTTTGTAATTGTCGACGATGATTTCACCGCGCGAGATCGTTGTGCGTGCGAACCCGGCGAGGTCCCACCCTTCGAAGGGTGACCAGTCGGCGTTCGTTTCCATCTTGTCCGGCTCGACCTTAAGTGTCGCGGTCGGATGGATGATCGCGAGATCCGCATCAGCGCCCGGTTCGATCGCGCCCTTGCGCGGATACAGCCCCATGATCTGCGCGGGGTTCGTCGACAGCTTCCTGCACATTTCCTCGATCGTGATCTTTCCTCCGAGCACGCCGTGCGTGTAGGTGAGCGGCATGAGTGTTTCCAGGCCGGGCATCCCCATGGGAATTTTCGTCCAGTCGCCTTCCCACATCGCCTTCTGCTCGCGTGTGAATGTGCAGGTATCTGTGGAGATGACGGAGACGGTTCCTTCCTTGATTCCCTTCCACAGTCTTGCAACGTCTGAGGGTTTCTTCAGCTGTGGGCAGCACGCGTAGAGGTGACCGTCTTCCTGTGCGAAAACGCTGTCATCGAGCACGAGATACTGGACGCATGTCTCTGCAATCACGGGAACGCCGCGGGCCTGCGCGCTCTTGATGATTTCGGTTCCTTCTGCGGTCGACATGTGCACGATGTAGAGCTGCCCGCCCGTCGCCTCAGACCAGGTCACGACTCTCTGGATCGCTTCCGACTCGATGAAATTCGGTCGTGTAATGGCATGGAGTGTTGCGCCGTGCTGTTTCATGAGCTCGGGCGTGTGGTGCCGCGCGATCAACTCGTCGAGCACGCGTGAGGACTCCGCGTGCACGAGCAGCATTGCGCCGAGCTCCTTCATTTTCTCGAGTGTTCCGTAGAGCGCGCGGTCGTCTGACTGCCACCCTTCGGACTCGTAGATCATGAATTCCTTGAACGTCGTGAACCCCCTCTTGACCATTCCCGCGATCTGATCCTTGTGCTCGTCGTAACGCGTGATGCAGATGTGGAACGTGTAGTCGATGAGCGCCTTCCCTTCCGCGCGCTTCATCCAGTTGTCGGCCGCGTCGTTCAGCGAATCGCCGGCATACGGAATCGCAAAATCGATGAGTGTCGTCACGCCACCGCGCGCGCCTGCACGCGTACCGCTGCGATAATCGTCGGACGAAGTGGTGCCGCAGAAGGGCAGCTCGAGGTGGACGTGCACATCGAGAACGCCGGGAATTACAAAGTGACCCGTTGCATCGATCACCTCAGCGCCTTTTGCGTCCAGATTCGGGCCGACGGCGGCGATCTTTTCCCCGTCGATCCCGACGTCCGCGTTGATTACGCCGTCTGGCGTCACGACTCTCCCGCCGCGTACGACTTTCGTGAAGCTCATGACTTCCGTTTCTCCTATGCGCGCGGCGACTGGGCCGCGGTCAGTGCGCGATCGAGTACTTCGATCACGAAATCTGCATCGTCTTCAGTAATGCACATCGGCGGCTTGATTCTCAGGACGTTGCCGTCGAGTCCGCCCTTGCCGAGGAGCACACCCATTTCGCGAGCGTGCTCGAGCACGTCGAGTGTTTCCTGTTTCGCTGGCTCGCGCGTCTTGCGGTCGCGCACGAGCTCGACGCCGATCATGAGACCCATGCCGCGTACGTCACCAATCAGCGGATGCGTCTGCTGCAGCTTCTTCAATCCATTGATGAGGCGCGTGCCGACGATTTTCGAGTTTTCCTGAAGGCCGTCTTCATCGATCACGTCGAGAACAGCCAGGCCAGCCGCCATCGCGACCGGGTTACCGCCGAAGGTGTTGAAGTGTGTGCGCTGTGTCAGTGTCTTGGCGATCTCCATACGCGTCGAGACCGCTGCGAGCGGAACGCCATTACCGATGCCTTTCGCCATGGTGACGATATCGGGCGTGACGTCGAAGTTCTGAAAGCCCCAGTAGTGTGCGCCCGTCCGACCGAAACCCGTCTGCACTTCGTCGGCGATACAGAGTCCGCCGAACTCGCGCACGATCGCATACACTTCCTTCAGGTAATTCGATGCGCTGCTCGTCGCGCCACCAACGCCCTGAATCGGCTCGGCGATGAATGCAGCTATGCGGCCGGGCGTCGAATAGCGAATGATTTCTCTTATTTCTTTCGCGCTCTTTGTTGCGATTTCTTCGGGTGAACCGTCGAATGCGCTGCGGTACGGGTCTGGCGACATCGCGTGATGAATGCCCGTATTCTGCGGCAGCGGGAACTTCCAGGTGTTATGCGACGTCATGCCCATGGTACCGGGTGAACCGCCGTGATACGCGTTTCTCAATGCAATCACGTCGTTGTTTCCGGTGAAGAGCCGCGCCATCGAGATCGCGAGCTCATTGGCTTCGCTGCCGCTGTTTACGAAGTAGGTTACGTCGATTCCCTTTGGCAGCTTGGATGCAAGTTTCTTCGCAAAGAGCGGCAGATTCGGATGGAGATAGATGGTTGTAGCATGCTGCAGTGTCTCGACCTGTTCCGTGACGGCCTTTACAACCTTCGGATGACAGTGTCCGCACGAGATCGTTACGATCCCGGCAAACATGTCGAGATAGCGTTTGCCTGTTTCATCGAATAGCCACTGCATGTGCCCTTCGACGATCAGGAGCGGCTCGCGATAGAGTGTGAACAGCGCGGGACTCACGAACTCCTTTCGCATCGCGAGTACTTCCGCGCGCGACGGGCCGGTGTAGGGTCGCGGCCTGTGATCGCAAGCCGGCATCCTCGGCGAATTCGTTGACTGCACGGTGCGTGGTTTCTGGTTGTTCGCTTCGACTTCGACAGTACTCATGCGGTCACCATCGGTGATGCATAGCCTTCCATCTCGATGCCGCCATGATAGTCGGCATCTTCCGGCCGCCGAATTTCGGACTGTGCGACGATGCGGTCCCGACGAATACCGCGGAAATCCTCGACACTATTCCAGCCCTTGTCGGCGTTCTTCTCAATGAATTCCTGGAGTCCTGCAACGAGTCCCTTGATGACATTGGGTCCGATCGCCTGGTCGAGCATCGCCGCCGTGCACACCTGGACCGTACCGCAGCCGAGCAGGAAATAGTTGAGGGCTTCGCGGAAGTTGGTGACGCCGCCGATTCCGGAGAAGCTCCGATCCGGGAATGCGCGCGTAAGCTGCGCCATCTTTGCGAGACTGAGTGGGAGAATTGCGGGGCCGCCGAGGCCACCGCTGGATACGAGGCCGTCGACATTGATCTCGAACTCGAGTGTGTCCGGATCAATTGGCGGTAGTGACGGGAACGTATTCGATGATACGACGGCGTCTGCGCCGCCGGTAAAACATGCACCCGCTTCAATCGTGATGTCGGTCGTCGACGGCGTCATCTTGCACCAGACCGGAATGCGCGCGACTTCCTTTACTGCGAGTGTCACTACGGAACAAAGGCCCTCGTCCTTGCCGATGTTCGCTCCCATGTCCTTACGATCCATGTGAGGGCACGAGAAGTTGAGCTCGAGGCCGTCGGCGCCCGCATCCTGACACGCCTGGGCAAGCTGCTGCCAGTTGCGGAGCTCCTTGTCGTTACCGGAACCCGCCATGATGGAAGCGATCAGGACTTTCGACGGGTGCGCCTTCTTGATTCGCTCGATGCGCGGAATCCACCAGTCGACACCCTTGTCGGAGATCAACTCCCAGTTCCATGACGAGTGCAGCGCCGCCCCAGGCTGCTTCTTCATCGACACTGCGTTGTTGTTCGCGGAGGTACGCAGGAACTTCGTCTTCGCGCCATATACGTTGACGACCGGATGCAAGCCGATCGTTTTCGCGACGACGCCACCCCACCCCGCGTCGAACGCACGCATGATGTTCGCTTCCGATTCCGTCGGCGGCGCCGACGAAAGAAGGAAGGGGTTTTCGAACTTGATGCCGGTGAAATTGACTGCCGTGCTCATATGTCCTCCGTTGCTCGTGACAAGCGAATGATTGCGCTCGTGATCAGGTCATGACATCCAGTTTACGCCAGCCTCGCGATTCCATTTTGTCGTGAATTTCTTCGATTGCGTCCAGAACTCGATCGACCCGCGGCCCGTGATGTCGCCTGCACCAAATTTCGACTCGTTCCACCCGCCGAATGAAAACGGCTCGCGTGGCACAGGCACACCGACGTTGATTCCGACCATGCCCGCGCTTGCCCGCTCGGTGACATAACGCGCCATTCCGCCGTTCTCGGTATAGACAGATGCAGCGTTCCCGTACGGCGACGAGTTCTCGATTGCAATTGCCTGATCGACATTTTTCGCGCGCACGATCGCGAGGACCGGCCCGAAGACTTCTTCCTGTGCGATCTTCATTTCCGGCGTCACGTGATCAATCACGGTCGGTCCTACAAAGAAGCCCTCTTCGTGACCCGGTACTGTCGTAGCGCGCCCATCGACAAGGACTTTGGCGCCCGCTGCTTCCGCCTCGGTGATATACCTCTCGATGCGTTCCTTCGCCTCGCGCGAAATTACAGGCCCCATCGATTTGCCGGGGACCATGGCGCGCGTGTATTCCACCACGCGGGCGATGATGGGATCCATTTCATCCACCGCAATCATCACCGACGCGGCCATGCAGCGCTGTCCTGCACAGCCGGACATCGATGCGACAACGTTGCTCGAAGTCATTTCCCTGTCTGCGTCAGGAAGAACGATGAGATGATTCTTCGCTCCACCGAGTGCCAGCACTCGCTTCAACGTCGCAGTGCCGCGGCGATAAACGATCTTTGCGACGCGCGTCGAGCCGACAAAACTGATTGCATCGATATCCGGGTGATCGCAGATCGCTTCGACCGCTTGCGTTCCGCCGTGGACGATATTGAGCACGCCGGCGGGCAGGCCTGCTTCTGCGAGCAGCTCCGCAATACGGTTTGCAGAAATGGGAACCAGCTCGGACGGCTTCAGCACCATCGTGTTACCAAGCACGAGTGCGTTCGGCAACGTCCAGTTCGGCACCATATTGGGAAAGTTGAATGGTGTTATCGATGCAACAACGCCGACCGGGTATCGTTCCACTCTGCATTCCACGCCACGGCTTACTTCCAACACTTCACCGCTCGTGATCTGCGGCAGACTTACGGCGAATTCGCACAGCTCCATCGACTTCAGAACTTCCGCCTCCGCCTCGGACGCAACCTTGCCATTCTCTTCTGTCACGAGCGCTGCCAGCTCGGCGAGGTCGCGATCGAGAAGCTGACGGTATCGGAAGAAGATCTGGACGCGTTCCTTGATTGGCGTATTTGACCAGGCCGGTAGTGCGGCGCGTGCGGCTGTTACCGCAGCGTCAACTTCGGCGGCACCGGACAGGGGAACCCGTGAGATGACGTCGCCCGTCGCGGGGTTGTAGACATCAAGCATCTCGGCGGCGACCGGGAGGAAGCGGCCGCCGACGTAATTGCCGAGGTCGGCATACTTCAATGGAGCAAGGGCCGTTGCGGACATTCTTCAGCCTGCCAGGAAAGGTTCTGCTCGGCTCAGCGGCGGTGGGTCGAGGCCGCTATGGAGCGGGTGCGGAAATGAGGACTTTCGCACGTTACAGGTTGGCGCTCGTGAGTGTCAAGGCGGACGACGATTGTACGCTATTCCGACGCCTTGGTGTTGCGAAGGACGGGCTGCGCCCTTGAGCTCCCAAACATCCTAAAGTCCGTTCAAAGGACGCGCCCGTCGTAAGGCCATCGATGTCGGCCGGTTACCGAAACACGAACCCCACCGTAAGCGCGGGACTGTGACGAACGTTGTCATCGGTGAAGATGTGATCGAGAACGCTTACGTCGAGCGCCGTATGTGAACTGAATGAATGCCTTACCGTCACGCGCGGCACAACGATGAACGAGGCGCTGAAATTGGTGCTCTCGTCCGGCTCTAAGCCTTCTACGGTTGGCTGACCGACACGCTCGTCAAGCGCGATCTTGCGCCATGCCGCTCCGGCCTGAGCTGCGAACGTGACACTCGTGGGTCCGGGAATGATGTCGTATTCCGCTCCACCTGTCGTCATGATCCATTCGTTGTTGTATCGATTGAAGCTGATTGCGCCCTCGCTGTTGGATACGTCATGAGATTCGCCGTATCCGATGTCCGCAACGAGGCGCGAACGCCGGCCGAGATCGTAGCCCGTTCTGAAACCAACGAGAAATCCGGTGTTGTCATTGTCCTGACTGATGTCGAGCGCATCGTGAAATGCTCCGACGTATGGCGCGAATGAAAACGGGTTCGGCTTGCAGCAGTTGTTATAGCGGCGCTGCGCGTTTGCGGCGCCGGGTAGTAACAGTGCACCGGCTCCGATCAGTACGAGTAGCTTTTTCATCTTCCCACCTTTTTAGGTTGCTTCGCCGAGATCTGTCTATGCGTTTATTTAGACGGCCTCGTGGCGCAAAGGGTTCCCACGCTTCGTCCCATGTTCGCAAAGAACGCGGCACGATCGTGCGCCCTTATTGTGCTGTTAGTCGCAGAAATAATGGGCAGGGTCTTTGTTACTCGATGCGTGGCTCAGTCCGCCATCGAAAACGGAGGCGAACCTGTCCCGATCGGCCGACGTCGCAAATCGTATGTCCTGTCCCATCAGATCGCGTTTCGTCTGGCCCACGAATGGCCCATCCAGTACGACCGACAATTTCGCGTTCTCAAATGTGACCACGGAAGGCTCAACGAGGGCGACCGCGGCAATCGGGTCCCATGCGTAATAGTCGCCGCGTTTTATCCATTTCCGAGCTGCATTCAACACATACTCTGCGTAGGTACGATTTCTGGTCCGCACGCCTGCACCGATAGCGTTGACAAAACAGCCATCGAGCTTCACGTGGTTCGTCGCATCGAGAGAAACGAGCTCGACCTGCAGTTTGGACCTGAACACATCGTCCGCCGCGCGCGCGTCGCTGTAGATGTTCCACTCCGCTCGCGTGTTGCCAGTCCGGAATTCAGGCGAAGACAGGTTGCCATCCACATCCACTGCCCCGCCCATCACTACGATACGGTGTGGATTGACGTCCTTGCCCGACCGTCCGAGTGCCATCGCGATATTCGTGAGTGGGCCGAGAGCGAGAATCTGAAACGAAGTATCGGGCCTGATCAGCTGATCAGACAAAAAGGCAACGGCATCACGACGTACAGATCGGGTCGGCGAAGCAGTCGTCGCATGCCGCCCCACGTCCTCGGATGTCTTCACGTACTCCCGTGGAAATGGGTTCGTCGGCAGCATGTGAAAATCGGAGCCTTCGTAGACGGGAATCTCGTCGGCGCCCGTATGCGCGAGGAGACGCAGAACATTAGCAGCGCCGGTTGATACCGACGTCAAACCCTGAACCACTGTGATTCCGATGATTTCTACATCCGGCCGACCAAGCAGAAAGGAAAGCGCCAACAGATCATCGGGCCCGGCGTCGGTATCGACGATGACTCGTCGCTTGCCACTTCTGTTGTCAGGTGGTGGTGCTGGCACCGGCTCCGTTCCTCCGCCCATTGCGACACTCATCAACGCACCTGCTTTCGCAGGTCCATCAGGCATTTTCTCTGCCCACGCGATCAGGTCTTGATATGCATCCGCTTCGGTGAATGCGCGAAGTCCCGGGAAAAGCATTGGATCTTTTTCCGGGTTCCATTGCTCGAGCGCCTGGAACGCGAATGTGCGTGCTTCCTGCGTCCGACCGTTTGACGCCAGGAGGCTTGCCCAGTCGAGCCGATCGTATAATGCCGACATCGTCGAGCTGACGTCGTTCACCAATGAATCCGCCAGCGCATCATGGTGAAGTGTCCGTAACGTCTTGTACATGCCCCATGGAAGGCTCATCAACTTCTCTCCGCGCCTTACGATGACGCGGACCATTTCCACTGTCGCGAGAAAATCAGACTGCCGCGCGTATTGCGTGGCCATGAAGACAGCGTTGGAGAGGAGGGCACTGTCTTTCACTGTATTCATCCAGTACAGTGAACGCGCAGGACTATCATGCGAGCGCATGGAAGCGAGCTTTGCGCGCAACGTGTCCAGCACGGGAGAATACGCGGTCGCTGCAGCAGCTATTTCGAGCGTGTCGAGCCATCGATCGCGAAGCGGCTTCAATTCTGCCTCACAACCATTGCCTCGCATACATCCATGCTCGAGTGCACTCGCAATTGTCGCAAGCAAGTGGTCATGCGGCATTCCCATCGTCTGCAGCTTTCGGAGTAGCGAGTCCGCAGCAGAGTCTTTGCCCTCGTAAACCGCATTCAGGAAATCGATCGATGGCTGGAGAAACGGCATCAGCTGCTTCTCGACAAGTGGATCCCGCGCGGACATGTCGTAACGAGGTGGCCACGCGTGGTCGATCACTGGGAGTTGATAAAGCCGCGCATACCGATTCAACGCGTGTCCGAATGAATACGGGAGTTGACCAAACCCATGTTGCTGCACGAGCGCGTATGCTTCGCGGAAAAGGTGCTCCACCTCGGCGGGCGGCGGCTGTTCCGTTGCGCGCATTCGAGCTTGTGCAGTGGCGTTTTCATGGAGGACGAGTAGCGCTAGCGCGCTCCCGATCAATGCGCGATGGAGCCGCATCAGTAGAAGCCTCCCAGCTCCATCGCGATTCCCGCCATTGCTTTCGCTTTCGCAACACCGTCCGGCAGTGAACGAACCCACGTGACCAGCTCGTCATATGCGTGAAGCTCATTGAACACGCGGAATGTACCGGTGCCGTTAACGGGGTCGATGTCGGGGTTCCATTCGTTCAGTGCCGCAAATGCGATGTCATGCGCCGCCTGGACATTCCCGCCGCGATATTGGATATCCGCCCAGCCCATTCTGTTACGCATGCGCTCACTGGTCGAATTCAGGACCGACAGAATCTGTACTGCGAGAGAATCCTCGTGCAGCGCGAGCAGGCGAGTGTACAGGTCGTACGGAAGCGACGACACGTGGCCGCCTCGCCTTGCAGTTGTTCTGACCAGTTCGGCGGAGCCCAGGAGATCCAGGTTGTAAGCGTGACCTGCAGCCCACCATCCTGAGTGGGACAATAACGAGGTATCCCGCACCTGCTGAAGCCAGCCGTTGGCGCGCTTCGCATCATCGCGCGCCCAGATTTCCGCCAGCTTCGCTCGTAGGGTGTCTACATTCGCATCATCTCCGGATTGCGCGAACTGCTCGAGACGATCGATCCACCTGTCACGAATCGGCCGCACCGCGGCAGGACACCCGCGGCCGGTATCGCACTGCAATGTCAAACCTTTTGCAACCTGGACGTATGTCCGAGCGGCCGGCGCCTTCCTCGCCTCGAGCTCGCGAAGGATTGAATCGGCACTCGCCGTGTCCGGCTTGTTCATCGCGTTGAGAAATGCGGCATACTGCGCCGACCAGGTCCACGTATTGAGTGGAAAACGGACGCCGTCGCACGCAATGGCGTGCGCATACGCGCACATCATCGCGTATTGGCCGAGCTCCGCATTCCGCAGTGTGTCGTTTGCAATAGAAAAGGCTGCTTCGATTCCGTTCTTCAATGCATTGTCGGGGTCCTGCACTGGTATCCTGGCTCCGACGATCAGACGGACAGCCATGCTGCGGAGGAAGGGTGACGAAGCCTTTTCCGCGTCCCTCAGTGCGCCGTCATGGTCACGGAAAGACCTTGCGCGCAGGATCTCGGCAAGGAGGGAGTCGCGCTGGAAAGACCTGATGGACGCCTTCCTCATCCAGTCGAGCTTGACCTTCTCCAGGCGTATTGCCGTCGCAGAATCCTGCATGTAGAGACGGTTGCCAACGGCTGCGTTCAGCGCGCCGACGGCATTTCCGAAATGGAGCGCCTCTGTGATCGCATCGCGGCTGTAGAGCGCATCAATAATAGAATAGGTCAACCCCCGCACATCCCTGTGCGCGTGATCGTACGCGACAAGACCGCGCACATCGATTTTTCTGTTACTCCCCAGCAGTGAATCGACGAGAGACAGATTCGGATCGACCCATTTCCCCCGAGGAATCGAATCTTTCAGCGGCGGGATGTTGAATCGGGCGGCCTGTCGGTTATAAGCGAAACGGAATGCGTCGTCGCGCTTGCCGGTTCCATACTGCTGGAAAAGACGGGATGCTTCGTGGAAGAGCGTGTCGGCCAGAGCGGGGTTGGGTGCGCGGGTTTGCGCGCCCACGCCAAGGGTCATGACGAACAATAGTGCAATGCTTCCGAACACCACTGACTTCATTTTGTCTCCGGGATGACGCCGCATTCATAAAACGAACGCGGCGCCCTCCCGTTTTGCGACAAGACGTTCAGCGGCCGGCTACGCCCGCGACTTCAGCTGCCTCAGCACGTAGTGCAGAATCCCGCCGTTCTTGTAGTACTCCCGCTCCTGCGGCGTGTCGATGCGAACGAGTGCCTTGAATTCCTTCAAACCGTTCGCGCCCGTCGCCTTCACGTTGACGACCCGTTCGGTCGCCGCCTTCAATTCGATAACGCGGCTGATGTCCGCGATATCGAATGTCTCTTCACCTGTGAGTCCGAGCGACTCCGCGTTCTCGCCCTCCATGTACTGCAACGGCAACACACCCATGCCGACGAGATTCGAGCGGTGAATACGCTCGTAGGATTCAGCGATCACGGCATTGACGCCGAGGAGACGCGGGCCCTTTGCGGCCCAGTCGCGTGACGAGCCCGAGCCGTATTCCTTGCCCGCGAGGATGATCAATGCGACGCCGTCCTTCTGATACTTCATCGACGCATCGTATATCGACATCACTTCATTCGACGGCATGTGCCTGGTCATGCCGCCCTCGATTTCCGGCGTGAGCTTGTTGCGCAGGCGGATGTTCGCGAACGTGCCGCGCATCATCACCTCGTGATTCCCGCGCCGCGAGCCGTATGAATTGAAATCTTTCGGCTGCACCTTGTGCTCGAGCAGGTAATGACCTGCCGGGCTGTCCGTCTTGATCGAGCCGGCGGGCGAAATGTGATCAGTCGTAATCGAATCGCCGAGCACTGCGAGAACGCGCGCGGACTTGATGTCCGTCACGGCGTCCGGCTTTTCCTTCATGCCAACGAAATACGGCGGATTCTGGATGTACGTCGAATCGTCGCTCCACGCGAAGAGATCCGACTTCGGTGACGGCAGTGCGCGCCAGCGATCGTCGCCCTCGAACACATGCGCATACTGTTTCTGGAACATCTCCGGTCGCACGCTCTTCTGCATGACTGCATTTATTTCATGCGACGTCGGCCAGATATCCTTCAAAAAGACTGAGCGCCCGTCCTTACCTTCACCGAGGGGTTCGTTGTACATGTCGATGTCGACTGTGCCGGCGAGCGCGAATGCGACGACGAGTGGAGGCGACGCGAGATAATTCGCGCGCACGTCCGGATTGATACGTCCCTCGAAGTTGCGATTGCCTGACAGCACGCTGCACGCGACGAGGCCGCCCTTGTGAATCGCTTCGCTGATCTCTTCCGGCACCGGCCCGCTGTTACCGATGCACGTCGTGCAACCGTAACCAACGAGGTTGAAGCCGAGCTGATCGAGATATTCGGTCAGGCCTGCATCGTCCAGATAGTCGGTGACGACTTTCGATCCCGGCGCAAGCGATGTCTTCACCCACGGCTTCGACACGAGGCCCGCCTCTACAGCTTTCTTCGCGAGCAGGCCGGCACCAACCATGACGGACGGATTCGACGTATTCGTGCACGATGTGATAGCAGCGATTACCACCGCACCATCCGTCAGCTCGAATCTCTTCCCCGAAGACACGGCTTCCACGGCTGCGCGATGAGGTGCCACTGCGGTACCACCGACGTCGCCTGAAGCAGAACCTCGACGTTGCGCTGTCATCTCATCGAGTGCAGTGTCGAATGACTTGCGCATGTCGGTGAGCTGAATGCGATCCTGCGGGCGACGCGGCCCCGCAAGGCTCGGAACAACCGTCGACAGGTCGAGCTCGAGCGTATCGGAGAACACAGGCTCCGGCGCATCCGCCGAATGGAACATGCCCTGCTCCTTCATGTACGCTTCGACGAGCTTCACATGATCCGGCTTGCGACCAGTGAAATTGAGATAATCGATTGTCTGCTTGTCCACCGGGAAGATGCCGCATGTTGCCCCATACTCCGGCGCCATGTTCGCAATGGTTGCGCGATCGGCAAGCGGAAGTGACGGCAGACCGGGCCCGTAGAACTCGACGAACTTTCCGACAACACCGCGCTTGCGGAGCATCTGCGTCACTGTGAGCACGAGATCGGTCGCGGTTGCGCCTTCCGCGAGCTCGCCCGTGAGTCGGAACCCGACCACCTGCGGAATCAACATCGACACCGGCTGACCGAGCATTGCCGCTTCTGCTTCGATGCCGCCGACACCCCAGCCGAGAACGCCGAGTGCATTCACCATCGTCGTGTGCGAGTCTGTGCCGACGAGTGTATCGGGATACAGCTGCGGCGTCTTGAAATCGTCATTGCGGAATACGACGCGCGCGAGGTACTCGACATTCACCTGGTGAACGATACCGGTACCCGGCGGTACTGCGCGGAAGTTCTTCAACGCTTCCTGGCCCCATCGCAGGAATGCGTAACGCTCGCCGTTGCGTTCATACTCGAGATCGACGTTGTGTGCGAACGCCATGCGCGTACCGAACTCGTCAACCTGCACGCTATGATCGATCACCAACTCTGCAGGCTGCAGCGGATTGATGCGCGACGGATCACCGCCCATGCGTTTCATCGCATCGCGCATTGCCGCAAGATCCACCACGGCGGGGACGCCGGTGAAGTCCTGCATCAGCACGCGCGCGGGCGTGAAGTTGATTTCGTTGGACGGAATTGCTTTCGCATCCCAGTCCGCGATGCCGACGATGTCTTCCTCTTCCGCGAACTGCCCTGCGAAGCGGAGCATGTTCTCGAGGAGAACCTTCAGTGAGTATGGGAGGCGCTGAACGTTGTAGCCGGCTTTCTCGACTGCGCTCAGGCGGAAGATCTCGAAGTTGTTGCCGTCGACGGTGAGCGTTGAGCGGCTGCCGAATCCTGCTTCATTTGCCATTGTGTATTCCTTGTCTCTTAACGTTCACGCGCTGTCGCGCGAATTGCCTGTATTCAACATCGGAATGCGACCAAACCTCTTACCGTACTCGAGCATTCTTTCATCACCCGTCGCGATCCCGATCCCGGCGAGTGCTGCTGCTGCCAGCAGGATCCGGTCCGTATCCTTACCACTGAAGACGCCGGGCACTCTTGTACTTAGAACGAGCGTCTCGCGATCGATTGGCAGGTATGATATACCAGGCGCGATACTCGCGCGCTTCAACCAGTCGTCCAGCGTCGGCCACAGTGTCAGTTTACCAGCTGCACTGCGCCGCCCTACTTCCCACACTGATGCGTCCGACACCACGAGCTGATTCTTCGATGCGGCTGCGCTAAGTGTTTTCAGCGCAGACTTGCTGAATTTCGACTCGTCGCCGTTCATCAAAGCGAGCCATACATCGGTGTCGAGCAGGTAGCTCTCGGTCATTCGTTCAGCCACTCACCCGGTTCCGACTCGACCATTTCGCCGTTGTAGATCACGCTGCCCTTCATCCAGCCGATAGCCGACTGTTTCTCTTCCGGCTCAACCGGCACCATGCGCGCAACGGGCACGTTCCGCTTCGTGATAATCACTTCCACACCGTCGTTCTGCACGTCGTCCATCAACTGAAGGCAGCGAGCCTTGAACTCGCCGGCGCCAATGGAAATCCGTTTGCGCTTCATAGGGTCCTCGGGTCTGTGGACAATGTCTATGGTCATTATACTATGGTCACGAGAGGCATGCAAGGCCGGGGCGACGCGACGATTTGTCCCATACCGTCGGAACGGCTTTCCATCCCAATGCGCTTGAAGGAGTCAGAGCACTGTACATATTCCCCTTAGACCCTAAGTGGAGAGCCTCAGCCGTGAAAACTGCCATCATCCTGTGCCTTACCATCCTCGCCGGCGCCGAGCCGGCCCCGCGCAAAGCATTCGGCTCCGCGCTCAAGACCGACGTCGCATTGAAGGGCATCGGTGGCGTGTATGAATTGAAAGACGGGAGACTGCTCGTCAGCGACCCGGAAACGCCCGCGGTTTATATGCTCGACCCCGCAACCGGGAAGACGAAGAGGCTCGGGGCCGTTGGTGCCGGTCCGGGTCGATACGCCCGACCGGGCGGCTTCTATCGCGGCGCGGGTGACACGATTCTGATGATCGATCGCGGACAGACGCGCGCGCTTGTGATCACGTCGTCGGGCGTTCTTGTCGATTCGCGTTCGATCGCAGAGCGAGGGACGACTTCTTCCTCACCGGGTGCAGATCTGCAGAGACTGGATCGTCACGGTCTGGTCTACACGTTCAAACGTACATTCGGCGATTCACCATCGGATTCAAATCTTGTAATACGAATGAATGCAGCTACGCAGAAGCAGGATACTGTTGCACATCTTCTGAAAGCAGCACAGAAGACGATACAGCTCGGTGATCATATGACGAACTCGCGAACCGTGGTCGGTTCGCCGTCGGACGGCTGGGGCGTTGCAGGTGATGGCCGTCTCGCGATCGTGCGTGCGAGTCCCTATCGCGTCGAGTGGCATGCACCATCCGGTGCTGTAACGAAGGGTCCAGTGATTCAGTACGACGTGTTGCCGATGACGGAAGCCGATAAGAAGGAGTGGGCAGATCGCGGGGATCGGACCAGCGGTGGCGTGGGCGTAGGTCAGGCGGGCGGCGCAGCAAGTTCTTCCGATCTGCCGACAACGTTCGCGCCGACGAAGCCCGCTTTCGACTCACGCTTCGTGACGGTAGCGCCGGACAATCGCGTCTGGGTGAAGCGCAGCGCCGTTGCCAACGCTACAACAGCTGTATACGACGTCTTCGATTCGGCGGGGGAGCGCGTGGATAGGATAGCGCTACCCGCTAGTGCTGTGATTGTCGGATTCGGAACCGGGAGCGTGTTTACGACTGACGAAAAGGTACACACGATCACGCGTTACAAATTATGAAACTCACGATCTTGCGGGGGACGCTCGACATTCTCGTTCTGCGATCCGTGTCATGGCGGCCGATGCACGGTTTTCAGATCAGCCTGTGGCTAGACGAACGATCGGGCGGAAGGCTGGATCTCGATGACAGCGCGCTCTATCAGGCGCTCCATCGTCTCGAGGCGAAGAAGCTGATCTCCGGCGAATGGGGTGTCAGCGACAACAACCGGCGCGCCAGGTACTACGAGATTACCGCTGCAGGTCGGAAGTACCTGAACGCGGAAAGTGATAAGCTGGTCGCCTACGCACAGACGATGACGGCCCTCCTTACAACGGCCACGCAACCGGACGCGCCGTGATGAGTTCGCGCGGCTTTCGCAGATTGTTTCGGCTCGCTGTGAAGAGCGAGGCGCGCGTACATCGCGAGATCGATGAAGAGTTGCAGGCGCACATCGATGCGCGCATCGATTACCTGGTGAACCGCGGGATGACGCAGGACGATGCGCGCGCTGAGGCAATTCGGCGCTTTGGCGATTTCGAGCTCGGACGCGAATCCTTGCACACGCTCGCGACTGAACATTATCGGCGGCGCTCGCTGCTCGACCGGATTGACGAGATCGGGCAGGATATTCGATTCGTTTTGCGCGGCGCAAGGCGCAGCCCGGCATTTACCATCGGCATGGTTGCGACGCTGGCGATCGGCCTCGGCATTAATGCATCGGTCTTCAGGATTACGGACCAGGTCCTGCTGCGCGCGCCAACGGGTGTTGCTGACCCACGCGGCGTACGTCGTATCGAGTCATCTCTGCAGTTCGGAAAATTATCATCGCCATTGTCCGGTACTGCGTTTTCCTATGGGGATACGCGTGCGCTCGTAAACGCGAACGTTGCGAGTGTATCGGTTTATTCAGCGCCATTGCGAATGCCGCAGTCAGAGGATGGCCGCGATGTGGCCGAGATTTCGGTGGATAGTGTTTATTTCCGACTTCTCGGTGTCACACCGATCGCAGGCCGTTTGTTCGATGCGCAGGAAACAACGCCCGGTGCCGGAATCGCTGTTGCGATCGTTTCATACGACTACTGGCAGCGGGTGCTGGGCGGCGCAGCATTGAATTCGGCGAGCAGCATCGTGCTCGACAAACGCGGATACCATGTCGTGGGCGTGATGCCGCGCGGTTTTAGTGGAATCGACCTTGATCCTCTCGATGTCTGGCTCCCGCTCGGCGTCGGGAATATGGGCAGCGGTACGATCAACGGAGTTTCGATTCCGTGGTACAAGTTGGAAGGTGCAAGGCCACTGCACGCCATGCTGCGGATGAGAGCAGGCATCGCGGAAAATGTAGCGAGCCAGCGTCTTAGTGCTGCGCTCGGCACAAAGGATCGAGATGCGGAATTGCCTCCTCGAACCATTGCACTCCGCCCGATCATTCCAGCTGGAGATCGAGCAAGAACCGAATCAACAGTCCATCTGTTAAGGCGCCTTAGTGTCGTTGCGATTGTCATTCTGTTCATTGCATGCGCGAACGCTGCCAACCTGCTTCTCGCTCGCGGGATGCGGCGGCGCCAGGAGATCAGTGTGCGTCTCGCACTCGGCGCGAGCCGGAGGCGTGTGGCGCGCTTGCTGCTTGCCGAAAGTCTTATGCTGGGATGCGTGGGCGGTCTAGCGGCTGCGGTAGCCGGTTACTGGACTGGTGAAGCGCTCCGACGCGTATTGTTTCCTGACGGGCGGTGGACGACGATTCCACTCGACTTTCGCGCGATCGGTTTTACCGCATTGATCGCAATCATCGCCGGTATAGCCGCTGGCGCCGCGCCAGCCTTGCAGCTGACCGCACCGGACCTGTCCGTTGCGATGAAGGATCGTCCTGGACGTGGGCGCGTCCGCACGACGCGTACTGCGCTCGTTGTTCTGCAGACCGCATTCACGCTCGCGCTGCTGGTCGCGTCCGGGCTCCTGATTCGAAGCCTTCATCATCTGAATCAAGTGCAGCTCGGCTACAATCCGGAATCACTCGTTACGGTCGGCCTCTCTCGCTCGCAATACAGCCTCTCGGACGTAGCTGAACGATTGAAGCATGACGCGAGCGTGCGCGGCGTAGCGCTCGCGACGAGCCCGCCATTCGGCACCACCGCCGTGATGACCATGTCCGTGCCGGGCAGCGATTTCACACCCGATCCGCACGAAGCCCCACGATGGAACGCAGTCGGACCAAACTATTTCAGCGTTCTTGGCGCCCGGATTCTCAAGGGCCGCGCGTTTGACGACAAGGATGTGTTTGGTGCAGACCCTGTAGCCATTGTTAACAGCACACTCGCAAAGCACTACTGGAATGGTCCAATCCCTGACGGTGGATGCGTTCTCACGTACCTGACCGGCTGTGCTCGCGTTGTTGGAATTGTCGATGACATGCGTGACGCTCACAGCAGCGACGAGCCGCCAATGCGATATTACCTCCCGCTCGCGCAAGTGTCGGCCGACCCGGGCGCAGTGATCGTCCGAACGCATGCCGGACAGGAGCCTTTGCTATTGCGGACGATCTCGAAGTTGATTCCGCGTGAAGCGCATCCCGAGATCATCGTCGTAAACGACATTGTAAAGCGGGCGATGCGCCCGTGGAGCGTTGCAACGCTTCTATTTGTGGGATTGGGCGGAGTCGCGCTCGCGCTCGCATGTGTCGGGATGTATAGCGTCATGAGTTATCTGGCGTCGGAACGCGTGCATGAGATCGGCGTGCGCATGGTTCTCGGCGCATCGCGTCACGACGTGTTGAAGCTCATGCTGCGCGATGGTGTGCGGTTAGTGGTTGCCGGTGGCTTGCTTGGCCTCGCAGGAGCGGCCTGGGGCGCGCGCCTCCTCGGCTCGCTCCTGTTCGGTATATCGCCGTTCGACCCGACTGTGTATCTGACAGGGTTTGCGAGTCTGGTAGCAATGGCGGTCGCGGCAAGCGTGTTTCCCGCGCTTCGCGCCGCGCGCGTCGACCCGGTTACCGCGATTCGCGCCGAATAACGCGTCAGTGGTTGACCCATTGTTCGAAGAAATCGTTCAGCTTCATGCCTGACGCTTTCTCGGCTTGTGCCTGGAACGCTTGCAGGGAGCCATGACGGTAAGCGTTCGTGGTAACGTACGCCTTGAGCGCGGCCCGCATGGCGCGATCACCAATCTTTTCCTCCAGCCTGACCAGTACGAGCGGCCCTTTCTGGAATGTGAGCGCGCCGAACATCGATGCAAACCCGCCTGCATCGGCGTGCGCAAGCGTACCCTGGTACGTCTGCTTTTCCGCATCGCTCACCAGCGCCTGATACGCGGAGTCGCCGCGCGATGAACGGATAAACTGCCACGCCATGAATTCCGCGAAGCCTTCGTTCAGCCACACATCCTGCCACCTGGTGACAGTCAGCGAATTGCCGAACCACTGATGCGCCGCTTCATGTGCGATGACCTGATCGACATCGTGATTTCCGCTTATCAGGCCAGCACCGAGACTCGGGAGTGTCTGGTGTTCGCGGAACGACTGCCGTGTCATTTCGGCGATGCCATATTTCTCGTTCGCAAAAGGGTAGGGTCCGAGCCAAGACTCAAGGAACGACAACACTTTCGGAACAATCGTGAAGTCGACGTCGGCCTTGCTCGTATCTTCCGGAAACTCGAAGAACGTCAGAGGAACGTCGCGGCCGGTGATCGAGTGATAAGAAGCATGCCGCTCGACATAATCAGCAACAGCAATTGATACGACGTCCGAATATATCGGCGAGCTCTCATGCCAGTGCGTGGTAACCGTCCCGTCGCCGTTGTCGTGGCGATCCACGAGCCTGCCGTTTGATCCGGCACGCAAACCGGACGGCGCGGTGATGCGAATATCAGCGGAATCGAACTTCTGCATCGGGTCGTCGAGGGTCGGCCACCACTCACGCGCGGAATTGGGGATACCAAACGACGCAGCACGCATGGTTCCGTTATGATCGGAGATTCCCATCGCACGACGCGACGGCGTGCCGTGATAGAAGATCTCAACCGGACAGCTCGCCTTTGATCTGGCGCCACTGCAGATGTTGCGCAGTGGCGCACCCGCGATCTGAATGAAACCTGCCGCTCTGGTGGTTGCGACGCGCGCGAGCGGCTTTCCGCCGCGCACACTGTCGACGACCATCGAATCGGAGAATGCGATCGCGAGTGCGGCTGCATCCGCATTGGTGCGCGCAATCGCGAGACGCACGACGCCGCTTAATGAATGCGTCTGCTCGAGGAGCGTAACACGCAGGTCGACATAGCGCAGCCTGAAGTCCGTTGTCTGCTGCGCGCGCGCTGCAGTCGTACAACAGAAAAGCGTAACGAAGGCGAAACACCGACGTCGCATACACGACATGACTTTCACGCACACCTCCGGTCAGGAAAGCGTGAATGGTCGTGACGCGACTCGCGATGCAGTGCACCGAAGTGACGAACGGCGCCGTACCCGGTGCAAAGGGCACGACGCCGTTGGTCGGGACCTGTAAAAGGTCAGTGATTTCCCGGCGCTGCGCTTATCGGCGGCGGTGTTTCCCTGTTCCAGACGAAGCGGTTGAGGAAATCATTCATGTGATTCCATGTGTAGACCCAACGGCTGTAACGCATGGACTCGTGCGTATCATCAGGAATCACGGTCAGCTCGTAATACACGTTGCGCGCGCGCAGCAGGTCGACCAGACCGATCATCTGCGTAAATGCGACGTTGCGGTCGTCATCACCCTGCACGAGAAACACCGGCGACTTCCAGTTGTCGATCTGCGAAATCGATGCAGACTTGTATCCGATGTTCGCGGTGTCGAGGGGACCGAGGGTGTGAACGCCGGCCAGGTCCGCACCGGCGACGAAGATGTCGGAGTTGCGCGCGAGCGCCTCGCTCGTCAGCTGGCCGCCGTATGACAGGCCCCAGATGCCGACACGCGCCGAATCCACGTCAGAACGACGCTGCAGCCATTTTGCCGCCGTCACTACGTCCTGGTATTCACTGTTGCCTGCTCTGCCCGTGCGCGGCGCGCGCGTGAAGCTGCGGCCGTAGCCGACACCGGAGCGGTAGTTCACCGACATCACGATGTAACCATGGTTCGCGAGCCACTGATTTTCCGCGTATGCCCAGTGATAGAATTGCATGTAATGATAGCCGGGCAGCATCTGACGCTGCGGTCCGCCGTGCACGAAGATCATCGCCGGACGTTTTTCGCCGGGCTTCAAATCCCTCGGCAGGAAGAGCTGGCTGTGCACCTCGAGACTGTCCGGCGAACGCAGTGTCACGATCTGCGGTGTGACGTGCGTCGGCCAATCCTTCGGCAGCGTCGGATAGATGACCTTCGTGTTGCCGGTCGCGTTGTCGACGATGCCCACGGATGCGGGTGTTGCCGCGCTGAAGTAAAGCACCGCGGTTTGTTTGCCGTTCGCGAGCGGCTGCGGATACGTCTCGATGCTTTCGCCGCTCGTAATCTGTCGCGGCGCGCCGCCCGATGTCGACACTGTCCAGATGTGACGATGCTCGATGTCGTTCGCGTTTGTTGCATAGACAAACGATTTACCGTCCGGCGTCACCGTATACATCGTGTTGTCTTCGATCAGACCGTTTGTCGGTGTGAGAAGAACAGGCTGCGACGTTCCGTTCACATTCAGTGAATAGAAACGTTCCCAGTCATCCTGCGGCGGCTGTTGCGCGGGTGGCGTCACGGGCGTTGCACCCGCGACGCCTGCTCCGCCCGGCGCTGCACCACGTCCGCCGCCGCCGCCTCTCCCGAAGCCGCCCGCCTGCTGCTGGAATACCAGGTTGTCGTTCGCCCATATCATGCGGTTGATCGTCGCGAACTGACGATCATTTTTCTGGTTGTGCCAGATCTCACGCGCTGCAGGCTGCTCGAGGTCGGTATAAATCTTCGATGCGTCCGCGATCATCACCGACAGGTTGTAGCCGCCGGGGAACGTTGCGGTGAACAAGCCGGGAATCTGCTGAATGAATTGCGACGGGCGCGCGGTGTCATTCGCCGCGCGCTGCTGCTGACCGAATGGTGAACCGGGACGTCGTGTAAAAGCGATGCGCTTGCCATCGGCGGACCACGTCGGATTCGCGTCGAAGTCAACGCTGGGCGAAACATATGCGACGCGGTGCGTCGTGAGATTGTAGACACCGATGAAGCTGTGATCGGTGCGCGCGGTCACGAACGCAATGCGTGTCCCGTCGGGCGACCACCGCGGTTGCGACAGGGTTCCCCATTCACGAATGAATGGAAGCAGTGCACGATCCATCGAGTCCTGTACTGCTGCGCCCGTGCGTACGCGATAGATCATTCCATTATTCACATAGAGCACCATACGACCGTCGGGCGAGAGCTGCGGTGCGCTGCCAACCGCGAGCCGCCTTGCACCGGAACCGTCCGTGCGCGCCATCCAGATCGCGCGTTCACTGCCCGCAGGGTTCTGCGCGGGGTTTGCAATCCACCCCGCCGAATTCGGTGCAGAGCCGCGCACGAATACCGCGACCGTGCCGTCGTCCGACAGATTCACGTCCGTCAGGTCCTGGCCGTCGTCCTCGAGAAATTTCGTGATGCGCACGGGCTTCCAGAGCGGTGCCGCTGCTGTGTAGATGTTGCGCATGCCTTTCTCGTACGTCACCCATGCCACGCGATCGGCTTTTTTCGCGGCATTGATCTCGAGCGGTGACGGAATGGAAATGAATTTCTCGATCGGCGGTCCGTCAGGCTGTCTCTGTGCGCGGGCTGGGCTCGCCGTGACGAGAGATGCGACACCGAATAGCGCAAACAGAGTCAGCGGGGATGCGTGGGGACGGCGCATGATTGCCTCGGTTTTTACGGGTCTGGGAGATGAGGCAATTTGAAGGGACGAACGCCGCCGCGCCAGACCGGCACCTCTGGAAGTCGGCACAGGTTCGGCGTACCATCAGGCGTATGAGAACTGCAAGCCGAACGGCCAACTTCACAGAGTCCGTCATCCGCGAGATGACGCGCGTCGCACACGAGCACAATGCTCTCAACCTCGCCCAGGGCTTCCCCGATTTCGCTGCGCCGGAAATTCTGAAAGAAGCCGCGTGCAAGGCGATCCAGGACGACATCAATCAGTACGCGGTGACGTGGGGCTCGCCGCGCATGCGCAAGGCACTCGCAGCGAAATACGCACACGATTACAACTTGGACGTCGACGAAGCGCGCGAGGTCACTGTAACGTGCGGCGCGACGGAAGCGATGGCCGCGGCCATGCTCGCGATCATCAATCCGGGCGACGAGGTTCTCATCTTCGAGCCGTTCTACGAGAACTACGGACCGGACGCAATCCTGTGCGGCGCAGTTCCGATCTGGATTCCGCTCGAAACCGACGCACCGCTCGATTTCGATCGGTTGAATTCGCTGGTGACGAAGAAGACACGTGCAATCATCATCAACACGCCGAACAATCCTACAGGACGCGTACTGTCACTGCGTGAGACGGAGGAGCTCGCCGAATTCTGCATTCGGCATGACCTCATTGCTTTCACTGATGAGATCTACGAGCACATCAAATACGACGTCGCACACATTCCACTCGCAACGATGCCTGGCATGCGCGAGCGCACCGTGACAATCAGCGGCTTCTCGAAGACGTTCAGCATAACGGGATGGCGCATCGGCACGATCATCGCCCCGTACGATCTGTCGCAGGCGATCCGCAAGGTGCATGATTTCCTCACTGTCGGCGCGCCGGCTCCCATGCAGGAAGCCTGCGCCGTCGCACTCGAAACGCTCGGCACGGATTATTACGACAAACTCGCGTTGGACTACCAGGCGAGGCGCGACCTGTTGTACGGCGCGCTGCATGAGGCGGGATTCAAGTGCAAGCTGCCGCGCGGCGCGTATTACATACTCGCGGACTTTTCCGAGCTTTCTGATTCGGACGACGTCAGCTATTCGAAATGGCTGGCAGCAGGTGGGTCAAAGCCCGATGGCGGACCCGGCGTTGCACCGGTGCCCGGATCGAGCTTCTTTCATGACCCATCGCTCGGCCGACATCTCGTCCGCTTCGCGTTCTGCAAGAAGCCCGCGACACTCGATGCAGCTGCAGAGCGTCTGAAGCTTATCGCGCGTCAGTAACTCAGCGATCGCGCCATATCTCGCTCACCGGCATGCGTGTCGGCCCGGGATATGGCACGTTCTCACCCTTGATCGTCGTCCACAGAATCCTGTTGAAGAGATCGTCATCGATACGGTCCTCCTTCGACAAGTCCAGGCCTTCCATCAGTCGCGATGCGCCGCCACGGCGCGGATTCTTTTCATCGAGTGACACGGCCGGCGTGAGCGCGACGAACGGTCGCAGGTCGGCCTTCGTGTTCCAGATGTCCCGCAACGGACGGCCGAAGCGGTCGAACTGCGACAGAGACCCCATCCCGAGAATCTCCGACATTGTCCGCACGACGTCCGTCGTGTTAGCGAAGCGATGAATCACGCCGCTCTTTGTATATGGCGAGATCACGAACAATGGCGAGCGATGCGAGTCGACGTGGTCCGGACCATCCTGTGCGTCATCCTCGAGAACGAACATGACGGTCGATGCCCAGAAGCGGCTCTGTGAAATCGCCTGCACAATGCGGCCGAGCGCGAGATCGTTATCGGCCAGGTATGCACGCGGGGTTGGGGCGTCGACGCTCGCCCCCGACGTGTGATCGTTCGGCAGACGGATGATCGTTAGCTGCGGCATTACACCGCTCTGTTGCATTTGCGCGAATTCGGCAAGGAAGATGTCCGCTCTCTTCTGATCGCGGATGCTCAGGTCGAATTCGGGGAATGCATTGTTCGTGTGCGCCGCCAGGAACGGCTTCGTGCCGATGTAATGCCCCGGCGCATCCTTCATCACGTATTCGCCGAAATTGCGCAACGACACGTTCGCACGCTGCGCGAGATCCCAGATGTAACCGTTCGCCGGCTCCGCCGCGTCGTCGTCGTCCTGCGTCGGCAGGTCGCGATTCGTGCCCTCGTAATCGTACGAGCGGCCGCGATTGCCGTAATTCGACGGGACCGTCTTCTCGTTGTAATCGGTGGTGTATGCCGCCGTGCTCCAGTTGTGACCCTGCGCACTCACCTCCGCGTTGGTGAAGAAGCGGTCGAACAGACCGAACCGTTCGGCGAGTGCGTGATGATTCGGTGTAACGGCACGCGGGAAAAACACGAGAGACGTATCGCCATCTCCCGACGGAAGATCGCCCAGGACCTGATCGTACGTGCGATTTTCCTTGATGATGTATACGACGTGCTCGAACGGCGGATAACTCCCGTGCGGGTCGATGCGGACATTCCACTGGTTCGCGTTTGCGACGCGCGCGCTGAACGCACGCAAGCCGTCTGCTCGCGGCACCTGTACCGACATGAACGATCCGCGCAACTGCTCGAGCACTGTGCTGACAGTATCGGTCGCGCGCGTTGCCGGCTGCGCGCGATTCGGATTCGCCGCCGTGCCATGTCCTTTCGATGTTGCGACAAGCACGGTGTCGCCGCTCGTCGCGATCGCCGTCGGATACCAGTCGGTCGGAATACGGCCCGCGAGCATATCGTTTCCGGTGGCCGTTGCGACGCCGGACGTCGCAGAAGAAAGATCGAACACGGCGACCGCATTGTTGTCCGATTCGCCGACGTACAGCTGCGTACCATCCGACGACAGTGCAATCGTCGATGGCGTGCTGCCCTCCTGCTTACCGTCCGGCCCGAAGTCCGTCAGTTCTTTTATTATGCGACGTGATGCGGCATCGACAACATCGATGCGATCGGTTGACGCCGACACAATGAACAGCCTGGATGCGTCACGGTTCAACAGCAGCGCGCTCGGATGGCGCGCGACATGGATCGGCGTCTCGGCAACGAGGCGCCCGCCTTCATTGCGATAAACGAGCACGTCGTCCGTCGCCCAGCTCGACACGTACACGCGACCGTTGCGATCGACCGCAGTAGTGTACGGATAGCGACCGGCCGGCAGACGCTGCACGACGAGCTGCTGCGCTACATCGACGACTGCCAGCGAATCATAGAGATTTTCCGCGACATACATCCGCGAGCCATCGGGCGACAGCGAAAGCCCCGCAGGATAGCTCTGGCCGTTCTGTGAGCGACCCGGCGGGTCGTGCGGCGCGAGCGTGATACTGTCTGACATCGTGAGACGGCCAGCCGCCCAGCGATATTTGTAGATGCGGTCTTCATTGCCACCGGATGCGTACAACGTCTGGCCGTCATTAGAGAATGCGAGACCGATGAATGCGGCCCGCTGCCTGGTGGTCTGCACAATCGAGTTCGACACACGATCGATCACCTGCAGCCCCTGCAGCCGGTAGCCGCTCAGCGAGAGAATCGCATAACGACCGTCAGGCGAGAGCACCATTGCGAGCGGCATTGTGCCTGTCGGAATCGAGGGCGCCGCGGGGTCGAGCCGGGCCCCGGTGGGAAGCCGACCCTGCTCCCAGGACAGACCGTTGTCCGCACGAGCCGTCGGCGCTGCGGACGGCGCGGGTCCAGCACACGCAGTCAGCACGCATGCCGCCGTCAGAATGACGCAGGCTCGCGTCGTGATATGGAAGCGACCGCGTATTTCCACTTTGCACCCCGCCGCGTTGTGAGTATAGAATGCACAATGCGACTTCGAACCAGCACTGTGCAAGGCGGGACGTCATGATTCGCGGAAATCTCTACATTCGGATTGCACTCGCCGCGGCAGCTGCCATTGCAGTCATGCCCGCCGCACACTGCGGCGCCCGCGTCGCCGCGCAGACGACGCAGACGACGCAGACAACGCAGACCGCTCCGCCACTGCCCGCAGACGCGAAGGAAGACAAGGCCCTGCGCGCGCTGATCGAGCCGCTCACGAAAGCGTTTCACGGTGGTGTCGGCGTCTATGTGAGGAACCTGCGAACGGGCGCCGCAGTCGCGATCAACGCAGACGACACGTTTCCCACTGCGAGCATGGTGAAGGTGCCACTGCTGATCGCGTTGTATGACCAGGTGTCAAAAGGCAGGCTCTTCCTCGACAGCCTCTACACGTTCAACGACTCCACCGTGATACAATCTGATGATGACGACGTCATGGGGAAGATGCCGCTCGGAACGAAGATCCCGTTACGGAAAGTCGCTTTCATGATGGAGGCGTTCAGCGACAATACGGCAAGCGTCTGGATACAATCCCTGATCGGCGGTTCCCAGGTCGCGAACGCGTGGCTCGAGCAGAACGGCTATACCATCACGCGCGACAATTCGCGTCTCGCCGAACGCAGGACTATCTGGCGCAAGTGGGGTTGGGGCATGATGTCGCCGCGCGAAATGGCATCCCTGCTCGTTAACATAAGAAACGGCAACGTGGTGAGCACGCAGGCATCGCAGGAGATGTATAACCTGCTGACGCACAGCTACTGGAAGGATGACGCGCTTTCCGGCATTCCGCCGTGGGTGCAGGCCGCCGACAAATCCGGATGGGTCACGGCGTCGAGAGGCGAAACAATACTCGTCAATGCGCCCAATGGCGATTATGTGATCAGCGTTGCGACAAAGGACATCCAGGACACGAGCGGTGGCTACAATAACGAAGCGACGACAATGATTCGCCACATCTCGTGGATTGTGTATCATCATTACAATCCGAAGGACAGCTGGCGTCCCGTCTGGTTCGGGAAGAATTGAGCAGCACGCGATGAGCAATATCCCGCAGCTCGGAATCATCGAAGGCTATTACGGCAAACCGTGGCGCTGGGAGGATCGCGCGCACACCGTCGCATATTTGAAACCCCACGGCTACGACTTCTTCATGTATGCGCCAAAGGCCGAGCCGTTCCTGCGACTCAGGTGGCAGGAAGATTTTACGGCCGAGCGCACGAACGATCTGAAGCAGCTCGCACAAACCTGCAGAAACAATGACGTCCGTTTCGGCATCGGCATCAGTCCCGTCATAAAAAGCAATTTCGACGCAACAGAAAAAGCGGCATTGCAACGCAAGCTCGAGGCGTTCGACGACATTGGCACCGACGACGTCGCAATTCTCTTCGATGACATGACGGGCGCGAATCCCGACATGGCGAGACAGCAGGCGGATGTCGTGCACTGGGCCGCCGCGCGCACGAACGCCTCGCGCGTCATCATGTGTCCGAGCTACTACACGGACGACCCCGTGCTCGACCGCGTCTTCGGCGCCCGACCGCAGAACTACGTGGAAGACATCGGCCAATACGTGGACGGTCGAATCGAAATCTTCTGGACCGGCGAGGAAGTGTGCTCTCGGCAGATCGGCGCGGGGCACATTGACAGAGTCACAGAGCAGCTCAGACGCAAGCCGTTCCTCTGGGACAACTATCCCGTGAATGACGGCGCGCGCATGTCACAATATCTGCACGTCAGGGGCTTCACCGGGCGGGACCCGAATATCGCCGACAGGATTGCGGCGCACGGCGTCAACCCCGCGCTGCAGCCGACACTCAGCCTCATTCCGTGCCTCACGCTGACACAGAGCTACACGCAAAAACAAAATTACGAGTATGCGACAGCGATGAAGAGCGCGGCCATCGACGTCGCATACGAAAAAGTCGGAACGATGCTATGGGAAGATGCGTTGTTCCTGCAGGACGTCGGCCTCGACCGCCTCGGCGAACGCGAACAAATGCTGAGAGAGCGTTATGGCGGAGAACAGCACCCGGCCGCGAAGGAAGTCATAGGGTGGCTGAATGGTGAATACCGCATCACCGATGCGCTCATCCGGGCGATGGCGGGCAACGAACAAGGATAGACCAAAAGCTAGACGGTAATGCCGGACTCCTCCCACAGACGCGCGATCCACTGGTGTAACGAGTAGACAATCAGGCCCAGGACTGTCCCCGCGATCACGTCCACGACGTAGTGGTAGCGCAAGTACATCGTCGACAGCACAACACTCACACCACCGATCGTAACGAACCATCGAACGCGCGCGCGATATTTCCACGCGAGACAGATCGCCATCACCGACATCATCGTGTGACCGCTCGGCATGCAATCGGGATTCACACCGGGATACGGGTAGTGAAGATGCGGCGCGATGTTGTTGCCCGCATTGATGAACGCGCGCAGCGCGTGCGTGAACAGCACGCCCGGCAGCTCGGCATCGATATTCTCGAACGAATGACCCGCAAAGCGGGGCCCGATCGCGGGCATGAACACGTACAGGATGTAGCTCACATAAAACCCGAGGATCAGCGTGGACGTGACGACGCGGAACTCGCGCGGCTTCTTGTGCAGATACAAATCGATCGCGAGTACGACCAGCATCAGCTGGAACGCGCAATACCAGATCTGCAGATACTCGGTGAGCAGCGGAAACGAGAAGCGGTGGAACCAGTCGACGGGATTCACACCGAACAGCATGTGGTCCCAGCGCGCGAGAATGCTGTCGTAATCGCGCGGATTGAGGCGCCGGATGTACAGGTGGGACTGCGAGTACATCATGTACCCGACCGGCAGGATGTAGAACGAACGAAGCGCCAGCGCGATCTGGTTGCCCGTCTGTTCGTGCCACATCGCAAACGCGATGATCGCTACGGCCGTGATGATGTTGATCTGCAGGACGGCCAGCGACGACGGGATGCGCGCGATGAAGATGATGTCGAGCAGCGTGTATAGCCCGAGCATGAACAACGACATGTATTCCGTGCTGTACAACGCGCGTCGCAGCGCGGAGCGCGAGTCGTTGCTAATCGTCGACACCAATATGATCCCTCGACACGAGCCGGCCTCCAAGCCAGCCGCTGTAGATGAGCAGCAATGCACCGACACCCTCGATCGAAACCAGCACCCGTTCCGGCTGGATCTCCGGATCGCCGCGCAGGAACAACGCTACCGCGAACAGCACGACTGCAACGAGGTTCAACAGCATGTGGCGCGTCGCGCGCTTCTTCGCATTTGACGCTCCAGGCACCGTTAAGAAGTAGTCGATGAAGCCCGGTACCGCCGCCACGAGCGCTGTTGCGATTCCGCCGAAAATCAGCGCGTACGTAGCACCCGTCCACCACGGCGGGACGTCGCATACAAGATCACACACGTCCATTGCGGTCCCCCCGATGAGGAACGCAATCGGGAAATGGACGATGGCCGGGTGGATCGGGTCACCGAGAAAATGGGCCTTGCTGCGCATGCCGCCTTCCGGACCTCTCGTTAGTAACTCAGTAAAGCAACATTCTGCTATCGGACCGCGCCTTTTTCCACGGTGATGACGGCCAGGGGCACCTCGAACGAGCCATTCGCCACCATGGAACGGGCCATTTTCCCCTTTATTACGCAACTAACGAGTGGTCCGGATAACGTCTCGCTTGCATATCCCACCCAACCATTACACATTTTCTCCGGGCTGAACGCCCTTCCCGTCGACCCCCGCGGCGGCAGTTCTGACTTTCCTGACAGGAGAATCGGTCATGCAACGACGCGTGCTCGCCGCCGCGATCGCATTGATTTGCGCTAACACTATCGCGGTACAGGCTCAACAGATGCCGCTGCAGGATGACCCCGTGACCACGTACGGGTCCAGCATCCGCATCATTCCGTATGTCGGATACATGCCGTCCGTGACCCGTCACGAGACCTGGATCCACAATGACGGAACCACCAACACGCGCGTCCTCGCCGACTACAAGATCGCAGCCGGCAACGCGGTCGGCGTCATGGCCGAAAAGCCCATGCACCGCTCGTTCAATTATGTCGCTGGCGTCATGTACGGCTCGCGCAGTGAATCATCGTTCGTCCTGCCGCAGACCGGCGAGGAGTTCGGGATCAACGGCAGCCGCTACCTGATGGCGCGCGCCGGGGTGTCCATGACACTGCACGAACGCGAGTCCGAGCTCACGACTCGCCGCATGGGCGCATCGATCGTTGCGACGCCGTTCTACATGCGCGAGATGCCGCGCTCCGAGACCGGCTTCGCGGATGCGGACGTGTTCAAGGCGTCGAACCATTTTGGTGTGACGGTCGGCGTTAACGGCGAGCTGCCGTTCAACCAGGACCGCATGTCGTTCCAGGTGGGCATCGAGGACAACGCAACATGGTGGAGCTCCAAGGCCCTCTCCCGTCTGCCGGACGCGTTCTTCAATGACGCCGCAACGGGTGGTACATCGAATGTCGAGACCAGCGTGTCCCATCTGTGGATGCTGCGCGCCGGCCTGACGTACCGCTTGCATTAGAAACAACGGAGTCTGTATGCGACGTCGGTGGACGCGCGCAGCAGGCCAGCCGGGTTGAAATAAGACAGTCAGGAGCGCGAGGGGCAGCCATCTGGTTGCCCCTCGCTGCATTTTCACCCCCGAGTGCTTATCTTCCGGACAGCATGTCAATCATTATCGGGGTAGCCGGCGGAAGCGGCTCCGGCAAAACCACGGTAGTCCGGTCGATCGTGCGAAGCCTGGGGAAGGGTCAGGTAACGGTCATTCACCACGACTCGTATTACCGTGACGCCAGCCATCTCGCGTTCGAAGAGCGTCAAGCCATCAATTACGATCATCCCGACGCGCTCGAGACCGAGCTGCTCGTGGAGCATCTGGAGGCGTTGCGCGCCGGACAGCCTGTCGAAATACCGATGTACGACTTCACGACGCACAGCCGTCGCTCCGAAACGGAGACGGCGCTGCCGAAGAAGGTGATCATCGTCGATGGGCTTCTGATTCTGTGGGATGAGCGCATCCGGCGGCTGATGGACATCAAGGTGTTCGTCGACGCGGACTCGGATATTCGCTTTATCCGGAGACTGTCGCGTGATATTGAAGAGCGCGGCCGCTCTGCCGAGCTGGTGATCAAACAGTATCTCGACACCGTTCGACTCATGCATCTCGAGTTTGTCGAGCCGAGCAAGCGCTATGCTGATCTGATCATGCCGGAAGGCGGACACAACCGTGTCGCCGTAGACATGCTGCTCACGAAGGTACGATCCATTCTGCGCGAAGAGGCGACAGAAAAATAGTCATGGCGATGCGAACCGCTCAACGTCTCCGACTGGGACTCAGCATTGCAGTGCTGCTGGTTGCACTGGTGGGCGTCGTGTCGGTCGCGAGCACGCGCGGCTTCCAGCATGCGACGCAGCGCGCGCGTGAGAGCGGCGCCACACTCCTCGGCGTGAACACCCTTCAGACACGCATTACCGAAGCCGAGTCCGGCGTGCTGGGCTTCATCCTGACAGGCGACACCTCGCGCATCGGACGTCTTCGCAGCGCACCCACACTGATCGATTCGGCATTCGACTCACTCAGCGCACTGACCGCGCACAATCCGGAACAGCACGCGCGCGTCGTCCAGCTGAAGGGACTCGTTCTTCGCCGCTTCGATGCACTGAACCTCGCCATGAACACTGCGCGTGCGCACGGCACGGATGCCGCCGTACAGGCCGCGCGCAACGGGCGCGGCCGCGCGATCATGGATTCCGTCCGGTTCGTCTCTGTCGAGATACAGCAGGCCGCAAGCGCGAGCCTGCGCAGCGAGCAGGTCGATGCAATCAAGTCCGCGCGCGCGACAAGCACTGTCGTAGGGCTCAGTGCTGCAATCGCGTTGATCCTGCTGTCCTTCGCCGCTTACATGATGTCGCGCGAATTCAGTGTGCGGCGCGGCGCGGAGACAGCACTGCGCGAGAGTCAGGCGCAGCTCACGCAGTTCCTCGACTCGCTGCCCATCGGCGCTGTCGTCGTCGACAACACCGGTCACGCGAGCTTCGCGAACACGACTGCGCTTTCCATGTTCGGTGCCGGATCGATCACGGAGCTCGCGGGCCGCACGCGCGAGACCATGATGCCGCTGTGGCGCGAGGCGGATCACACGCCGTTGCAGGCCGCAGACGACCCGATGCGTGCTGCACTTCGCGGTCTCGCTGCACAGACGGAAGGCCTCGAGATCCATGTCGGTGAGACGCGCATCCCCATCGAGATCTCGGCGGCACCCGTATTCGACAGCAGCGGCAACGTCGCATTCGCAATTGCGACGTTCAGCGACATCACCGAGCGACAGCGCGCACGCGACGCCATGCAGCTCGCACGGCAGGCCGCCGAAGACTCGAACCGCGCCAAGAGCGACTTCCTCGCGCGCATGAGCCACGAGCTTCGCACACCTCTGAATTCCGTTATCGGGTTCGCCAACATTCTGCTGAAGAACAAGGCGGGCAATCTGCGCGAACAGGACGAGAACTATCTGTCGCGCATCCTCGACAACGGCAAACACCTGCTTGTTCTCATCAACGACATTCTCGATCTGTCGAAGATCGAGTCGGGTAAAGTTGTCGTCGAATGGGAACCGGTCGACCTGGCGGCAATTCTGTCGCAGACGGTGTCGCAGCTCGAGCCGCAGGCGCGGCCCGGTGTCGTTCTCGCTGCCGAAGTGCCGCCCGGTATCGACCCGATTACATCCGACTCCGCGCGCCTGCGACAGATCCTCATCAACCTCGCCGGGAACGCGCTAAAGTTCACGCAGGAAGGCCGGGTCACGATTGCTGTCGACGCAGAGCCCGGATCGAAACGCGCTGCGCGCATTCGCGTGACAGACACCGGCATTGGAATTCCGCCCGACCGTTTGAATGCCATCTTCGACGCATTCGAGCAGGCGGAACGCACGACCGCTCGCCAGTACGGCGGCACTGGTCTCGGGCTTCCGATCTCGCGCGCGCTCTGCGAGCTGCTCGGCTACACACTCACCGTGAACAGCCAGGTTGGTAAGGGCACGGAGTTCTCGATCGATCTGCTCGCCGAAGTGAAGCGACGCACGAGTGTCGCCTCGCCGCAGAATGGAAACGGTGGAGGCGACAACCCGCCCGCCACTGCAGCAGTACACGCGAACGCATCGTCCCTCGACGTCGCATACTGATTCCGTGTCCGGAATCGAACGTTACCTCTCCAGACTCACCGCGCGCGTCGAGCACCGCGTCGATCACGTAATCGGGCGGCTGCGCGGTCCGCGCGACGCGCGTCAGATCGCAGCATATCGAGGATTCGGCACGGCGGACGAAATCTTTGCGTGGGGCCGCGTGCTTGCGAACGCACCACCCGATGTGCCCGACGAAGCAGATCCGTGGTGGCGCAATCTCAGCAATGCATATCGGCGACTCGAGAGCGATGAATTGCCGGGTGTCGTCGTGCACGCGTCGATTGCCGGCGCGACGCGGGACGCGGTGACGGATGCGGAGGGGTTTTTCCGGGCGTATGTGAAGCCGCGCACGGAATTGCCTGCGAAGCTGTGGCATGAAGGCGCACTGCGCGTCGACATCGGTGACGGCAAGTACATATCCCAGCCGTTTCACGTGCTCACCCCGACACCGGGCGCGCGCTTCGGCATCATCAGTGATCTCGACGACACCGTAATTCACACGCGCGCAACGAATCCGCTGCATGTCGTGCGCGAGATACTGTTCGGCAACGCACGCACGCGTTTGCCGTTTCATGGTGTCGCCGCGTTTTATCGCGCGCTGCACGCGGACTCCTCCGGTGTTCCCTGCAATCCGATTTTCTATGTGTCGAGCAGTCCGTGGAATATCTACGACCTGCTCACGGACTTCCTCGAGCATCGTCGCATTCCGCTGGGCCCGCTGATGCTGCGCGATTGGGGGATTACGGAGAAGGAGATCCTGCCGACGCGACACCAGGAACACAAGACGATGGCGATCCGGCAGATCATGGACACCTATCCGTCGCTGCCGTTCATTCTGATCGGCGACAGCGGTCAGAAGGACCCGGAGATCTATCGGGACGTCGTACGGGATCACGGCTCACGCATCCTCGCCGTCTACATCCGCAACGTCACTCCCGATCCGCTACGCAAGAAATCGATCGAAGAGCTCGCAACGGAAGTTCAGAAGACGGGAAGTGTGCTGTTGTTGGCGGATGACACGCTCGCATGCGCGCATCACGCCGCGGAGCGCGGATGGATTCCGGTGTCGGCCCTTCCTGACATTGCGCAGGAAGGGCGCTTCGACGAGGGGCGCGGCGGCGGAAAGGCGGAAACCGTTATTGTCGATTGAATCGAATTACTTCAAAGGAAGGAACATCGACTCGCGAAAATGACGAGTCGGTGCTCTGTTTTGGAACCGGGGGTTGCTCTGTTTTCAAGCAATCAAACGACTCCAGATTCTTCGCCAAGGCGTCAAGTCACTGCTATTACATGATTTAGGGATGCAACTCGGCGTGGCACCGCTCGTGTTTATACATCCGGGGAAATTACCTTCTCCTTGGAGACTTTATGCACCTTTTCAAAACACACCACGCCGGTAGTAGGGCAATCATTGCCGCGCTCGCGGTCGCCGTTTTCTATGCTCAACATATTCAGGCCCAGCAGCGTCCGACGGCGGGCGCAGGCGGCGTCACGAAGCAGTCGAGCCCCCGCATCGTCGCACACATCGATGGCGGGCTTGAGACGACGCCCAGTTTGTCGCCCAACGGACGTTTTCTTGCCCTCAACAGATATGATGAGGAAAAGCAATTCATAGACGTGATGGATGTGCGGACAGGTCGGAGCGTCACAGTCATGAGCGGTTTTGGTGAATCCGATGATGCGGAATTAACGTGGTCTCCGGACAGCAAACTCATCGCATTCAATCCACACGATCTCAACCAGAAGAAAGATTTTCTGTGGACTATCCCCGTAGACCCGACGACAGGTCATCTGTCTGGGGATCCGCAACGAATCAGCACCACGAGTGCGCATGTGTCTGCATTTTCGCCGGACGGGAAGTACATTGCCTATGCAGACAGTAACGCGATTACGATTGTACCCGTGCGTGGCGGAGTCGAGCGTGTCATAGCCCGGGGAGTGTCGGAAGCTTGGACCCTCGCGTGGTCTGCTGATGCAAAGTGGATCTATTATTCATCTGGTCATTCAACCGATGTGCGTCGTGTTCCCGTAAACGGGGGCAGCAGTCAGAGCGTAACCAAATTCCCCCCTCAATTTTTCGTGTCCGCAATGGTGCCTGAGCGCTGGTTCGCGCTTTCTGAAGGACGAACGGGCAGTGGCCGCATCGTCGACGCTTCGACGGGCCGAATCACGGCTTCTTACTCTTTCCCGGGGCGCTACGCCGTCGTTACATCCGGGAACCCAGCTGGAACCAGGTTCTATGGAGCGGCATGGAGTCCGCGGAATCAACTCATCGCGCTAAACGTGGCGGATGGGTCGCGACGCATTATCGCTGCAGGTGCGGAGCCGTTCAGTCCAGCCCTGGTTTCGCCAGGTCGGCTGCTTTACTCAGGCACTGTCGAATATCCGAGCCGTCATGTGAAAACGATTGCTATGGATTATAAGGCGAATACGACAACGCCACTTTCATACGCGTCCGGTGCCATTCCGCCGCTCGTACAGCGCCTTGTTTCCCCTGACGGTCGCTATGTCTTTTCTTCGACGGCAAACCCGTCCACCCGGTCGCACATTTATTTCCTCGATCTACGCACCGGTCGCGAGCGGGAGATTACCGCCTCCGGCTTTGTCGGCTACGCGCATTGGCGCTCTGATAGCCGTTCCGTCCTCTATGAGGGAGCCCAAGGGCCGCAAACGGGACCGCTCACAATCCACGAGGTCACAACAGACGGGCAAGATCGTGTGATTCGCACTCTGACAGGAGCGGAGTTCACGGTTCTGGGACCGTGCATTGTGCTGAACGATGATTTCTTCATTAATGCTTCACTGCGCGACAGACTCGAAATCGTTCCCACGATGGGTGGCACATCGCGAACCATCCTTAACGCGTCCCACGGTGCAATCGGGCTTTCACCCGATGGAAATACTCTTGCCGTTAAAACCAGTAGTTCGGCGCGGCCGGAGTTCATCACGAATATACTCAAGGAAGCAGATCAGATTACATTTGTTGATCTTAAGACAGCGCAAACTCGAACCATCGATTTGAACGGTCTGCGAACCGCTGGTCATGGGAATCTCGAGCTTATTCGCTGGATGCCGGATGGTAAACACATTCTGCTTTTTCTACATAAGCCCAACGAGACGAGTAACTCGCTTTACCTGGTTTCGACGGATGGCACATCGTTGCAGAAAATTGCCGCGGCGGGTGAGCCCAACACAAATACCGACATTGCTGTAACGCCGGACGGGAAATCAATATTTTTCACCTACCGCCCGCCCACTACGGCAGACATCTTCGAGCTCACATCTGCGGCCGGAAGAGAATGATCTGATGCTTCGCGTTCTGCTCGTCGATGATGATTCACGCATTCGCGCCACACTGGGGGCAGCGCTGAATGAAGCTGGTTACAGCGTCACTACTGCGGCGAGCGGAACAGAAGCGCTGGGGGTCCTTGCCTCGGCCAACGCGGACGTTGTACTCACAGATGTTCGAATGCCCGGTATGGGTGGCCTGGAGCTTCTCAAGCTGTTGAGAGAGCGAAGCGCCAACACCGACGTGGTTTTAATGACGGCGTTCGACGATATGGCGACTGTCGTTACGGCCATGCGTGAAGGGGCTGCCGAGTTCACGGTAAAGCCGATCGATCTCGACTCTCTTATTCGTATTCTTGCACGCCTTGAAGCGGATCGGGCTATTCGCGAGGAATACGTAATTGGTGATTCTGCCCGAATCGATCTTGATGGACTGATTGGGCGCGATCCACAAATGCTCACAGTCTACAAACGAATTGGTCAGGCGGCGGCTAACCGCGCAACAGTTCTCATCAGAGGCGAAAGCGGGACTGGAAAGGAGGTTGTCGCACGCTCAATTCATGACAGCTCCATTGCTAAGTCGAATCCGTTTGTAGCCGTGAACTGCGCAGCTCTTCCGCAGGGACTGTTGGAATCGGAGCTATTCGGGCATGTGCGTGGCGCGTTTACCGGCGCAGTTGCATCGCGCCGGGGACGGCTTGCATACGCTCAGAGCGGAACGATTTTTCTGGACGAGATCGGTGACACGACTCCTGAGTTCCAGGCAAAACTTCTGCGAGTGCTTCAGACGCGCGAGTACAACGCAGTCGGATCAGATCAGGTAGAGCGCTTTCATGCGCGGGTCATCGCGGCGACACATAGGCCACTTGAGTCTATGGTACGCGACGGCTCGTTCCGTGAGGATCTATTCTATCGGCTGTGTGTCTTTGAGATTCGGCTACCCGCTCTCCGTGAGCGGATCGGAGATTTGCGGGACATCGCTCAACATGTTCTGCGACGAGCAGCCGACGCCGCCGGCCTGCCGACCCCCGTCATTGCTGATGACGCCTACACGAGGATGATTGATCATCCCTGGCCAGGCAACGTTCGGGAACTTGAGAACGTGCTCACGCGGGCGTTGTTTACGTCAAGCGCCGGCGTGCTGCATGCTGCTGACTTGATGATGGCGACTTCAGCAGAACGAGACGATCGGGATGGCACCTCGCTGCCCAGGTCACTCGCAGAAATCGAACGTGAGCATATTATGCGAGTGCTCGCTTACGCCAAGGGCAACAAGTCGTATGCGGCTCAGATATTACGCATCCCGCGCGCGCGCCTGTCGAGGCTCATTCAAAAATTCGGACTCGACTGATGCGCCGTCCTCTTTCTCTCGCGACGACTGTCGTAGCGGTCGTACTTCTCACCTCGGTTATTCCCCTTGGAAGCCTCGGAATCTGGGCAGCACGAGACGCTGTCATCTCGGCTCAAAACGTACTGCGCGATCAAACTGCCATCACCGCTGACCGAATTGCGGACGGCATTAAACAAAGATGGATTTTGCAACGCGGTATGCTCCTCCTTCTTGCCAATAACGCTGAAACGGTTCGCGGCCTCTCAAGTCCGTATCGGAAATCGACTGACGATTCCGTCGGCGCATACCTCCGAGCCGCTTACTTGCCAATCCAGGGAAGCGTGCCGAGAGTCATTCTGAGAGACTCAAGGGGAACAATTCGCTGGATCCTGCAGGATTCCCTTTCTGGAGTGCGTAGCCGGAGGTCAGGATCCGATCTCCAAGGCGCTGAACCAACCGTAACATTCCATAGAGGAATAGTGGACAATGGGGTTCACGTCGGAGAGATAGAGGCAGCGGTTCGGGCGAACGCGCTCTTCGTGGCTGACAGTACAATGGAGCCGAGCCGTAATGCTCTGGCCATCACTTCAGGCGACGGCACCCCTCTCTACAACCAGGAGACGCGACTCCCGGATAAGGATGTCCTTATCGTTCATCGACAGATTGACGAACCATCTCTTGACATTGCGGTTTCGGCGGCGGTCACGCCGTACGTTCGACCGTTTGAACGCATGTCACACATTACTACCGTAGCGATCGTCATCGCGACTCTGTCGTCAATCTTTATCGCGATCTTCGCGATGCGCCGCATCAGCCGGCCGCTCTCGAGCCTCGCCGCCGCTGCCGACGCTCTCGCTCAGGGCGAACTTGGGAGGCATGTCGAACCGAGGGGGCCGGATGAGGTGCAACGCGTCGCAGTTGCGTTCAATGCGATGAGTGACACTCTGCGTGCTACACTCGAGAGTCTGACGCGTCAGGAAGTCCTCGGCGCGGTCGGGACATTTGCCGGGTCACTGGCACACGAAGTTCGCAATGCGCTCAGCTCTGTTCAGGTTAATCTTCAACGGTTGCGCGCCCGCGACTCAACTGATGAGCCGAGTAAGACGATTGTCAGTGAATTGTTGGCGGATGTCCAGCATCTGAACTCTATCGTGACTGGGGCTCTTGGCGTTGCCCGAAACGGTCATCTCGAAGTGTCGCGTATCGAACTTGCTAACGTTCTCGAGCGCGCCGTGATCAGCGTATCGCACAAGGCGGCTGATCTGGATGTATTCATCAAATATGATGGATTGCGTGGAGGCATCTATGTCAACGGCAATGCGTCAGGCCTTCAACAGATGTTCACTAATCTGTTGCTGAATGCAGTGGAAGCAAGCCAGGCTGGCGGTCGCGTTGAGGTTAGTGCGACGACGAACGACAATAATGAAGGTGAGGTTCGCATCGCTGATTCGGGCACCGGGATTCCCGCTCAGGATTTGCATCGCGTCTGGTTACCTTTGTATTCGACCAAGACGTCCGGAACGGGACTCGGGCTCCCCATGGCGAGACAGATCGTTTTATCCCACAGGGGGAAGATCTCGCTGGAATCTTCTCTTCAAACTGGTACAACGGCCGTTGTCGTTTTGCCTCTCGCGCACACGTGACTCGCAGGAATCAGTTACGACAGGACGACCGCTGCATGAGTTCCAGATTGTCGACCCGCGCAGCAAGATCCTTCGCCGCACTGGATTTGTTCTGACGCACCATGTCACCTTCCTGGCGAATCAGGACGCGGTTGAACCGACCGTTGTCAGTCGGTAGATAAGCCGAAATCACCCATTCACCGGCGTCTGCACAACGATTCATCGGCGACGTGACTGTCCCTTTCGAGGCATCCGTCGCGAGTGCGAAATATTTCTGAACGTCACCCGACCCCATCGTACGGATCGCCGTCTTGTTCGAGTATTTGCTGCTCAGCTCATCCGCAGTCGGATGGTCTTCATCCGCTGGCTTCCACTGCTCACCACTGCGATCCCATGAAAACAGATTTCCACTCGCGTCGATCGTGAACCCCTTGTACGTGGGCACCCACGCATAATTTACATACTGCAGCTCGATCACAGATCCCGCCTGCACTTCGAACGACGAAGCATCCACGAGCGACTGTCCGCTCGAGCACGCCGTCATCAACATTGCTGCTGCAACCGCTACTGCACATCCACTACGCTTCATCCCAACCCGTCCCGTGTAATGTTGTTGAGAAAACCACCTTCGCTTATACAACGAATAACAACGCAATTATCTCACGCAAAGCCGCGGAAGGGTGCGAGCGACTCTCTGGACGTCGCATACAAAAGAAAATGGCGCCCCGCCAAAAGCGTGACGCCATCCAGTCCAGCTGTTCCGCGCGCCTCTCTACGAAGCGACCGCGTCGAGCTGGAATTGCATGTAACCCAGTAGATCGTGGGCGAGGAGCTCCGCGGTCGGGAAGACCGAATCACCCCAGCCGTAACCATCCTGGAGATTTACCGTGAACTTCTCGCGGACTGCGCCGCCGCCCCAGCGGCTGCGCCAGCGCGTCAGCTCGCCATAGCTCTCCGAGACGTACAGGCGGACACCCGGGCCACCGCCCGCGCTCGCGAGATTTACTTCGAAACCGGCCACGGGATGAATCATCTCCTCATGCCCCGCAACCCGTCCCACTACATCGACGGCCAGCCCCGGAACGCGCTCGGAAAACTCACGAAATGCACGCTCCAGCTCCGTCACCCGATAGACCGCATCCTCGATTTCCATGGTACCCAATGTTGGCCCGGAACGGGTCGTAATCAAGCTTGTTGATTCCCCGCCGCCGCCGGCTCCGACGCCCCCATTGGCGATTTTCGGGCCTAACCTGTTGCTATGGGCGCGGCTAGCAAAGTGTCCGGGATCCCAAAGCCATTTACGACGTCGAGCGCGTCCGGCCTCAGATCGGCGCATATTCGCAGCACGAGGTCCCGGATAGCCTTGGACTTGGCCGTTTCCACATATCCCGACTCCAGGAACCAGGCCCGGTCGTCGTCGATGCGCGAGAGGGCATAGAGGGCGGCGAGGCGGTCGAGGACCGGCCGAAGCTTCGGGTCGTCGACCTTCGCGATCGCGTCCTGCGTGCATTCGAGGATGTAGCGCTCGCCCCACGCGCGAGCCGCGGCGAGGCAATGGTCCTGGACATCATTGAGCGCGTCGAAGGAGTCGCGGCCGTCTTCGAGTCGCTGACGCAGGCGTCGCGCGAGTGAATGAAGCAGGCGATCCTCGCGATAGTGAAATGCGTCGCGATGGAATTCGGGATCGAGCAGGTGATCCTCATCGGTGCGACGCGGCGCGACCGGATTGAGATCCGCGATTGTGGACGCGGCGCGTTTTGTCACCCACCGGACCGCGCCCCATACGTTCATGTCGCCGAACTGTTCCTTGTATTCGGTGAGCATGCCTCGCGCGACGAGCTGAAGCAGCACGTCGTTTGCGCCTTCGAATGTCGTGAATACGTCGGTGTCCGTGAGCAGCGTGCTCAAGCGGTTGCGCGCCATGTAACCATTGCCGCCGCACGCCTGTCTGCACATTGCGAGCGTCGACACCGCGTGTTGCGACGCAAGCGCCTTCATTGCGGCGGCGAGTGCTTCGATCTCGCGCGCGGTTTCGTCGGACCGCTCGCCGAAACGACGCACGAGGTCCTTCATCGCGCAATCCATGGCGACCGTTGTCGCGATTGCGGGCATGATACGCCGCTGCATCACGCGGTAGTTCAGGATCGGCTGCTCGTCACTGCCTTCCGCACCGAACTGGCGGCGCGTGTTCGTGTAACGTGTCGCGATGGTGAGCCCGCTCTTGCTCGCGTTCACACTCGCGGATGCGATGCTCACGCGTCCGGCGACCAGTGTGCCGATCGTCGTAAAGAATCGCTTTGTCGGGTTCGTGATGGCGCTGGTGTACGTGCCGTCGGCGGATACGTCCGCGAAGCGGTTCAGCAGGTTTTCGCGCGGCACGCGCACGGCGTTGAACCAGATGCGACCATTGTCGACGCCGTTGAGTCCTTCCTTGAGGCCGCTGTCCTCGATGCGAATGCCATCGAGCACGCGACCGCTCGCGTCGCGCAGCGGAACCAGCAGCGCGTGCACGCCGTGCGAAGCCCCGCCAACAATCAGCTGCGCAAATACGACAGCCATCTGCGCGTGCATCGCCGCATTGCCGATGTATTCCTTATGCGCGCTGTCGGTCGGTGTGTGAATGATGAATTCGTGCGTGTCATTGTCGTATACCGCGGTCGTCTGTAGGTCTTTCACGTTCGACCCGTGCGCGTATTCCGTCATTGCGAAGCAGCCCGGCAGCTTCAGTGTCGCAATGTCGCGCAAATACTTCTCGTGGTGCCGCCGGGTACCGAGGAGGTAGACACTGCCGCCGAACAGGCCGAAATGCACGCCAAACTTCACGAGCATGCTCAGGTCATGAAACGCGAGGGTCTCGAACACCGCGATCATCTGCGTGCCGTCGTCCGCTCCGCCGAACTCGGTTGGAAATGCGAGACCGCCGACACCGTTGTCCGCGAGGATTTTCACCCACTCGAAAACTTTCGCGCGGTATTCCGGCAATGTCGGATTGTCGAGGTACCGGAATTCCGGCTTCGTAATGATGCCGAAGACGCGCTGCCGCAGATCCCAGTGATCGCCGTCGAGGAACCGGTTGAACGAATCGGAACTGAATGTATGCGACGTCGGTTCTTCTGCCTTTACCTGCAGCGCCGCGTTACCGCCGAATAGGGAGCGCGCGGCTTCACCGCCGGCAACGCCGAGCTTCTTTTCCAGTGCGTGCAACGTGTCGCCGAGTGCGCGTATCGCGCTGCGCGACGCCGGTTGTGCACCGCGCGCACTCGTTGCGAGTGCCTCACCGAGACCGGCGAGTGAGGCGTGTGCGCCTGGATCGAGTGCAGCGCCGGCGTTGTGAATCGCATTGAGCAGCTCGCGCAGCTCCGCGGCATCCGGTGGTTTTGCGGGATCGAGCCATGGCTCGAGTGCATCACGGAGCTCGCCCTGCAGCACGGCGTCATGCTCGACATGCGAGCGCACATCGCGGATTTCTTCCGCAGTGAGTGCGCCGTCCGCCCAGGCGATGTAGAGAATGGGAGCGAACGGGAGCAGCACCGGATCGAGTGGCGTCCGCGTGCTGCTCCCTTTGCCGCGCGCTACATCATCATTCTGTGCAGCGCGCTTCGACACTACTGCACCTTCGCGGGTGTGGCCGGTCCGAGATAGATGCTGTTGAACAACAGCTTGAATGTGCCGTGCGGCTGACCGCGGAACGTGATCTCGGGCGCGAACAGATAGAGCTTACCCTTGCCGATGTTGGCCTGGACGAGCTCGATACCATTTGTGAGATATGACTGGCCCCACGCCCAGCCGCTGCGCAACGGGTTCTGGTTGAACCACCCGATCGACTTCAAGCCCGCATCCTTCGCGTTGTCGCCAAGTTTGAACACCGGGCTGTTGTCGAAGAACACGTCTGTCTCGCGCGGCATGCCTGCAGTGATCGCTTCGGTAGTGTCGATCTCGACGCGCAGCACCGACCCCGGCACGTAATACTTCGCGCGCGGAATTGCCTGCTCCCGACCGTTGTTCGTTTCCACGAGTGCGCTGCTGACCTTTCCAGCACAGTGGGATCCGAAGCTTGGAATTCACGTGACTTGAAGTCGCGG
>JADMIO011331826.1_pt1 | contig 50364 bp, 50 predicted proteins | sample 8958161 | NCBI WGS metagenome assembly JADMIO01 (sample SAMN16585339, study PRJNA669376) | soil metagenome | isolation source: Crop rotation soil | place: USA: Cullars Rotation, Alabama | collected 2011 | reverse complement strand
GGGTGGGTGCCCGCCTGTATTGCAGGTCATACCGGTGTGGGCATGAGCCAGCGCATGCAAAGTTTTGTTCTCGATCCATCCATTGATCCTTTCAATGTTGTGGAACCCGGCAAACGACCAAGAGTAACATTGACTCCATCACTTGCCATGAAAGATGGCAAACCTTTTTTGGCATTTGCTGTCCAGGGTGGCGACACGCAGGATCAGAATCTTCTTCAATTCTTTTTAAATGTCGTTGAATTTGGAATGACTGTACAGGAAGCTGTCGAAGCGCCCAACATCAACACCGACCAGCTATGGTTATCACTTGGCGGAACAAAAACAGATGACCGCAAGCCAAAACCCGGTAGCATTTTATTGGATCTAAATACTCCCGACTTTACACGAAAGGAACTAAAAGCGATGGGCTACAAACTAACCTTTGGTGAACGTACCTCAGGTCCCATCAATGCCATGTATTTCGATTGGAAGCACGGCACCATTTGGGGCGGTAGCAGTAATAATGGAGAGGATTATGGGATAGGATGGTAGGGATGAGTAATGAGTAATGAGTAATGAGTGATGAATAATGACTAATGAGTCTACTCGTAATTGCAAGGCCGACGAAGGAGGTCGAAGCAAACTCCTAATAGCATAGATAGATGATAACCGATGTAGGTAACAACTGTAGGGTTGTCATTCCGAGCGAAGCGAGGAATCTAATAGATGGAAGAGTTTATTTATGTACTAAGCCGTATTGCTACTATTAAGCTTCTGTTGCGTCGCACTCTTGTACGTTCGGTAATTCTATTCTGCATTTTGAGTCGTTAAAAACCTTTCTTAGTTTAGCGATAGCCACCAAAAGTTACTCGTATGGGATATTCGAACAAAGTAGGCTTCGCTTCTAGGTTATTGCTGATATTTTTTATTTGTTGCTTTGGCGTTCTTCAAAGTAATGCTCAAAAGTATGCTTTACTTAAAAAGCATTCGAAATTTCCGGTTCTATATGCAGATAGTATCTCTGTTCAGCGAATAAAGCAAGGATATTTTCCAATTGAAATGGAGAAGATAGATACTTTTTTAGCAAACCTTAATTACATCAGTGGCCTTCTAAGCAATGTTTCCCGGGCTAAAATGGCTTCATTTGAACTTCGCAACGGAACCACGATTTTAAAAGTTGAAAGAGTTCCCTTTGCTTACGGTGATAAGTATAGTGTTTCCGGTACAACTAAAAGTGGAGAAATATCAGCTGTGACTTCGTTTACAAATATTAAGTTATCAAATAAAGAGAACAAAGAAGAAATCGACAAAATGATTCAATATCTCACCAATAACCAAACAATGTTTGGATACTACAGAGAGATAACACCAAAGATCTATAATGTACAAGTCATCACTGATTAGTTTAAACTCTTAAAAAGGACTAAAACTCTGAATTATGCAATAAAGAAACTTAGCGAATTTTTATTGAGAGCACTCTACAAATAACCTTGAAGCAATACAATCTGTAAAAATGATAGAAATTTTAATAAGCAATGAAAAAGTAAATGATAAGCTGATTGCTTTTGGTAACGGCATTATTTATAAGGCAAATCCTAAAACTGACCAGGAAACGGATGTCTTAGCCAGTTCTTTAAGATCAGGTTCTTTTGATAGCACGAAACTTTGGGATATTAAGGTGAGCCACTGCAAAGAAATAAGGTTACAGGAAGGCAAACCCTACATAGAAGTTTTTTGGGGGAAGGATGGTGAAGAGCAATTAAGGATCACTGACGATTATAAGCGACAAAAGTTCTTTGACTTAATGAAAGCGGGTACGCCAAACGCCGTATACGCTGTAGAGAAATGGAATGTCTTCCGCGCCGGGAGGAAGCCGTTGATTGCATTTTTCATTGTGCTTGGCATTTTTCTTTGGGCACTTTATTATGCTATCCAGGCTCAGAAAGGGTATGTTTATTATATCGAGGACGGCCGATACAATTCGATAACCGGCATCGTGCTCGCCATTGCCTCTTTAGGGTTGAACAGGGTGATCCTGATATTTTCTATCTTATTGGGTATTGCCTTATTTGCGTTTATTAAGAAAGCAAAGAATCCACCATTGATGAATAGAATAATGATTAACCAGTAAATCCCTCACACTTTTCACAAGTCGTTGTGACTATTTTTTCCTTACAGGTACTAAATTGGATGAATCAAACCCCTTGTTTTATGAAGCCATCCATCTTACTACTGCTTGCTATTTGTATGCTTTGCTCCTGTGGCAGAAAACGCTCCAATCAGAATAATGACACACCAGCCGTTCTTGAAACCAACAAATCTTTTTCAGAGTCTATCAAAAGAGTGCCCACTGATCTGGTAGATGCTATTTATGATGAAATAGCTTCCGAAACTCCGGAATTACAGGAACTCGAGAATCAAATTCAGGATGTAAATGACCGTAAAGACGATTCATTATCTGTTTATGAAAAATTCACAGGGAAGAACGATCAATATTATGCTTCTGCAGGTCATCATTTCGAGGTTATCAGTGACTCTTCATTAAAAGAAAAGATTAAAACACTGATCAATAACAGCCAGGACAATTATAAAAATAGTACTGGAGGTTTAACCGACCTGGTGGATCAATTGGATGCGAAACAAGCAACATTAAAAGACTATCACCAGGTTTTAAAGTTGACAAGAACATTACCCATTATAGAGAAATACCAAAAGAAAAATCCTCCATCCAAAAAACCTATTGCGGCAGTTGTGAATGACTATAACAGGCTTATTCAAAAAATGGATACTCTTTTAAAGAAATAGTTCTTTTGAAGCCGCCATCGTGTAGCCTATCTTTTATTTTCCGTTTTTCACCCTTACAATCTTATCCCCCGATGTATAAGATGCAATAGCTCTCTATCTGTTATTTCGTTAGTTGCGGATAATTTCACTATTGTTGGTGTTTAATGAAGCGTCAATGACAACAACTATATTTCATCATCTCGTTTTCACAAACCGGATCGGTGGAATTATCCCGCTGTTTGTGGATCCAAGAATATAATAAGTTCCGGTGGAGAGCCGGCGCAGCGAGAGATCAAGTTGATTTTCACCAATCGTCAATTGATTATTAAAATAGATCACTCCGCGTCCATTTGCATCAAGAATACTCCAGTTAACCTTCACATTTCTGCGGGATATAATTTTAAGTATTGCATGATCGGTCACCAGGCTAGGCATCAGTGTGTAACGGTCAATGAAAGTATTGATCGCGGGCAATGCGGTTACACAAGAACCCTTCGGACGAACATCAATCTGCGCGTAAGGAGAAGTCACTGCACCACATAGCCCTGTTACAGTGACAGAATAAAATCCGGAATTCGCTTCTGTGGCAGAGTCGATCTTATAACTGGAACCCGTAGCTCCAGGAATATCGTCCCCCGTTTTTTTCCACTGGTACCTGATCGACTCGCCGCTTGCTACAACCGATAGCACAAGTGGCGAACCGGTACATATAGTCTGCGAAGCAGGTTGAGAATCGATGACAGTGGGCCTATGCACAATGATATTGGTTTGAACTGTTGGCCCAGTGCCACATACATTCGAAATGTTTACTCCCAGGGTATAAGATCCGGGCTGGCTCCATAAAACCGTATCCTTATTTTGCTTAAATGAATTAACGCCCCCTCCTGATAAGGACCAGGCATAGTTTACGCCTTGCAATGGCCCTGTAATAAAATCTGATTTAGAGTTCTGGCAATTAACATCCGGGCCATAGATATAACCCGGCGAGCCGGGTGCATGTGGATTATCTGTTTTCAAAATGAACCCACTTGCGCCACTGATATAAATATTTTTAAACCCTGAGAATTTTGACAAACTTTCGCTTGTAGAACTCACAAAGGACCATGTTAGCCCTCCGTCTTTCGTTTTTTTAATGCCGCTGGGACTGCCGTCGTTATGAAGCATGAGATAACCGGTGAAGTCGTTGATGAAAATGATCGATCGCATTCGGACAGGATCATGGATATTAATTTTTGTCCAGCTGCTTCCGCCATTCGTGGTTTTATATAACATACTATCTGCAGTACCAATAAAACCAAGATTATTATCGTAGAAGTAAACACAGGAGAGATCGTCGGTTGAACCCAGGTCAAATGAATTCCACGTCACTCCCTTATCGTTTGACGTGAAGAATTTACCATCATAACCTACAGCATATCCTTTACCGCTTTTAGTAAAACAGAGATCAGTAAACGTAGACGGTGAGGTTAATACATTCGACCAGGAGGCACCGGCATTCACCGTACGGTATATTGCCCCATAGTCCACGACAACTCCGGTTAAAGTATCAAAGAAGTACATGCTCCTCGGAAACACCTGTTGCTCTCCACCCGGAATGTCAACAAGGTCCCAGTTATCTCCTCCATCAGTTGTCTTATAGATCCGGTCGCTGGAAACAAAGCCATATTTTTCATCAATAAAAAAGATATTACTTGAAGGATTAGCTAAAAGAGAAGGAATAATGTGCAGTGGTTTCCAACTCTCGCCATAATCCGAAGTTTTATAGCAAAAACCTGCATCGCCGGCTATATATCCTGTTGAGTCGTTAAGGAAATAAGTAGTGTAAAAGTCGGAGCGACCATTGCCACTTAATAATTGATAGCTGCTGCCACCATCCGTCGTGGACAAAATGTATCTACCCCCATAGCCGGTAGAACTTCCGCCTCCGAAGAGCACTCTTTTTCCGGCCGGGTCTGTAGCAACCGAGTAACAGTATGAAGGACCACTTGTGACACTAATGAATTCAGTGTTCCAGGAGTCTCCTCCATCCGTTGTTTTCGTCACTAACCCATCCGTATTAGTGCTCGCAATAAAACCGACTTGCGAATTAATAAAGCAAAGATCAACATACGAATTAGGATTAGGAGTAGAACCGCCCGTCCATGTGTTTCCACCATCTGTGGTTTTCATAACAAGACCGCCACCACCTACTGCAAATCCTTTCAAGGCGTTGATAAATTTTACCTTTGTAATGTCCATGTTAAAGCCAATTGCATCGACGTCGATCTTTTCCCATGTAGCGCCGCCATTCTTCGTTCTGTATAAAAAATTTGATCCTCCGGAAATAAAACCCAAAGTATCGTTTACAAACGTAACGCTATTCAATCTGCCGCTTAAAAAAGTAGTGAAAACAGTATCCTTCCATGATCTGCCTCCATCGTTGGTTGAGATCAGCAGACCGCCGTCCGCTACAATGAACCCTTTATTTTTATTAAGAAAAAAAACGTCATTGAACCAATCAGTAACATTGATACCCGGAGTTTTTAATTTAACATAGAGTGGGAACCAGCTTTCACCCTGGTCTTCGCTTTTTAAAATAGTTTGGTAACTGCCCACCGCGTATAAAACACTATCCGTTGCTGCGCAAACGGCTCTTAGAAAATAGGGTTGGAAAGTCGGTATATTCCTCCAACTCTTTCCACCATCGGTTGATTTGATCGCATAGCCATTATCGCCAACGGCAACCACTTTATTCGAATCAATCAATAACAGATCGTTAATAAGTGTACCGGTGTTTCTGAAATAACTCGTATCACATTGGGCGGATGAAATTTTTAAAAGCAGCGTTGTAAGTCCCAGGACAAAAAGGGGTCTCATAAACAGGTAATTCAAACACAAAATATAGATTTTGGGAAACAAATGATAACTCATTCTCCAGTTTTCACCCTCACAACCTCATCCCCCGATGTATGTGATGCAATTGCCTTCCACTCATTGTTTCGTTTGATGAGGACATTCGATGACTGGTAAATGAGATCATATTCCCCTTTGTCATCTTTACGGCGGATGGTGCCTGTGCCTGAAACAATGGCTGTCCCATTTTCAAAGATCTCAAGTCTCTTTATTTCAAATTTGAAGGAGACATAATTAGGCTTGTGAGTTTTTACATATTGGATCTGCTCTTGTTTGGTTGAATATTCGCCATCAGAACCGATCATTTTAAATTCATCAGCGAGTATTTTGTCCAGCAGAGCTGTATCCTGTTCCCTGTAAGCTTTTGGCCACTCAACTTCTTTGATATGGCGAAGGATTGCCTCATCGCCTGACTGGGCATGACTTCGGTTTTGAAAGATCGCAAAGAAAAGGGCTATGGAAAGAATAGATTTCGTTTTCATAAACTAATAATTGATCTATGATGAAGTTAGAAGTTAGAAGAGGAAGTCGGGTACCTTTCCTGTAAATTAATGGAGACTTTTTTTCATATCGTTACCGTAAGAGCTTTGAATATTATAAATTTATCCGCATTAAAACAACATGAAAAAGTTTTACATCTTACTGTTTCTCATATTGTCTTTCAGCTGTTCAATAGAACAAACTAAGGATGCCAAAAAAATATCCGGCACAGCTACCACATTCACTTATCCCATTCAGCCATTGTTTATTGATAATGGTGAAGAGGAAGGGTGGGGTGCTGATATCAGGCTTTCGCTGGCAGAGATCACTTCAACAGACAGCTTTACCGCCTACAAGGCCATCTCTTCTTACGAAGGGAAGGATCTCGGCCTTGAATTTATCTTGCCCAAAAGCCAACCTGGCAACTCACCAACTCAGACATTAACGATAAAAACCTGCGGTGAAAACAGCGATAATCTTTTAATGCTGTTATCCAGGTTATATAAGTTAAAAACTGATACAGAAAAACATTTTGTAAGCGCTGCAAAACTTGCCTTTGTTGACCTGAATGAATTTGCAAAAGCTAAATTTGGAAAGGATGCAATACCACACACCGACGCAAAAGAAATGAAACTATTTTTTGAGGCCGAAGATCCGCAGGACTATGCCGAGCTGTATGTAAATATCAATGAAAAAGAACACTGGCTTGAATTAAGGGAGAAAAATGAAGATTACAGAAGGCCGATTATCAAATTCCTGACAGCTAAATAAAATCATCCTGATGCCGGGTACCATTCAACTTAAAGCGGACGTACAAATAAAAAGGCTTGGTGCAAAGGATAATAAAATCGCCAAGGAGCTTTTCCATTTTTTTCAGAAAGACGATGGTAAAAGACCAATGCAAGTTGATGAATCATATTTGTCAAAACTTCTTGCCAAAAGATCTTTTTACGTCTTAGTGGCTTATAAGAACAAAGAACTGGCAGGCGGATTGACGGCTTTTGAGTTGGATATGTATAAGAACAGGTCAAGCGAAATGTTTCTTTTTGAGATCGGGGTAAAAAAAGAATATCGCAGGCTGGGAGTCGGTAAACTTTTAATTGAGCATTTAAAAAAGCTGGCTTTAAAAAAGAAAATGAAACTGTTATTCGTGTTAACGTCCCATGACAATCTTCCGGCCCAGAAGCTTTATCAATCAGTCGGAGGTGTAAGTCAACAAGATATTTTCTTCCTGGTTCCATTAAGACATGAGAAAAATTAATTGACGCGATGTGGCAAAGGAACAAGCCATCAAATTTCTTACGACTAAATAGATTTCCGTTAAACAAAACAGTCGAACAATGTCAGCCATACAATACAGGGAAATCATAGAAGCGGACCTTCCGGTTATTGCCCATATTCTTGCTGACTGGCAAACCGAAGAATACTGGAACAAACGTGTTTCTGGTTATTATCACCTTGAATTACATCCTCAGCAGGCACTATTACCGCGTATTATTTATGTGGCGATCGCCTCCGGTTCAATTGTAGGATTCATCGCCGGGCATTTGACAGAACGATTTGGCTGTGGCGGCGAACTGCAATGGATCAATGTGATACCGGAATTCAGAAAGGCAGGTATAGCCACCCAATTGTTTCAGTTGCTGGCGAAGTGGTTCTTAGAGCAAAACGCTCTTTATATCTGCGTAGATCCGGGCAATGAACAAAGCAGAAAATTTTATGCAAGGCATGGAGCCGGCCAGTTAAATGAACACTGGATGGCCTGGAAAGATATCAGCGTAGTTTTGAAAGCATGACGCTTGTTTCGTTGAGCGTATCTTTTGGATGCGATTACAATGATTTTATTTAGCTTCATTTCATGAACCTGAAACTACCTGCTATTTTAGTTGTAACTATTTTATCGATTGCATCCTGCTCAACATCCAAAAAGGCATTGAGAACACTCCACTCGGATATTGAAAAAGAACTTTCGGGAACGAAGGGAACATTTGCTGTTGCATTCAAGGACCTGGAAACCGGCCGGGAGATAAAGATAAATGATCATGTAGTTTATCATGCAGCCAGCACAATGAAAACTCCCGTAATGATCGAAGTGTACAAACAAGCAGCCGAGGGGAAATTTTCTTTAAATGATTCCATTGAACTAAAAAATGAATTTAAGAGTATCGTTGACGGAAGCCCCTTTAGTTTGGATTCTGCTGATGATAGCGAGTATGAATTGTATAAACATATTGGGGAAAAAAGAACGATCGGTGCCTTGCTTTATCAAATGATCATCGTAAGCAGCAATTTCGCTACTAACCTTATCATACAGAAGGTGGGTGCAGAGAATGTCACACAAGATATGCGGCGATTGGGCGCAGAAGACATACAAGTGCTAAGGGGAGTTGAAGATGATAAGGCCTTTGAAAAAGGATTGATCAATACCACCACCGCTCATGACCTTGCGCTGATCTTTGAAAAGATCGCAAATGGCCAGGCCGTGAATGCTGAAGCTTCCCAGGCGATGATCAATATTTTGCTCGATCAGAAGTTCAATGATATCATACCGGCCCTGCTTCCTCCTGGCGTAAAAGTGGCTCATAAAACAGGTTCCATTACTCATGTCCATCATGATTCAGGCATTGTCATTTTGCCTGGTGGTCGAAAATATGTTCTGGTACTTCTTTCAAAAGATTGGGAAGATGAAAAGCTAACCATTCAAACGATGGCAAATATTTCTTTGCTGGTCTATAAATATGTAACTGGAAAATAACTGGATCAGCAAAAGCTGATTGATGTTTCAATGAATTAAAAATAAGAAGCAATATGTTGGAAAAAATGAATTGGCAATCGGTTCCGTCAGAAGACGTGAACCCATCCATGTCAAGAAAGATCGTTTGGGGAGAAAAACTAATGATCTCCCGGATAAAATTTAAAGATGGTTTTTTAGTACCGCTCCACAGTCACGTTCATGAGCAGGTTACCCAGGTCCTTTCGGGTACGATACGTTTTTGGTTTGGAGAAAATAAAGAACAAGTGATGGATCTTCATCCTGGAGATGTGGTTGTCATTCCATCGAATCTCCCGCATGAAGCATTGATGATCGGTGAGGTGGAGGAAATAGATACATGGGCCCCTCCGCGCCAGGACTGGCTGGATAAGACCGATAACTACCTGAGAAAATAACGTGAGGTTATTTAACCTGCTGCGCCTCGCTGAAACTAACCATCCAGTTAATTCCGAATTTGTCCGTGAACATTCCAAAATAGTCTCCCCAGAATGTTTTATTCATCGGCATAGTAACTTGCCCTCCGGCAGAAAGACCATTGAACAATCTGTCAGCCTCAGTCTTTTTATCAGTATTTATAGAAATGGAAAAATTATTCCCTTGTGAGTAGTTAGAGGCCCATTCGCCGCCGGTGTCACTTCCCATTATCATAGTTTCCTTGCTAACTGGTAATGAGACATGCATGATCTTTTCCGCATCCTTATTATCCATTTTATGACCATCCTGTGGCGGCATGTCTTTATAACGGCCTATGTAGGGAAATTCTCCCCCAAATACGGATTTGTAAAAATTAAAAGCTTCTTCACAATTACCATTGAAGGTCAGGTAAACATTTACGCTTGTCATATGGCAAGATTTCAGTTGAAGATTGTATTAACAGGTCAAAAGTAGGATATTATGATATTACGATATTATGGATATTGTGAGATTCTAACATACCATTAATAGCCACAGATATAATGCTGGCAGAATCTTTGATTTACTAAACCACGTAGTGTATTTCTTCATTTATCTGTAATAAAAATTAAAAAAAACAAATATGAAAAGGTTGATTCAGTTTGCGGCCACAATGCTTGTAGTAACGGGTCTTGCAATGCCGATGTCTCTTCTTGCGCAGGACAAAGACGAAAAACTTATTGATGATAATAAGGAGGCTAAGGCCAGTTTCATAAAATCAGATAGCCTGATGCAACATTTGTTCGCTAATTCAGCAGGGTATGTCATATTTCCCAATGTGGGCAAAGGAGCTATTGGGGTAGGTGGTGCAGCCGGAAACGGTATTTTGTATGAGGGTGGTAAACCCGTGGGACGGGCAAGTATGAAACAAGTGAATGTGGGCTTCCAATTTGGTGGCAAAGCTTATCGTGAAGTAATATTTTTTGAAAACCAGGCAGCATTGGATCGCTTCAAACAAAACAAATTTGAATTTGATGCGCAGGCCTCTGCAGTGGCTGCTACCGTTGGTGCGTCCGCGAATGTGAAATACAGAGAAGGCGTGATGGTGTTTACCCAGGAAAAGGGTGGATTGATGTATGAAGCATCAGTAGGTGGACAAAAGTTCGACTACTCTGCATTCTGATCTCAGTCGCTAAAAAGCAGACCTCAGGCTTAAAAAATATGGCTATGTTGTTTATGTCAAAAACATAAGCAACATTTTTTTGCGTGGCATTGTCATTTGGGAAAATCTGTTTATGAGATATTCCCGGTCTGTATTGTTAATAGCTGGTTTTACTTTCCTTTTACTTGGTTGTAAGAAACAAACATTAAACAGCTCTTGCAATTGCGACGATTTAAGAAAGGGCTTATTAACAAACGACACCAAGCGTGTTGCCAGAAGCCTTGAAAGTATGCTAACCTCTTACTCTGAATCTAACCTGGACGAGCTTGCGGCCACCGTAACAGATCACTGTAACATTCCTACAACAGTGGATTGTTTTAATTGCATTAAAACAAACCCTCCGGAAACAGAAATAATATTTTCCCTCGTGCAACCTGGTAATGCTATTCAAAAACGATTGGACATATCCTATGCTCCCGATAACAAAATGAAAATACTTAATGTCCATAATTAGGTTCCACTCTCATTTGTGATCTTTTCCATTTATCAAAAGCATACATTTATAAAAAGGATGTAAATGGAAAATGATTCAAAAGATAGCAGGCTTGTTATCTCAGTAATGTTGGCGGTTACCAATGCGCCCGCGGCCGTTGCCTGGTATGAGCAAGCACTTGGAGCTAAAATATTATGGAGCCTGGGTTCAGTAGCAGGAATGGAGATTGAAGGAGCTGCCTTCTTTGTTGGTGAACCGGCAAACAATGGGTGGGAGAGCCCGGAGAAACTTGGCATTACATCAACAAGAGTCGAAGTGTTTTGCGCAGACCCTGATACATTTATTGCACGTGCTGTTCATGCGGGTGCTAATGGCAGCATTGATAAAATAAGAGATCATGAAGCACCCTGGGGAATACACAGACAGGGAGGATTCATTGATCCCTTCGGACACATTTGGCTGGTTGGCGACAAGTCGCCCTTAACTCGTCACAATTGAGAAAGACATTACTTCTTCATTTCGAAAATCGAAGCGTCAACAGGCTGGTTGACATCAACCTTCTGGATCTTTGACGTGACTGTAAATTGTCCTCCAAAATCGATGTCAATTGAATGAGGTACCACAAGCCCGTAGTCGGTTTTTTGAAAATCGGAGTAGATCGATTTTACTTCGACTTCCTGCCCCATATTGTTAGCGATTGCCGAAACCTGGATGACATGGAATGTGGTGGGATCTATAAAATAAGTAGTAACAGCGCCATCTTTATTAGTGTACTTTATCTTGTGTGCATTTACCGTCCCCACTTTTTCCTGTCCAACCAATTCGGCTTTCCCACCTCTCGCCGCATAATCCAAAAAAGGCTCAATATAAATCTGGTCTTCACCGGCCTTGAATTGTTCATCTGTCATGGCCTGGGGATCACTCATTCCTGCAAATTGATTGATCTGCCATCCACTTTTATCAGTATAAACATTGACCACCTGCTGCCCTCCGAGCTCAGATTCGGTGCGGCTTCCTTTGCCATTCAGAATAGTTGTTTTGGTTGTGCCGCTTGTACCCATTACCTCTACAGTTCCTTCCATGTGAACTGAAGTGAGACCATTCAATTTGTCTTTTCCGCCTACCGCATCAAGGTGCTTGGAAATGATCTCATCAACTGTTTGAGCGTGGACAGACGCGGAACAGAACAAGACAGCGATCACTAATAAAAGTTGGCTAACGGTTTTCATTTTATTTCATTTTTTGTAATATAAATGTAAAGCATTTTACTTTTCACCCGCGGTTCTTTTATTATTTAGATGTTATAACGGAAAAAAATAAGATATTTAAGAAGTGAGGGTCATTTGGGATGAAAATGAAAGAATATCTCTTCTCATATGGTACACTTCAAAATGAGAAGGTGCAGCAAGAGCTCTTTGGGAGAATTTTGGCGGGATCCGCCGACGTTTTGAGTGGTTACAAAACCTCGACCATTGAGATCACAGATGAAAAATTTCTGTCAACGGGAGAAAGGAAATACCAAAAGACGCTCATTATTTCCGAAGATAAAAACGACAGGGTTGGTGGGACGGCATTAGAAATTACCGGCGAAGAACTTTTAATAACTGATCAATATGAGCCTGCAAATTATAAAAGGATAAAAGTGATGCTTGAGTCAGGCAGGGAAGCATGGATCTATGTCGCTGCTAAAGTATGACTTAGTATAAATAGACAGAGAATTTAACAATGAAAGAAAAATTGATTCGAACAACTATTGCACCCTGGCTAACTGTTCAAAATGGTGAAGAGGCCGTGGCATTTTATAAATCGGCCTTTGATGCAGTTGAAACATATCGTTTGGATACTCCTGCCGGATCGATCGTAAAACTTTCTGTGAATGGAGCAGAGTTTTGGATAAGTGGCGGGTCCGAAAACTCCAACGTTAACGATCTCTGGGGTAGTTCGATCCGAATGATCCTGATGGTTAATGATCCGGATACTTTTTTTGCAAAAGCCCTGAAGGCCGGTGCGTCAGAAGTTTTCCCGGTTGGTGAAGATCATGGCTGGAAATTAGGTCGGATCGTTGATCCTTTCGGTCTTCACTGGGAGATTGGATATCCACTCGCTGACTGATCCATTGTTCCATTTTGTTCACTTTCCCAAATAAATTAATAATGCATTTCACAAGAGAATTTAGTACACACATCCTGGTTGCAGCACTCACAACAATTTTACTGATCAGCTGCACTGGTAAAGAGCAATATGCTCTTCCTGATCATAACAAACTTGCCAGTGAGTATTACCAGGAAGATGCCCAATGGTATTTGGATAATATTCCATTTTTTGAATGTTCCGACAAGCAAATTGAGCAGGTATATTATTACAGGTGGAAACTTTACAAAGCGCATATCCGTAACGTTGGCGATAACAGTTATGTCATTACAGAGTTTATTAATCATGTCCCGTGGGATAGGGAACCTTACTGTACGATCAATGCGGCCTCTATGCACCATATTTATGAAGGGCGTTGGCTCAAGGATCGCCGTTACATGGATGGTTACATTGATTACCTCTACCAGGGTGGAGGGAATAACCGCCGTTATAGCGAAAGCGTTGCTGACGCTGCCTATGCGAGATATCTTGTAAATGCCGATTCTGCTTTTATTGTCAAACAGCTTGACAGCATGCAGCAGATGTACCAGGAATGGGGCGATCATTATGATTCGGCCAAAGGCCTTTATTACATACCTGCTATGCCTGATGCAACTGAATACACCATTGCATCTATTGATGCTTCGGGAGGAAAGGACGGCTTTGATGACGGGGAAGCATACCGACCCACAATTAACAGCTACATGTATGCGAATGCGCTCGCCATTGCCCGGATCGCAGCAATGAAAGGTGATATTGACCTAAGCAAAGAATACTTACAAAAAGCTGCCATGTTAAAGACAAATGTGGAGCATAACTTATGGAATGATTCATTACAACATTTTACAGACAGGTTCAAAGTAAATAATCAGTATGTACACTATTGGGATTTTATCCGTGGCCGTGAACTGGCCGGCATTATTCCCTGGTATTTTAATTTACCGGCAGATAATCAGACTTACAATGCTGCGTGGAGACATATTATTGATACAACACAATTACTTGGAGGATTTGGTTTGAGGACGAATGAACCTTCTTATCAGTATTATTTCAAACAATTTGTTTTTTTCGAGGGGCAACGCGGAAGCCAGTGGAATGGTCCAAGCTGGCCTTACCAGACAAGCCAGGCGATCACTGCAATGGCCAATTTTCTGAATAGTTACGATCAAAAAGTTGTTAGTGCATCGGACTATTTAAAAATTTTACGCCTGTACACACAACAACATTACCTTCCCGATGGTAAAATAAATCTCGTTGAAAATTATGATCCGAATCTTGGTGGACCGATAGTGTATTATTATTGGAGCAACCATTACAATCATTCTTCTTATAATAATCTTGTGATCACAGGTCTCTGTGGTATTCGCCCTTCTGAAAGCGATACCCTGATGATCAATCCGCTTATCGATAATTCCCTTGAATATTTCTGTCTTGATGATATTCTTTACCATGGGCATAAACTGACAGTCGTATATGACAGAGATGGTACCAGGTATAAAATGGGAAAAGGATTGACCGCATTGGTGGATGGAAAGAAAGTTGAAGTCTTCAAAGTGGGGAATAAAAATGCGATCAAAGTTGGTTCCCCAATAATGAATCATTCATCGAAACAACCAGTTGACTATGCGTTGAACATTTCACGTCAGGGTTATCCCATGCCTTCTGCTTCAATCAATACAACCCCGGACACTTCTCTGTACCAGGCGATCGATGGAAAGATCTGGTATTTTCCTGAGATCACAAATCGTTGGACCACGCTTGGTTCAACGGTAAAGAGCGATTGGTTTGCTATCGATTTCGGACAGCCAAGAGAAATTTCAAGTCTAAAAATTTATCCTATCGCCGATAATAAAATGTTTGCTGTACCAGACAGTTTCACCATCGAAATCCAAACAAGAGATCAATGGATCCCGGTCACAATAAAAAAGCAGGAACCAGTGAGCCCCATTGGAAATACTGTAAACAGTTTAATTTTTGATAAGTTAACAGCAAAGCGCATAAGGATAAATTTTGCGCATTTACAAAAACAGGTAGCGATATCCGAGATAGAATGTTATTGAGAAATTCCCGCTATTGAGAGCAAATGTCTCAGTTCTATTTTTTCACCACAACTTGTCCCGATAATTTCGGGATAGAAACATAGGAACATAGATCCACATAGATTATTAAATGATCTCTATAGCTTAAATTTATAGAAAGCCAACTGATGACAAACTTCTTATACGCAGCGATCCTTTTGGCTGGTCATGCAGCCAGCGGCTTCGCTCTTCAAGCCCGATCTTTTTTAGATCCAGGAGAAGATACACTGAGAGTGAAGCGCACCGCAGATTTTACAATAAAAGGTGATGGTAGCACTTCAAATTGGGGAAATACCGATTGGCTGGAATTACCGAAAAGTTCAGGGAACGTTTCTTATAAGACCCGGTTAAAGATGCTGTATTCTGATTCTGGAATTTATTGTCTGTATCATTGTGAGGATAATAAAATTACTGCTACGCTACAGGGAGATTTTCTTGATCTCTGGAATGAAGACGTGGTCGAAGCATTTTTCTGGACCGATGAGTCGAACCCTATCTATTTTGAGTATGAGCTTTCTCCTCTCAACTATGAATTGCCTATTCTTGTTCCAAATAATAAAGGAAAATTTCTAGGGTGGTTGCCCTGGCATTATGAGGGCAATCGTAAGACAAAACATGAAACACATGTAGATAAAAACGGCGGATCTGTTACATCCTGGACCGCTGAATTTTTTATACCCTATACACTGCTTAAACCTTTGAACAATGTGCCTGCTAAAAAAGGCACTCACTGGCGTGCCAATTTTTACAGGATTGATCATGACAATGGTGAATCATCCTGGGAATGGCAAAAGGTAAAAAATGAAAATTTCCATGACTACGAATTGTTCGGTCATATTGTGTTTGATTGACATTTAATTTTTATTCTTGTTTATTAATTCATCAAATGATGTAAATTAGTCCCACTTCTCTAACGATAAAATATTGCTTATGAAACATGAAACCAAACAGGATGCTGTAACTCCCGGCATTCAAAACGAAGACAGTTTAAATACTCCCAAAAAGTCACAGATAAGCAGAAGAAAATTTGTTGAAATGACCGCTGCTTCTGCGATTGGCTTCACAATTCTTCCACGACACGTGCTTGGTGGAAAAAACTATATTCCTCCCAGTGACAAGATCACGTTGGCCTACATCGGAGTAGGCACGCAGGGCATACGTGAATTATTACCATTGTTGGCCAGCAACCAGTTTCATGTGGTTGCCGTCTGCGATCCTAATAAAGAAGCTGTGGGTTATAAAGATTGGGGAAAGGATTGGCTGAGGAATGAAATACGAAAGACTATTAACAACCCGAATTGGGACATGGGTGGGGATAACATGATCCCCGGTGGAAGAGACAATGGTAAGTCAATTGTCGACACATTTTATTCAAACGTTCATCCAGAACTAAAGTATAAAGGTTGTACTGCATACGCGGATGCCCGTGAACTTTTGGCAAAAGAAAAAGACCTGGATGCAGTCAAGATCATGACTCCTGATCATTTGCACGGTGTTCTTGCCATGGCTGCTATGAAAAAAGGCAAACACGTTTTGATGCACAAACCAATGTCAAATCGTTTGCTCGAAGGAAAGAAAGTGATTGAAACGGCAAAGAGCAGTAAATCGATCACTCATTTGATCCCATGGGATTCGAATGGTTCGATGGAAACCGTAATGGCTTGGATAAATGGAGGAGCGATCGGAACACTGACGGAAGTACACAACTGGACGAACAGGCCCGTATGGCCGCAATATGCAGACATACCCAAGGACACACCACCTGTGCCAAATGGTTTTGACTGGGACCTGTGGCTGGGACCCGAGGCCCAACGTCCATATCATCCAAACTACACACACATGGTATTTCGCGGCTGGTACGATTTCGGTGGAGGTTCAATGGCCGATATGGGTCACTACAGTTTGTGGACCGTTTTTAATGCATTGAAACTGACGTCACCGTTGATCGTTGAGCCCAATCTTAGTCATGTTTGTGGAATGAAGGACCCGGTTCCTTATCAAATTGCAAACAATTTTTCATTCCCGATGGCCAGTTCGGTAAGATTTAAATATCCTGCAAACGGATCAAGGCCGGCTGTCGACCTGGTATGGTACGATGGTGGTATGCGGCCACCGATACCAATGGAATTGCTGAATGATAATAAGGAGTTGCCTGCAGAAGGAATGATGTTCGTTGGAGACAAGGGTAAGATATTAGCAGGATTCAATGTGCAGGCGCCGAAGATAATTTCGGGTAAAAAAATGGATGAACCGGCAAAAACGGAGGCGGATAAAAGAGACCAGGTGCAAAAAACAACCGATGCATTGTCATTATTTGTTGATGCGTGCAAAACCGGTAAACAATACCCTGGTAATTTTCAGGAAGCAGAATATTTAACTGAGGCGATCAATTTATATGCTGTGGCATTGAGATCAGGGAAGCTTTTAAAATACGATGCAGCCAGTCATGCGATCACTAACGTACCGGATGCAAATAAATATTTGAGCCGTGAGTACAGATCCGGATGGGATCCTGCAACCATATAATATTGACAAACGACTACCTAATAACAATTGCACTAAAAAATACTATATGAAAAAATTGAACAGGAGAGAATTTATTACCAAGGCTGCCATAGGCACGGGCGCTGCTCTTGCCTTATCACAGTTACCTACAGAATTATTTGCCAATGCTGCTTTCCATGATATTCCAGTGGGCTTTCAATCATGGACAATAAAGGAACAGCTGGGCAAAGATTTTCCAGGTACATTAAAAATGATGTCAGCTCAAGGGTACAAATTAATAGAAATGTGTTCGCCAAAGGGATATGCCACTATCGGTTTCGGAGCCTTCGTGGACATGAAACCTGCTGACATGCGTAAGATCATTAATGATGCCGGCCTTACATGTCCGAGCTGTCATTTTGGTTCTGCCGAATTGTTTGACGACGTCGATTCGCGCATTGAATGGTCACAACAGCTGGGGCTTACGCAAATGATATGTTCCACGTTTTGGCTTCCAAAAACAGCTACGTTGAAAGATTATCAGGATGCTGCAGATAAATTGAACAAGTCTGCAGAAAAAATAAAGAAAGCGGGTTTGCAGGCAGGTTTTCATAATCATGAGTTTGAATTCAACATGCTGGAAGGACAACTGATCTATGACGCGTTGATGGCAAGGTTTGATCCCGATCTTGTAAAAATGCAGTTCCAGACAGAAGTGATCAATCTTGGCTACAAGGCATCTGATTACTTCAAAAAATATCCCGGAAGATTTGTCTCATCACATTTATCTGACTGGACAGCGGATAAAAAAGAAGTGCCCGTTGGACAGGGAGTAATTGACTGGAAAGAATTTTTTGCGGCTGCTAAAACCGGCGGTGTAAAAAACTTTTTTGTCGAAATGGCTCCTGATAAATTTAAAGACAGCGCGAGCTACATTGCCAAGCTCTAGCCAAAGAGAAAAGCTGAATCAAGAGCTTGTGGCTTTATTGCACCTTTAGGTTGCAATTCGGGGAGAATTGTAAATACAATTGTACAATGGATATCGTTACTTTCATTGCCAATGTTGCTCTTGCCTTGTCGTTCGTCATAGCCCTGATTTTTGGTATTGCACAAGTTAACACCGCAAATCGTGACCGGCGGGAACGACTTACCATAGAAACGTTGCGCAATTTTCAGACACGGGAATTCGCGGAACTTATACTTTTTATAAATTCCCATAGTATGCCGTCCAATAATAAAGAGATGAATGCGCTTCCTTTCAAGGAACAGGTCTACATCATTCAGTATGGACAGCAGATGGAATCACTGGGCATGCTTGTTGCTGAGCGATTAATAAATATTGACCTCGTAGATAAAACACTTGGATCGTTTGTAACACTGACCTGGGAAAAATATAAACCATTGTTCAGTGACATTCGTGAAAAACAACCGGATCCTTTCCTTGGAGAATATTTTCAATGGTTGGCCGAAAGAATTGACGAGCGAATGAAACAAAATCCCCGCAGACCTTATTACGAAACACCTACTCTTTCTTCCGCGCAATAAAAATTTATGGCGAAGACAGTTAAACTTACAGATTCGGAGCAGGTAACCGAACACATAAAGAAATTGGAGCCTGGTCTTGGCAAAATAGTTCAAACACTACGTAAGATCATTTTAAATACCGATAAGGAAATAGGGGAGAGGATAAAATGGAACAACCCGAGCTTTTATTATACCGGTGAAATGAAACCGTTCGATCCCAAAGAATATAAAAGGGAGATCATAGTTTTCAATTTGCATAAGGGAAGAATAATGCTGGTTTTTCCGAGTGGTGTAAAGGTCAATGACAGATCCGAGTTGCTCAAAGGCGATTACAAAGATGGCAGGAGGATCACTGTATTCAAGGATATGGAAGATGTTAGATCCAAAGAAACGGCATTGCAAGCAGTGATAAAGGAATGGCTAAAGCTGGTAGATAAATAAAAAGTTTTATGCAATCGGATTTTACCGATAAAACCTATGATATTGAAATTGACACAGCAAATTAAACAAACCGGATGCCCGAATAAAAAACCGGGTCCCTTATATTGAGACCCGGTGTACTATCTATCTGCCATGTTTTTTGTCTAATTCATTTCCTATCACGTAGCCGATCCCTGCACCTAATGCGCCACCAATAGCACCGCCTACTAAGCGGTTATTCTTGTTGATGACAGCTCCCAGGATCGCTCCTCCGCCGCCACCGATCACTGCACCTTTGGCCTTTCTGCTCCATCCTTTCTTCGCTGATGTTTTGGCCGGGTATTGTGATACCGAATTCAAAGAGCCGTCGCCTGCATTCGAAGCTCTTTGTACAGCGCTAGAACGCTTCGTGGTTTTTCTTACCGGTTGATTGGTTGAACTCTCAGATCCCTGGTTATAATAAACTGCGGGATCCTTCAATTCATTTTGCGTTTTCCATTTTTGAAAATCAGCAAGGCCGGCTGTGTCAACATAGGTCAACATCTTTCCGGAATTTGCATCGGCAGGTGGCTTGCTATTACAAGCAGAGATTAGTAGTGCACTTATAAACAGGATTGATAAAATGGGTAACATTTTTTTCATAGTCTAAATTTTTAATGAATGAATAATAAAGTCAGTACTATTATAGAAAAACTATGCCACCGAAGCCGATGTTTGTTAAAGAAATAGAAAAGGATGATTGCCGCTTTTTGTTAAGTAGGAGCAACTGTTATTTTAACAAAAGATGGAAATGGAGAATAAAAAATGAGTCACAGATTACGACTATTTTATATGCCAAATTCATAGTCTGTGAAATTTCGTAAAGTATTTTTTTACTTCATAAAAATAATTGGTCATATATTAGAGTTGCAATTGCATCGGTGCAACTGCAATGCCCCAACCATACAAGCCAAATGCACATCGGATGTTTCTCAAATATTCATTTGAGAATAAATCTCCGTAATTTAGACCTTGAGCAATAAGGGACCTTATTTTCAAATCAAAATCAATGAAAAAATATTTAGTTTTAGTTCCCTCTGTTTTTTTTGTATTGCTTACCTCAGCCCAGAGAGGTTTTGGATTCGACGTTGGAATTGGAACTTCCAAGGCTCCGATGCTGGCGGTTAAGTATTATTTTGATAAGAATGCGGCATCGGTTGGAGCCACTTACCAGATATTTAACGATGCCCTTGGCAAAAATGAGGAGTACAAACCGGGTACCACGGCCATTGGTGACGGTGATTATTTTTATTCCATTGATATAGGTTATACACGGATACTAAATGAAAACTTTTCCATTTCGGGAGATGTTTCAATAGGTAAAAAAAAATATTATCAAAATTTAAGGGATGACAGCTCCCCCCAGGGAGGGTATCATCGCATCTTAAAGGAAAAATCACAAGTTGGTGGCGGGGCCTATCTGTATTATAACTTTAATACAAACGTTGGCCTCTTCGCTGGTTATAACTCTATGCGCGGGGGAACCTTTGGCGTGGAATTCAGGCTCGTCAAGGAAAAACAATACTAATGGCTTTGCCTGTTATGATCACTAAATGATCTCTACGCTTCGCTCGACAAATGCAGTCAGGTCAGCGCCCTTCAACATACCCTGTGCCAGTAATGCAAGATCAAAGGCCTGTTTGGCCATTTCAGACTGTTTCGTCTCTTCTGCCTGCAATAGTTTCGAAATAAGTTTATGGTTCGCGTTGACCGATACCTTATAGCTGTCCGGCATTGAACCATAAAAATTCATACCACCACCCAATTTCGACATGTCTTTCATCCTCCTCATCCATTCTTCCATCGTTATCGTTACAGGCATTGCTTCTGCAGGTTGGTTCTCTATCTCTACCTTCATACTTGCATTATTGATGGCCTTATCAAATATGTCCTTTAGTTTTTTTATTTCATCTTCCGACAGAGAATGTTTGGCGGCATCTTCCTTTACGATCAACTTATCCAGCACATCTGCATCTACTCTTTTCAATGAAGTTTTTTCAAGCTTCATTTCGAGGTGATGTATGAAGTGCGTATCGATCGGAGAATTCATCAGCAACACATCGTAATCCCTTTTATTGGCCGCCTGTACGTAGCTATGCTGACGCTCTGCATCAAAACTGTAGAGGTAAACAAGGTTGCCATCCTTGTCAGTTTGAAAATCTTTTACTTTCGCTTTATATTCTTCCAGGGTATAGTGTTCATTATTGGTATTCGTGAGGAGTAAAAAATCCTTTGCCTTTTCGTAAAACTTTTCATCGGAGATGGCGCCGAACTTTACAAACAAGCCAATGTCGTTCCATTTTTCTTCATAGGCCTTTCGATCTTTCTTAAATAACTCCTGCAGCTTATCGGCCACTTTCCGGGAGATATAACTATTTATCTTTTTAACGTTGCTGTCAGCCTGTAAAAAAGAGCGGCTTACATTAAGGGGAATATCCGGTGAATCAATGACGCCATGCAGCAACATTAAAAACTCGGGAACAATGTCCTTTACCTCGTCGGTAATAAAAACCTGCCTGCTGAAAAGTTTGATCTTGTTTTTCTGGATCTCAAAATCATTTTTCAGTTTGGGAAAATATAATACACCGGTAAGATGAAATGGAAAATCAACATTGAGATGGATCCAGAACAATGGTTCTTCGGAGAAAGGATATAATTCACGGTAGAAGTCAAGATAATCTTCATCCTTCAGGTCAGCCGGAGCCTTTGTCCAGATGGGGTTGGTGTTGTTGATGATGTTGTCGACTTCGATCGTTTTATATTTTGGCTTGCCATCTTTGTCTTCCCCATCGGGCACAGATTCTTCTTTTGTCCCAAACTGTACAGGCACGGGCAGGAACTTCGCATATTTGTTCAGTATTTCACTGACCCGGTGCTCCTGTAAAAATTCTTCTGAGTCTTCATTAATATATAAAACGACATCGGTCCCCCTCTCTGTGCGGGTACCTTCGGTGATCTCAAAAGAAGTACTTCCGTCACAGATCCATCTTGCTGGTTCGGCTCCATCCTGGTAGGATAATGTTTGTATCTCAACCTTGTCAGCAACCATGAATGCTGAATAAAACCCAAGACCGAAACGTCCAATGATCTCATTGGCATCCTGCGCTTCTTTGAATTTTTCCATGAATTCAGTGGCACCGGAAAAAGCTATCTGGTTGATATATTTTTTGATTTCCTCGGCAGTCATTCCAATGCCATTATCTGAAACAGTGATCGTTTTCGCTTTCGCATCAACGGACACATTAACACGCAGATCGCCAAGCTCCTTATTATAATGACCCAATGAGCTGAGCCTTTTTATTTTCTGAGTGGCATCTACCGCATTGCTCACCAATTCCCTGAGGAATATCTCGTGATCGGAGTACAAAAATTTCTTAATAATGGGAAAAATATTCTCTGTGTTAATGGAAATAGTTCCTGTTTCCTGTACCATGTATGATAGTTTGATTCAGCCCGCAAGATAACAAGCCTTGTTCCAAAGCGAAAAAAATGGCCATATTGGCAGGCGGACACCTGTTGATGGTCAGTTAATACATCGTGAGACGTGAAACGTCAGACGTGAAATAATGCACTATCAGGAAACAGTCTCACGATTCTCCAAAGGAGTCCTTTCGGACACATTTGAAGTTTCACGGTTTCGGGATGTTTTGTACTTTTATCCTGATGCGTCCCGATTATCCTCATAAGATATTTGCTGATTTCCGCAATCATTTCTTCCTGCTGATGGAGACGTTAGCGATGTTACCCACCGTAGATCACTGTTAAATCATAGTCGTCAAACGTGAAACGTGAATCGTGAATAATGTGTCGCTTGCCGATTGAAGAATTACTAAATAAAAGCATTAGGCCTTTAAAATAAATATCTATGTCTTCGGATACAACGACTAAAAATAGATCAACCACTCAAACAGATTTTTTGCCATTGCTGGGAACTGATCATATAGAATTTTATGTGGGAAATGCGAAACAGGCAGCGCATTATTACATCACCGCATTTGGCTTTCAACCACTGGCCTATGAAGGGCCCGAAACGGGTAGAAAGGATAAAGCCAGCTATGCGGTAAGACAGAATAAACTCATATTTGTTTTGACAACTCCTCTAAAGGCCGGTACGCCGATCGCCGAACATGTCAACAAACATGGCGATGGTGTGAAAGTGTTGGCTCTGCTGGTCGATGATGCCCGAAAAGCCTGGAAAGAGACCACCACCCGGGGAGCGATATCTTATATGGAACCTATGGTATTAACCGATGATGACGGCGAAGTGGTAATGAGTGGGATCCATCTGTATGGCGACACTGTCCATGTATTTGTTGAAAGGAGAAATTACAAGGGGGTTTTCTTACCGGGGTATAAAAAATGGGAGGTGCCTCATTTTAAAACAAAAGACACGGGATTGCAATATGTTGACCACTGCGTTGGAAATGTAGGATGGAACCAAATGGATCGATGGGTAAAATTTTATGAAGAAGTAATGGGGTTCAAAAATATCCTGACGTTTGATGATGAAGATATCTCAACCGAATATTCGGCGTTGATGAGCAAAGTGATGAGCAATGGAAATGGCTTTGTAAAATTTCCAATTAATGAACCTGCTGAAGGAAAGAAAAAGAGCCAGGTAGAAGAATACCTTGAATTTTATAATGGAGAAGGTGTGCAGCATATTGCCATGGCGACAAATGATATTGTGTCGACTGTCGGCGATCTGATAAGCAGGGGAGTTGAATTTTTGCGGGTGCCCACAACTTATTATGATGACTTGCTGGACAGGGTAGGCGACATTGATGAAGATCTCGGACCATTAAAGGAATTGGGCATATTGGTCGACAGGGATAATGAAGGCTACTTGTTGCAGCTATTCAGCAAACCTGTCGAGGACCGGCCAACATTATTCTTTGAGATCATACAAAGAAAAGGGGCTAAGAGTTTTGGTAAAGGAAATTTCAAAGCCTTATTCGAAGCAATAGAAAGAGAACAGGCCGCGAGAGGCAATCTCTAAACCAGATTTGGTCGAGGGGACTCAACTATACACAGCTGTGGACAAAATTTAGGATACCTATAACTGGTGATCAGGAAGCCTTGGCATGAATTAATTATCTTTACAAATCATTTACATTTTTTAATACTTAACAAAGATCGATTACGTTTTTAAAATGGATAAATATTCCGTCATGAAAAACCTATGGACACTCATTTTATTCTCTGGCATTTTACTAAGTGTTTCTGCGCAGAAGAACGGGACCTCGTTCGCTGCTGTTTCCACTTCCTTTCTTGAGTATCAAAAGACACTACCACGACCCGCAGAAGCCCTTGCCCGCAAGGAAGATACTTTGCAAAAACAGTTTGCAGCAAAGAAGCTGGTCTGGCCGGCTAAATATATTTACATACGATCATTTAAGTATGATAGCCAAATGGAAGTTTGGGTAAAGAATGATGTTAAAGACCCTTTCCAACTCTTCAAAACGTACAGGATCTGCGCATTGGCCGGAACCCTGGGTCCAAAAAGAATGGCTGGCGATTTCCAGGTGCCGGAAGGTTTTTACTATATCAATGAATTCAATCCCCGGAGCAACTATTATCTCTCCCTTGGTCTCAACTATCCGAATGTTTCTGACAGGATACTTAGTGATTCACTACAGCCTGGTGGTGACATCTATATCCATGGAAGTTGTGTAACTGTTGGTTGTATCCCGATCACTGATGGACAAATTGATGAGTTGTACATTCTGGCGGCACATGCAAAAGACGCGGGCCAGGACTTTATACCGGTGCATATTTTCCCTATTCGTTACAATGTGAAAAGAAGTTCTGACTATCTCAATAAACTAACAAAGGATGATGCGTCTCTTAAGCAATTTGCCCTGAGGCTTGAAGATGCTTTTGATTATTTTGAAAAATACAGGCAATTGCCGGTGATCATGACAAACGAAAGAGGCGATTATGTTGTAGACGGAATTAGCCGCAAACCCATCGTGGAGGAAAAACTAAGACCTGCTCATAAACCTGTGACTCACCGCACAAGAGATATTCCTAACCTCACTGATGTAGTTCATCAATGGCCTGAATTTCCCGGTGGAGGGCAAGCCTTTTTGAATTACCTGCAACAACTTGGCAAAGAAATGGTAGCTTATTTGCCGGGATCCATGCAGAAGGCTCATGTACAGGTTGAGTTTGTGGTAGATTCCGATGGTGTACCTGTAAATTTTAAAGTAGTAAAAGGCGTTGATGATGACTTCAACGACGAATTGATCACGCAACTTGAAAAAATGCCGTCATGGAAACCGGCGCTGCTCAATGATAAGGCAGTGGCAAAAAAAATGAAGCAATCAATCGAGATCGCGGCACAATAAATTTTTTCTCGTGAAGGTGTATTTTATTAGTGGTTTAGGCGCCGATCGAAAGGCTTTTTACAAGATAAGATTACCCCGAGGTTATGAGCCAGTCTATCTTGATTGGATCACTCCGCTTGCCGATGAAAGTTTCCCGGATTATGCAAAAAGATTTTCTCAGTCTATTAACCACGACGAAGAATTTGTCCTGGTTGGTCTGTCATTTGGCGGTATGCTGGCTTCTGAATTAGCAAAGATCGTCTTCCCCAAAAAACTCATCATCATTTCCAGCCTGAGTTCATACAAAGAACTTCCCTGGTATTTTAAATGGGCCGGTAAACTTGGTATACACAAGATCATATCTCCCTCTTTATATAAACAGGCAACGATCATGAACAGGTTCATGGGAACTGGGAACCAAGAAATGAAGTCGATCGTGTATAACTATGTAAATAACATCGATCCGGCATTTATTCGCTGGTCATTAAATGTCATTGTCCATTGGTCACATACCGAAAGACTTTCTGACCTGGTACATATCCATGGTTCAAGCGATCATTTACTTCCATACCGCTACGTAAAGGCCGACTATTTGATCAAAAACGGAGGTCACCTGATGGTGATGAACAAAGCTGATGAAGTGAACAGCATTTTACAGGAAGTTCTTCGTTCTGCCTGATCATTGCATCAGTATTTGAATGGTATCAGTGGTTTGCTGGCGGAGTAAAATGGTTTTACCCTGTGTCAGTTTTTCAAAAACATCTTTATTGTAGTGACGAATGGTTAGCAGCGATAATTCTTTCATTACCTGCACATCAAAAATTTCTGAAACTTCGAAGGCCAGTTTTTCAATTTTTTCAGGACGATCGTCCAGCACACAAATAAAACTGATCGCAGTATTCTGTGTAAGATTCGGTTTGATCTTCAATTTCTCTAATAAATGGTACAGGGTGCCGACGTGATGTTCCCCCACGAACGAAAAATCTTTCGAACTCATTTCGACCAAGGCCTGTTTTTCTTTATTCACGATAATCGGAGGCAAATGATGCACGGGGTGATTATGGATCAGCGTTCCCGGTAGTGAAGCGTCTAAAAAACATTTCACATAAAGCGGGATATTTTTATTCTGCAGCGGTTTTATCGTTTTTGGATGGATGACCTGGGCGCCGTAGTAAGCCATTTCGATCACTTCATTATAGTTTAATTCCATGATCGGCTGCGCATCGGGAAACTGTTTTGGATCTGCATTCATGACAGAGCTCACATCTTTCCAGATCGTTTGGCTTTCCGCATTCAGCATATTAGCAAAAACAGCAGCCGTGTAATCGCTGCCTTCTCTTCCCAGGGTTGTGCTTTCATTTTCATCAGTGGCGCCAATGAATCCCTGGGTTAAAATGAAATTTGTTTCAATAAATAATGGGACAACGGATGCTGAGACCTTAGAATTCGTAAACTCCCAATCAATATTTGCGTCCCTGAAATTGTCATCAGTCCTGATTATGTCCCGGACATCGATCCATTTGTTTTTTACCCCGATCTCATTTAGATAAAAACTGATGATCGTAGTGGAGAGTAATTCACCGATACAAACGACCTGGTCATAATAGTAGTCGTAGGGCTTTTGTGGATCGTCATGCAGTAACCATTCCGCCTCCGTAAAAAAGTTTTTTAGTTGTTCTTCGCATGAGAGGAAATGCGTTACCAGCAATTGCTTCGCGGTGTTCAGGTGTTGGTTTTTTACCAATTCAAATAACTGCAGCGATTCTTCTTTTTTTCCCCTGTAAAATGCCTCGGCTACTTTCTCCAATGCATTGGTTGTTTTCCCCATAGCAGAAATAACGATGAGCAATTTTTCACCGTCAAATTGTTTCAGGATAGTACCAACCATGTTTATTCTTTCAATACTATTTACAGAAGCGCCGCCGAATTTGAAGACTTTCATTCAAAAGAAGTTTTTATTAAATGGAAGCAAAAATATTCATTATTCAATTCTTTATTTTTGGTTTAAATTCCTGACATGAATATCATCAACCGGAAAGTTCTGACTCTTGATGAATTTACCATCCAGCAGTTAAGACAATTTCCACAGGCCACGGGTGAGTTGAGTGGCTTGCTTCGCGATATTGGCCTTGCGTCAAAGAGGATCAACGTTGAAGTGAATAAGGCGGGGCTTGTAGATATTTTGGGTGACGTCGGTGAAACAAATGTTCAGGGCGAAGACGTAAAAAAGCTGGACGTATTTGCCAACAATCAACTCACGGGCGTATTACACCATGGCATTAGCTGCGCAGGCATTGCCAGCGAAGAGATCGATGATTACGTGGCTTTTGATGATGAGGTCAGCAAGAATTCAAAATATGTCTGCCTGTTTGATCCCCTTGACGGCAGTGGTAATATCGATGTGAATGTCTCGATAGGAACCATTTTCAGTGTATACCGGCGTGTGACACCCAAAGGAAGTGTCGCAACAAGAGAAGATTTTTTGCAACCGGGTCGTATGCAAGTCGCCGCCGGCTATATTGTATACGGGTCATCAACCATGCTGGTATATGCAACTAGAAGGGGAGTCAACGGATTCACGCTTGATCCTTCTATTGGTGAATTTTGTTTGAGTAACCCGGATATTAAATGTCCTGGAGATGGAAAGATCTATTCGGTCAATCATGGCAATTTTTTCCAATACACCGATGGGATCAAACAGTACATTGATGTTTGTCAGAAAAAAACAAAACTGAATGGGGGACCTTACACGCAACGGTATATTGGCAGCATGGTAGCTGATGTGCACCGCAACCTGATCAAGGGCGGCATTTTCATGTATCCTTCCACCATCGACAAACCAAAAGGAAAACTTCGTTTATTATATGAGTGCAATCCATTTGCTTTTATTGTTGAAGTAGCGGGTGGCAAAGCAACAAATGGTAAAGAGCGGATCCTTGACGTTCAGCCTACCGAACTCCACCAGCGTTCCGCGCTTTTTATCGGAAGTAAGAATATGATGGAGGAGTTAGAGAGTTATCTATAATACAGTTTCACGCCAGGGCGCAAAGAATCGCAAAGACGCTTTGCGCCTTTTGAATTTAATCTTTGCGTGAGGTTCAACTTGGGATTTAATCTTTTTCGCGAAACAGTTTTATCGGTAGATTTATTGTTCAAAAAATTTTAATCATGTCTTCGAATGTTAACTGGCCCGAAGCCATTCAGCCACTATTGAACAAATACAAAGGCAAGCAGCACCCGCTTGAATACAAAAACGTTTACCAGTTAGTGGTGATGGTGGTTTTATCAGCGCAGGACAGTGACAGAAATATAAATAAGATCGCACCTGAACTATTCAAAGCTTTCCCCAATATGCAAGCCCTTTCAAAGGCAACCGAGGCGACCTTGCAACCATACATTAACAAGGTTCGCAATTTTGGCAATAAGACAAAATGGTTATTGGGGATCGCTGAAAAAATAAAAACAGACAAGAACATTCCTCTTACCCAGGAAGAACTCACCGAGTTACCAGGCATTGGAAGAAAATCGGCCAATGTCATTTTACGCGAAGCCGGTAAGAAACCAGAAGGAGTGATCGTTGACCTGCATGTGGTCAGGGTAGCTCCAAGACTTGGCATTGCCACCGGAGCAGATCCAAAGAAGATCGAAAAACAAATTATGGAAGCTCTTCCCCAAAAAGACTGGGATGCAGGCATGGCCATGTCATTTCTCGGACGAGAGATCTGCAGACCGCAGCCAAAATGTGAACTGTGTTTGATGAGACCTGTTTGTCAGTATTACCAGAATATGATGAAGGAAGTGAAAGGCTGATCCAAGTGGCCTTGCTTACAGACCCTCGTTCCTCGGGGTGACAAACTGCGGTGGTTGTTCTCAGCTTGCTGAATAGCTGGATCACTCACCATTCACCATTCACGATATCACTCCGTTCTCAATGATTTCACCGGGTTTGTTCTGACCGATTTCAATATTTCGTAGCTCACGGTCAACAGGGTAATGGCCAGTAATAACACCAAACTAATTCCAAAGATCATGGGGCTGATCGATGTCCGGTAAACAAAATTCTGCAACCATTTGTAAGCCGCGAACCAGGCTACCGGTATCGCAGCTACGCAGGCAATGGCGATGATCTTTAAAAATACATTGAGAAAAAGGTTCACCACTTGTCGTTCGCTGGCGCCCAGAACTTTTCTAATGCCGATTTCTTTAGTTCGTTGCTCAGCGGTGTACGAAGCAAGACCGAACACCCCAAGAACAGTGATCAATATGGCAAGCACGGCAAATACTTTCGCCAAAGAAGACACCCGGCCTTCCGCTACATACATCCGGTTGAATTCATCATTTACAAACCAATGATCAAATCCTGTCCCAGGAAAGACGGCCTTCCATTTCTTTTCAATCGACGCGATCTTTTCTCCATAATGCCCGACCGGTAATTTTATGTACGCGATCTTATCAATAAAATGAAGATGTGGATTTAAGAGTAAAGGCTCGATAGGCTGATGCATCGAACGGAAAGGAAAATCTTTTACAACACCGATGATCTTGTACGAAATGGTCGTATCAAATCTCACCTCGCTGACCGTAGCTCCAATCACTTTGCTGATCGGCTGATTCAATGCTTTTACCCCGGCTTCATTGATGACCATTGCATTGCTATCGTTAAGATTGCCCACCTGGAAATCACGGCCCGCAACAAATTGAAGCTTGAAGGTTTTTGCAAAATCAAATTCTACATTGAGTTGGTTCCATTGTAATTTCTTATCGCTGAATTCAGGGAATTTTACATCTGTGCCTATCCATCCGAAATAATTCAATCTTGGTAAATGATTGGCCATGGTCACATACTGTATTTGCGGGTCTTCCAACACAGAGCGTTTGAATTCAGCAAACCTCTCTTGTCGCGCAATGCCTCCAAAACGGACCGATAATATCTGGTCGCCTTGTTCATTTAGCTTCGTGGTTTTTAATTGCTCCATTTGTTTTATCACGATAAATGTGCAAATGATCAATACCAGCGCAACAGTATATTGCACTGTCACCAAACTTTTGCGAAAGAATTCGGCGCCTTTGCCTTTCGCAACCTGTCCTTTCAAGACTTCTACCGGTTGGAATGCGGATAAATAAAAAGCGGGGTAAAGGCCGGAAACAAATCCCATGAACAATATGATGCCGGCAACGATAGCGATCATGACAGGATTGACCAGCGAGCCAATCGTAAATGTTTTATGTGCCAGGTGATTGAATGGATGAAGAAGTAAAATGTCGAGCAAAACAGCCAGCAGGAGAGAAGCGAGGATCATTACAAAAGACTCAAGAAAAAATTGCTTCGCGATCCCGCTTCGATTACTGCCAAAGGTTTTACGTAATCCAACTTCCTTTCCTCTTTTTACAGAACGTGCGGTTGCGAGGTTCATATAATTGATGCAGGCAATGAACATGATGAGCACTGCAATAATGCTAAAGATGGTGAGATAGGTTTTATCGCCTCTGACATTTGTATCTTCCCAAAGATTCTTTTTGTCAAAATGCAGATCGGTCATTTTAGTAAGAAAAGCAGACATCTTAAAGTTATTGGCCGCGGCAAAGGAATCTGACCGGATCATTTGAGTGGCTAGTTTATTAAGCGTCGCGCTGATCGGTCGTATGTCGGCGCCCGGCTTTAACGTGATATAGCTTTGAAAAAAGCCAAGGTTCCGTCGCTGATCAAACCCTGTTCCTTCCATGTAATAGGTAAAATCATTTCCGTAAAGTGTTTTAAAAGCATTTACATTGATAATATATTTCGGTTTAAAATGTGAATTGGAAGGATAGTCTTTGTACACACCGGTGACGATCACATCAATTTCCTGGTCGTTGGTGGCCCAGCGGTGTTTTACTGAAATTGTTTTTCCTACCGGATCTTCTTTCCCGAATAATGTCCTTGCTCCGGTTTCACTCAGCACCATGGAATTGGCATTCTCAAACATTTTTTTCTCATTGCCTTTCACCAGGTCAAAGGAGAGCACTTCCGGGAAATTAGGCTCGGCCCATCTTATATCTTCAGTGAGAATGATCTTGTCTCCCGCTTTATAGTTCAGGGAAGTCGGGTAACCGATGTAACAAATGCGCGAAGCATGAAGCACTTCGCTGCGGTTATCTTTTAAATATTTTACAAAAAATCCGGGAACATCAGTATTATCAAAAGTTTGACCCTCGCCATTGGTAAATGTGCTGCCAACACGATACGTGTTTTTATAATTGGGATGCATTACATCATAGCGCAACTCGTCACTGACATATAAGAATATAAGGATGGCGCTGCCAAGACCAAGAGCAAGACCAAATATATTCAGCAGGGAAAAAAGTTTTTGACGCTTGAAATTGCGGAATGCAACAAGCAGGTAATTTTTAATCATGGCTTAACTTTTAAGAATTGCACTGTTAGTTAAAAGGTGCAGAGAAGTTCGATAAATTAAACAGGAGAGAGTAGTGATTTTGGATAAGTGGAATGAGAAAGTCAAAGGTCAAAAGTCGAATGTCAAAATTTAGTGTGTGAAGATTGATTCATCATGCTTCGAGCAGGTTTAAAAAATGTTAAAGAGTGGATGAGAATGCCACTAAGGCGCAAAGACACAAAGTAACACCAAGACTTTGCGCATCTTGCGCCTTTGCGTCTCTGTGGCGAATTTAATGCGTCGGAACACTGCTTGTGAAAGTATTGTTGAGTAGCGTGTAGATGCCTCCTTCGTCGGCATGACAGACCGCGATATTACTTTCCCTACGTTGTTGAACAGAATTACCGAACGCACAAGAGAGTGACACAACAGAAGCTTAATAGAATTCCTGCAGCCGGTAACAAATAACCCCTACGGCAAAGGCCTTAAATGATTTAGCCCATGACAAAGGCACGGACTAAATTTAAAAGTATAAAATCGTTTATTGTTCTGTGATTGTACCTATTGATAATTGTGCGCTATCTGAAGAGTTTGATTCATTATGCAGCCAGATCTTCCCTGGAAAGTTTACGCTTACCTTACCATTTTTAACGGTAACATTCGCATTCACATTGGTTTCCCCGTTACTGTAATGCGTCTCAACATTTGCTACAAGTTTACTTACTTTGATCTGCACTGTATTTAGATCGTGGGTATCTGTAATAAGCACCTGGCCATCGGTGGTCGTTGAGTTCATAAACAAAAAGTCTATCCAATCAACAGTATTGGCGGGCTCGCCCGATATAGCTATTAAATCAGGTGTGACGCCAGGAAAAAATGCCACGTTTGAAGCTTTGTAGGTAGTTCCCCCCAACGTCCATGTGTTTGAGTTATTGCTATCGTCATGATCCTTGCTACAGGCGCCTAATAGTACTGTAAGTGATGAGTAAAGGATCAAATTCTTTTTCATAACGAGGTTTAAGTCCTATAGCATGTCAAATAAAAAACTGTGTTTCAATCGTGCTGGGTCAGGGCTAAATTACTATAGCCCGTGAACTTTTGGAAAAAGCCCGGGCTAAATTTTAAATCAAAATCCCGTTTATTGTTGTGTGATCGTTCCTACCGATAATTGTGCACTATCGTTAGCATTTGCGAGATTATGCAGCCAGATCGTGCCCGGAAAACTTACACTTACCTTGCCGCTACTGACAGAAACATCTGCCTTAACAGTAGTTTCCTCGCTGAGGTAAAGTGTAGTATTGGTTCCGGAAAGGTTTGACACGCCCACTACCACGGTGTTTGGATCCTGGCTGTCAGTGATCAACATTTGGCCATTGGTTGTGGGTGGAGTCGTAAACACAAAGGTTAAACCATCTGCTGAAGTAGTTGTGGCCCCGGTTGCAGAAGCTGTTAGATTAGCCTGCGCGCCTGCGTTCTCATATCCGACGGTGGCGGCTTGGTAAGTGACTCCCTTAAAGGTCCAGGAGTTGTCAGCGGTATTACTATCGCTTTTATCTTTTTTACAGGCTCCTAATAATAATGCAAGAGATAAGTACAGGATCAAATTTCTTTTCATGAGTGAAGTTTTAAGGTTTAATAATTGAGGGGCTAAAATAAAAACCGCGTTTCAAAATTGCAACTCCGGTATCGTCTATTTACGTGGCCTAAGTTTTTATACTTAATTCCCTATGAACCGGCCCATCCTAAAAAAACGACTTTCGTCCATTCTTCTTAGCGGCAATAACTTATCTTCGCAAAATGCAAGCGACACAAACAATGAAAGAAATTGTGCAACAAAAATGGACGAAACGTCCATTGATCATCAGTGGCCCGTGCAGCGCGGAAACGGAGGAGCAGGTGGTAGAAACAGTACAGCGTATTGCTGCCACAGGCAAGGTGGATATGATCAGGGCCGGCATTTGGAAACCACGCACAAGACCCGGTAGTTTTGAAGGAATTGGGGTAAAGGGACTGCCCTGGTTGTTAAGGGCTAAGAAGTTAACCGGTCTACCTACCATGGTAGAAGTAGCCACTGGCAAACAGGTGGATGACGCCATCAATTTTGAAGTGGATGTATTGTGGATCGGGGCCAGGACAACGGTAAACCCATTTAGCGTGCAGGAAGTAGCCGATGCATTACGCGGAACGGATGTGCCGGTGCTGATCAAGAATCCTATCAATCCGGATCTTGAGTTATGGACAGGTGCGGTGGAAAGAGTTGCCAAGTCCGGAGTTAAACAAATTGGTTTGATCCATCGCGGATTTTCTTCCTACGGGAACGCCGAGTATCGTAATGCACCCATGTGGCATCTTGCCATTGAAATGAAACGTCGCTATCCCGATCTTTTATTCATCAATGATCCTTCGCATATCTGTGGCCGTCGTGATATTTTGTTAGAAGTAGCACAAAAAGCCATTGACCTTGACTATGATGGTTTGATGATCGAATCACATATGGATCCGGATCATGCATGGAGTGATGCCAAGCAACAGGTCACTCCCGAAAAACTGGCCGAAATGCTTGACTCGATAGTTTGGCGCCGTGAAGATGTGAATTCCGAAGAGTACCACGCAGCGCTGGAAAAATTGCGCCAGCAGATCAATCACCTGGATGATGAACTGATGCAGATAGTGAGCCAGCGTATGAAAATTGCGGAGAAGATCGGGGAGTACAAGAAGAATAATAACATCACCATTCTGCAAACCAACCGCTGGAACGAGATATTGCAAAGAGCCGTTCAAAAAGGTGAAGCGTTGGGGTTGAGCAAAGAGTTCATCACAAAATATTTTGATGCCATGCACATGGAGAGCATCAATCATCAGAATAAGATCATGAATTCGTGAATGGTGAGTGGTGAATGACCAATGGTCTTCCTGTCATTCCCAGCGCAGCGAGGAATCCATATTTTGAGGTTAGTCTTTTGTGTTACCAACTTCAGTTCCGTGGTTAAACTTTTGTTGCGTCGCACTCTTGTACGTTCGGGAATTCTAATTAGCAATTTTATCACGCAAACCTGCCTGCCGGACAGGCAGGGACGCAAAGGATTCGCCAAGGCGCAAAGAATCCTGCGGGCTTGTTTAACTTAGCGCCTTTGCGTGGAACACAATCATGAAGCGTCTTACCTATAAATTTTCCAATTCATCCACTGACTACTATCTCGCCTATGGCATCAGTCATTTAAAGGAATTTGTTGAGCAAAAGAACGCCGTGATCATTACCGATGAAAATGTCTTCAGTAATCATAAAAAACGTTTTAAGAACTGGAAAGTGATCGTCCTTCAGCCGGGCGAAGAACAGAAAACACAGTCAACGGTTGATTCCATTATAGCACAGCTCATCATGATGGAAGCCGACCGGAAAACAACGTTGATCGGCGTTGGAGGAGGTGTGATCACTGATGTCACCGGTTATGTAGCTTCGATCTACATGAGAGGATTGAAATTTGGTTTTATCCCCACCACTTTATTGTCAATGGTGGATGCTTCGATCGGAGGCAAGAACGGAGTTGATGTTGGTATTTATAAAAACCTGGTTGGAACAATTCGCCAGCCATCGTTTATCCTTCATGATCTCGTTTTTTTAAATTCCCTTCCTCAATCGGAATGGATCAATGGTTTTGCCGAGATCATCAAACACGCCTGCATAAAAGATGCGGCGATGTTTAGAGAATTAGAAACAAGTTCTTTAAAAAAATATCAAAACAGGAAGATCTTAGTTTGTGAGCTGATACAACGTAATGCCATTTTAAAAACAAAAGTTGTTCAGCAGGACGAGTTTGAAAAAGGCGACAGGAAACTTTTGAACTTTGGCCATACACTGGGACATGCATTGGAGAATCAGTATGCATTGGCACACGGCCAGGCCATCTCAATAGGAATGACCTATGCCTGTAATATTTCAAAACAAATAACAGGATTCAAAGAAACGGAAAAGGTCGTCAGTCTTTTGGAAAAATACGGGCTACCGACCTATGCAAAATTCGACAGGAAAAAAGTTTTTGACGTGCTGAAAATGGACAAGAAGAGAGAACGAAAAGATATCAGTTATGTGTTGCTTGAAAAGATCGGGAAAGGAGTGATAAAAACAATCTCATTAGATCAGTTAGAAAAAATTATACAAGAACTGTGATCGCTACAATCAAACCATCATCATTAAAAGGAGCTATCCACGCACCGACATCCAAGAGCTCGATGCAAAGAGCTTGCGCGGCGGCTTTGCTGGCAAAAGGCAAATCGGTTATTTATCATCCAGGTCATAGCAATGATGATAAGGCCGCGTTAGATATTATTAAGCGATTGGGCGCCGAGGTATTAACGAATGATGAAGAAATGATCGTCAACAGCCGTGGGATTTATCCCACGGAAAGCGAAGTCAATTGCAGTGAAAGCGGTTTGAGCATAAGAATGTTCACACCGATCATTGCATTGTCCGACCAGGAAATTACGATCAATGGTGAAGGAAGTTTATTAAATCGCCCGATGGATTTTTTTGATGAGATATTGCCACAATTAAATGTAAAATTCAAAAGCCAAAAAGGAAAATTGCCGTTGACCGTACAAGGCCCATTGCAACCAAAGAATATAGAAATAGATGGATCACTGAGTTCTCAATTTCTTACTGGCCTGTTAATGGCTTATGCAGCCGCAGATGCCAAAGATGTTTCGATCAGGGTAAATAATCTCACCAGTAAACCTTACATTGATCTTACGCTCGACGTCATGAGAAGGTTTGGATTGAAACTTCCTGAAAATAAAAATTATGAGGAATTCTATTTCTCCAAAGAAACTCATTACTCATCACTCATCATTCATGAATACACTGTTGAAGGTGACTGGAGTGGCGGAGCATTTTTATTGGTGGCAGGTGCCATTGCCGGACCTATTACTGTAAGAGGTTTGGACATGATGTCAACACAGGCTGATAAAGCGATCATGAAAGCGTTGAGTGACGCTAATGCAGGATTTGCTATCGAAGCAAAGGGGATAAAACTTCATCCGGCTGAAATGAAGGCTTTTGATTTTGACGCCACCGATTGCCCCGATCTTTTTCCTCCGTTGGTTGCATTAGCTTCTTATTGCAAAGGTGAAACAAAGATCAAAGGTGTAAATCGCCTGGCACATAAAGAAAGTGATCGCTCTGCTTCATTGCAACAGGAATTTGGCAAGATGGGCGTGAAGGTCGAAGTGGACGACGATATCATGATCGTTCACGGTGGCAACAAATTGCAGGGAGCGAAAACCCATTCACACCATGATCATCGTATTGCCATGGCTTGTGCAGTGGCTGCATTAAAAGCAGAAAGTGAAACAACAATTGAAGAGGCGGATGCTGTGAGAAAGTCCTATCCTGATTTTTATCGGGATTTAAAATCTTTGGGTGCATCCATAAATGATCAATTCTCAATTTTCCCTGCCTGACGGCAGGCAGGAATGCCGATAATCAAGTTATATTTGAAAAAACATTAACTACAAAAATTCCCCTTTAGGGGATAGGGGTATGAACTCATTTGGACGCATATTTCGCATCTCCATTTTTGGTGAATCGCATGGCGAATCGGTTGGGATTGTCGTGGATGGTTGTCCTGCTGGCATGCCATTGACCATTGATGATTTCCTTCCCGACCTGGAAAGAAGGAAAGGCGGTACCCAAAAAGGAACCACACCAAGACAGGAAGAAGACCTTCCTATCTTCAAAAGCGGGCTCTTTAATAATAAGACTACCGGAGCGCCTATTACTATTTTATTTGAAAATAAAAACATCCGCAGCGGTGATTATGAGAAGCAACGGGATGTTCCAAGACCGGGACATGCGGATTTCGTGGCTCATAAAAAATTTGCCGGCTTTGAAGACTACCGCGGCAGCGGACATTTTAGCGGAAGGCTGTCGGTAGCGCTGGTTGCTGCGGGAGTGATTGCAAAAAAGATTCTCCTCACCCTCACAGGTGCAAAAGGGATCGGGGTGAGGTCCTCCATCCTCGAAATTGGTGGCGAAAAAGACCTTGATAAGGGTTTGCAAAAGGCCATCGATGCAAAGGACTCTATTGGGGGTATTATTGAGTGCAGGGCAACAGGATTGCCTGTCGGATTGGGTGAACCTTTTTTTGATTCTGCCGAGTCAATTTTATCTCATATCGTCTTTTCCATCCCGGCCGTTCGCGGTATTGAATTCGGAACCGGTTTTGCCGCTGCCAAAATGTTCGGCAGTGAACACAATGACGCGATAGAAAACATGGAGGGGAAAACAAGAAGCAATCATGCGGGCGGCATTGTCGGCGGATTGACAAATGGAAACGAACTGGTTTTTCGGATCGCTATAAAACCAACATCATCAACTCCGAAGGAACAGAATACCTTGAACTGGGAAACGGGCAAGGTCGAAATGGCATCCGTAAAAGGGCGTCATGACCTTTGCATTGCCCTTCGTGTTCCTGTCATTTTAGAGGCCGTAACAGCTATCACTCTCGCCGACCTGATGATGCTGGAACAGCGAATTCCAAGAGTATACAAGTGAATTAGGCCGCTGCGTCCGTTCGTTTTTTCCGGACGATTTCCTGGAGAAGTTCAACCTTTTTCTTAAGGTCGCGAATAGTTATCCCATCTGCTTTTTTATCCATAGACTCCAATAGCAGGATGGTATTTTCAACAAGTAGATCACAGAGTTCGTGCATCGCTAGGTTTTCAAGAGTTTCCCTTTTCATAATCCGGGTGGTTTAAGTTTACAAAAAGAAAAATTCGCAGAAAAAAAGTCCATAAATCCTGTACCAAGAGCCTCTTCGTGAAAAATTGACACGAATGATTTGAAAAAATTTCCGGTCTTTACCGACAGAAAGTTACAATCGCGGGTCTTCCTGAAAATTTTTCAGTTATCTCACCAAATGGCACATTATTCGCCTACCTTTGCCGTCCCAAAGCAAAAAGGCTTGTCTACATTCTTAAAATCTCAAAAATCAATACAATTATGGCTAAGAAGTTAAATGTTACCCCACTTCATGACAGGGTGATCGTGAAACCCGCTGCCGCCGAAGAAAAAACAGCCGGTGGTATTATTATTCCAGATACAGCAAAAGAGAAACCCCAACGCGGTACTGTGATCGCGGCCGGACCCGGCAAAAAAGATGAGCCGGTAACCGTAAAAAATGGCGATACTGTTTTATACGGTAAGTATGCAGGCACAGAGATCCAGATCGAAGGTGAAGACTATTTGATCATGAGAGAGAGTGATATCCTGGCAATTGTATAAGTCAAAATGAAAAAGTAAAAAGTCAAAACCGACTTCTTACTGTCTTCTTTTTTAATCTTTAATTTTTACTTTTTAATTTAAAACATATGGCAAAACAACTCTTCTTCGATGTTGAAGCAAGAAATAAAATGAAAAAAGGCGTTGATGTTTTATCCAACGCTGTGAAAGTAACTCTTGGACCCAAGGGTCGCAATGTGGTTATTGAAAAGAAATTTGGTGCTCCTGGTATTACCAAAGACGGTGTAACGGTAGCAAAGGAAATTGAACTGGAAGATCCCATTGAGAACATGGGTGCACAAATGGTAAAGGAAGTAGCTTCTAAAACCGCGGATATTGCAGGTGATGGTACTACTACTGCTACTGTTCTTGCCCAGTCGATCATCAGCGAAGGTTTGAAAAATGTAGCCGCCGGCGCTAACCCAATGGACCTGAAAAGAGGTATTGAAAAAGCAGTTGCAAAAGTGGTTGAACACTTAAAAGGTCAATCACAGACCGTAGGAACTGATGCAAAGAAAATTCAGCAGGTTGCTGCGATTTCTGCAAACAATGATGAAAACATTGGTAAGCTGATAGCAGAGGCTTTTGGTAAAGTAGGTAAAGATGGTGTGATCACTGTGGAAGAAGCTAAAGGAACAGAAACAGGTATCGACATAGTAGAAGGGATGCAATTCGACCGTGGTTATATCTCGGCTTATTTCGTTACCAACAGCGAAAAGATGGAAGCTGAACTTGACAAGCCTTACATCCTGATCTATGACAAAAAGATCAGCAATATGAAGGACATTCTTCACATTCTTGAAAAAGTTGCTCAGCAAGGTGCACAGCTTCTTATTATTTCCGAAGATCTTGAAGGCGAAGCATTGGCTACATTAGTGGTAAACAAATTACGTGGTACTATTAAAGTATCAGCTGTAAAAGCCCCGGGCTTTGGCGACCGTCGTAAAGAAATGTTACAGGATATCGCGATCCTTACAAAGGGTATTGTAGTGAGTGAAGAGCAGGGTTACAAACTGGAAAATGCAGACCTTTCTTATCTCGGCCGCGCCGAAAGAGTGGTCATCGACAAAGACAATACAACCATTGTTGGTGGTAAAGGAAAGAAAGATGATATCACTGCCCGTGTAAACCAGATCAGAGCGCAAATCGAAACGACAACTTCTGACTACGATAAAGAAAAATTACAGGAACGTCTTGCTAAATTAAGCGGTGGTGTAGCTGTACTGAACATAGGTGCTGCCACGGAAATGGAAATGAAAGAAAAGAAAGACAGGGTAGACGATGCATTACATGCTACAAGAGCAGCCGTTGAAGAAGGTATCGTTCCCGGCGGTGGCATTGCATTTATTCGTGCTGTAGAAGCTTTGGATAAATTAAAAGGCGGAAACGAAGATGAATCAACCGGTATTGCTATTGTAAAAAGAGCGTTGGAAGAACCGCTTCGCCAGATCGTGGCTAATGCAGGTCTCGAAGGTTCGATCGTTGTTCAGAAAGTAAAAGAAGGAAAAGGTGATTTTGGATTTAATGCAAAAGACGAAGAATATCAGAATCTTTATAAAGCAGGTGTAATTGATCCTACAAAAGTTACGCGTATTGCTTTGGAAAATGCGGCTTCGATCGCAGGTATGTTGCTTACTACTGAATGCGTAGTGGCTGACAAACCGAAGAAAGAAGAGCCTCATATGCATCCGGGTGGTGCTCCAGGCATGGGTGGAATGGATTACTAAGAAACCCCAGGCCCGCAAGGGTCAAGTGAAAGAATACACAGGCCCCTATCATTTGATAGGGGCTTCTTTATTGGCTATTTCTGCACATCGGTTTATTATTTTATTTCAAGAAAGAGTAATAAGTGAGTATATTAGGAATAGCCAAAACCTATTTTTTAACCTCCGAAGGAGTCCTTCGGACCAAAATCAACAGTTATGAATTCACAGAAATTCATCGTCGGCGGTATTGTCGGCGGTCTTGTTTATTTCATTCTTGGCTGGTTAATTTTCGGTATGTTGTTGAAAGATTTTATGGCAAGCAATGCCTCATCCGGCACCATGAGAGCTGATTCAGACATCGTTTGGTGGGCACTGATAGTAGGCAATCTTTGTATTGGATTTCTTCTTGCTTATGTAATTGGCAAGGGAGGAGCTGTATCCGCCGGGAAAGGAGCTGCCGTTGGCTTCGTGTTGGGTTTGTTGGTTTCGTTGGGATACGACCTGGTGATGTATGCTACCTCTACTGTGATGGCTTCTTTAAAAGGACTGGCCGCCGATGTTGCTGCTTCGGCTGTGATGTCTGCCATTGCAGGAGCTGCTGTAGGCTGGGTTTTGGGAATGAGCAAAAAAACAGTTGCCGCTGCCTGATTCGTAAGGAACTTTATTGATGGTCCCGCTCTTACCTCCGTAAAGCGGGACTATTTTTTAACCGACTCTCGGCTATTTCTATTACTTTACGAACCAATAATACCAGTAACCAGCAAGATGAAATTCTTCGTTGATCCGGATATCTCGAGGGCAAAAACGATTGACAGCAGCATCTATACGTCGCAGCCCCTATTCCATGAAATGAAGGAGAAGATCTTTTCTTCCTGCTGGCATTTTATTGGTGACACCACATTGGTCAATGAAAGCAATAACTGCTATCCATTTACCTTGCTCCATGACTATTTGAATGAACCATTGCTACTAACAAAAGATGAAAGCGGAAGGATCCACTGCCTTTCAAATGTGTGTACGCATCGCGGCAATCTTTTGATCTACGAACCATGCAGATCAAATAACCTTCGTTGTAAATATCATGGAAGATCATTCCAGTTAGATGGCAAATTCAAATCAATGCCCGAGTTCAGGGAAGTAAAGGATTTTCCTTCCGCAGATGATGATCTGCACTCGCTCCCTTTATTTCACTGGGATCAATTCCTGTTTACCGCATTCACCACAAAGTTTCCGCCACAGCATTTTTTAAAAGATATGATGGAAAGGGTGGAATGGATGCCCTTGAATGAGTTCCATTTTCGGCCCGACCTTTCAAAGGAGTTTTTGATCGATGCCAATTGGGCTTTGTATTGTGAAAATTACCTGGAAGGGTTTCATATTCCATTCGTTCATGCCGGCCTCAACGCCCTGATCGATTATAGCGACTACGAGACAGAGCTTTTCTTTCCATTTTCTGTTTTGCAAATTGGAGTTAGCAAAACCGGTGAAGACTGTTTTGAGTTCCCCTCTTCCTCACCCGATCATGGAAAAAACATCGCCGCTTATTATTTCTGGGTATTCCCAAATATGATGTTCAATTTTTATCCCTGGGGGCTATCCATTAATGTTGTTCAACCACTATCAGTTGGCAAAATGAAGGTGTCTTTTTTGAGCTATATATGGAAGGAAGAAAAGCGGGAAAAAGGTGCGGGTGGTGATCTTGACAAGGTGGAGATGGAAGATGAAGAAATAGTGCAAAAGGTCCAAAGAGGAGTAAGATCTAGATTTTATAGACATGGAAGATATTCGGTAACAAAGGAGAGAGGAACCCATCATTTTCACCGTTTGCTTGCTGAATTTTTAAATTCTGAATGACCCAACTTCAAAAAACCATCGGGCTTTGGTCCGCCACTACCATCGTAATTGGAAGCGTTATTGGCTCCAGCATTTTTATGAAGCCGGCCACAATGGCCAGCCAGTTAGGTTCACCTTATTTATTGATCATTGTTTGGATCGTTGCAGGAATTGTTTCGCTTTTTGGCGCGATGGCATTTGCCGAATTGGGCACTATGTTTCCTGAAACCGGGGGACAATATGTTTTCCTCCGCAAGGCTTACGGCGATTTCATTGCCTATTTATACGGGTGGGGCAGTATTGCCGTTATCAATACGGCAGCCATTGCATCTATCGCATTTGTGTGCGCAGCCTACGCTGGAAATTTTGTTCATCTTCCCCGTTTTGATTATGCCACGGAACATTCCATGGTTTTGCACATCCCTTTTATCGGCGATATTTTACCATTGGAGAATTTTGGAGTGAAGACCCTGGCCATCGGAATTATTATAGTGGTTACGGTCGCAAATTATATCAGTGTAAAAGCAGGTAACTCCATTCAATTCGTTTCAACGCTTTTAAAAGCAATTGCGTTGATCCTTCTTGTGTTCGGCGTTTTATTTTCGGGAAAAGGTTCTGCACAGAATTTCTTCCAAAATTCAAGCAGTTTTCATTTGACTGGTTGGGCATTATTCGCTGCATTTATGGCTGCTACCACGGGGGCTTTTGCAAGCTACGATGGGTGGAACAACCTGGCTATGGTAGCCGGCGAATTAAAGAGTCCTGAGAAGAACATCACCAAAAGTTTATTTATGGGTTTATTGGCCTGTATCGTTATTTATGTCCTTATCAGTATTGCCTACTTGTACATGTTGCCAATCGATGAAATGGCAAGCTCCAGGCTTGTCGCTACCGATGCTGTCACAAAAGTCATGGGTACTGCCGGCGGATCCATTGTTTCCATTTTAATTATAATTGCAACCTTTGGAGCCGTTTGCTCAAACCTACTGGCTAACGCGAGGGTTGTTTTCGCAATGTCAGAAGCAAAAAGTTTCTTCCCGTGGGCAGGGAAGATTCATTCAAAATTCAGGACACCCGGAAATTCAGTTTTGATCCTCGGCTTTTGGAGCTGCCTTTTTGTTTTAAGTGGTTCATTTGATATTCTTGCCGACATGTTCATTTTCATGTCCTGGGTTTTTTATGGCCTGGTGGTGGCCGGCGTTTTTATTCTTCGTAAAAAAATGGCCAACGCGGAACGGCCCTACAGGGTAAAGGGATACCCGGTCCTCCCCGCTATCTTTATTCTGTTTACCGGGTTCTATTTAGCGACTACCGTGTATAATGATATTGATAATTATGCAAAGGGAAAAGTCCCATTCATCAATTCTTTTTTTGGTATGTTGTTGACAGCCATTGGTATTCCGCTATATTATTATTTTAAACGGAAGAATGGCAAAACCTGACCCAAATTTATTTGTTCACGCCTATTGACGGGAATGGTTCTTTTTACTAGTTTAGCGACCGGAAAATTTCATCGTAAATCCACTTCCTACCGTACCTGTTAATTGCTATGGGAAAGACTCATGTATCCAGGCTGTAGCATATGCTGAAGATCATCAGTATTCGGGTTGATGCCACCCAGAATAATGTATTAACCCCGACACGTCGGGGTTTTTTTATTTGATAACGTTGAAGAAATTTATTTTCACGCAAAGGCGCAAAGAAGCGCAACGAATACAGGAAGGTGATCTAAGAATTCTCGGTTCACGTCTCACGTTTGACGGTTCGCGATGAATCCTGATTACATCATTTTCTTTATCAATTTTCCCAGCATCATCAATCCATAATCCACGTCTTCGCTCCATCGTTTTCCAAAACTGATACGAATGAAATGCGTGTAGTTGCAGTTGGCAGAAAAGATCCTGCCGGGCACGATCGAGATATTATGTTTCATTGCCTCTGTACGCAACTTGAACGAATTTATTTTTTTATTCAGTTGGAGCCATAATACAAAACCACCATGAGGTCTCGAGATTTTTGTATCTGCCGGAAAGTGTTCAATGATAGCCTGCATGTAACGCAAACATTGTGTATGCAAAGCCTTGCGTAAATTTTTCAAATGATATTCGTAGCGACCTATTTTTAGAAAATGTGCAACCGCTGCCTGTGTTAATGAAGGGCTGCTGATATTTAGAGCACGTTTCATTTGTCTTACTTCTTCAAAAAATTTACCGGGAATTGTCCACCCGACCCGGTAGCCCGGCGCAAGTGATTTGGAAAGTGATGAACAATGCATCACCAGTCCTTTCTTATCAAAATATTTGCACGTCTTTGGCCTGCTTTTTCCAAAATACATCTCACCGTAGATATCATCTTCGATCAAAGGGATATTGTGTTTGGTAATGATATCGACCAGCTTCTTTTTGTTTTCGTCAGGCATGCAACTACCCAACGGATTGTTGAAGTTGGGAACTACAATACATGCTTTGATGGAATAATTTTCAATAGCTTCCTCCAGGCAATCCAGTTCAATTCCATTGATGTAGCAGGAAGTTATCTCCACCACTTTTAACCCGAGGCTTTCAGCGGCCTGGTAAATGCCGAAATAGGTTGGGCATTCGACAGCCACGGTATCACCCGGTTTTGTTACAGCACGTAAGCAAATGGTTATTGCTTCGAGACATCCTGTAGTAACGATCACTTCTTCCGGTTGTACTTTTCCGCCCCAGTTGAATGCAAGCTTTGCGATCTGTTTTCGCAGTTCAATATTTCCCTGGGTATGCTCATAATTGATACAATGATCCTTTGTATTTCGCAGAGCATGTATCACTGACTTGTTCAGTTTTGCTGCGGGCAACAAAGAAATATCGGGAACAGCTAATGCAAAATTGATCACATCGGGAGCGGCAATATCCATATAAATGGAAGAGATCATTTCTTTCACACTCACATCGTGTGAAATAGGTTCAGGCCGTATTTGCTTTGGCATTTCCGGAAAACGCCTGTGGTTGAATCGCACATAGTAGCCGGACTTGGGTCTCGATTCGATCAATCCCTTCCCTTCTAAATGGTAGTAGGCCTGGAAAGCAGTACCCATGCTGATGCCATATTCTTCGCTCAACATTCTTACCGATGGAAGTTTGTCGCCGATCTTCAACACATCATCGGCTATCATTTTTTCGATGCCTACTGCTACCTGCAAATACAAGTGGTCATCACTGGTCGCGATCGATTTCATTAGTAGAGTTTTTGAAATTGGAGAATAAGAAATATATCAACTATAAATTTTGTCACTTCTGTATTACCCAATTGTTAAAAAATCTGATATAGTCAAAAATACGAAAACTGAATCTGTTTTTTATTAAAATATTGAAAGATTTTTGTGTAGAGTTATTAAACAAGACCAGCGATGAAAAAAGAGTTAAGCAAAGCATACATAGCATTAGCCATAGTCAGTTTTTTTTGGGGCACCACTTATATCGCGTCACGAATAGGGGCACAACACATGCCAGGACTTTTCATGGCGGGTATTCGCCAATTTTCATCGGGGTTAATATTGGTGGGTTTCTTCCTGGCAAGAGGTTATTCATTGCCCAGCAAAGAAATAATGAAGAAGATCTCCATACAGGGAATATTTCTTCTGTGTTTTGCGAATGGATTTCTCACATGGTCGCTCGAATATATCAGCAGTGGTCTGGCAGCTATTATTGCTGCATTGGTTCCTTTATTCGTTACGATTTTTTCAATATGGCTGTCACGTTGCGCAAAGATCTCAAAACTCATGATCCTTGGAATGATCATTGGCCTCGGCGGTGTGGTCACTATATTTTATGATTACCTCGGGCAAATACATAACAGGTCATTTGTTTTTGGGGTTGTGCTTGCACTCTTGTCGACGTTAAGCTGGTCATTTGGCACGGTCTATTCTTCAAAGCAAAAATTATCGATCGATATTTTATTTGGAGTGGGATTGCAAATGCTCTTTGCAGGAATTGTGATCCTTGTTGTCTGCGGGTTGACAGGTAAATATGTCAATCTCGCTGATACAGGTCATGCTTCATGGCTTGCCCTGATCTATCTTATATTCTTTGGTTCGCTTCTCGCATATTCCGCCTACGCATTTGCTATCAGCAAACTGCCACCCGCGCAGGTCTCTATCTATGCCTATATCAATCCGATCGTTGCCGTTGGATTGGGTTGGCTCTTGCTACAGGAAAAAATGAACGCGAACATGCTGTTGGGAACGGTGATCACCCTGGGAGGAATATGGTTAGTGAACCGTGAATCAAAGAAATTAAGAACTCAATGATATAAACCTTAAACCTTGTGTTATGAATATTAAAGTCATTCGCGCCAATTCATCGCACGCAGATACGATCTCATCAATCGGCAAAATGTCTTTTCGTGATGCATTCGGACATCTTTTCAATGATAAGAATACATTGATCGAATATCTTGAATACACCTATAGTATTGACAAGGTCACAAAAAGCATCAACAAAGAAAACAATATTTTCTTCATAGCCTTTGTTGAAAACGTACCGGTCGGTTTTGCCAAGGTGAAGAAGTCCTCATTAAATGAACAGATCGAGTCGGTCGCACAAATGGAGCTTCAGAAGATATATGTTCTTTCCTATTATCATGGAAGTGGCGCCGGCGCAGCGCTGATGCAGGCTGTTCTTGAGCTTGCCAATCAAATTCAGCCCGACTATGTGTGGCTCGATACACACACCAGCAATACAAAGGCCATCCGGTTCTATGAAAAAAACGGATTCATGAGAGCAGGTAAAAATTATTTTACAATTGGTGCGCAGACTTTCGAGTATTATGTGATGTGCCTGCCCGTGGCAGTTGAGGAAGAAGCATGCTGTGCCTAACCATTTTGTCAACATAAGATTTGAATCATGGAAGTAGCAACCGGGATCAATAAAAAGCTGGAAATAAAAAACAGTTCATTAAGGGATGTAGATGCGATCCTGAAACTGTACGATGCAGCCATTGAACTGCAAACGAAAAAAAATATGGTGATATGGCCAAAGTTCGAGAGATCTCTTGTTGAGAAAGAGATCCAGGAGAAGAGACAATGGAAGATAATGATCGATAATGAAATTGCCTGTACCTGGTCCATTACATTTCAGGATAAAGAGATCTGGGGAGAGAAGGACGATAACAATTCGATCTATATTCATCGCCTGGCGGGCAATCCTGATTTCAGGGGATACAGGTTTATTGATGTGATCGTACAGTGGGCAAAGGCTTATGCTTTATCAAAAGGAAGGAGATATATAAGACTCGATACGCTGGGCAACAATACCAGGTTAATAGAATATTATACGTCGGCGGGCTTTGATTTCCTGGGGATCTTCAAATTAACGGACACTAAAAATTTACCAGCGCATTATCGGAGAGAACCGAATTGCTGCTATTTTGAAATCGCGATCAACAATTAAATAATAGTCATATGGAATTAACAACAGGGATCAGGATCAGGAAGGTTTCTCATTCAAGGATCCACGAAGTAGATTTTGAACATCTTGAATTTGGAAAACAGATCTCAGATCACATGCTGGTCTGCGATTACTTCAATGAACAATGGCACGAGGCACAGATCGTTCCTTTTGCCAATCTCTCCCTCAGTCCTGCTACGTTGGCCTTTCATTACGGGCAAACAGTGTTTGAAGGAATGAAAGCATTTCGCACGCAAGATGGCGGTGCTAACATTTTCAGGATCGATAAGCATTATGATCGTTTTGTACGATCGCTCGAAAGAATGTGCATGGCTGTTCCTCCCAGGGAAATTTTCATGGAAGGATTGAAACAATTAATTAACCTTGACAGGAACTGGATACCAACGCAAGAGAACTGTGCGCTGTATGTTCGTCCGTTTGTGATCGCGACGGAGAAATTTCTGGGTGTTAGAGTTTCCAGTGACTACAGGTTTATTGTGATCACTTCACCGGTACCGTCCACTTTTGCAAAGCCCATCAAATTGAAAGTAGAAACAGACTATATCCGTGCGGCACCCGGCGGCACCGGTTTTGCAAAATGCGGTGGCAATTATGGCGGCGCTTTTTACCCCACACAATTGGCAAGACAGCAGGGGTACGACCAGGTGCTGTGGACAGATGCTCGTGAAAATAAATTCATTGAAGAATCAGGAATGATGAACATCATGTTTGTAATCGATGATACGTTGATCACGCCACCGTTATCAGACACCATTTTAGACGGTGTAACGAGAGATAGTTTGCTGACATTGGCAAGAACCCTGGGATATCAAACAGAAGAACGACCGATCGGTCTTGATGAATTGGAAAAGGCTTTTCACAACAATACGATTTCAGAAGCTTTTGGTGCTGGTACTGCAGCGGTTGTCGCTCCCGTAAAAACAATCAATATTCGTGGTATGGATCTTCATTTGCCTGAGTATAGCCATGAAAATTTATCAGGCAAATTGAAACAAAAACTCGAGTACATACGGACAGGAAGAGCAGAAGACATTTACGGATGGAACTGTATAATTTAGAATTACCATAAGTAGGTATTAAAACGGATCGGCTACTCCTGGCTGATCCTTTTTTTATGGTCAATGGTGAATGGTCAATGGTGAATGGTCAATTGTCAATACGACTTCCCTGCCTTTGTAAACCATGCGCCATTCACGTTCCCGTTTGAGATCTCACGGGCTCATTCCCACTCACGTCTCACGTCTGACGACTCCATCCACCATTCACCATATGTTCCTACCTTCAAATTTCAAATTAGAGATATGAAAACCGTCATTATCACCGGCGTGTCGGGAAATCTAGGACAGGCCGTAGCAAAAAAATTTTTAGCTGAAAATTTCAAAGTGATTGGAACTGTAGTACCAAATGATCCTGTTAAGTTGGATATTTCTAACCCAAATTTCGAAACTGTAGTGGTTGACCTGATGAATGAAGACGACTCGGAGAAATTTATTCAATCACTGGTAGAAAAAAATAAAACCATTGATGTGGCAGTATTGACAGTAGGAGGTTTTGCAACGGGATCTATTGCGGAAACAAAAATGGCCGATATTTTAAAACAACATAAACTGAATTTCCAGACGACCTATCATGTGGCGCGACCTGTCTTTGTACAAATGGTGAAACAGGGTAGTGGACGGATCTTTCTTGCGGGCGCCAGAACAGGTAGTGATACTTTCCAGCACATTGGGATCCTAAGCTTAGAATTCCACGTGGACAAGTTGTCGCG
>JADMIO010835363.1_pt1 | contig 50378 bp, 45 predicted proteins | sample 8958161 | NCBI WGS metagenome assembly JADMIO01 (sample SAMN16585339, study PRJNA669376) | soil metagenome | isolation source: Crop rotation soil | place: USA: Cullars Rotation, Alabama | collected 2011 | reverse complement strand
CGCGACAACTTGTCCACGTGGAATTCTAAGCTTAGGATCCCAATGTGCTGGAAATACGGTGCGTCGTCGGGCCATCAGGGCTTCGCGAAGCCGGCGTCGGCGAGGGTCTGCTGACCGACGGAGCCGAGCACCAGCTCGAGGAACGCGTGGGCCAGGTCTGCGTGCTTGGTGCCGGCGACGGTCGCGATCGGGTACGTGTTCACCGCGGACGACGCCTCGGGGAAGGTCACGCCGTGCACCGTGTCGCCCGCAGCCTTCACGTCGGTGACGTAGACCAGCCCGGCGTCGGCCTCACCTGAAGCCACCTTGGCCAGGACGTCCTTGACCGACTGCTCCTCGCTGACCGGCTTGAAGGTCAGCTTCGCGCTGGCCTCGACCTTCTCGGCCGCACTGCCGCACGGCACCTCGGGTGCGCAGATCACCAGGTCGAGGCCCTTTGTCGCGAGGTCGTCCAGGGAGTCGACACCAGCGGGGTTGTCCGGCGGGGTGACGATCTCCAGGGTGTTGGACGCGAAGTTCTCCGGGGCCTGGCCGGTGAGCTTCTCAGCGGTGAGCTTGTCCATGTTCTTGGTGTCCGCGGAGGCGAAGACGTCGGCGGGAGCACCCTGCTGGATCTGGGCGACCAGGTCGGAGGAGCCGCCGAAGCTGAAGACGACCTTCACCCCGGGGTGGTCCTTCTCGAACTTCTCGCCGAGCTCGGTGAAGGTGCCGGTCAGTGAGGCTGCGGCGTACACGTTCAGGGTGGTCTTGGTCGCGGCCGGCGCGTCCGTGTCGTCGGAGCCGCAGCCGACAAGGGATGAGGCAGCGAGGACCAGGGCAAGGGTGGCGAGGGCGCGATGAGGGTTCACAGCCGCCAGTCTGCCGCATCTGCGGCAGAATCACGCAAATACGACCGCACGTAAGACTCTCGACAGGTTCTGCTGAAAACTGGAACGCGTTACAGTTTCGCCATGGTGCCCAACGTCTTCGAGCCCGCGAGGCTCGGTCCGATCACGCTCCGCAACCGGACCGTCAAGGCGGCGACGTTCGAGGGCCGGACTCCGCACGGACTGGTCACCGACGAGCTCATCGACTACCACCTGGCTCCCGCCCGCGGCGGCGTCGGACTGACCACGGTCGCCTACCTGGCCGTCGCTCCCGAGGGGCGCACCCAGAAGGAGGTCATCGTCGTCGACGACGAGTCGGCCCCCGGCCTGGCTCGGCTGACCGAGGCGATCCACCGGACCGGTGCCAAGATCGCCGGGCAGCTCGGCCACGCCGGCCCGGTCGCCAACGGCCGCTCGAACGGCGTACGGGCGCTGGCCGCCTCGAAGATGCCGTCGCCGCTGAGCATGCAGATGATCGGCTCCGCGTCGGCGGCCGACATCGCGCGGATCACCCGGGACTACGTGCGCACCGCACGGATCATGGTCGAGACCGGCTTCGACGTGCTCGAGATCCACATGGCGCACGGCTACCTGCTCAGCTCGTTCCTGGCTCCCGGCCAGAACCGTCGCAAGGACGGCTGGGGAGGCTCGCTGGAGAACCGCGCCAAGTTCGCCCGCGACGTCGCCCGGGTGGTGCGCGAGGAGGTCGGCGACGCGGTCGCGGTGACCGCGAAGATCGGGATGACCGAGGGATCGCCGGTCGGGTTCTCGATGCCGGAGAGCCTGGAGTTCGCGCAGCTGCTGGAGGCCGACGGCCACCTGGACGCGCTCGAGCTCTCCGCCGGCAGCTCGCTGCTCAACCCGATGTACCTGTTCCGCGGGGACGTCCCGCTCAAGGAGTTCGCCGCGTCGATGCCTCCCGCGGTGCGACTGGGCCTGAAGACCCCGATCGGCAAGCGCTTCTTCAAGGCGTACCCGTTCGAGGAGGCCTACCTGCGCGACAAGGCACTGGCCTTCCGTGCGGGACTCTCGATGCCGCTGATCATGCTCGGCGGGATCAACACCCTGGCCACCATGGACCGGGCCATGGAGGAGGGCTTCGAGTTCGTCGCGATGGGCCGGGCGCTGCTCCGCGAGCCCGACCTGGTCAACCGAATGCAGCAGGGCGAGACCAGCGACGGCGTCTGCATCCACTGCAACCAGTGCATGCCGACGATCTACACCGGCACCCGCTGCACGGTGATCCAGCCGTCGCCCCTAGCCTGACGCGATGACCTACGAGCTCGACCGCGACGCCGCGGTGACGGCCCGCGGCGACGGCAGCTACGACGCCGAGCTGGCTCCCGGCTGGGTGGTCGGCGGCGGAGTCAACGGTGGCTACCTGCTCGCCGTCATCGGCAACGCGATCCGCGAGGAGCTGCGCGAACGCGGCCACCTGGACCCGTTCTCGCTGAGCGCGCACTTCGTGACCGCCTCGGTTCCGGGACCGGCCACGGTCCGGACGGAGGTGGTCCGCAGCGGCGGGAGGTTCTCGACGCTGCGCGCGAGCCTCGTCCAGGAGGTCGACGGCGTGGTCGTCCCGCGGATCGCCGCGCACGCGACCTTCGGCGACCTCGACAGCGCTCACGACGCCGCCTCCGACGCGGAGGCTGCTGCGATCGGGCTCGCGCTCCCGCCACCGGAGCTGCCCGCGCCGACGGACTGCGTCACCTGGGCCGAGGTCGCGCCACCGGACTTCGAGAAGTTCGCGCCGCTGCTCGACCGGTTCGTGATCTGGTTCGATCCGGCGACCGCGGGTTGGACCCGCGGGGAGCCGAGCCGCAACGGGGTGATCCGCGGGTGGTTCCAGCTCGCCGACGAGCGACCCTTCGACCAGATCGCGCTGCTGATGGCGGTGGACGCGCTGCCTCCGGTGACCTTCGACTTCGGCATGTTCGGGTGGGCGCCGACCCTCGAGCTCACCGCGCACGTGCGGGCCAAGCCGGCCCCGGGCCTGCTGATCCTGGAGCACCGGACCCGCACCGTGGCCGGCGGCCTGTTCGAGGAGGACTGCAACGTCTGGGACTCGACCGGCCGGCTGGTCGCGCAGTCCCGCCAGCTCGCGCTGCAGCCGCGGACTAGCTGAAGGCGCTGCGCTCCAGGCAGTAGACCCAGCGTCGCCCGGGGTACTCGCTCAGCGACCAGAACCGGTCCTGCGACGGCCAGTAGGTGATGTCCTCGGGTCCGGTCGGCAGCACCTGCCGGTGCTCGGTGAAGTCGCCCGGCGTACCGACGTACAGCGTGCCGAGCTTCCAGCGCCCGCGGCTGCTGGTCACGTAGTAGGTGCCGTCGACGACGGTCGCTCCCTGCATGTGGCCGACGCCCTCCTCGTCGAGCCCGAGCGGACGGGTGGAGCCGTCCTCGGCGGCGTGCAGCTCCCCGGTGTCGACGTCCAGCGGGTACCGGACCAGCCGCTGGGTCATCTGGTCCTTGCCGTACTCGCCGGCGACCAGCTGACCTCCGGTGCGGTCGAGCGACAGGAACGAGTAACGCAGCTGCTCGACCCCGTCGTCGTTGAACGCCTCGTAGGCGGACCGCACCGGGAGGACGTACCCGTAGCCGAACGTGTCCGGCCCGGGCTCGACCTCGAGCAGGTCCTCGATCCGGCAGGTGAACAGTCCACGACGGGTGCCGGCGATGTGCAGGCACGGGCCGCACCAGACGATCCCGCCGGCGTGCACCAGTAAAGGCGTCAGGCGCACCCGTCCGTCGTCGAGCTCGGGCAGCACCAGCAGCACGTTGCGGTAGCGCAGGGTGTCCAGGTCGACGACGGTGATCCGGCTGCCGTGATTGCGGCCGTCCACGACGTGCGAGTACGAGCTGGTGATCAGCACCCGGCGTCCGTCGAGGACCTCCTCCGCGGACGCGTCGGCCGAGGTGGTGATGCCCTGGGGCCACCAGCGCGGGGTGGTGGCGTCGTGCGGCTCCCAGGTGAATCCCCAGTCGACCCCGAGTCCGGGGACCGGGACCCGGACCGCCTGCCGGTCCAGGTCTCCGAGCAGGCCGGTCAGCCCCAGCCGCGCACCCCGTTGCTCCAGCGCGGCGATCTCGGCGCTGTTCTCCTCGGTACGGCGCAGGTGAACGGCCACGGACGCAACCTACGCTCTCGCCATGGCAGTAGTCGTCGGCGTGGCGGTGACCCGCTCCGGGCGGCTCCTCGCGGCCCGGCGCAGCTACCCCGCAGAGACGGCCGGGCGCTGGGAGTTCCCGGGCGGCAAGGTCGAGGACGGCGAGGAACCGGAGGCGGCGGCGGTGCGCGAGATCGCGGAGGAGCTCGGCTGCCAGGTGCGGATCACCGGCTGGCTGACGGCGACCTCGCAGATCCGCGACGGCCTGCAGCTGCGGGTCGCGACGGCCGAGCTGCTGGGCGGGGAGCCGATCCCGCGGGCGGCCGAGCACGATGCGATCCGCTGGCTCGCGCGCGCCGAGCTCGACCAGGTGGCCTGGTTGGAGCCCGACCTGCCGATGGTGGCCGAGCTCACCGGGGCGCTGTCGGAGTAGCGCACTAGGGTTGTTGCATGACTTCTCCAGCCTCCGAGCGGCACGTGCTGTTCGTGCACGCCCACCCGGACGACGAGAGCATCAACAACGCGGCCACGATGGCGAAGTACGTCGAGGCCGGCATCGGCGTCACCCTGGTCACCTGCACGGCGGGGGAGATGGGCGAGATCCTGGTGCCCGAGCTGGAGCACCTGGCGCACGACAGGGACGACGCCCTGGCCGACCAGCGCAAGGGTGAGCTCGAGGCCGCCATGAAGGAGCTCGGGGTCACCGACCACCGCTGGCTGGGCGGCTTCGGCACCTACCGCGACTCCGGGATGCAGTGGCACGAGGACGGTCACGCGATCGCCGCCGACACCATCCACGACAACGCCTTCTGGCACGCCGACCTGACCGAGGCGGCCGACCACCTGGTCGCGGTAATCCGCGAGGTGCGGCCACAGGTGCTGGTCACCTACGACCAGTTCGGCAACTACGGCCACCCCGACCACATCCAGGCGCACCGGGTGGCGACCTACGCTGCCGCGCTGGCCGCGGTGCCGTCCTACCGCACCGACCTGGGCGAGGCCCACGACATCGCGAAGCACTACTGGGTGGCGATGTCGGAGAGCTGGATGCGGGAGGGCCTGCGCCGGTTGCGCGAGGCGGGCGACGAGACCACCTTCGAGGGGATGGACCCCGAGGGGCCGCTGCCCCCGTTCGTGACCTCGGACGAGAACCTCGGCTGCGTCGTGGACGGCACCGCGTTCCACGACAAGAAGATGGCGGCGATGGGCGCGCACGCCACCCAGATCACCTTGGACGGCCCGTTCTTCGCGCTCTCGAACAACGCCGGCACCGAGGCGTGGGGCTACGAGTTCTACCGGATCGCCAAGGGGACCAAGTCGGCGCCGTTCGACGAGAACGGCCTGGAGACCGACCTGTTCAACGGTCTCTAGACGGTGAGGTAGCGGTAGGCGTGGTGCCGCTCGAACCCGAGGGACCGGTACAGCGCCAGTGCGGGCTCGTTGTCGGAGATCACCTGCAGCAGCATCACCGAGGCTCCGCGCTCCGCGGCCCACGCGACCAGGCCCGCCATCATCGTCCGGCCGAGCCCGCGGCGGCGCGCACCCGGCTGCACGGTGAGGTCCGCGCAGAACGCCCAGTCCTGGACCAGGTTCACCCGGGCGCGAGCGACCTGGGCGCCGTCCTCGACGATCTCGGCGAACGTGGCGTCGTCGAGCCGCAGCGTGTTGTGGACGACGTCGTAGTTGGCCAGCGCGCCCTCGTTCCCGACCAGCCAGTCACGGCTGAGCGACCCGGAGTGCTGGACGGCCCGGGTGTCGGTGCCGGCGAGGGTGCGGGCCAGCTGTGCGACCCCGGCCAGCTGGACCTCGGTGTCCGCCTCGTCCGGACGAAGCCTGACCCAGCCTCGCTCCTCGAGCTCGCGCTGGACCGCGGAGCCGACCACCACCTGCGCGCAGGATGAGCGGTCGTACCGCGCGTAGAACTCGGCGGCCGTCGCCAGGGCCTCGTCGAAGGGAACGCCGGGGTCGCCGACCGGAAGGATCGAGTTCGGCCGGCCGTTGGTGCCGCCGGCGTACCGGAGCAGCCAGTCGCCGACCTGCTCGACCGCTGCGGGCCGGAACAGAGCCGTCGCGCGGCGCTCGACCTCGTCGTCGCTGAGCCGGGTGAACCGCGACGGGCGCGGCGGTACCGGCTTGCCGGAGACGATGTCCGCGGTCGGGATCTCCACCAGGGTGCCGTCCTCGGCGCGGATCGAGGCGATCGAGTCGGTCCAGGACTCGCAGATCCCGAGCAGGTCGGTCATCGCGGGACCGCCGCTCGGGCCGGTCTCGCCGGGCAGCAACCGCCGTACGACGACGCGTTGGCCGACCACGTGCGGGCCCAGCGAAGCGGCTTGACCCGATTTGGTCACGTGTCGAAACGCGGGACCGCCTGTAGGACTCACGTTCGGGATACTAGGCTTTGCCCCAGTCCGCCCCGGACGTGAAGCTGTAGGAGGATCCTGGTGACCTACGTCATCGCCCAGCCGTGTGTTGACCTGAAGGACCGTGCGTGTGTCGACGAGTGCCCTGTCGACTGCATCTACGAAGGCAAGCGGATGCTCTACATCCACCCCGACGAGTGCGTCGACTGTGGCGCCTGCGAACCGGTCTGCCCGGTCGAGGCGATCTACTACGAGGACGACACCCCCGGTGAGTGGAAGGAGTACTACGACGCGAACGTGCACTTCTTCGACGACCTGGGCTCCCCGGGCGGCGCCGCCAAGATGGGCGTGATCGACGCCGACCACCCGCTGGTGGCTGCCCTCCCGCCGCAAGAGCACGACGAGCACTGAGCGTCTCTCTGTCTGTCTCCGGCAGGCTCCCGGACTTTCCCTGGGACCACCTGACCCCGTACGGCGATCGGGCACGCGCGCACCCTGACGGCATCGTCGACCTGTCGGTCGGCACGCCCGTCGACCCCACTCCCGAGGTCGTGCAGCGCGCCCTGATCGCCGCCGCGGACGCACCCGGCTACCCGCTGACGATCGGCCTGCCGGAGCTCCGGCAGGCCTGCGTCGACTGGCTGGGGCGCAGCTTCGGCGTCACCGGCCTCGGACTCGACGCGGTGCTGCCGGTGATCGGTTCCAAGGAGCTGATCGCCTCGCTGGCGGGACACCTCGGCGTCGGGCCGGGCGACCTGGTCGTCTTCCCGGAGCTGGCCTACCCGACCTACGAGGTCGGTGCCGCCCTGGTCGGGGCCGACACCCTCGCCGCCGACTCGCTCACCGCGATGGGACCGCGCACCCCGAAGATCCTCTGGATCAACTCGCCGTCGAACCCGACCGGGCGGGTGCTGCCCACCGAGCACCTGAAGAAGGTCGTCGACTGGTGCCGCGAGCGCGGCGTGCTGCTGGTCAGCGACGAGTGCTACCTCGAGCTCACCTGGAACGATTCCCCTGCGGTCTCGGTGCTGCACCCCGACGTCTGCGGCGGCAGCACCGAGGGCATCCTCGCGGTGCACTCGCTCTCCAAGCGGTCCAACCTGGCCGGCTACCGATGCGCGTTCGTCGCCGGTGACCCGGCCGTCGTCGGCGAGCTGCTCGCGGTCCGCAAGAACCTGGGCCTGCAGCTGCCGGCGCCGCAGCAGCGCGCGATGATCGCGGCGCTGAACGACGACGAGCACGTCGTCGAGCAGCACGCCCGGTACGCAGCTCGCCGGGTCAGGCTGAAGGCAGCGCTGGAAGGCGCCGGCTTCACGATCGACCACTCCGAGGGTGCGCTCTACCTGTGGAGCACGCGAGACGAGGACTGCTGGGACACCGTCTCCTGGTTCGCCGACCGCGGCATCCTGGTCGCGCCCGGCTCGTTCTACGGCGCCGCCGGCAACCGGCACGTTCGGGTGGCGCTGACTGCCACGGACGAGCGCATCGACGCTGCCGTCGCGCGTCTGACCACTTAGTTCTTAGCGTTCTGGCTGTTTTCCGCGCCGGAATCCAGCCATTTCGCTCAGGACTATCAGCGCAGGTTGACCCGGACCCGTTCGTCGCTCGCGCCCGAGTCGGTCCAGCCGTTCTCCGAGTCCCGGCCGCTGTGCCAGGCGAGGCCGTCGAAGGTGACCGACTCGATCTTCAGCTCGCCGGCGTAGGCGATCAGGTAGCTGGCCACCGCCCAGCCCCGGCGGTTGCCCCCGGTCCCGGTGGCCACCGGGATGGTTAGGTCCTGGCGGGAGCCGGTGCGGTTGGCGGCGACGTTGCCGAACGATTCGCTCAGCGACTTCGTCACCGCGGCCGCGGTGCCGTGGCCCTTCGGCTCGTGCACCACGCAGGTGAAGGCTCCCTGCGGGCTGTAGCCGGTGAGCGCCGAGGCCAGTGCACGCGCGTCTGGGGCGTGGTCCTCGTAGGCCTCCGGGAAGCCGGAGCGCTGCACCTTCTGGGCGGCCTCGGTGATCCGCAGCGACTGGTAGTCGTCGATCTTCTCCAGCGCCTCGTAGAACTTGTTGATCGAGTAGTGCTCGTCGCGGATCTGCGCCTCGGTGCCCCAGCCCTGCGACGGGCGCTGCTGGAAGATGCCGATCGAGTCGCGGTCACCGTGCCCGAGGTTGCGAATCTTGCTCTCCTGGTACGCCGTCGCCAGGGCGATCGAGGCCGCCCGGGCCGGCAGGCCGCGGCGTACCGCGATGGCCGCGATCAGCGCCGCGTTGCGGGACTGGTCCGGTTCCAGGTGCACGGTCCGGCCGGCGACGGTGGCACGGCAGCCCTCGGGGTCGGGGAGCGGCCCGGCACCTCGCCAGATCGCGAACATCACCCCGCCGATGACCGCCAGGATGGCCAGGAAGACGAACGAGACGACGCCTGAACGCCGACGGCGGCGTCCCATCACAGGATGAGGTCAACGCAGAGGGTGCGCGCTGCACGCCGTCCATCACGCGCCCTGGCTGCGTTGTCGTCGTCGACGGCCAAACCCGGGCCGCCTTCCTCCTCCGCCTTGCCAGCGCACGCGCTGGACGACGCTCGCATGCACACCCTCTGCGTCGACCTCATCCGTTCGCGTGCAGGTCCGCGTTGAGGGTGATGCCGGCGGCCTTCCACGGGACCGCCTCCACGGCGCCGCTGACCGAGTTGCGCCGGAACAGGATGTTGCTGGACCCGGACAGCTCCAGCGCCTTGCGGGTGCTGCCGTCCGCGAGCGTGACCTTGGTCCCGGCAGTGACGTAGCAGCCCGCCTCGACCACGCAGTCGTCGCCGAGCGAGATGCCGATGCCGGAGTTGGCTCCGAGCAGGCAGCGCTGCCCGATCGAGATCACCTGGGCGCCGCCGCCGGACAAGGTGCCCATGATCGAGGCGCCGCCGCCGACGTCGGAGCCGTCGCCGACCACCACGCCGGCCGAGATCCGGCCCTCGACCATCGAGGTGCCCAGCGTGCCGGCGTTGAAGTTCACGAAGCCCTCGTGCATCACCGTGGTGCCCTCGGCGAGGTGGGCGCCGAGGCGGACCCGGTCCGCGTCGGCGATCCGGACGCCGGTCGGCAGCACGTAGTCGGTCATCCGCGGGAACTTGTCGACGCCGAAGACCTCGACCGGCCCGTCCGCCTTCAGCGCGGCGCGCACCTCCTCGAAGCCGGACGGTGCGCACGGACCGCGGCTGGTCCAGACGACGTTGGCGAGCAGCCCGAACTGACCCTCCAGGCTCAGCCCGTGCGGGGCGACCAGGCGGTGGCTGAGCAGGTGCAGCCGCAGGTAGACGTCGCTGGCGTCTGCCGGAGCGGCGGCGAGCTCGATCGAGCGCAGCACCACCTCGGTGTGCACCCGGCGGGCCTCGTCCTTGCCGGCCAGCGCGCTCAGCGACGCCGGTGCGGCAGCATCGGCGGGGGCCTCACCGAGGGCCGGGGCGGGGTACCAGGTGTCCAGGGTGGTGCCGTCCGCGGCGACGGTGGCGAGGCCGAAGCCCCACGCGTGAGTGGGGGAGCCAGGGGACGCCGCAGACATGTCTCAAGGCTACCGGTGCAGCCAGGTGCAACCGTCAGTGCCCGGTGGCAGGCTGCTGGCATGGGCATCGCAACCTTCAAGGAACTCTGCCTCGACACGCACCCGGCGCAGGGCCAGGATCCGACCGCTCTGGGGAGGTTCTGGGCCGCCGTGACCGGGTGCGACTACGTGCGCAGCGATCACCCCGACGACCCCGGCGACGTCGTCGGTGCCGAGGAGGGCATGGGCATCGCGATCTGCCCGGTGCCGGAGGCCAGGACGGTCAAGCACCGGGTGCACCTCGACGTGAACACCGACGACATCGGGAAGCTGACCGCCCTCGGCGCGACCGTGCTCAGGGAGCCCGACGACGAGATCAGGTGGACGGTGCTCGCCGACCCTGAGGGCGGTGAGTTCTGCGCCTTCGTCCGCGACCCCGCGAAGCTCGGGCAGTACCGCGGCCTCGAGCTCGTCATCGACGTCGCTGACGCGACCGCGACCGGCGGTTGGTGGGCGGACGTGTTCGGGGTCGAGCTGCACAGCAAGGAGGGCAAGCCGTGGAAGTGGCTCGAGAAGGTGCCCGGCTGCCCCCTGGAGGCCTGGGTCTTCGACGACGACATCCCCGAGCCCAAGACCGTCAAGAACCGCTGGCACTGGGACGTGTACGGCGAGGTCGACGACTTCCTCGCCCAGGGTGCGACCCAGCTGTGGGAGATGCCGCGCTGGACGGTGCTGGCCGATCCGGAGGGCAATGAGTTCTGCGTCTTCCCGCACGACTGACAAGATGAGCGCATGTCACTCGACCTGAGCGCGGACGTGGTCGACCTGACGGCTGCCCTGGTCGACATCGAGTCCGTCAGCGGCAACGAGCGGGCCATCACCGACGCGATCGAGGCTGCCCTCGCCGGCGCACCGCACCTGACCGTGACCCGGATCGGCAACTCCCTGGTCGCCCGGACCGAGCTCGGTCGCTCCGAGCGGGTGGTGATCGCCGGGCACGTGGACACGGTGCCACTGAACGACAACCTGCCCTCGCGCAACGACGGCACCCTGCTGCACGGCCTCGGCAGCTGCGACATGAAGGGCGGCGTCGCGGTGGCGCTCAAGCTCGCCGCGGGCGTCGCCGACCCGGAACGGGACGTCACCTACCTGTTCTACGAGTGCGAGGAGGTCGACGCCGCGCGCAACGGCCTGCGGCTGATCGCCGACCAGCGTCCCGAGCTGCTCGAGGCGGACTTCGCGATCCTGATGGAACCCTCCGGCGCGGGGGTCGAGGCCGGTTGCCAGGGAACCCTGCGGGTCGAGGTCAGCACCCGCGGCGAACGCGCGCACTCGGCCCGGTCCTGGCGCGGGGTGAACGCGATCCACGGCGCGGCCGAGGTCTTGAACCGCTTGGCGGCGTACGAGGCGCGCCGACCGGTCATCGACGGCCTGGAGTACCACGAGGGGCTCAACGCCGTGCTGATCGAGGGAGGGGTCGCCACCAACGTGATCCCGGACCGGTGCACGGTCACGGTCAACTACCGGTTCGCGCCGGACCGGTCCGAGGCGGAGGCACTCGACTTCGTCCGGGAGTTCTTCGACGGCTTCGAGGTCGAGGTCACCGACTCGGCGCCCGGCGCACTGCCCGGGCTCGACCGGCCGGCCGCGAAGGCATTCGTCGAGGCCGTCGGCGGTGAGGTCGGACCCAAGTTCGGCTGGACCGACGTCGCCCGGTTCACCACGCTGGGCATCCCGGCGGTGAACTACGGTCCTGGTGACCCGACCCTGGCCCACAAGCAGGAGGAGCACGTGCCGACCGAGCAGATCCGCCGCTGCGAGCAGGTGCTGCGCGGCTGGCTGGGCGGGAGCGCGCGGTGACCGAGCGCCGGGTCAAGCGCAAGGGCCCGACCTTCCAGCGCGACGCCCAGGTCGATCTGTCCACCACCGACCAGCGGCTGCTGGACTCGCGCGGCCCGACCGACTGGGTGCACACCGACCCGTGGCGGGTGCTGCGGATCCAGTCCGAGTTCGTCGAGGGCTTCGGCGCGCTGGCCGAGCTCGGACCTGCCGTCGCGGTGTTCGGCTCGGCGCGGACCGGCCGTGACGACCCCTTCTACGCCAAGGGCGTCGAGCTCGGCCGCAAGCTGGTCGAGTCCGGCTTCGCGGTGATCACCGGGGGCGGGCCCGGAGCCATGGAGGCCGCGAACCGCGGGGCTGCCGAAGCCGGTGGGGTCAGCGTCGGGCTGGGCATCGAGCTGCCCTTCGAGGACGGCGTCAACGAGTTCGTGAACCTCGGCGTGAACTTCCGGTACTTCTTCGCCCGCAAGACGATGTTCGTGAAGTACTCCCAGGGCTTCATCGTGATGCCCGGCGGACTGGGAACCTTCGACGAGCTGTTCGAGGCGCTGACGCTGTCGCAGACGCAGAAGGTGACCTCGTTCCCGGTGGTCCTGATCGGCGTCGACTACTGGTCGGGGCTGATCGACTGGCTCCGGGACACCGTGCTGGCCGACGGCAAGATCTCCGAACCGGACCTGAAGATGCTCCAGCTGACCGACGACATCGACGAGGCGGTGGCCATCATGGCCGCCAGCAAGTAAGTGAGGAGCGGCTCATGATGTGGCTGTTCGCGATCATCATCGTGGCCGTCGTCGGGGGCGTGGTCGTGGTGGCCGCCGGTGCCGGCGGTTCGATGGCGCCCGGGTACGACGACCGTCCGGACGCCGTGGTCCCGGCCACCGGCCCGTTGACCGCCGCCGACCTGAGGGCGATCCGGTTCAGCACGGTCGTGCGTGGATACCGGGCCAGCGAGGTCGATGCGCTCCTCGACAGGCTCGCCGAACAGCTCGGCGAGTCCAGGCCCGGAACCGGGGATTCGGGCAGACTGGCCGAGTGACGTCGGAACGCATCGCACTGATCCTGACCGCGCTGGCCGCGGTCGTCGTGCTGCTGACCAGGGTCCGGATGGGTGGTCGGCGTTCGGACGCCGCCGGGCGCCTGGACGTGCCGCGGACGCTGGTCAACCTGCACACCTTCTTCGGCGTGCCCGCGCTGGCGCTGTGGGGCTCGTTCCTGCTCGTGGACGAGGTCCGTGCCGTCGTGGGCTACGCGGGCCTGGTGTGCTGGTGGGTGACCACGGTCGCCGGCCTGCTGCTGCTGGTCCGCTGGGTCCCCGCCCACGGCCGGCACGCCGCCGGACCGGCGTCCGACTCCTGGGGCGAGGGCCCCGGTCTCTCCCTGCTCGGCCACGTCGGCCTGCTCGTCGGCTCGCTGGTGTGGACCTGGTTCCTGGTCTCCGGCAAGGTCGGCTGAACCTCCCCGGCGCTACCGCCCTTCGAAGACCGGCTTCTCCTTCGCCAGGAAGGCGTCCACCGCGCGGCGGTGGTCGGCGCTGGCGCCGGTGAAGTTCATCTTCTCGCCCTCGAACGCGAGCGAGGACGCGAAGTCGTGGCTGCTGGCGAAGTTCACCGACTGCCGGATCGAGGCGTAGGACAGCGTCGGACCGGCGGCGAGCTTGGTCGCCAGGGCGCTCGCCTCTGCTGCCAGCTCCTCGTCCGGCACCACCCTGGTGGCCAGGCCGAGGGCGAGCGCGTCCTCGGCGGGGATGGTGCTCGGGAAGTACAGCAGCTCGATCGCCTTGGCCCTCCCGACCAGGCGCTGCAGCGTCCAGGAGGCGCCGGTGTCGCACGAGAGCGCCACCCCGGGGAAGGCCAGGTTGAAGCCGGCCGAGGCAGCCATGATCCGCAGGTCGCAGGCGAAGGCGAGGCTGGCGCCGGCCCCGGCGGCGACGCCGTTCACCGCGGCGATCACCGGCTTCGGCATCTCCGCCAGCGCGGTCACGATCGGGTTGTAGTGCTTCTCGACGGTGGTGAACAGCGCGTCGGTGCTGCCGCTGTCGAGCAGCTCGACGTGCTCCTTGAGGTCCTGCCCGACGCAGAACGCGCGACCGGTGCCGGTCAGCACCACGCAGCGCACCGCGGGGTCCCCGGCGGCCGCGGTGACGGCCTCGAGCAGCGCCTCCTTGGTGGCGACGTTGAGGCCGTTCATGCCCTCGGGACGGTTCAGCGTGATGGTGCCGACCCCGTCGGAGATCTCGTAGGTCACCGGGAGGTCGCTCATGGCTGTGCTCACTTCGGGGCTCCTTGCAGCTGGTGGTCGATGAAGCGGGAGGCGGCGGGGAGCAGCCGGCTGGCGTGCTCGTCGAAGAACGCTGCGGCGCGGTGCCCGGACCAGTCCGAGGGCAGCAGCTCGTGGGGGAGCCCGGGATCGGTGAACAGGAACTTGCGCCAGCTGTGCAACAGCTCGGAGCGTACGACGAACGCCTGGACGTCGTCGCCGGCAGCCGTGCCGTTCAGCGACGGGGCGACCAGGGCGGCGGCCTCGTCCAGCCAGTCGGCGTACGCCGCCTCCAGACCGGCCACGTCGAAGGCGTCCAGCAGCGCGCCGGCGGGCTGCACCTGTGCTCCGGAGATCGCGATCGCATCGACGCCCTCGGACTCGAGCAACCGGTCGACCTCGACGGAGGCGCGCGGGCTGACCCAGGTGCTGTCGCTGACCGGCGCCATCCCGAGGAACCGCAACCGGCTGCGCACCCGTTCACGTCGGGCCCGGTCGGCGATCGGCGCCAGCACCCGCAGGTGCCAATCGCCGTCCCAGCTGCGCTTCTCGGTCCGGTAGATCCGGGCGCCGGCCTGGTCGAGCCAGTCCCGTGCGTGCTGGGTGAGCACGTACTCGCCACCACCGGAGCCGTCGGTCGTGGTCAGCCACTGCTGGGCGACCATCCGGGAGACAGCGGTCCGCACCGCCGGGGCGCTGATGCCCAGCGGTTCGAGCAGACGGATCAGAGCAGCCACCGGCGCACTGCCTCCGCGGCTGCGCAGGTGATCGCCGTACAGGTCGAACAGCGCTGATCGGGCATGCACGGGACCGAGTCTGCCGCACAGTCCTGCCTCGATTGTTCGTGGCGACGCGTCATGGGGAATAATGGTGCGAACGACGTCACATCTGCTCGGCGTTGGATTCACGCACAGGAAGAGGTATGCGCATGGCGGCGATGAAGCCGCGGACCGGCGACGGGCCGCTGGAGGTCACCAAGGAAGGTCGCGGCATCGTGATGAGGGTTCCCCTCGAGGGCGGTGGCCGGCTGGTGGTCGAGCTCAACGCCGAAGAGGCCGGCGCTCTTGGAGACGCGCTGAAGAACGTGGTCGGCTGACGCCGAGACCCCCGCATCTCACGAAGGCCCCGACGCCCACCAGGGCGGGCGGGGCCTTCGGCATCCTCCGTGAGTATTCTCCTGGGGTGCCCTCGCCCTCCGCTGTGGTTCCCCCGGCATTCGTGCTGAGCCCGCAGCCACCTGACGCAGGCGCCGGGACGGTCGCGGTCGCGCTGCTGGACGACGAGGGCTCGCTGGTGCTCGGACCAGGAGCAGCCGCGCTGGCCGAGGGCCTCGGCGGCCTCGACCTGCTGGAGCTTTTCATCCAGGCAGGAGCCACCTCGTCCGCGGGCGAGGTGACCCGGCTGGCCCTGGCGGTCCCGGGAGGGGACGTCCTGATCCTCTTCGGGGTCGGGGTCGACGACGTCGGCACCGACGCACTCCGTGCGGCAGGCGCCGGGCTGGCGCGCGCTGCGGTCGGCTGCCCGGTGGTGACCTCGGCGGTCCAGGCGGTGGCTGACGACGACGGGCTGATCGCGTTCGTCGCCGGAGCGGTGCTCGGGTCGTTCCGGTTCACGGTCAGCAAGGAGCCGGATCCGGAGCCGCCCGTCGGCCGGATCGTGCTCGCCTGCGCCGCCGACGAGCAGGCACCGGTGCTCGCCCGGGCGGAGGTGATCGCAGCGGCCAGCCGCGAGGCTCGTCGGCTGGCCACCACGCCGTCCAACATCAAGTCCCCCGCGTGGCTGAAGGACCAGGTGCTCGAGCTGGCAGTCCCGGGCGGGTTGAGGACGAAGGTCTGGGACGCCGCTGCCCTGGAGAAGGAAGGCTTCGGCGGCCTGGTGGCGGTCGGTCGCGCATCGGCCACGCCGCCGTACCTGGTTCAGCTCGACTACCAGCCCGCCCAGGGTGCCCGCCGCGCTCCGCACCTGGTGCTGGTCGGCAAGGGCATCACCTTCGACACCGGCGGGCTCTCGATCAAGCCCGGCGAGGCGATGACGAACATGAAGCGCGACATGACCGGCGCCGCGGTGGTGGCCGCGACGATGTCGGCGCTGCACGCGGTCGAGTGCCCGGTGCGGGTCACCGGGTTGCTGGCGCTCGCGGAGAACTCGATCGGGGGCGACGCGCTGCGCCCGGGTGACGTGATCACACACTGGGGTGGCCGGACCACCGAGGTCACCAACACCGATGCCGAGGGCAGGCTGATCCTCGCCGACCCGCTGCAGTACGCCGTGGACACGCTCAAGCCGGACCTGCTGGTCGACGTGGCGACGCTGACCGGGGCGATCAAGGTCGCCCTCGGCCTGGGGCTGGGTGGGTTGTTCAGCACCGACGAGGCAGCCGCGGAGACGCTCCTCCGGGTCGGTGCCGAGGCCGGCGAGCCGTTGTGGCGGATGCCGCTCGCCGAGGAGTACGAGTCGTTCCTGGCCTCGAAGGTCGCGGACTCGGACAACGCTCCCGGCCGGGCGCAGGCGATTACCGCGGCGCTGTTCCTCCAGCACTTCACCGGCGGACTGCCGTGGGTGCACCTGGACATCGCCTCGGCGGGCGACGCGCTGAGCGAGAACCTCGAGTGGACGAAGGGCCCCACCGGGTTCGGCGTGCGCCTGTTGCTGCACTGGCTCGGATCCGCCGAGCCTCTGGAAGGAGTCGGTCGATGAACCAGCTGTCCGGACTGACCGTGCGCTGGTCGCTCGCCCAGGCGCCCGACGGCGTCGAACAGGCGCTGGCCGACTACGTGGCCGGGACCTCGCACGCCCGGTTCAGCGGCAAGGACGGTCTGCGGTTCAAGACCTGGCGGATGCGGAGCGGCGAGTGGTTCGAGGGCTGCTACGTCTTCGCCGACGATGCTGCCCGGGAGCAGTTCCAGAAGGAGTTCACCGAGGTCGCCGCCACCTCGCCGGGCTCGGAGATCATCGGCTCCGCGCCGATCCTGATCGAGGCCTGCACGATCGTCTCGGTCGCCGAGGGCGGCGCCGGCTTCCAGGCTGCTCCCCGCTACGACGACTAGGGCTGCGACGACTGGGTCAGCGCGACCCGGACCAGCAGCGGGTCCTGGCCGGCCAGCTTCAGGCCGAACCGGGCGTAGGCGCTGAAGCGCGCGACGTCAGCAGGATCGACCGGGTGCACCGAGGCCCGTCCGGAGTGCCACCGGCCGTGCCGGCGGAGCCGGATCTGCGGGTCCGCCTGGAGATTGCGGATCCACCCGGAGTGCTCGCCCTGGACCGCGAGGATCAGCGCCTCGGAGGTGCTGAACGGGCCGGACGCGAGCGGGGTCCGTCGTCGACGACCGGTCTTGTTGCCGACCGTCTCGACGAGGATCCACCACGGCACGAAGCCGGCGAACACCCGCGCAAGCGGATTGAAGAGGCGCCAGAAGCGCTGCAGCCTGTCCTGGTCCACGAGTAGCCTCCCGAGCTCGGGCCCAGTCTGCACCAACGGGTCAGCACGCGGGGCGGAGCACGACCCGGTACTCGGCCGTTCCCGAGCCGCCGCCGAGCCGGCCGATCTCGCCGGGGACCCGGCGCAGCAGTCGGGCGGCGCCGGCGTTCTCGTGGACCATCACCGCCGAGAACTGCTGGACGCGCAGGGCGCAGGCCCGTTCCACCAGCGCGTCGGTCAGGACGCTGCCGACGCCGCGCCGGTGCCAGGCGTCCACCACCTCGACGGCGACCTCGGCGATGTCGGGGTCCTCGAGACCCCGCACGAAGCGGGCGACCCCGACGGGCCGTCCGTCGGGGACCGAGAGCGCCACGACCGCCTCGTGCCGGAGGTGGTCGACAGCGGTCAGCAGCCGCACCTCGGTCGAGGACAGTCGGTGCTTGGGAACCAGGAACCGCTGGTAGCGCGAGGTCGGGCCGAGCTGGTCGAAGATCTCCTCGATCAGGGCGGCGTCGTCGGGCTCAAGCGGCCGCAACGCGAGCGCGCGGCCGTCCGGAAGGATGCGGTGCACCTGTTCGCCCATCGCTGGACCGTCCTCTCGGCGGAGGCTCTGCGGGCCTCGACTTCCTGTGTACGGCAGCAGGAGCCGATTCGGTTCACGATTTTTCGGTGTCCGAGCACGGGGAGTGACGCAGATCATGGGGCCCGATGGGGCTATTGCTGCACGCCTCGCTGACTTGCATGGTTGCGAGACGGGGGAGGACATGAAAGGGGAATCATGCTGACCAGAACTGCCAAGGCCTGCGTCGCCGCAGGCGCAGCACTAGCGATGGTGCTGCTGGGTGCTCCCGGCAACGCCGCACCCAAGTCCGGCTACCACGACCCGCAGGTCGCCTGGACGAACAAGAACGTGCACGTCTCACCGGACGGGTCGAAGGCCTACGTGCTGGGCAAGTACCGGTGCTGGGGCGGCCGAGCCGGGACCCACCTGTGGGTGTCGGTGAAGCAGGGCCCGCGGCTGAGCGAGCCCGACCACACCGGGAGCTCGTACGCCGACGCCTGGTACGACACCAATTGGAACTTCCAGAACAGCGAGGCCGGGCTGACCGTCAACTGCGACGGCCACTGGCACGTCACCCGAGCCACGCTGAAGAACGTCTTCGGCGAGCTGCACGACGGCAGGGCCTACATCCAGTTCTGCCTGTTCGACAGCACCGGGAACGAGGGGAATTTCCCGCAGGGCTTCGCCCAGGACTACGGCTGGAGGACCGTCAGGGTCCCCTAGCAGAGGCGGACGGCCCGAGGAACTGCGTTCCTCGAGCCGTCTTCCCCCTCGTCGAACCAGCGGAGTGTCGTCCGGCGCTAGCTCGTCGCTCGGGTGGGTCGGGCCGCCTTCGGCGGCTTGGACGGCTTCGGCTTGTGCGTCGGGGTGGCCGCCTGGGTGGGCTTCGCCGGATGAGTCGGATGCGACGTGGGGGTGTGCTTCGGGTGCGGACCGATCAGGTCGAGGCAGTAGGCGTCGACTCCCGCCGCACCGCCGGCAGCACGGCTGAGCGTCGCCCACGCCGGGTTCGTCGCCTTCTTCGGAACGGCACCGGCCTGGTGGGCGCGGCACAGGCCACGCAGGGACGGGCTCGGGGAGGCCGACGGCGTGTGTGTTGCGCCGGGAGTGCCCTGGCCCTTGCCCGGGGTGTGGGTCGCGTTGCTTCCCGGCGTACGGGACTGTCCGGGGTTGGATGCCGACGGTGCCGGAGGCGCCTGGTCGGACCGGTGGTCGTGACCGGTGAACGGGAGGTCCACGACGCCCTGGGAGGCGGCCAGCGCGAGCCCACCGCCTCCCAGGACGAGGCCGGAGGTCACCAACGCTGCCGTGGGCAGCGCCGCGACCTTGCGGGTCATGCGCGTCAGCAGTGATGCACCTGCCCCGGCCACGACCGGAGCGCCACGGGTCGCCTCCCGGAAGAGGGCGACGGCCCGCTCCTCGCCGGCATCCGCGGCGGACGTCGCGGACGCAGCCGCGATCAGTCCGGCGACAGGCTCGACGGCCGGATCCCCTCGGTGATCGAGGATCCGTTCGGCTGCGTGCCGCGGGAGCCGGCTTCGGAAGGTGCTCATCACTTCATCAGCGTCCTGGATTCGTCCACCGTCACACCTCGTCCTGAAGCTTCTTGCGCAGCGCCAGCAGACCTCGGTACGCCGCGGTCCGGACCGCCCCCGGCTTCTTTCCGAGGACCCGCGCCGCGGCTCCTGCGTCCAGCCCGACGACGGCCCGCAGCAGCACCGCCTCAGCCTGGTCCGGCGGCAGGGTGGCGATCAGCCGGAGCGCCTCGGACGTCGAGACCAGCGCGATCGCCTGGGTCTCGGCGGTGTCCGGGTCGGGACGGTCCAGCAGCTCGTCGGTGGGTGCGTCCACGATCGGCCGGCGACCCTTGCTGCGCAGCAGGTCCAGGGCCCGGTGCCGGCCGATGGTCGTCACCCAGCCGCGGAAGCCGTCCGAGGTGCCGCTGAACCGCGCCAGGTCGCGAACCGCCTGCGCCCACGTCTCCCCGGCGACGTCCTCGGCGTCCGAGACGCCGACCAGCACCGTCAGGTAGCGCAGCAAGCCCGGCTGGATCGCCCGGTAGAGCTCCCGGAACGCGTCCTCGTCACCGTCCAGCATGCGCTGGACGAGGGCGTCCTCGATGCCGGCGTCGTGACCCATGGAACCCCGACCCTAGGTCACGGCGGGCCGTTGAGCCGCGCTCCGACGGGGTGTCGCGCCCGGTTCGGGTGATCGCGCTCGGCATCATGGAGCCGTGGAGATCCTGCTCTGGCTCGTGCCTGCCGCTGTGACCACCGGCTTCGCGATGGCCTGGGCGGGCTGGATCGGTCGCCAGCGCCCGGAGCGAGCCCGCACCGAGGCCGACCAGGAGCGTTTCGCCGAGGCGATCCTGCGCCCGTTGCCACCGGCCGCCCGGAACCGTCCGCGGCCGCGCGAGCGCAGCACCGGGGTGGCGGTGCGCCGGAGCAGTGACCCGACCCGTCGCTCTGCGTAGTTGAGGCACTCTGACAGGCTGCTCCCATGAGCCGCCGTACGATCGCAGGCCTGCTCGCCATCGGCCTGGTGGTGGTGCTGGCGATCTCGGCCGCCCTGGTCGACGTTCCGTACGTCAGGTTCCGGCCGGGCCCGACCATCGATGTGCTCGGTGAGTTCGACGGGAAGCAGATCGTCCAGGTCTCCGGTCACAAGGTCTACAAGGACGACGGTGCCCTGCGGATGGTCACGATCATCCCGGACGGACCGAAGGACAACGTCTCGCTGCTCGACGCGCTGGTCGCCTGGGCCGACCCGAACGACGCCGTGCTGCCCTATGACGCCCTGTACAAGAAGTCGCAGACCAGCAAGCAGGTGCAGCAGCAGTCGGCGGCGCAGATGTCCTCGTCCCAGGACGCCGCGACCGCGGCCGCGCTGACCGCTGCCGGCATCGACTTCTCGACCGAGGCCTCCCAGCAGATCGCCGAGGTCGAGAAGAACGGCGCCTCGGCCGGGAAGCTCAAGGCGGGTGACCTGGTGGTCGCCGTCGACGGCAGGCCGGCCAAGACCACAGCCGAGTTCATCGACCTGGTCCGCACCAAGAAGCCGGGCACCCAGGTGCGGCTCACCGTCGTGCGCGAGAGCGCCCGCAAGACGGTGGTGGTGACCACCCGGCCGGACCCCGCGAAGCCGACCCAGTCGAAGATCAACGTCGGCCTCGGGTCCCTCCAGCTGAAGCTGAGGCTCCCGTTCAAGGTGAAGTTCCAGCTGTCCGACAACATCGGCGGCCCGTCCGCGGGGATGATCTTCGCGCTGTCCCTCTACGACCTGCTCACCCCCGGCTCGCTGACCGGCGGCCGGATGGTGGCCGGCAGCGGCGAGATCAGCCCGGACGGCGTCGTCGGGCCGATCGGCGGCATCGGCCAGAAGCTCGTCGGCGCCCAGCGGGACGGCGCACGGGTGTTCCTGGTGGCGCAGGAGAACTGCGCCGAGGCGGTGCGCTCGCACTACGACCGGGACAAGCTGCGGCTGATCAAGGTGCACACCCTGAAGGACGCGATCACGGCGCTGGAGACGCTCCAGAAGGACCCGGCCGCCACGCTGCCGAGGTGCACGTCGTGAACGACGCACTCCTCGCCGTGGTCCGCGAGCTCGAGGCGCACGCCAGCGGGCTCGGCTGGGACCAGCCCGAACGCCTCTACGCACTGGCCCGCACCGCTCAATTGGCAGAGCAGGAACCGGAGCTCGCGGCAGCGCTCGGCCTCGACGGCGACGCGGGTGAGGAGGCCCTCACGCCGATCGAGCAGGAAGCGATCGCGGCCGGCCAGAGCCTGGAGGACGTGCTCGCCGGGATCGAGTGGCCCACCGAGGTCGCCGGGGTCGCCGCGGTGGCCGAACGACTCGTTCTTCCGCCGGGTGCTGACGGTGAGCTGCCCGCGGAGCCCGCGGCCGCCCAGGAGTACGCCGCCAACCACCCGGACCGCCAGGAGGTCCGGATCGTCGCCGCCGCCCTGCGCGGGGGTGGGTCGGCTTGCGCTCTGAGGTTAAGGTCGCATGACGTGGACGACCTGGTTCTGACCGGGCCTGACCTGGTCCCCGGCCTGTTGGAGCAATTGCACGCCACGCTCGAGTATGAGGAGACTGCCCGCGATGAGTGACTTCTTCGGCGACGAGCCGGAACAGCCCCGTCAGGCAGCAGCGCGTCCTGACGGCCGACGTCCGCGGCCGCTGATCCTGACCCTGGTCGTGATGGCCGCACTGATCATCGGGTTCTCGCTGTTCGCGGGCATCTGGACCGAGAAGCTGTGGTTCTCCAGCGTCGGCTACGGCGGTGTGTTCACCAAGCTGATCTGGACCAAGATCGCGATGTTCGTGATCTTCGGACTGTTGATGGGTCTCGTGGTCGGCGGCAACCTCTGGCTCGCCTACCGGCTGCGTCCGGTGTTCCGGCCGAACTCGCCCGAGCAGGCGAACCTGGAGCGCTACCGCGAGGTGATCACTCCGATCCGGCGGATCCTGCTGATCGGCGCCAGCGCCGTCTTCGCGATCTTCGCCGGCGCCTCGGCCACCGGTCAGTGGCGCACCTACCTGCTCTGGGAGCACCGCCAGTCGTTCGGTCAGAAGGACGCCTACTTCCACAAGGACATCGGGTTCTACGTCTTCACGCTGCCCTGGCTGCACTGGCTGGTCGACTTCGCGATGACCGCCCTGGTGATCGGCCTGGTGGCGGCGGTGTTCGTGCACTACGTCTACGGCGGGATCCGGCTGCAGGCCCGGGTCGACAAGGTCTCCGGCCCGGCGCAGGCGCAGGTCTCGGTGATCCTCGGCCTGCTGGTGCTGCTCAAGGCGGCCGACTACTACCTGGACCGCTTCGACCTGACCTCGGCAGGTGGTGGGCTGGTCACCGGCATGACCTACTCGCGCGAGCACGCGATGCTGCCGAGCAAGAACATCCTGATGGCCATCGCGGTGATCTGCGCGATCCTCTTCTTCGCCAACGTCTTCCGGCGTACCTGGATGCTGCCCGGCGTCGGCCTGGCGCTGTTCGCGCTGTCCGCGGTGCTGCTCGGGATGCTCTGGCCGGCGATGGTGCAGAAGTTCCAGGTCAAGCCCGACGAGCCGGACAAGGAGTCGTCGTACATCGCCAACAACATCGCGGCGACCCGGGAGGCCTACGGGCTCAAGGACACCGGGGTGACGCCGTACAACGCGACCACCGCGCTGAAGGCGTCCGACGTGATCAAGTCCAAGTCGATCCCCGGGGTCCGGCTGCTGGACCCGAGCGAGGTCCGGGACGCGTTCGAGCAGCTGCAGCAGCAGAAGGCCTACTACACGGTGCCGTCGGTGCTCGACGTCGACCACTACGAGGTCGACGGCAGGCAGCGCGACATGGTCGTCGCCGCGCGCGAAATCAACACCAACGGTCTGCCGTCGGGTCAGAAGAAGTGGGCCAACCTGCACACCGTCTACACCCACGGCTACGGGATGATCGCCGCCTACGGCAACCAGCGCGACGAGAAGGACGAGGAAGTCCCGATCACCGCGAACGGCGGCCAGCCAGTGTTCTCCGAGAAGTCGCTGCCGCCCGAAGGCGTGCTGTCCGGTGCGTCCGGCGACGGTTATCGCGGCCAGATCTACTTCGGCGACAACAGCCCGAGCTACTCCATCGTCGGCAAGGCCCCCGGTGGCAAGGACGTCGAGCTGGACATCCCGCAGAACGACGACTCGGTCGGCAACGCCCGGACCAGCACGTACGAGGGCAAGGACGGCGTCAAGGTCGGCTCGACGTTCCGCAAGCTGCTCTACGCGGTGCACTTCGGCGAGCCGAACTTCCTGCTCTCCTCGCGGGTGCACAAGGACTCCAAGGTGCTCTACAACCGGTCCCCGCGAGCCCGGGTGCAGAAGGTCGCCCCGTGGCTCACGGTCGACAAGAACGCGCTGCCGGCGGTGGTGAACGGGAAGATCGTCTGGATCCTGGACGGCTACACCACGACCAACCGCTACGCCAGCTCGGAGAAGCGCTCGCTGCAGGACATGACCTCGGACGCGATCAGCCCGCGGCCGACGTACGCCGGGCTGCCGACCGACCAGATCAACTACATCCGCAACGCGGTGAAGGCGACCGTGGACGCGTACGACGGCACCGTCACGCTGTACGAGTGGGACGACAAGGACCCGATCCTCAAGGCCTGGGAGTCGATCTTCCCGGACGTGGTGAAGGCGAAGTCCAGCATCCCGCCCGAGCTGCTCGACCACTTCCGCTACCCCGAGGACCTCTACAAGGTGCAGCGGAACATCCTCGCCGAGTACCACGTGCTCGAGCCGAAGGCGTTCTACGAGGCCAATGACCGCTGGGAGGTCCCGGCCGATCCCGACCAGACCGCGACCAAGCAGCCGCCGTACCGGCTCTCGGTCGAGCGCGAGCCGGGCGGCGACCCGGTGTACTCGCTGACCTCGGTCTACGTGCCGGCGAACAAGTCCAACCTGACCTCGTTCATGTCGGTCGGCGCGGACGCCTCGGACATGTCGACCTACGGGAAGTTCCAGATCCTGCGGCTGCCGGACAACACCCAGTTCCAGGGTCCGGGCAACATCGCGAACCAGTTCAGCACCGACCCGAAGGTCGCTGCGGTGCTGCGCAACTTCAAGACCGGAACCGATGCCAGCGTCCGCTACGGCAACCTGCTGACGCTGCCGATCGACGGCGGGCTGCTGTACGTGCAACCGCTGTACACGGTGCGTGAGGGCGGCTCCGGCAAGTACCCGGTGCTGCTGCGCGTGCTCGCGTCCTACGGCAAGGACGTCGGGATCGGCTCGACGCTGAGCGAGGCGTTGCGCAACATCGGGGAGTCCACCAGTGGCAGCACCGGCAACCCGGCGCCCGACGACGAGACGCCCAGCACCGACAACCCGGACGACACCTCCGGGCTGCCGACGACGGCGCTCGAGCTCCTCGCCCGGGCGGACGAACAGTTCAAGCTGGCGGACGAGGCGCTGAAGCGAAGCGACCTGACCGCGTACGCCGAAGCGGTCGAGAAGGGGCGGCAGCTGGTGGAGCGGGCGCTGGCGGCGGGGCAGAAGAAGCCCTGACGTGCCGCGCCTGTCCGATGCCCGGCCGCCCGCCGAGCCGAGCTCCGAGGGTCAGAAGGACCGCTACCAGCGGATGCTTCGCGCCGCGGTGAAGCTGGGCTCGCGCCAGGACTTCGAGCGGGTGCAGATGCAGGACGTCGCGGCAGAGTCCGAGGTCGCGATCGCCACGCTGTACCGGTACTTCCCGTCCAAGGTGCACCTCTTCGTCGGCGTCATGCGCGCCGAGCTGGAGAAGGTCGACCCGGCGACGTTCCAGGTCCAGGAGGGTCAGGACCTGGTCGAGGTGGTCGGCGACCTGCTGATGCTGTTCACCCAGGAGATGTACCGCAACCGGCGGCTGTCGATGTCGATGATCCAGTCGATCATCCTGTCCGAAGGCCTGGACAGCCCGGACTCAGCCGTGATCGAGGACGTCTTCCTCGAGCTGCTGCTCCGGGTCGCCGGCTGGGACGCCGACCCGACCCCGGACCAGCGCCGGCGCTGCTGGCTGGTGATCCAGTGCTGGTTCGGTGTGCTGGTCACCACACTGAGCGGGAACCGCCCGCTGGAATCAGCCGAGGACGACGTACGCCGGGCGTGTGACCTGCTGCTCTCGATTTGAGTCCGCCGCTCCCCAGCAGGTAATGTTCCGTTCACCGACGCGGGGTGGAGCAGCTCGGTAGCTCGCTGGGCTCATAACCCAGAGGTCGCAGGTTCAAATCCTGCCCCCGCTACGAGATGAAGGCCCGGACCTCTGGTCCGGGCCTTCAGCCTTCCACGCTCAGCTCAACCCGCGGCACTGGTAGCTGCGGCCCTCCACCGGCACCCAGGCCTTGCCGTTCCACTGGATGAACCGCCAGCAGTCGGCGATCTTCTTCGAGCCGACGTGCTGCGGCGCGTGCGCGCCGTTCGAGGTCCAGTTGTCGACGCTGCGCATCGAGGCGATCAGCGACGCCCGGTTGAGCTTGCCGCCGAGCTTGACCGCCTGCTGGACGAACAGGCGTGCCGAGGACCAGGCGAACAGGCCGAAGAAGGTCGGCTTGGCGCCGGGGGCGACCTGTTGCAGGTAGCGCGTGTAGAGCGTCATCTCCGCGTTGCCCCGAGCTTCCTCGAACGGCACGAAGTTCATGAAGACGTAGGTTCCGTTGACCGCGGCTCCGCCTGGACCGGTGAAGCCGTCGTTGTAGGCGGACGGGTCGAGCAGGAACACCTTCGGGTGGAAGTCGGCCGACTTCATCGCCTGCGCCATCCGCACGAACTGAGCCGACGACGCGATGAACTGGACCGACTGAACCTTCTTGTCCTTCATCTCCTGCACGTACGGCGAGTAGTTGAACTCGGCGATGTCGATGCCGCGGTTCACCACGAACTTCATGCCGCGCCTGGTCATGTGCTGGGCCTGGCTCTTGCCGTTCGCGGCGGAGGCGCCCACGTTGATGTAGAGCATCGCCGCGTTCTGCCCGCCGGTGCGCCTCTTGATGAAGTCGGGCACGGCGTTCTGGAATGCGTCCGGGCCGGCGGGCTGGGCGCTGAAGCAGGTCCTGCAGGTGCCGCGCTCGACGGTCGTCGAGATCGCCCGGATGTCCGGTACGCCGCAGGACTGGGCGGTCCGGGCGCCGCCCGAGTCGAACGCCGACATCGACCCGACCATCGCGAAGTTCTTCGCGCAGCCCTTGGTGTACGCCTGCTGGTCGCCGCCGCCGTCGGTATGGGTGTCGTACAGGTCCAACGCCAGCTTGCGGCCGCAGATCCGGCCGCCGGTGTTGTTGAAGTACTCGACGTAGGCGCGGGTGGCCTGTTGTGCCGCCGTGAACAGGCCGGGCACCGGCCCGCTGATGTCGGACGCGTTGCCGATCCGCACGGTGTCGTTGCTGATCCCCGGGCCGTTCTTGAACCCGGCGCAGGACGCGCCGCTCGGTGCTGCCGGCGCGTTCGGACCGGCCGGCCCTCCGGGCGCGCCCGGATCGCTGGTGCCGGTCGGCGAGCCTCCTGGAACGTCCCCGCCGGGGACGTCGCCGTTCTGCGCGGGGCCTTCGGTCTCGGAGCCGGTCGGGACCACCGGCTGCCCGTTGCCCGAGCTGTACTGGCCGAACGAGTTGGCCCGCGCTGCCACCTTCGGATCGATGGTGCTGCCGCCGCAACCCACGAGCGTGAGTGCGACGACCCCGGTCAGCGCGACCGTGAGCGATGCGCGGGCGCGAGGGAGGGTGCGGCGTGGACGCATGTCGCGAAGGTACAGATTTGGGCGGCTGAACAATAGGTTCTCCGGAGCATTGGGAACCGACTGACTAGACCGAGCTTTCCTCCGCGTCGTGCACGTGCACCGGGATGGTGTCGTCCCACGGTTGCCGGTTCACCATGTCGGCGACGTTGACGTGCCCGCGCTCGAACTCGCCGGTAGCGGCATCGACCAGGCGGTACTGCTGGGTCTGCCGGTGGATCGGCTGGGCGTCGATCAGCACGACCCGGACCTCGCCCGGCTCGAAGCCGCACCTGCTCTGCAAGGCGGTGATCAGCTGCTCGTTGTGCATGTGGCCGTCGCCGAAGTTCCAGCCGATCGCCGTGGAGCAGATGCGCTCGCCGTCGAGCAGGATGTACTCGGCCTCGTCGGTGCCGGCCATCGCGCGGTGGGCGAGGGTGAACATCGCCCGGCCGTGGGAGTTGAAGCTGCGGAACGCATAGCCCATGTAGAGCATCATCATCGCGTTCTCCGGGCTGCCGTAGAACTTCTCCATCTGCGCCTGCGGCATGCTCGCGATCGAGACCACGTTCGCCTCGATCTTCGCCGAGGCCGACGGCTTGACGCACCACAGGCCGACATCCCAGTTGCCGGCGTAGTAGCGCATGCCCGGCAGGAAGGAGATCTTGCGCGGGAACAGGTTGCCGAGCACGACGGTCCCGGCGACGACGGCCCACAGCAGCACCGGCAGCGGGCTGGTCATGTCACCCAGGCCGATGTCGTCGTGCCCGACGAAGAGCGCCAGCACGCTGAACATCATGAAGACGTTCCACTCGAGCGGCACCCCCATCGGGATCGCCGAGAGGATGCCGAAGTGGAAGCACAGCATCACGATCGAGGCGATCGTGGTGAGCGTCCCGCCGCCACTGAAGAACAGCACCAGCGGCACCAGACCCTCGATCGCGGTCGAGGTGTGGGCCACCACGCGGGAGAGCCGTCCAGGACGGAGGTCGTCTGGGAAGCTCGCGAAGAACTTCCGCTTCATCCAACGCGGGCGCAGCACCGGGTTGTTGCTCATCATCGTCGAGATCACGAACGGGAAGTGCCGGGTCAGCTTGGAGGTCGCCGCCCCCATCCAGATCGTCAGGCAGACCAGCTTCAGCGCGAGGATCATGTCGACCGGCGACTGCTCGACGAACAGGAAGGCCACCGTCAGCGATGCGTAGACCTCGCCGCGGGCCGCCAGGAAGATCACCTTGTCGCGCAGGCTGACCACGGCCAGGATGCCGAGGATCGTCCAGATCTCCCAGGTCGGCAGCACGCCCAGGTCGCTCGGGTCGGAGAACAGCGCCACCACCAGGGCGACCAGCAGGGCGCCGTACAGGGCGCAGTCGAACGGCGTCCGGGCGTCACCCTTGGTCAGCGGGATCCTGGTCGGCCACGGTGGCAACCGGATGGTGCCGGGACGGAGCCAGTAGAGCGGTGAGCCCATCGGTGGGAAGAACCGGTTGTTCAGCGGGCCGAAGCCGCAGCCGAGGCCGAGAACCTCGAACAGCATCGTGAACAGGACGACCTTCTCGAACACGATCGGAGCGTCGTACCAGTCCTTGACCTGCGTGAAGCCGTCGATGCCGTCGGTGCTCAGCACGATCAACCAGGCAGCCAGCACGTAGAGGAGGATCTTGACGACGTAGAACAGGTGCAGCACGACCGGCGTGCCGAACCCGACCTCGGCCCAGTGCCGGGCCATCGGCTTGATCTTCTCGGACCGGGTGCCCGTGACCCACTCGGCGAAGTCGACCTGCGGACCGTCCTGCTTGAGAAATCCCACGGAAGACTCTTACCAGAACCTGTTCTAGTACGTAAGTCTCCACGGTCGATCGGCACTGCCTGTCGCGCGGCCCTCTACAGGGGTACCTCGTCCGCGTGCACCAGGCGCTGCTCCCAGATCGGGGCGAGCGTCGCCAGCTTGAACACGCCGTCACCCGGGGGCGGCGGGTCGCCCGGGAAGCGTTCCCACTCCTCGACGGTGACCCGCCAGCTGGAGCTGCTGGTCCCGTCCGCCGGCTGACGCAGCGAGACCTGCTGGCCGGCGTCGAGCTCGCCGACCCAGGCCACCTGGTGGGTGCCGGGGTCGGCACTGCGAATGGTCAGCTCCTGGGTCGCGACGGTCTTCCAGCCGAGGTCCGTCGGGATCGACGGGTCCTTCTTCTGCAACCGTGCGACCACGAACCGGTGGTCACCGACGGCCGCGCTGAAGCCCTTGCCGCGCTTCGGGTCGGAGTACCAGGGCGCCCGGGTGCCGACCGGCCCGGAGACCACCACCCGAACGTGCGAACCGTCGGTCCGGGAGACCGAGGTGGTGCGCTCCGGTGGCAGTTGGACGAAGTTGCAGCGCACCGGCGCCGAGAGGTGGCAGCCGTCCACCGAGTGCGGCTGGTAGCGCGCGACCGCCAGCCGGACGAACGACCAGAGCGTCTGCCCGGGGTCGAGCGCGACGTCGACGTACCAGAGCTTGCGCTCCTCGTTGTACTGCGGCCGGTACCCCAGTGCGTGCACGCCGTACGTCGTCCCGAACGCCGGCAACGAGAGCAGCTCCGCAGGCGTGGCAACCGGGCGGCCGGGCTCGTCACGGTCGTCCCAGCCGACCAGGTCCATCATGTCGTCGAGCTGGAGCGGCTGCAGTGCCCGGTTCTTCACCTCGGCCGCGAACCAGACCGGGTCGCCGCCGACCTTGGAGACGAACGGGAAGCCGGACTGGTCCTCCTGCTCCGGGCCGAAGGAGTCGTTGCCGGGCAGCAGCAGGCCGAGCGGGTTCTCGGCACGACGACCGTCGGCAGGAGCGAGCAGGACCGCCAGCAGCTCGCCGTCACCGGAGGAGAACCAGGGCCGCTCCAGGTAGATCCGCACACCAGCGCGCCGGACGTGCCGCCGCCCCATCGGCTGCTCGGGTTCGTCGCCCTTGTCCCACCGGAACAGCGGGACGACCGAGTGCACCACCGGCGGCGCCGGACGAGCCGAGGACGGGATGTCGAGTACCAACGGCTCGGACAGCACCGAGCGGCCGTCATCGAGCGGAACCGTGGGATCCGGGGCGAGCAGCGCCGGGTCGAAGTACTCCCGGAACCGGGTCGAGGCGCGGAGCCGGTAGGTGACCCTGCGGTAGCGGGTGTCGGCGAAGTGGTGCGTCAGGTCGTGAAGGCCGACCTCGCCCAGCCCGGGGTAGGGGAAGACGCCTTCGTAGCCGGCGAGCAGCGCGATGTCCTCGGCCGGGCGGATCATGGTGCTGAACGCGGTCTCCGCCATCGGGCTGCTCGTCCAGTGCTCCTGGGTGAGGTCGTCGACCACCTCGTCCCAGGCTGCCTCGCCGGACACGCTGTCGGTCGAGGGGCCGTGCAGGTCCAGGCTGCCGATCAAGGTGCAGGTCGTCTGTCCCTGGAGCCGGTGCGGGACGACCCGCACCGGCCGCGGCGCCTCCAGCGGTCGCGGAACGGCGTGCACCAGCTGGTAGCCCTCCTGCGGGGTCAGGCTCCAGAGCCACCCGTCGACGGCCGCCTCACGGACCTCGGGCTCGTTGGTGAACAGGTTGCTGACCGTGCGCCACGGGCCCAGCAGGTCCGGGCCCTCCGGCGGCAGCGAGGAAGACACGGCGACCCGTTGCAGGTCTCCCGGGGGCAGGTCGAAGTGCACCACCCGGCCGTCGACGCGACCGCTGAGAGAGTCAGCACCACCGAGCACCAGGCGGTACGGGGCGACCCGCGGCCAGGTGCCGGCGTACGGGGTGGTGAAGCCCTCGCCGCCGAAGGGCATCGGGAGGGCCCGGTCGCGGCCGGCTTCCGGGAACACGAACGAGACGCCCTGGGCCAGCGGGTCAGCCAGGTACGGCAGGGTCAGGTCGTCGGTGTCGTGGACGACGTACTGGCCGGGCGCCGGCGCCTCGCCGACCCCGAGCGGCAGCTTCTTGAGCTCGGTCTGCGAGACCGGTGCCGAGCACTCCAGGCTGATCCCGGGTTGGGCGACCCTGGTCGGCGGGTCATCGAGGTCGACGCGGGTCGGGTCCAGCAGGGTCCCGTCCTCGGTCAGCGCGATCGCCAGCATCTCCTGGGCCCGCGCCTGCTCGGATGCACCGTCTCCGATGCCGGCATCGAACTTCCCGTGCAGCTCGGCGGTCATCTGGGTCGTCTTCGGCGGGGCCAGGTGCCGCTCCGACGTCGGGTGGTACTGCGGGTGGGCCGCTGCGTACGTCGCCGGGTCGGTCACCGTGATCGCTCCCGAGGCGTCCTGGGTCACCCCCGATCGGACCACCAGGACCCGCAGCGACTCGCCTTCGGTGAACGTGCGTCGCGCCACCGTGGCCGGGGGCTGCACCGGATCCCAGCGCAGGAACGGCACCGGCAGGGTCACCGTGCGCAGTGCGGCAACGGCCTGCTCGGACAGATTGCCCGTCAGGCCGAGGTCGACCAGGTGTGCGGCGAGCATCGCGGACGTGGCGGCGATGTCACGAACCGCGGTCCCGGCCACCAGCGGCTCGTCGACGTTGGTGGCCGCGTGCGCGGCGAGTTCGCTGATCCGGGACCGGCGGGACACGGCCAGCGCGTCGCCCGGAGCGGCGGCTCGCAGCCGGCTGAGGTCGGCGAACCGCGGCGCGACGTGTGCGTGCAGCCGCTCGTCGACCTCCGGTTCCGGCGCGGTCCGCAGCTGCTTCGCGACCACGGTGGAGGCGGTCACCTCGCGCAGCGCCGCACTCCACAGCGGGGCAGCATCGACGGTCGCGTCGGGAAGCAGCTGCTCCAGCGACGCGCCGAGCGCGGTAGGCGCCACCGGCGCCGCCGGACCCGGTGCCGGTCGGGCGTTGCCGGCCAGGTCCACCTGCCAGGCCCGGAACGAGTAGGAGCGCCCGAACCGCAGCCGGGGCAGGCTGCCCGGAACGACCAGGTGCTCGAAGGTGAACGGGTGCGGGCTCTTGCGACCGGTGCCGTCGGTGGTGGAGTCGGCGTCCTCGACGATCTCGCTGCGCTGGTCGTCCGCAGGCATCGCGGCCATCTCCTTGGCCGTGGCCTTGCGGATCCGCTTGCCGGGCCGCGGCGCCGACAGGCTCCAGCCCTCCCATCCGAAGAGTGCCTCGTGCACGTAGACCGGTGCGGTCTCGGGAGCGCCCGGGGTGGTGCTGGCGGCGGCCCGCTGGATGAAGCCCGGATTGTCGAGGTCGTCGAGCACCGGGTCCTCGATGCCCCGTACCGAGACGGTGCTGGTCCGCTGGTGCAACGAGTGCCAGAGCTCGGTGTGGTCGTCCCAGACCTCGATCCGCAGGCCGCGAGTGACGTCCTCGGCGCCCAGCTCCTCGGTCAGCTCGTCTGCCATCGCGAACGCGGCGTCGTACTCGTGCTGCGTCTGCATCCGCGACTCGCTGACCCGCCCCTGGCCGCGACGGGCGAGGGTGAAGCCGGGTGAGCGCAAGGCAGGGTGCGCGGCGTCGATGTCGTCGCCGTTCTCCTCGATCTTCGCCAGTCGCGGGATCGACCAGAGGAAACGCTCGGACTTCAGCGCGCTGCCGTCCGCGTCGACGTCGACCACCGTGAACTGATCGGTCTCGCCCAGCGCCAGCGCGCCGTCAGCCCAGTCCTTCCCGGAGGCGACCGTGACCAGCGCGCCGTCCTCGGTACGGCGACAACGCACCCGGGTCCGCTTGCAGGCCGCGCCCGGCACGGTGATCTCGGCCTGGAGCCACCGGGCGCGACCCAGCCGAGCCAGGTCGTCGACCGTCAGGTCGATCACCAGACCGAGCTTGCGCAGCACCGCCGGGTGGTCGCCGAGCACGGTGAGCCGTTCGTGGAACTCTCCGCGCCGTGCCGGCAGCACGCTGGTGCGCGCCCTCGGGTCCGGACGGTCCCGGTGCTCCATCGCCGACTCGGGCCGCTCGTAGAAGCGCCGCGCCAGGTGCAGCTCGTACGCCGCCCGCATCACCAGCTGCTCGGCGCTGGCGCTGGCCGACGTCACCTCGACGGTCCTGCCGCCGACGCTGGGCAAGGTCCGCCCGAGCATCCACTCGTCGAGCAGCTCGGTGGCCAGCGACTCGTCGTAGGTCATCCGCGGCTTCGGGCGGTGACGCGCTTCCGGGTAGCGCTCGTCCGGTCGTTGGAACTGCTCGGCGAAGCGCAGCATCAACGGCGTGAACGGGTGCTCCGAGACCGCGGGCGGAGTCGTCGGGGACGCGAGCACGGCACCGACCTGCATCGCCTTGGCGAGGGTGGTCACGTTGGCCACGTCGAAGGAGTGCACCCGTCGCGAGCTCCAGTCCGGCAGCTGCTGGTTGCCGACCGGGGTGGACGGCGGGAACATCCGACGCCAGAGGCCCTCCTGCACGGCCCCGTCGTCGGCCAACGAGCAGGCCAGCTCGCCGTCCTGGTCACGCAGCACGATGCTCGCGTCGGCGAGGGCACGCTCCCAGTCGGGGAAGACGCTGAAGCCCCGCAGCGTGGCTCCCGGGTCGTCGGTGGTGAGTCGCGGGGCGACGAACAGCGAGACGTGGACGTCGTCCGGCCGGGTCGAGTGCGGCAGGGCGAGGACGATGAAGGACTCGGTCTCCATGGTGCTCACGCCTCCTCTGCCGCGAACGCCGCGGCGTACTCGTTCCACAGCGGCGAGCTGCCCGAATCCGCGCCGAGGACCTCCCGGAACGACGGGTCGCCGTTCGACCCGGCGAACTGGCGCTCGGCCGTGATCTCCACGGAGCCGGAGAAGATCAGGACGTCGACCTCGACGGTGATCGTCGCCCGGCCGATCATCTTGCCGGTGTCGAACTTGTAGACGAGCTCCATGTAGAGCTCGATCGATGCGCTGATCAGGCCGAGGACGTCCACCTCGCCCCGGAGCCGGAAGTACCCGGTGAGCGACCCCTTCTCGCCCTCGAGACGGATGTAGATGCCGATGGCCGCGGAGATCGAGCCGGACGCGACGCCGAGGTCGATCGAGAGGCAGGCGGTCGCCTCGAGCCCGACCTCGAGCACGTCCAGACCGTCCGGCGCGACCCGGATCAGGAACCAACCGCCGCCGCCCAGGCACATCACCGTCAGCGTGAACGGTCGTTCCCGGCTGCAGAAGTTGAACCCGACGGTGACCGACTTGCCGAGGAACGGGATCGACACGTCCGCACCCAGCGACATGTTCGACAGGTTGAAGACGCCGATGGCCACGGTCGGCAGCGCGAGGGTGAAGCCGGCCTTGGCGCCCTCGGTGGTCACCTCCATGTACGGCGGGTCGCTGAACCCGTCGAGCGGGATCAGGTCCTTGATCGTCTCCACGAAGGACAGCAGGCCGAGGAATTCGATCTCGCCCAGGACCACGTCGATCTCGGACTTGCCGCCGCTGCCGGCCTTGAAGGACAGGTGGTCGAAGGGCACCTTCATCAACGACTTCTCGCCGAACAGGGTCAGCGAGAAGTCGCGCAGCTCGGCGGCGACGTTGACCTCGGACTTGCCGGCCGCGCTGACCCGGCCGTCGACGGAGAGCACCAGGTGGTCGGTCGTGCCCGGGCCGTCGAGGGTGAAGATCGAGCTGCTCTCGGGCCAGTTCTGCAGCTTCGGTCGCCAGTCGAAGTGGAAGGTGAGCTCCTGAGCCTCGAGCAGGTCGCGAGCCTGCTTGAGCACCTCGACCAGGTCACCGGCCGCGGCCACGAGGGTCTTGACGGTGGCGACGTACCGCCGCAGGGCGTCGCGGATCAACGGCGACAGCAGGTCGGCGGCGTCCAGGACGGCGGGCAGTGCGGCGTTGGCGGCCGTCACGACCGCAGCCGCGCGGGTGTCGATCTGCGCGTCGGTGCCCTCGAACGACCCGCCGGGCACCAGCGCCTCGGCCGCCGTGACCAGGTCGGCGACCCTGTCCTTCGCGGCGGTCACCTTGACCACGGCGTCGTTCGCCTGCTGCTGGAGGTCGGCGCTCTTCTGCAGCGCGCGCTTCTTGAGCTGGTCGGCCTCCTTGACCGCGTCCTCGACCAGGTCGCGCAGGTGCTGCACGTCCTTCACGAACCGCATCGCCTGGCCGACGGTGTCGGTCACGACGGCCGGCAGCACACCGTTCTCCTCGAGCAGGTCGACCAGGTCGATCAGACCGAACAGCTTGGGGAAGGCGCCCTGGAGGAACTGCGCGGGATCGAGCGTGCCGTCGATCGCACTCTGGATGTGTCCGACCGGCCCGGTGTCGACCGAGAGGGCGCGGATCGGCAGGTTCGGAGCCAGGAAGCCGCCCGACTTGTCGCTGCCGGCGCCACCCCCGCCGAAGCCCAGCTCGGCCGGCTTGGAGGTCGGGTCGTCGGCACCGGAGGGACTGCCGCTGCCCTGGTTGACCTCGGCCCACACCTTGCCGTCACCGCCGAGCCCTCCGCTCACGTACTCGTCGCGGTAGCTGATCGACAGGGACTCGGTCGGGGAGAGCCGTTGAACGGCAGGGAGCACGACCTCCGCCGCGGTCAGGGTCGGGTCGCTGCCCCCGAGCCGGGCCGCGCCCCGGAAGTACAGGGTGCGGGTCTCGAGCCGGGAGTCGGGCTTGTCCGTCACCTTCGGCACGAACGCGATGTTCTGGCCGAGGCCGTCGGTGCGGCGCCGGAGATCTCCCAGGTAGAACGCGTCGACGGCCGGGTCCTTCACCGGCTTCTTCAGGGCGGTGTCGTTGAACGCCTCGTTGACCCACATCAGCGGGAGGTGCAGCTTCCCGGCCTGGCCGTCCTGGTCGCTGGTGTCGAGGTTCCAGACGAAGTCCTCGCCGCCGACCTTCGGCCACAGCACCGTCGAGATGCCCGGGGTGATCTTCTTGGTGCTGGGGTTCCACCCGCCGCCGGCCGGGAAGTCGATGGACGGGGTGACCAGCGGCCGCACGTCCACCCGGGTGAACGGGAGCCGTAGCTCGCTGTAGGTCCGGGTCCGCTGGCCGACGACCAGGAACATCCGCTGGTACAGGCCGGCGTACGAGGGGGACCGGGTCTTCATCTTGCGCTCGGTGACCTTGACCAGCGCGCAGCGGTGCCCGAACGGGTACAGGTAGCCGGGGTAGACGACGCGGACGTACTGGTCGCGGCCCATCGGGGCGAGGTGGTCCCAGGACAGGATCGACTGCATCCCGCCGGCCGAGTACGGCAGCGTGTCCCACTCGCCGTGCAGGTCGAGCCAGGCGCCGAGGGCGGAGAGCCAGAGCGCGTCGGCGCCCACCGGTGCGGGGGCCACCGGCTCTCGGTTGGAGATCCAGGTCTCCGAGGTCTGCCGGACGAGCATGTGCCGGTCGAGCCCGTCCAGCGAGCCGAGGAACGGTTCGGCAGCGCCGATGCTGTCCGGGTGCCTGAGCGGGAACGAGGCGTCGACGTCGTCCGGGTCCTTCCAGTCGTCGCCGGCCCAGTCGCGGTCCCGGGCCCAGAGGGCCCGGACGATCCGGTGGGTCGTGTCCTTCTCGTCGGGCTCGCCGTCGTCCTGCACGGGGAGGCCGGCCAGCCGGGTGTGCCAGAGCTCCACGTGACCGGCCTCGTCCTCGGCTCGCACCGGGTCGGTCGCGTGCGTGAACCGGCCGTCGGAGGACGGCGAGATGACCAGCCGGAACGGGGCCTCGATCGCGGTCTCGTCCGGGGCCGGGCGCTTGCTGAGGTCCGGTCGTCGCGGCAGCCGGATCGGGGGCAGCACGATCTCGGGGATCGTCCAGCCACGCCCCGGCCGGAGCAGCGACCCGACCGGGACGACGGTGCCGGCGAGCACGACCGGGGTGGCGGTCGCGGAGGCGGCGCGGAGCTTGCCGAGATTGCGCCGGACCTCGAGCGCCCCGGCCAGGGTGCGGGTGTCCGGCGCCGGATTGCTGCGCAGGAAGCCGGCCGGTGCGTTCAGGACCACCGGCCCGCCGTCCCGCAGCTCGGCGACCAGCCCGTCGCCGAGGTGCAGCACCGGGCTGTCGCCGATCAGGCCCGGGGTGATCCGGTACGGCTTGTCGGCCTTGTTGGACGGCGCCAGTGCGCTCGCCGCAGCTCGGTCCGCCAGCTTCAGCGGCCGCTTCATCGCGGCCAGCACGCCAGCGGTCGAGAACGGGACCGGGGCGACGCCGAGCTGGAACACCAGCCGACTTCCGCGCGCCGGTCGGAACCCCACCCCCGGTCCGGTCGTCGCCGTGCTCGCCAGGACCGCCTGCTGCGGGTCGGGGGCCGGCTGGGGTGCGCTGGGGTCGACCGCGGGGTCGGAAGCAGCCTGGGCCTTCTTCCCGGGAGGCGTCTGCTCGTAGATCGCCTCCTCGTGGGCGTGCTGGAAGGCGAAGTCGACGACGAGCAGGGCTTCCTTGCCCTTCCGCGGCACGATCGCAGGCCCGTCCGTGCCGCCGGTGGCCAGGTCGCACTCGACGAAGGTGCAGCCGAGCTGCAGCAGGTCGTCCGGTCGGACCAGGTCGACGTGGATCCCGTCGACCTCGGGCAGCCCACGCTCGACGACACCGAGGAGCCTGCCGCCGACGTAGAAGCGGGTGGGGTCGAGATCCTTGAGCAAGCGCGCTTGCCGTCGTACCCGAGGTGGCATCCCGGCCTCCGAGCGGTCGAGGGAGAGTCCCGTACCTCCCTGCCGATCCTGAACGTAGCGAGGCTCAGCGGTTCCGGAAACAGCACACGTGGGCTATGGCGCTACTCGGGCGTAGGGGGCAGAGTTCGCCCGCTGCTACGCCAGGTCGACCACCCGGGCAGGCTCCGGCTCCTTCTTGCCCTTCAGGTCGAGGGTGATCAGCGCGGCTCCGTGGGTGGGCTCGTGGAGCCGCTGGTGCAGCCGCTCGGACAGCACGATCTGACCGGCGGCCGCAGCCGACTGGAGCCGCGCCGCGGTGTTCACCACGTCACCGATGGCGGTGAAGTCCTTCACGTCTCCCGAGCCGACGTTGCCGATGAACGCCCGGCCCACGTCGATCCCGATCCCGATCTCGAGCCAGGGTCCCTCGGGAGTGCCGTAGCCCACCGCGGTGAGCAGGTCCGCGGCGTCGCTGAGCAGACTGCCCTCCCAGTGCTCCCGGACCGGGAACGGGATGTACAGAGCCATCACCTCGTCCCCGACGAGCTTGTCGATGATCGCGTTCCTGGTGAGGATCTCCGTCGCGACCGCGTAGAACCGGTTCAGCAGCACGGCGACGTCGTTGGGAGCCATCTGCTCGGCCAGCGAGGTGAATCCCCGTACGTCCGCGAAGAGCACGCCGATCTCGGCCTCGACCCCGCCCATCGGTGCCTTCTCGAAACAGGTGTTGCAGAGATTGGGGTTCTTCCGCGACGGTCCGAAGCCCAGGCGTCGCATCACCCGTCCGCCCGGCCCTCCGAACGGCGCGTGGCAGAGCCGGCAACGCGGATTGGCCGGCAGCACCCGCATCAGTCGGACGAAGCCCTGCGTTCGGTGCGCGGCCATCACCTTCTCGAAGTACGCCACGTCGTCCGGATCGCCCTGCAGCTCCGGTGCCCCCTTCTTGCTCATGCGCGAAGGCTACGCCCGTCGATGCCCAGCAGACCCTGTCCGCGCGCACAGGGACCCCACAGCGTGGTTCTTCACCGTGGTCGTGACAGACAACGACACGAGGAGGAACCAGAGATGGACCGATCGACGATTGCGCGAACCGGCATCGCCGGCGCCGTGGCGGGCATGGGGCTCGCGGTAGGCGGCGTCGCGATGGCGAACGCCGACACCCCGGAGACGTCCGTGACGTCGACCGCCCAGCCCGACCACGGGCCGGGCGGTGGGGAGCTGGCGGCGACGCTGGCCAAGCAGCTCGGGCTCGACGAGGACGTGGTGACGAAGGCGCTGGACGCCGTCCGCGACGACCTCAAGCCCACCAAGCCGGCCGAGGGCACCAAGCCGACGCCACCGACCGAGGCCGAGCGGGCCGCGCACCAGGCCGCCTTCATCAAGGCACTGGCCGCGGAGCTCGACGTGTCCCAGGCGAAGGTGAAGGCCGCGCTCACGGTGGCCCGGACCGAGGCCCGCGCCACCGAGCGGTCGAACCTGAAGACCAAGCTCGACGCCGCGGTCAAGGCGGGAACGCTCACCAGCGCCGACGAGGCATCGGTGCTGAAGGCGTTCGACGCCCAGGTGATCGGCGGCGGGCCGGGCGGTGGGTTCGGCGGCGGCCACGGCGGTCCGGGAGGACCCCGCCCAGCCGCCTGACCGAAGGGTCGAGGGGCTCGGACCGGAGGAGTCCGGGCCCCTTGACAACTCGATACCCGTGGGTATCGTGTTGCGCATGCGAACTCGACACCTCACCTCCGCGCTGGTCGCGGCCTCGGCCCTGGCCCTGGTCATGGCCGGTCCTGCTACTGCCGCCGCGTGGTTCGGCACCGCTGTCACCAGCAGCATCGACAACTCCCTCGGGCCCGGCCCGGCGCCGCGTCCGGCCGCCACCGCCGACGTCAACGGGGACGGTCACGCCGACCTGGTCAGCGTCGGCGACTTCACCCAGGGCGACCTGCGGGTCTCGCTGGGACTCGGCAACGGCCGCTTCGCCGCCGCCAGCACCGTCGCCGGCACTGCGCAGACCCAGGGCCTCGACCTCGGCGACCTCACCGGCGACGGCAGGACCGACATCGTCGCCTCCACGGTCTCCGAGGCCGTCGTTCTCAAGGGCAACGGCGCCGGCGGCTTCACCGAGCTCGGGCGCTACCCGCTCACCCTCGGTGGCCAGGTCGAGCCGCTGGTGGTCGACGTCGACAACGACGGCGACCTCGACGTGGTGGCACCGACGTTCACCGCGATCCAGTCGCTGATCAACAACGGCAGCGGCGTCTTCACCGTCGGCCCGAGCACCCAGGTCAGCGGAGCCGGCGTGCTCTCCGCGATCGCGGTCGCGCACCTGAACCCGGGCGCCACGCCCGACCTGTTCGCCGTCGACGGGTTCTCCGGGACGACCTTCGCGCTCACCGGCAACGGCAACGGCGCCTTCACCCTGAAGGGCTCGCTCTACGGGACCGCGTTCGTTCCCGAGGACGTCGCCGCGCTCGACCTCAATGGCGACGGCTACGACGACGTGGCCAGCATCGGCTCGTTCAGCTTCTCGCTGGCAACCGGCCTGACCGACGGCACCGGCAGGTTCACGTCGTACGCCGCCAGCAGCTACCAGTTCGGCGGTCCCGGGCCGACCAGCGCCGCGGTCGCCGACTTCGACGAGGACGGTCGTGACGACCTGGTGGTCTCCTCCCTGGCCAACCCCTCGGCCGGCACGCTGACGGTGCTCAAGGGCAACGGGACCCCGGGGATGAGCAAGGTCGGCACCTTCAGCACCGCAGTCTTCCCGCAGAACCCGGTGCTCGCCGACTTCGACGAGGACGGTGACACCGACATCGTGGTGGTCAGCCCCGGCACGATCACCTTCCTGCCCAACACGACACCCTGACGAGATCGCTAGTCTGCGTTTCGTGCCTCCACCAACACCCAGTCGCCCTGGTCGGACCCGTCCGACCAGGGCGCAGACCCGTGAGCGGGTCGTCGCCGCGGCCCACGAGGTGTTCCGCGAGCGCGGGATCGCGGCCTCGACGCTCGCCGACGTCGCTGCGCACGCCGGCCTGACCAAGGGCGCGGTGTACTCCAGCTTCTCCAGCAAGGACGAGCTGGTGCTGACCGTGATGGAGCAGCAGATCCTGGAGCGGCACGTCGCCGCGCTGACCGCGGTCTCGGACGCGCCGGACTTCGGGGTGGCGCTCGAGCGTGCCGGCGAGATCCTCTTCGGTGCGCTGCGGGCCGACGAGGGCTGGCACCGCGCGCTCGCCGAGTACTTCGCGCTGTCGCGCCACGATCCCGCCCTGGCCGAGGGGCTGCGCCGCAGTCGTGCCGAGTCACGGCGGCTCACCGAGGAAGCCCTGCGCGACGTCCTGGCGGCCCTCGGGGTGCAACCCCCGATGCCGCTGCCCCAGCTGACCCTGGCCATCTTCGCGCTGTCCAACGGGCTCGGCATCGAGATGGGGATCGACGCGGACGCTCCCGGCGACGGCGTGTTCACCCAGGTGCTCGCACTGGTCTTCGGCGAGGCTCTCGACAGGCGCGCCTCCGACTAGTACGATACCCACGGGTATTGAACTTGATTGGAGACACCATGAAGCTCAGGTCGCTGACCGCTGCCGGACTCGCTGCGGCACTGATGGCAGGTGCGAGCCTGTTCACCGGAGCCCCGGCCGGCGCCGCGCCGCTGACCGGTGTGAACGACTACGGCTGCCGCTCGACCCTGCACCCGACGCCCGTCGTCGTCCTGCACGGGCTGACCGCCAACGAGGACCTCGACCTGAACTTCCTGCGCGACGACCTGGCGCGTAAGGGCTACTGCACCTTCTCGCTGACCTACGGCGAGGACGCGATGGTCCCGTACGTCGGGGGCCGGGCACCGATCGCCGAGTCGAACCTCGAGATCAGCGCCTTCGTCAAGCAGGTCCTGGCCCGCACCGGCGCTGCCAAGGTCGACATCGTCGGGCACTCCGAGGGCGCCTTCATGTCCCTGTACGTGACCAAGTTCGGCGACCTGGCCGGCCGCGTCGGCAAGGTGGTCGCGATCGCTCCGCCGACCCACGGCACCGACTTCCTGCTCAACATCGTGCGGCTCGGTGACGCGACCATCGGCCGGCCGTTCATCGACGCGATGGCCCGTGGGCTGACCTTCGAGGCCGTGCCCGACCTGCTGCCGGGCGGCGGCGCGGTGACCCGGCTGAACACCGGCCCGATCGCGCAGCCCGGTGTCACCTACACCGTGATCCAGTCCCGCTTCGACGAGCTGGTCACGCCCGTCCAGACGGCGTTCGTCCGTGAGCCGGGGGTGAGCAACCTGTTCGTGCAGGACTTCTGCCCGCTCGACCCGGTCGGGCACCTCAACGAGGCCTACGACCTCAACGTCTGGACGCTGGTCCACAACGCCCTGGACCCGGCGCACGCCCGCAAGCTCGGTGGGCTGACCTGCTCGTTCGGCCTGCCCGGCTAACCCACCAGCCGGACCGACTGCCGACCGTTGTCGTCCACCTTCGACTCCACCACCGTCGAGCGCGACTCGACGAAGGCGCGGAAGGAGGAGAAGCCCAGCGACTTCTCCTTGAACGCCGGGTTCATCCGCTGCATCTGGCTCTTCACGCCACTGGCATAGACCCAGTCGTCGTCGCTCTTCTGCAGACCCACCCGGACAGCGCGGACCAGCAGCGCCGTGGCCTCGGCCTGGGCCGGCGCTTCGGTCGCCTTCTTCGCGGCCTTCTTGGCCGGGGCCTTCTTCGCCGCGGTCTTCCTGGCCGCCTTCTTGGCAGCCGGCGCGGGTGGCGTGACTCCGGGGAGGTTGGCGTAGTCGATGTACTCGTTGCACGCCGAGACCAGGGCTCGGCTAGTGGACCCGGCAACGCCGATCCCGACCACGTAGCGGCCCTTGCTCTTCAGTCGCTGCGCCAGCGGAACGTAGTCCGAGTCGCCGGCCACGAACACGACGTGGGTGATCTCCGGGTGCAGCTCGAGGTCCTCGACCGCGTCGACCGAGAGCCGGATGTCGGCTCCGTTCTTGAACCCCGAGATCGCGAACAGCTGGACCAGGTCGATGGACCGGTCTACCAGCGGGCTCTTGTACGCCGCGTTCGCCGGCACCGACCAGTCGGCGTACGCCCTGCTGAAGGAGACCGTGCCGAACGAGGCGGCGTAGTCGATGATCGCGCCGAGGTCCACCTCGGCGTCGCGGAGCTTGACGCCGATCGGGTCGGTCGTGCTGGGGGACCACGAGTGGTCGCGCGCCAGGTCCTTGCGCCAGGTGCCGTCCCCGTGGACGTTGTCGTAGCGCGAGATCACCACGTTGTCGAAGTCGATGTAGACAGCCACCCGGTCGCTCATGCTGCGACCCTACGGGCTAGCCGAGCCGGGTGCGCTCGACGAGGTCGTCGACCAGCCCCGGCATGCCGCGCTCGGCGTGCAACCGGCGCTGCCGCGCGCTGCTCGTCTCGGTGGCCAGCAGGTGCTCGACGGCCTCCAGCGCAGCGTCGAGCCCGTCCGCGGCGAGCGCCGCCCGCGCGTCCCGGATCGCCTCGGCTGCCAGCTCGCGCACCGACCTGCGGGTGCCGTCGATGTCGACCACCGTGGTCTCCAACCCGTGCCGGGCGGTACGGAAGCTGTTCTCCTCCAGCACCGGGCTCGGTACGTCGACCGCGACCGGCTTCTCCACGGCGTGCCGGACGAGGCCCTGGACGAGCGCGGCGAGCCCTGCTGCCGCGGTCAGGGACGGCTGGGCGTCCATCACCCGCACCTCCAGGGTGCCGAGCCGCGGCTGCAGCCGGTGGTCCCACCAGACGTGGGTGTAGTCGGGCACCTCGGCAGCGGTCGCCACGGACTCGACCAGGGCGGCGTACTCGCTCCAGGACCGGACCACCGGGGGCACTCCGCCGCGTGGGTAGGAGTTGATGACGCCCCACCGGGCCGATGCCAGGCCGGAGTCCCGGCCGTGCCAGAACGGGGAGCCGGCCGCCAGCGCCTGCAGGATCGGGAGCCGGTGCCGCATCCCGGAGTAGGCAAGGATCGCGGCGTGCTCGTCGGGCAGCCCGACGTGCACCTGGAAGGCGGCGGTCGGCGTGCGCAGCAGACCGGCCAGGCTGTCGCCGATCTGCCGGTAGCGCCCGGCCGGGGTCAGCGCGACGTCACCGAAGGGCGCGTCCGGGTGCACGCCGGCAGCCATCAGGCGGGCGCCGGTGCCCAGGAGGGCGGACCGCAGTGCGGCGAGCTGCCCGGCGATGGTGCCCGCCTCGGCGCACACGGAGGACGCGAACTCGATCTGAGCGGCGAAGAGCTCGGTGGAGACCGTTCCGATCGCCCCGGTGAGCTGCAGCCGGTGCACGTGCTCGTCGCTGCCAGGAGCGAGCCGGCCAGCCCCGTCCAGCAGGAACAGCTCCTCCTCGGCGCCCACGCTGAACTGCCCGCCGGACGCGAATTCCGGGCACGCGAGGGTCCCTGCAGGAGTGATCGCAGCGGTCGTCGGCACGACCTGCAGTTACCCCGCAGATCACCTTCTACGCATGACGGACCTGTCCCGTCAGGCGGCCCGCACCCCTCCGAACCGGCGGCTGCCGAACAGCACCAGCAGTCCACCACCGGCGAGCAGGGCGAAGGACAGCCCGAGCAGCGCCTTCGTCACCGGCGACCCGGTCGGCGGCAGCGGCGACGGCGTCGGACCCGGCGGCACGATCACCGCACAGTCGGTCACCGAGGTCGAGGCGTCGGCGGTCAGCTCGTCCGCGTTGCTGGCGGTCAGCGTGGCGGTGTTGTCGTACTGACCACAGCTGTCGTCGTCCGTGGCACTGACCACGTGCACCGACTCGTCCTCGCCCGGGGCCAGGTCGACCGCGTCGCAGTGCAGCGTCTGGCCCGCGTCGGACTCGACGATCGCGCAGTTCTCCGGCGCCGACTCGATCGACCAGTCGATGCCCTCACCGTCCGGCAACGGGTCGTCGATCACCACGTCCTTCGCGGTTCCGACGCCGTCGCCACCGTGGTTGAACGCGGTGACGGTGAACCCGATCTGGTCACCGGCAGCCACGCTGTCGGCATCCGCGGTCTTCACCAGCTCCGGGTCCGGGCAGAGGACCGCGGTCGAGTCCGAGGCTTCCGCGCCAGGGGTGTTGGTCGTCGTCAGCGTCGCCGTGTTGTCGTACGCGCCACAGCTCTGCGGTGACGTCTGTGCGGACACGTGGATCACGACGTCGGTCTCCGGTCCCCGGTCACCCAGGGTGCAGTCGAGCGTCTGCGCGCCGGGATCGCCGTTGACCTCGCAGAAGACGCCCTGGCCGTCGCCGGTGATGACGACGTCACCCCAGACCACGTCCGACCCGGGAGGTGCCGGCAGCGGGTCGTGGATCTCCACGTCGTTGGCCGTGCCCTGCCCGCTGTTCTCGACCTCGATCGAGAAGCCGATCGGGTCGCCGGCGCTCACCGAGTCCGCGTCCGCGGTCTTGGTGAAGTCCAGGTCCGGGCAGAGCACGCCGATGCTCGCCTCGTTCGACGAGATGGTGGTGTCCGGCCCGTTGCCCCAGGTGAGGGTCGCGGTGTTGTCGTAGGTGCCGCAGGAGTTGAGGTCCGCGTTCCAGACGGTGCTGCTGGTGACGTGCACCGTCTGGGTGTCACCGGCCTGGCCGCTCGGGGACAGGTCGCCGGTGCACTTCAACGTCTCGCTCGGCGGCGAGCCCTCGATGCTGCAGTTCAGCGGCCCGGTCGAGCCGTCGAGGGCCCAGTCGACACCCTGGCCGGCCGGCAGCGGGTCCTCGACGTCGACACCGAGAGCGGTGCCGTCACCGTTGTTGCTGATCGTCAGCCCGAAGCCGATGTCGTCGCCGATGTTCACCGAGTCGTCGTCGGCGGTCTTCTGGACGACGACGTCGGCGCAGAGCACCTCGGTGCTGTCCGAGCCGTCGGGCGACTGCGGCGAGTTCGATGCCGTCAGGGTGGCGGTGTTGTTGTAGGTGGAGCACTGGACGAAGGACGTCGGCGCGGTGATGTGCACCGACTGCGACGCTCCCGAGGCCAGCGTCCCGGTGCAGGTCAGCTTCGCGTTCGCGATCCCACAGGTCAGCGGACCGCTCTGGCTCTCGATCTCCCAGGTGACCCCCGCCGGCAGCGGGTCGTCGATCAGCACGCCGGTGGCGTCCCCGTCGCCGGTGTTCGACGCGTTGATGGTGAAGCCGATCGGGGTGCCGGCGTTCACCGCGGGAGCATCCGCGGTCTTGGAGATCTCCAGGTCCGGGCAGAGCACGTCGGTGCTGTCGGAGGCGTCCGGTGCGTCCGTCACGTTGGTCGCGCTGACCGTCGCCTTGTTCGTGTAGGTGCCGCACGAGTTGGCGTCGGCGTTCCACACCGTGTTGCTGGTGATGTGCACGGTCTGCGTCTGCCCGGCGTCCAGCGAGCCGGTGCAGCTCAGCTTGTCGGCCAGGATCCCGCAGCTCAGCGGCCCGGTCGAGCTCTGGATCGACCAGGCGATGCCCTCACCGGTCGGCAGCGGGTCGTCGATCAGCACGCCGGTGGCGGTTCCCTGACCGTCGTTGGACGCGGTGACCGTGAAGCCGATCGGGGACCCGACCGAGACACTGTCGGCGTCGGCGACCTTGGCGATGGTCAGGTGCGGGCAGAGCACCGTCACGCTGGCGGTGTCGCTGTCGCCACCGGTGCCGTTGGTCGTCGACACCGAGGCCTTGTTCTTCACCGTGCCGCAGTCCGCCGGCGTGGTGGGTGAGGTCAGGTGGATGACCGGCAGCGAGCCGGGGCCGTTCACCTGACCGAGGTTGCAGGTGAGCACCTGGCTGCCGACGGCCCCGGTGATGAAGCAGCCGTTGTAGGACGGGTCGAGCGACCAGTTCAGGTCACCGCCGGGGACGCCGTCCGCACCAGCGGGCAGGGTGTCGGAGACCGTGGTGCCGAGGGCCGGGACGTCACCGTCGTTGGTGACGGTGAGGTCGAAGCCGATCGGGGTGCCGGCACTCACCGGACCCGGCGGGTTGGCCGACTTCGCCACGTCGATCTGCGCGCCGACGATCGTCGAGGACTCGTTCGCGTCCGAGCAGGTCCCGGTGGCCGGGTCGTTCAGCGCGTTGCCGGCGTACGACGCGATCCAGATGTAGGTACCGGCCGCGTTCGGCTGGTAGGTCGCCAACGTGGTCGCCTGGCCGCTGGCGTTCATGGTGCCGGACGTGCCGAACACCGCCTGGCCGGCGTCGCAGTCCGAGGGGACGGCGCCGACGAACGGGCCGTACAGCGAGAAGGTGATGGTCTCCCCGGTGACCGAGCCGGCGAACCCGGAGAGCTGCGCGCTGTCGCCGAGGGTGGTGAACCCGAGGCCGGGCGCGTTCGTGCCGGTGACCGCGATCTGGGTGGAGATCGTCGGGGAGGCGTGCACGATGGTGAAGCACTCGGTGGTGCTGTTGGTGTGCGTTCCGGGCAGGTAATTGTGGTCGTTCGCGCTCGGGGTGAACTCAGCGCGCCAGCAGTACTTGCCGGTGGCCGTCGTGGCTGCTCCCGAGGCGTTGTCCGAGGTCGCCTGACCGCTCCCGTCCAACGGCTTGGTCGCGCCGATCTTGGTCCCGTTCGCCGAGCAGTCGCCGCCGTTGGCGGTCACCTGGGCGGGCGTGCACAGGAAGAACTCGACGTCTCCGACGCCCGGGGCCTGCTGGGTGCCCACGGTGACGGCATCGTTCTGGCTGGAGCCCGGCGCCTCGAGGCTGCCACCGCTCGCGTCGGTGGTGATCGGCGGCGGCACGCAGGTCGAGTTGGGGGCGACCTCGAGCGGAGCCATGTAGCCCTTGAGGTTGCCGTTGGTGTACTTCCCGGTGACCGAGCGAAGGTAGACGGACGCCGCTTCGGCGCCGGGGCAGCTGGGCTCGATCCCGGTCAGCGCGGTGATGTCCAGCGCGGCCTCGAAGAACGAGCCGGCCGCCTGCGAGGTGTTGCGGAACGGGTCGGTGATCGTGGAGGTGTTGATCGCCGAGGTGATGCTGGCGTTCGAGTCGGTGCAGTTGTCGAGGTAGGTCGGCTGGGACGCGAACGCGCACGCAGCCTCGAACGACGGGGCGCCGGAGCCCTGGGAGGAGATGAAGAAGACGGCGCCGCCGTTGCCCCGGTCCGGCTGGGGGGTGCCGTCCGAGCCGACCCGGCTTCCGGAGTCGTCGATCTCGATCGCGTAGCCCTGGGTGCCCGAGGTGTTGGTGCGCTCCCAGGCGACGTAGACCCAGAAGTGGCCGCCGACCACCCGGCTGGTGGCGTAGGCCTGCTCGAAGTTGGTCTTGTCCGGGGTGCTGCCCGAGGACTCCCAGCCGATGGGGTCCTCGTCGTCCTTGCCGGCGGTCTTGTAGGTGCCGCCCTGGTCCGTGGCCTGCACGCCGAGGCCGGCGGTGTCCCAGTCGTCGGCGGCCGGGTCGCAGGTCGCCTCGTTCATGTCGCCGTCGATCTCGAAATTGCCGGGGATCGGGCACGGCGACGCGGCTTGCACCGGTGCGCTGAACCAGACCAGACCGGCTGCGGTGACGAGTGTGACGATCAGTGCGCTGCCTGCTCGGCGCAGGCCAAATGCCGTTCGCTGTGCCCCCATGATGCTGCTCTCTTCTCTGGTCCGGCTTTGCTGTGCAGTCTCTGCCTTTCCGGGCACTCTGGCGATGGCCGGTCTAGAGAATCGCCTGGGTAGGTTGGACAACGATGCGAGGACGGAGGACCGATGGAGCTCTACGACGTCATGAGGACCACGGCGGCGGTGCGCGAGTTCACCGACGACCCGCTTCCCGACGAGGTGCTGGCGCGGATCCTGGAGAACGCCCGGTTCGCCCCGAGTGGGGGCAATCGTCAGGGTGCGCAGATCCTGGTCGTCCGTGACCGGGCGACTCGTGAACGGCTCGTCGAGCTGACCGCGACCGGTGCCCGCCGCTACACCGCGCAGGTCAAGGCCGGAGAGGTGCCCTGGAACCCGGTCTCCCCGCCCGGCGTCCCGGCCGAGACGATCGCCGGGACCGAGGTACCGCCGCACTTCACCGAGCCGCTGCGTCGGGCCGCGGTGGTGCTCGTCGTGTGCGTCGACCTGCGGCAGGTGGCCGCGCTCGACCAGGACCTGGACCGGATCGGCCTGATCAGCGGCGCCTCGGTCTACCCGCTGGTCTGGAACATCCTGCTCGCCGCGCGCAACGAGGGCTTCGGCGGCACGATCACCACGATGGCGGTCGCCGAGGAGCCGGCGGTCAAGGAGCTGCTCGGCGTGCCGGAGCCCTACGCCATTGCCTGCGTGGTGCCGATGGGCAAGCCTGTGCAGCAGCTGACCAAGCTGCGCCGGGTCGAGGTCGCCGACCTCGCCCGAGCAGAGAACTGGGACGGAGAACCTCTCGATGCCTGACCTGGACCTCGATGCCATCAACGCAGAACGCGAACGGATCCGAGCGACGTACCTGGTCGAGGGCGACCAGCGGCCGGCCTCGACCGCCCGCGGCCTGCACCACTTCGCGATCGTCGCCCGCGACGTCGAGGAGACCGTGCAGTTCTACTCCGGCGTGCTCGGCTTCCCGTTGACCGACATCTTCGAGAACCGTGACTACGAGGGCTCGAACCACTTCTTCTTCGACATCGGCAACGACAACCTGATCGCGTTCTTCGACTTCCCGGGCCTGGACGTCGGTCCGTACGCCGAGGTGTTCGGCGGGCTGCACCACGTAGCCATCTCGGTGGAGCCGGAGCGCTGGGAGATGCTCAAGGGACGGCTGGCCGACGCGGGCGTCGAGTACCAGAGCGAGAGCGGCACCTCGATCTACTTCAGGGATCCCAACGGCGCGAGACTGGAGCTGATCGCCGACCCGCTCGGCGAGATGTACGGAACCAAAGTGCTCTGACTCCGTAATCAGACGGCGGTCGCTGCGTCCGCTCTGAGTGGACAGCAATGACTCGAGGCCTGCTGACGACGACGAACTGGTCCTGCGCGCCCGTGCCGGTGACACCGACGCCTGGGCCGCCCTCTACGAACGCCACCGACCGCGGGCACAGCGGTTCGCGATCAAGCTCGTCGGGCAGGTCGACGCCGACGACCTGGTCTCGGCGGCGTTCGAGCGCACCTTCGAGGCACTCCAGCGCGACCTCGGACCGCACGTCGCCTTCCGCGCCTACCTGCTGACCGCGATCCGCAACGCCTACGTGAGCCGGATCCGCGGGGACAACCGGCTCGTCTGGACCGAGGACCACGAATGGCTCGGGGTCACATTCTCGGTGCCCGACCCGGCCGAGGCGCTGGTCGAGTCGAGCGTGCTGGCCGAGGCGTTCGGAACACTTCCGCAGCGGTGGCAGGAGGTGCTCTGGCAGAGCCTGGTCGAGGGCCAGACCAACCTGGAGCTGGCGCTGCGCCACGGGATGTCGCGGAACGCCATCGCCGCGCTCACCTTCCGTGCCCGTGAAGGGCTGCGCCAGGCCTACCTCGCCCAGCACATCGGCCGGTCGACGGACAGTACCTGCCGGGAGGTGCGCACGCTGATGCCCGCCTACCACCGGAAGAACCTCGCGGCCGGGACGTCCGAGGAGGTGCGCGTCCACCTCGACGGCTGCGATCCCTGTGCCGACGTGATGGCCGAGCTGTGCGTGCTGATGAGTCCGCGGCTCGGAGCGCTGCTGGGGCCCGCGGTGCTGGGCTTCGGGGCAGCGAAGGTGCTGGCCCCTGCTGTCGTCGCCGCGCCCGCAGCCCTCAAGGCACTCGCCGTGCTGACCGCCGGCTGGGCGACGGCCGCCGCTGTGGCGGTCGCGGTCGGCACCGGGAAAG
>JADMIO011054762.1_pt1 | contig 50383 bp, 50 predicted proteins | sample 8958161 | NCBI WGS metagenome assembly JADMIO01 (sample SAMN16585339, study PRJNA669376) | soil metagenome | isolation source: Crop rotation soil | place: USA: Cullars Rotation, Alabama | collected 2011 | reverse complement strand
GCCGCGACTTCAAGTCACGTGAATTCCAAGCTTCGGATCCCACTGTGCTGGAAAGCCGCTCATGGTTTCCGTCTCGCGCAAGGGTTTTCTGCGGCGGATTACCCGCCGACCGGTGGCGCAGATCGGCGCCGCCACGCTTGCCGCCGAGCTGTTCGCTGCCGATAACGGCGCCGACATCCTGCGCACCCACGAGCCGGCCCCCCTCAAGGATGGCTTAAGCATTTGGCGGGCATGTGCCTTGCACCAATTCGTCCCGAAAGAGCCAAAGTCCTGATGCAGATTATGAAATCCCGCTGCTATAATGGCGCTGCCTGTGGGCCGCGCACGACACACGGCGAGGGGCGGGGAACATGACACGCAGCCTGTTCGGCACCGACGGCATACGCGGCAGCGCCAACACCCACCCGATGACGTCCGAGATCGCGCTGAAGGTCGGCATGGCCGCCGGGCGTATCTTCACGCGCGGTGATCACCGCCACCGCGTGGTGATCGGCAAGGACACGCGCATCTCGGGATACATGATCGAATCCGCGCTGGTGTCGGGGTTCACCTCGGTCGGCATGGATGTCTTCCAGTTCGGCCCGCTGCCGACGCCCGCGGTGGCGATGCTGACGCGCACGCTGCGCGCGGACCTCGGTGTGATGATCTCCGCGTCGCACAACGCCTACACCGACAACGGCATCAAGCTGTTCGGGCCGGATGGGCAGAAACTTTCCGACGACCGCGAGCGCGAAATCGAAGCGCTGATGAAGAACGGCATCGACGAGCACCTTGCGCCGCCGAACAAGATCGGCCGCGCCAAGCGCATCGACGATGCGCAGGCGCGCTATATCGAATTCGCCAAGCACACCTTCCCGCGGCATCTTCGGCTCGATGGGCTGCGCATCGTGATCGATTGCGCGAACGGCGCCGCCTACAAGGTCGCGCCGGCGGTGCTGTGGGAACTGGGTGCCGACGTGATCCCGATCGGCGTCGAACCCAACGGCTTCAACATCAATGCCGATTGCGGCTCGACCGCGCCCGCGGCGATGTCGCAGAAGGTGCGCGACATGCGCGCCGATTTCGGCATCGCGCTCGACGGCGATGCGGACCGTGTTACGATGTGCGACGAAAAGGGCCGCGTGATCGACGGCGACCATGTGCTGGCGCTGATCGCGCAGTCATGGAGCAAGACCGGGCAGCTCAAGGGCGGCGGAGTGGTCGGCACGGTGATGTCGAATATCGGCCTCGATCGGTTCCTAGCGGGGTTGAACCTCAAGCTCGGCCGCGCGCCGGTCGGCGACCGTTACGTCATCGAGGTGATGAAGGCAGGCGGCTTCAACGTCGGCGGTGAGCAGTCGGGCCACATCATCCTTTCGGATTTCTCCACGACGGGCGACGGGCTGATTGCGGCGCTTCAGGTGCTCGCGGTGATCGCCGAGGAAAAGCGCGCTGCCAGCAAGGTGATGCAGCTTTACCAGGCCGCGCCGCAGGTGCTGGAGAACGTGCGCGTGAAAAGCGCCGCAACATTGCTCACCGACGCGCGCGTGAAGTCGCGCATCGATGCCGGCACCGAGCGGCTCAACGGCTCCGGCCGCGTGCTGGTGCGCAAGTCCGGCACCGAACCCGTGATCCGGGTGATGGGCGAGGGCGAGGACGAACGCCTCGTGCGCGAGGTCGTGAAGGACATCGTCGCCGCCATCCAGGAAGTGAATGCCTGATCCGGCCTCAAGCAGCGAAGCGGTAGGCCAACAAGAGGCATCCACTCCGTCCCCTGTGTCGCAGGAAAAGAAAATCGCGCGCGTCCTGGTGATCGCCGGGTCGGATTCGTCCGCCGGCGCCGGCATCCAGGCCGACATCAAGACGGTGGCGGCACTCGGCGGCTATGCCACGACCGCGATCACCGCCGTCACCGCGCAGGACACGACCGGCGTGCACGCCGTGCACATGATCCCGCTGCCGGTCGTGCGGGAACAGATCGCCCGTGTGCTTGCCGATATCGGCGCCGACGCGATCAAGACCGGGATGCTGGGTCCGGCCGCCACTGCCGAGACCGTGGCCCAGATGCTCGATCAGCGCGCGGGCAACATACCGTTGGTGGTCGATCCGGTGATGGTGGCCAAAGGTGGCGCGCCCCTGATCGACGACGAAGCGGTCGCCGTGATGACCACGCGGCTGTTTCCGTTAGCCGCACTCGTGACGCCGAATGCGCCGGAGGCCACCCGCATCACCGGCATCAAGATCGAGACCGAAGATGATTTGGCGCGCGCGGGCGCGCAGCTTCTGAACCTTGGGCCGAAAGCGGCGCTGGTGAAGGGCGGGCATCTCGCCGGTGACACGGTGGCCGATGCACTGGTCACCGCCGACGGCGCCTACTTCTTCCGTGCGCCGCGTATCGACACGAAGTCGACACACGGCACGGGATGCACGCTGGCCTCCGCCATCGCCACCGGCATCGCCCAAGGCATGAGTGTGGTCGATGCCGTCGGCCGCGCGCACAAATATGTGCAGAAGGCCATCGCCGACGCGCCGGGGCTCGGCCGCGGCCACGGACCACTCGGCCACTTCCGAAAGCGGTACTCCATGTGGGACGCGACATGACGCCGGCGCGGCCGATCTTCGCCGGTACGTTTCACAAGACCGGTACGGTCCTGATGGCCGGCATCTTCCGGGAGCTGGCGAAGCGGCTCGATCTCGTGTTCTGGCAACCCAAGCCGTTTGTGTGGAAGCAGGAGTCGCCGATCGACGCGGGTTTCCACTGGGACATCTGCGCCGACGGCAATTCGCGCTTTCTCGCGCGCAAGGATTTGTTCCACGGCGATGTGCGCTGCGTGCTCTGCATCCGCGATCCGCGCGACGTGGTGATCAGTTCGGCAGCCTATCACGTGAAGGCCGCCGAACGCTGGTTGCAGACTCCCAAGGAGGAATTCGACGGCAAGACGTATCAGCAGGCGATCTGCGCAATCGAGGACGAGGACGAACGCCTGATCTTCGAGATGGACAATGCGGCGGGCAACACGATCCGGCGCATGCTGGCGATCGACTGGAACGATGAGCGCATCTGCGTCACGCGGCTCGACCGGCTGATCGTGGATTACGAGCTTGCCGAGTATCATAGGGTGTTCACGTTTCTGGGCTTCGGCGGCGAGGCGTTGGACACATGCCTAGACGTTGCGCGCGAGAAATCGATCTTCAACCGGACGGCGCAGCCCCCGCACGTTCGCCACACCGCACCGGCGGTTTGGAAGGATCGCTTCACACCTGCGCTCGCTGCGGCGTTCGAGAAACGCTTTCCGGGCGCCGCCGAGCGGCTCGGCTATGAGCCGACTACTGCCGTCAATTCCGCTACCGACGCGGCGTGACCAGAACGTACTTCGCCTCCGGCGCTGCGTTCTTTGCGGCCTCGCGCAGCACCTTCACCAGCTTGGCGAAATCGGAGAAGATGCAGCGCCGCGTCTGCGTCTGTTCCACGCGGTCGACAAGGCGCCGCTCCACCCATTCGGGACGAGCCGGACAAACGCTCTTGTGCTGGATCGCCGCCGTGCCGTCGAACTCCATCAGCTCGTAGACATACTCGCGGACCTTGCGCGGATCGCGGTTGTCGGCGAGTTGCACCACGTATAGACGCGGGGCCACGCGCTTCATCAGGAACGGCAGACTCGGCTTCGGCCGGCCATGCTCATGGAACACATAGTACGCGCCAGCGCGCCGAACCGTGCGGCTAGGCCGCGCGATCCACTTGTTGCCTGCAGGAGCGAAGGCTTGGAACCGTGCGCCGTCCGCGACCGGATAGTCCGCCGTCGCCGGAGTGATGAACGGCGCCCTGCTGACATAGCAGCTGCTCAATAGCAGCGCGGCCAGCACCAGAACGAACGCACGCATCGCGTCATCCGACAAACGGATCGCGCACCATGATCGTGTCCTCGCGCTCGGGGCTGGTGGACAGCAACGACACCGGCGCGCCGATCAGCTCCTCGATGCGGCGCACATACTTGATGGCGTTCGCCGGAAGCTTGGCCCAGGTGCGCGCGCCCTTGGTGGATTCCGTCCATCCCTCGAGTGTTTCGTACACGGGCTCAAGGTGCGCCTGATCGTGCGCACCCGCCGGCAGATGATCGATCGTCTTCCCGCCCAGTCGATAACCGGTGCAGATTCTGATCTCCTTCATGCCGTCCAGCACGTCCAGCTTGGTCAGTGCCACGCCGTCGATACCGCCGGTGACCACGGTCTGGCGCACCAGCACCGCGTCGAACCAGCCGCAGCGGCGCTTGCGCCCCGTCACCGTACCGAATTCGTTGCCGCGCTTGCCCAAGCCCTCGCCGATCGCGTCGGTGAGTTCGGTCGGGAACGGGCCGTCGCCCACGCGCGTCGTGTAGGCCTTGCCGATACCCAGGACGAACCCAATTGTGCGCGGTCCCACGCCGGAACCCGCCGCCGCCTGACCGGCCACGGTGTTCGAAGAGGTGACGTACGGGTACGTGCCGTGGTCGATGTCGAGCAGAACCGCCTGCGCGCCTTCGAACAGCACGCGCTTGCCGGCGCGCCGTGCCTCATCGAGCCGCCGCCAGGCACAGTCGGCGAACGGCAGGATCTTCGGCGCGATATCGCGCAGCTCCGCGAACACGGCTTCGGCGTGCAGTTCGCGCTGACCGCTGCCACGACGCAGTGCGTTATGGTGGGCGAGAAGCCGTTCCACCTTCTTCGGCAGTGTGCCGATGTCCTTCAGGTCGACCACGCGAATGGCGCGGCGGCCGACCTTGTCTTCGTAGGCGGGACCGATACCGCGCTTGGTGGTGCCAATGCGTTCGACGCTGTTCGACGTTTCCCTGAGTTCGTCGAGTTCGCGATGCAGCGGCAGGATAAGGGTCGCGTTCTCGGCCAGAACGAGATTCTCGGGCGCGATCGACACGCCCTGCTGACGCAGGCGCTCGATCTCTTCCAGGAACGCCCACGGATTCACCACCACGCCGTTGCCGATGACAGCGAGCTTGCCGGGCCGCACTACGCCCGAGGGCAGCAGACTCAGCTTGTAGGTAACGCCGTCGATGACCAGCGTATGGCCGGCGTTGTGGCCGCCCTGAAAACGCACCACCACGTCGGCGCGAGCGCACAGCCAGTCGACGATCTTGCCTTTGCCTTCGTCGCCCCATTGGGCGCCGATCACCGCGACGTTGGGCATGTGAGTCCGGGAGGGGTTGCGGGCGACCATAGCGCGCCCGCCGCGCCGCTGCCAATTACGGTCTGGCGCAATCCCCCGCTGCCTTGCGGACGCGGTTCAGTTGGGTTGTGAACTGATTCTCGCTCATGCCGTAACTCGCGTGGAGCTCGGTTACGCGCGTTGCGTAGTCAGGGCGGGCAGGATCGATCGCCATGTAGTTGAGGAGGAGATCGAAATCGGCCGGGGCAAGCGTCTTCTCCATGCAGTCGCAAATGCGCTTGCTGGCCGCGAGCACGTCAGCATCGGTTTGGCGGCGTGTGGAAACCGCCATGCAGCGCGTGCCGAACGTCGCTGGATCGAACGCGCGTTCCGGAAGCGCCACGGCCGGTGGCTCCGCCTGCGCGGTCTCGACAATCGGCGCCGGGGCGGACGCGGCGGGCGCAGACGAGGTCTGCTCTCCGCAACCCAAAACGGCCAGGCTCAGAACGGCGGCGATGAGGCGCTTCATGGCACAATCCTAGAACACTATTGGCCGCCTCTAGAACCGGAGTGCGCGCACCTGACGCACCAGCGGCAGCCGCGCCAGCGCCTTGAGCACCTCGGGCTTCACAGCGCTGTCCACCTCGACCAGCGCGATCGCGTCGGAGCCGGGCGCCACGCGGCCAAGCGCGAACGATGCGATGTTGATCCCGGCGTCGCCAAGCGCCATGCCGAGGCGGCCGATGGTGCCCGGCTTGTCCTCGTTGGTGATGTAAAGCATGTGCGGCGAGAATTCGCCGTTCACGTTGATGCCCTTGACCTGGATCAGGCGCGGCCTGCCGTCCGAGAACACCGTGCCGGCGACCGAACGCTCCTGACCCTCCGTGCGCACGCTGAGCCTGATATAGCCCTCATATGCGCCCCGCCGGTCTTGGCGGATTTCGCTGACCTTGATGCCGCGCTGCTTGGCGATCAACGGCGCGTTGACCATGTTCACTTCGTTCAGCTTCGGGCGTAGCAGGCCGGCGAGCGCCGCCTGCGTCAGCGCGCCGGTGTTGAGCGCGGCGACCGATCCCTCATAAAGCAACTCCACTGCGTCGATGCTGGTCTCGGTCAACTGGCCGGCGAACAGCCCCAGCTTCTCGGCCAGCGCGATCCACCCCTTGGCGCTCACCGCCTCGTCGGCGGTCATCGACGGCATGTTCAGCGCGTTTGATATCGCGCCGGTCAGAAGGAAATCGGCGATCTGCTCGGCCACCTGAAGCGCGACGTTCTCCTGCGCCTCGACGGTGGAGGCACCGAGATGCGGCGTCGCCACCACGCGCTCGTTGCCGAACAGGAGGTTGGCGGTGGCAGGTTCGGCTTCGAACACATCGAACGCGGCACCGGCCAGACGCCCGGAATCGAGCGCCGCCTTCACCGCTGTCTCATCGGCAAGACCGCCACGCGCGCAGTTGATCAGGCGTGCACCCTTTTTCATCCCGGCGATGGCTTCTGCCGAAATGATGTGGCGCGTCTCAGCGGTCAGCGGCGCATGCAGCGAAACAAAATCCGCGCGCGCCAGCAGGTCGTCCAGTTCCACCTTGTCGACGCCAAGTGACACGGCGCGTTCGGCCGACAAGTATGGGTCGTAGGCGAGCACCCGCATCTTCAGGCCCTTGGCGCGGTCGGCAACGATGGCGCCGATATTGCCGCACCCGATCAGGCCCAGCGTCTTTCCGTACACTTCGGTGCCGAGGAAGCGGTTCTTCTCCCACTTGCCGGCCTGCGTCGAGGCGTTGGCCGCTGGGATGTCGCGCGCGAGCGCCAGCATCATGGCGATGGCGTGTTCGGCGGTGGTGATGGAATTCCCCGACGGCGTGTTCATCACGATGATGCCGGCTGCGGTCGCCGCGGCCACGTCGATGTTGTCGACGCCGATACCGGCGCGGCCGATGACCTTGAGCCTGTGCGCAGCGCGGATGATGTCGGCGCTGACCTTGGCGGCGGAGCGCACGATAAGGCCTTCATAGCCGCCGATCGCCGCCGCCAGTTGTTCGCGCGAAAGCCCGGTGCGGGTGTCTGCCTCGACGCCGCGCTCGGTGAAGATGCGCAGCGCAGCGGGCGACAAGGCATCGGCGATGAGCACGCGCGGCGCCATGTCAGCTTCTTTTTTCATCCCCGTATTGTTGGAGGATGCCGCCGCCGCTCAGCGTCCACATGAGTTCGGAACCGGGATTGAGCAGGAAGCGCGCACCCGGCGTGTGTGTGAACAGGTCGCGTCCGATCATCCAGAACGATGCCTCGGCCTGCGGCCGGAACGCCATCAGGCGCGACTGCGCCGAGAACACCGGGTGATACTGTTCGCCCTTCCAGCTCACCTCGCCAAGCAGAAGTTTGGTCCCCGGCCCGGTGACCTGAAATCCCGCGCTGGTGATCGGTGGATCGGTTTTTCCGAGGAGAAGAACCTCTGAGGCCAGCAGCAGACGGTAGAAATCCGGCTGCGCGGCAGAATCGTTGTTCGCTGCCACCAGCGCCGTCTCGAGTGCGTTTTCGGGAATGAAGGTCATGCGCCTTTCACCTGTGCAAAAGCCCAGTCGAGCCATGGCGTGAGCGCTTCGATGTCGGCGCGCTCAACCGTCGCGCCGCACCAGATGCGCAGACCCGGCGGCGCCGAGCGATGGCCGCCGATGTCGTAGGCGGCGGCTTCCTTGTCGAGGAGCGACGCGATCTTGCCCACCGTCACGCGTTGTTCTTTTTCATCCATTTGCGTGAACCATGGATCGGTGATCTTCAGGCAAACGCTGGTTGGCGAACGCGATATGGGATCGGCGGCGAGGAACGTGAGCCATTCGCATTCTTCGACCCAGCGCGACAGTGCGGCGAAGTTCGCATCCGTGCGCGCGATAAGCGCCTTCAGGCCGCCGATGCTCTCGGCCCATGTCAGCGTGTCGAGGTAATCTTCGACCGCCAGCATCGACGGCGTGTTCAGTGTCTCGCCCTCGAATGTTCCTTCGATCAGCGCGCCGCTTTTTACCAGGCGGAAGATGCGCGGCACCGGCCAGCGCGGCGTGTACGACCGCAGGCGCTCGACTGCGCGCGGGCTCAGCACAATCATGCCGTGCGCCGCTTCGCCCCCCAGCACCTTCTGCCACGAGAACGCGGTGGCATCGAGCTTGTCCCACGGCATCTCCATCGCGAAGGCGGCCGAGGTCGCGTCGCACAGCGTCAGGCCTTCGCGGTCAACGGCAATCCAGTCGCCGTTGGGCACGCGCACGCCCGAAGTCGTGCCGTTCCAAACGAAGACAGCATCGTGCTTCGGGTTCACCTGTGCCAGATCGGGTAGCTCGCCGTACGGCGCGCGGATGACGCGCGGCTCGATCTTCAGCTGCTTCACCGTGTCGGTGACCCACTCCTCGCCGAAGGCTTCCCACGCGAGCACGTCGACCGGACGTGGGCCGAGCAAATTCCACATCGCGAGTTCGATGGCACCGGTGTCGGACGCCGGCACGATGGCGATGCGATAGTCGGCCGGCACGCCGAGCACGGCGCGCGTGCGGTCGATTGCGTCCTTCAGGCGCGCGATCCCGGCCTTGGACCGATGCGAGCGCCCAAGGAAAGCACCCGCAAGAATTTCAGGCGTCCAGCCCGGCCGCTTGGCGCAGGGGCCGGAAGAAAAAAATGGCCGCGCGGGTCGCACGGCCGGCTTCGCGGTCATGGTCCATCCCTTCCAGAATGGTCGCGTTCCGTTGGGAGAACGTGGCCCGCCGCCCGTATAGGGGATTCGCCGATAGGCAGCAAATCACGACCGCGCACGAATGCGTGCACATGAACAGTCTTGCGGATGTGTAACGTCAGGCCTGCCCGTTGCAGCGGACGCGCGTGACAGTATCCGATGCGACGTCGAATTCCACATTCACCTGGCTGCAGCCGCCGTCGTCGATTTCCGGGACTTCGCGCGCCGTTACGATGCGGATGCCAGGCCGCGGATCCTGCTTCATGTCGCGAACGACGCCGGTGGCGAGATACACGCCGTAGATGACTTTGCGGCCGTCCACTGTGATGCCCGCGTAGTAGCGCACGTAGGCGGACATGGCTTGCGCGCCATCCGGCATCGTGACTTTGGATTCGACGTGCTGCACTTCGGCCATCGATGGCAACCACACCTCGCCGGAATTCGGAATGGCGAGCGCAGGCAACGAAACGACGGCAAGAATGGTCGCAAGAAACGCGGCGCGGACCATGACCTATCCCCCGGTCTCGATCTCGCCCTTCATATACAACGCACAGGGGCCCGAGAGAACCGTGCGCGCGCCGTCGTCGATGCACAAGAGGTCGCCGCCGCGCGGGCTTACCTGCCGCGCGCGCAGTTCCTTCTTGCCCAGCCGCCGGGCCCAGAACGGCACGAGCGCGCAATGCGCCGACCCGGTGACCGGGTCCTCGGGCACGCCTTTGTCGGGGGCGAAAAAGCGCGAGATGAAATCATACCCCCCAACGCCGGGCCCGGTGACGATCAGGCCCCAGGTGTCCACACTGCGGAGAAGGCCCACGATATCGGTGCTTGGTTCGATGGTGTGGATCGTCTTCGGGTCCGGCCATACCGCCATCAGATAGCGTCCGAGATACAGTTCCTCCGGCGCGCCAACGCCGAGCGCTTTGCCGAGGGAACGCGCCAACCCTTCCGGCGCATCCAGCGGTGCCGGCAATTCCGACGGCAGCGACATGCGCAGATAGTTGCCGTCACCGCGCTCGACTTCGAGAATGCCGCTCAGCGTCTCGAAGCGCACGCGCTCCAGCGACGGTTGCAACACATCGAATACGATCCGCGCGGATGCGAGCGTCGCGTGGCCGCACAGTTTCACTTCATCGAACGGGGTGAACCAGCGCAGATGATAGAGATCACCGCCCGTCGGTACGAAGAACGCGGTCTCGGCGAGGTTGTTCTCGTTGGCGATGGCCAGCATCGTCGCGTCCGGCAGCCAACGTTCCAAGGGCACGATCGCGGCCGGGTTGCCGCCAAACGGCTTGTCCGAGAACGCATCCACTTGCCACATCTGCAACTTCACCACCGCCTCCATCGCGCCGAATGCGCGCATGTTTACGCCCGGAAGGCGCAGTGTAGAAAATCACATTCTGCTTGGAATGAACGCCCGAAGAACGTGACCGCGCGCGTGATCAGCCGGCGGCGACGGTTTCTTCAGTTGCCGCCTGCTTGGCGGTGAGCGCAGCCTTCATCTTTTCCTGAAGCTGCGCAAAGGCCTTGACCTCGATCTGGCGGACGCGCTCGCGGCTGATGCCGAACCGCTTTGCCAGTTCTTCCAATGTCACCGGCTCATCGCGCAGACGGCGCGCTTCCAGAATTTCGCGCTCGCGCGGCTGGAGCTCTTCCATCGCGGTGGCCAGCAGCGTGCGCCGCTCGTCCAGCTCCTCGGCTTCACCGAGGCGCGTCTCCTGATCCAGCTCGTCGTCGGCCAGCCAGTCCTGCCATTCGGAATCGCCTTCTTCGCCGACGCGCACATTCAGCGACGCGTCGCCTGAAAGACGGCGGTTCATGTTCACGACTTCGGCTTCGGGTACGCCCAGCTTGCGCGCGATCTCCTTGACCTGGTCGGGGCGCATGTCGCCCTCTTCCAGCGCTTCGATCTGGCCCTTGGCCTTGCGCAGTCCGAAGAACAGGCGCTTCTGCGCCGCCGTGGTGCCCATCTTCACCAGGCTCCACGAGCGCAGGATGTACTCCTGGATCGCGGCCCTGATCCACCACATGGCGTAGGTCGCAAGGCGGAAGCCGCGCTCTGGCTCGAAGCGCTTCACCGCCTGCATCAGGCCGATATTGCCTTCGGAGATGACCTCGGAAATGGGCAGGCCATAGCCGCGGTAGCCCATGGCGATCTTGGCCACGAGGCGCAGGTGCGAGGTGACGAGCTTGTGCGCGGCCTCGCCGTCTTCATGCTCGCGCCAGCGCTTGGCGAGCATGTACTCTTCCTGCGGATCAAGCAGCGGAAAGCGCCGGATTTCCGCGAGGTATCGCGAAAGCCCGGTATCGCCCATCAATGCGGGAAGTGCTGCCCGCGCCGCCGCCATATCCACCCCTTTCAATGCAACAGGCCGTGTCGGCCCTTGCCTTGATTAACGCCTGCGGGAAACAGCGTATCCCCGACGTTCCCTCATATGGGAATGGAGCGTGACAATTGCAAGGCGCTGGTGCTGGTGAAGCCTGGAATGCGCGTTCCGGCGCGCGATCTCCCGCATCCGGCGTGTACAACCTGAGCCATTCTTACGCGCCAGACGGTAGCGGCTATGTTCAAACGAGCAGCGTGAAATCCGCCGCGTCCAGGTTGTTCAGGTGCGTCGCCCCGAGCAACTGGATCACAATCTCCGCGCCCACCTGGTATCCCGGCGTCCCGTTGTGATCGATGACAAGGAAGGTCTGGCCAGCGAACGTGCCGGCATCGGGCATGTACACGACGGCGTGAAAGCCGCCGAGTTTCGCGGGACCGAGACGCGCCACGAGATCAGCGTCGAACGAAGCGGCGTTCAGCGTGCCGCTGTTCACTTTGGGCTCGACGGCACCGATCGCAACGGTCAGGCGGATCGTATCCGCGTTGGCGTTGAAACCGTCGATCGTGTCGAAAAGCGATCCCGTGGAATCCGCTATGGCAAGATAGCGGTACTCGTCGGCACCTGCACCGCCGCGCAGAAAATCCTCGCCGTCGCCACCGTTCAGGACGTCCGTTCCCGCGCCGGACAGCAGCGTATCGTTCCCCGCGCCGCCGGTCAGCGCGTAATTCCCGTCCGTCTCGGTGCTCGCGTCGAGCGCCACCTGTGCCGCGAAGTTCGCATCGACCGCCATCAGCTCACCGGCCGCCACGTTCCCGTCCGAAAACGTGAGGTCGTAACTGAAACCGCCGCCGGCCAGATCGAGTTCGATTTCCTCGACCTCCTTAATCGTCGAACTTGCAATGAGAAGACCGAAATAGTTGCCGTCCAGCCGCAAAAAATCGTAGCCATCACCGCCAACTGCTCGATCCGAAGCCGTCATGTCGTCGAAGAACATGAGCGTGTCGTTGCCGCCTTCGCCCTTCACGATGTCGATGCCGGCCGGCGAGAAGAACGGCGTGCCGCCGCCGATGATGTCGGCCTGCTGGCCGCCGATCAGGATGTCGTCGCCGGCGCTTGTGTCCATGGTGAACGTCGCGTCGGTCTCGGCGGAGCCGTCGAAGGTCATCCGGTCAGCCGCCGAGGCGAGAACGCTGAAATTCGCGCCCGCCGCGATGTTGCCGTCTGCCATGGTGACGGTGTAATCGCCGCCCGGCCCCATCTGCAGCGCCTCGCAATTGGTGATCGTGTTGTTGTCGAACACGACGGAATAGGGCGTTGCCGCACCGGATAGCTGCACCGTGTCGAAGGTCCCCGAGCCGCCATTGATGCGGTCGTTGGCTCTGAGCTCGACCCCCATGGCGAAGACGTCGTTGCCACCCTTGCCGTTCAGCGTGTCGCGGCCGCCCTGCGAATAGGCAAAGACATCGTCACTGCCCGTGCCAACCTGCGTGTCGTTGCCGGGCGTTCCGGTGAACATGGCCATGGCAATTCTCCCTTGGTCAGATGGCGCCGAAATCCTCGATGCCCAGATTGCCGAGATGCACCGGATCGGTGAGCAGGATCACAAGGTCGCCGTTCTGGTAACCGGCCGTGGAATTGAGATCGACGACGATAAACTGGAACGTCGCGAAATCTCCGCCATCGGGTTTGTACAACACCGCGTGGTCCGCACCGAGCCGGACTGCGGTGATGCGCGCCGCGAGATCGGCCTCGAAGGTTGCCACGTTCAGATTGCCGTGCGTGACCTTGGTATCGACCGCGGTGATCGTCGGCGAGAGCAGGAAGAAGTCCTCGGCCGCGTCGAAGCCGATGATGCTGTCGAAATTGTTGCCGGTGGATTCCGACCCCAGGAAATAGGCATAGGCGTCCGCACCCGCGCCACCCTCGAGAAAGTCGTTGTCGCCGTTGCCTTTCAGAGTGTCGCCGCCATCACCGCCAGTCAGGTGATCGCTTCCGGCGCCGCCATTCATTTCGTAGCGTCCGTCGGTTTCGCTCTCGGCGCTTAGGAAAACTTGCGCCGCAGTGCCGGCGTTGACAATCATCGTTGCGCCAGCCGCAACGTTCCCGTCGGCAAATGTCAGCTGGTAAGTGAACGCGCCTCCGCCGGCATCAAGGTCGATCTGTTCGATGCTGGTCAATGTCCCGTTCTGAAGTTGGAGCGCCAACGAATAGTCGCCCTTCAACGTGAGCCGGTCGACTCCGTCGCCGCCATTGGCGCGGTCCGCCTCCGTCAGATCGTCGAAGAACTGGAAAAGGTCGTTGCCGCCTTCGCCGCGCACCGTGTCGATGCCGGCGCTGAAGAATGGCGTGCCTCCGTCGATAGCATCGTCCTGCTGCCCGCCGACAAGGACATCGTTGCCGGCGCTCGTGTTCATCGCGAAGGAGCCGTTGGTTTCCGCCGAACCGTCGAATGTCATTTTCGTGGCCGCGGCTGCGAGCACGGTGAAATGCCCGCCGGCAAGGACATTCCCGTCCGCCATGGTGACGTCGTAGATGCCGGCGCTCATCTGAAGTATCTCGCAGCCCTTGATGGTGGCATTGTCGAGCACGACCGAATACGGAGTCACCGTCGCGCCGAATAGCTGCACCGTATCCAAAGTGCCGGCGCCGCCATTGATGCGGTCGTTGGCGCGCAGTTCGGTGCCCATCTTGAAGGAGTCGTTGCCGCCCTTGCCGGTCAGCGTGTCGCGGCCGCCCTGGCTATAGAAAAAATTGTCCTGTTCGTTGGTGCCTTCCTGGGTGTCGTTGCCGGTGGTGCCGATGAAGTCGCTCATGACATGTGGTCTCCCTCTAACGAAGCCCCATCGACAGTCGACTCTAGTACGGTCCCGCCTAGGTGCAATCGCACGCGATCACTGCGCAAGCCCCTGCAGGGCGGTTACCAGGGCCGCAAAATCGGCGGGCCACTGGGATTCGAAGCGCAGCGTCTTGTTCAGCGTCGGATGATGAAACCCGAGCACGCCCGCATGAAGCGCCTGCCGTGGAAATTCTGCCGCGGCGGCGAAGGCGCGCTCCTGTTCCGGCGTTTTCGCGCGCGGTGGCTTGCGCGCGCGTCCATAGGTGGCATCACCGATCAGCGGATGTCCGATATGCGCAAGATGCACGCGGATCTGATGCGTGCGTCCGGTTTCGAGCCGGCATTCGATCAGTGACGCGAAGGCACGGTCGGCGGCACCGTAGCGCTCGGTCATGCGATAGCGCGTGCGCGCGGGCTTGCCGGCCTCGCGCACGACGGCCATGCGCTTGCGATCAAACTGGCTGCGAGCGAGGTTGCCTTCGACCAGGCCGGTGCCCGCGCGCGGTGCGCCCCAGACGACGGCGTTGTAGACGCGGTCCACCGCATGTGCGGCGAACTGCTTGGCCAGCGAACGCATAGCGCGCTCATTCTTCGCCACCACCAACAGCCCGCTGGTGTCCTTGTCGAGACGGTGCACGATGCCGGGCCGCGCCACGCCGCCGATGCCGGCTAGGTCGCCGCAATGGGCGAGCAGCGCATTCACCAACGTGCCGGTGAGGTTGCCCGCCGCCGGGTGCACCACCAGTCCTGCCGGTTTGTCGATCACGATCAGGTCGGAATCCTCATGCACGATGACCAGCGGAATGGCTTCGGCCATGGGGTCGGCGGGTGCGGGCGGCGGCACGTTCACCACGTAATGCTCGCCCGGTTTGACCCTGTGATTGGCGTCTCTTACGTTCGCGCCGGCTTTCGCCACCACGCCCTCGGCAATCAGTTGCTGGATGCGCGAACGCGAAAGCTGGGGCAGGGCGGCGGCCAGAAACCGGTCTAGCCGCCAGCCGGCATGATCGCCGGCGACTTCGGCCTCGAGGATTTCTCCATCTGCGGATGACTTGGAAATGACGGACCCCGCGGCGGAAGACGACGACGAGCCGGTGAAGGCGGCAACCGTGCCGCTGACGCCCGCGACCGGGAAGCAGCGCGTGCTTCTGGTCATCGTTATCACACTCGGCGTGCTCATTCTTCTGGCTTTCGGCGTGCTCGTCGGCGGCATGGTGATCGGCAAGAGCAGCGGCAGCGGTACGCAGAGCGGCACCGCGCCGTGGACCTACAGTCTTCAGCTTCCGGAGCGCGGACGCATTGTCAGCACGCGTCTGGAAGGCGACCGCATTGTCGTGCGCGTGCGCGCGCCGGAGGGCGAGACCGTGTTCCTGCTCGACGCCAAGACCGGCAAGGCGATCGGCCGCATCGAGATCAAGCAGGCGCAGTGAAGCTGGTCATCGCATCAGATCTTGTCGACGCGATCGGCCGCGCTGCGGCGAATGCCTACCCCAATGAATGCTGCGGCCTGATCGAAGGCGTGAGCGCCGAGGACGGCTGGCGTGCGCTCGCCGTGCACGAGGCGCGCAACCTTGCCGACGATCCGGCGAGGCATTTCCTGGTCGATCCGGAAATCCAGTTCCGTCTGTTGCGCGCGCTGCGCGGCACAGGACGCGAGATTATCGGCTGCTTTCACTCGCACCCTAACGGCCGCGCCGAACCGTCGCCGCGCGACCGCGAAGGCGCGGGCGAGGACCATTTCGTCTGGGTGATCGCTGGTGTGCGCGCAGACAGCGAGCCGAATGTGGCGGCGTTCGTCTACGACGCCGCGCAATCGCGCTTCGAACGGCTGGTGCTCAGTCGAACCGGCTGATCTCGATGCCGCTGCCTACGGACAACAGCACCGAAGTGATGCCGGGCTTCGTCCGCACATGCTTGCGATAGGCCTCGGCGTCGGGCCTGACCGCCGCCGGTTCCAGCATGTTGTCGGCGACGACCAGCGCGCCTTTCGACAGCTTCGGGTAGAACAGGTCGAAGCAGGGGATGTAGAGATCCTTCCACAAATCCAGCAGCACGAAATCGAACGGGCCGTCGAGTTCGGCGATCAGCGTGCGCGCGTCGCCGACGTGAAACACCACATGATCCGCAAGACCGGCGCGCCGCACATGCTCGCGCGCGTAATCCGATTTGTTCTGCGCGAGCTCGAGCGTGTGCACCACTCCGCCCGTCGCCTTGGCCGCATCGCCGAGCCACAGCGCGGAATATCCGAACGACGTGCCGACCTCGAGAATTGTGCGTGCCTGCATCGCGCGCACCAGAATGCCCATCAATTCGCCGGTGGCGCCGCCGACCGGCAACACCATCTGGTCGCGCCTCTGGAAGGCGCCGCCGGGATCGGCGGCCCACAACGCATGCTCCTGCGCGATGCGGGCGTCATATTCGGCGAGAACCGCTTGTACCGCTTTTTCCATGTTCCCTCGCGCGAGCGCGCTTCCTTGATCCGGCCGCGGGCCCCAGCCTATATAGCGGCCGTTCCCGCTCCCATCGTCTAGCGGTTAGGACGCGGCCCTCTCAAGGCTGAAACCGGGGTTCGATTCCCCGTGGGAGCGCCAAAGCGCGCTCGGGTGCATGATGGAACGAACCGCCGTCGTATTGCCAACCTTAACTATCCAAGCGCAGCCAGCGTTCCTCCAGCCTTAGCAACTCGTCACATGCAACATCGTTTGGCCGAAACGGCATCGTTCCAGAGGTCCAATCTCCTACCGCGACAACGTGTTTTGCCTGCAATAATCGAACAAATCTTAGGCGATATTTTGGCCGTTTCAGACACTCGAGAGCGCGCTCGATATCTGTTCGCTCTACAAAGGCGTCAATAGTGATCGATCGCAAATATTTTCTCTCCACCCTCGCCTCTACCCAACGCTTCCAAAGGGTCTGACTGCCCTTCCAAGCCGAGACACCGGAACCAACAAGAATACCAGCAAGAAGGGCGTACGCGACAGTATCGCTAAACCCAACTATTGTGCACGATGCTACAAAGGCGCTCCCCAAGCCCGCTCCAATTAGAATTGGCTTCTTTGCCGTTACGAACGTTTTGGTAACGTAATTACCGTCGATCCCTACAAGAAATCTCCAGAACGAACCGAGAGGGGAAGGTCGAGTTTTCCGACGGGCTTTCACCCTCTTGTGCTGTTCTCGCGGGCGCCGAAGGTCTCGCAGTCTCCACCGAACGAGTGACGGAATGACCGGTAACATCAACAGCAACAGAAGGAACACGAACCCAAAGTACGGTACGTACGGCGACGGCACGTCGGGCCCACCTTGCATTGTCCACAAAGCCAGCAGTGCGTCCTCGAATGGCTGTGTACGGCCTGGTGGGTCAGTCACCCCTCGACCAACAACACAGAGGGCAAAAAATAGCCCGTACGCAGCAAAAATTGAAATCCACCGAGCGGCAATCTCGGGTAGGCCCGTCAATGATCGCTCTGACGCTCGATAAAACATCAACTGCGACACCACCACACATGATCCAGCTACCGGATTTGCGAGCATCAGGATCAGCAACATTGTGGGAAAGAAGAAGATATCAGTCATCCACGCCAATTCCATTGTCCGCACGGACCTAAAGGCCGGTGAGATAGACAGCGAAAAGAACATCTCGCGATGACGCCTGACCAACGTTTGGCCAAGAAGCGGATTGACCCGATAGCGCTCAATTAGCGAGATTGCAGCGTTCTTAACGTCTAACGCGACCACGGGTAGGTGCCTGCACGCACGGAACGCCGTTTCACGTATCCATGCGCTGGGATAAGAAAAGGCGCGCGCAAATGCTTCGACAGCTCGATCCTCATTGAGCAATGCAATCGCCTCACAAGCAAATTTAGCGGTGAGAGGCTGATAGGAGTATTGATTGAGCTTTGCCTTGATATAATCATCGAGGTCATGCAGGAACTTGTCACTAAATTGCCGTCTAGAACGGAATGCTTCGCACAGGAAGCGCAGAGCTTGCACGGCTTCGAGCGACTCGCCCTTATTGGTCCTTGCCTTAGTTAGTCTCGACCAACAGTACGCGGCCAGAACGTTAGCATTATCAGACGAAGCGACCTCGCAGTAGAGGACGTAAGTGTCACGATAGCGATTATCCGAGACTATCGACGATGCGTCGGGCTTGACGTTCTTCGACAAAAGTCCCGCTACGACAAAAAATTCCTGAAAACGGCGGTGAACAAAGCTAAATGTCTGCACTTGACCGCTGCTTAGTCTCCCTAAGCGGGCAAACTTTAGCAGCTGGACAACGCTGCCGACGGGTAGCTGCGGCAAGCTCTCTTCCAGTGCCCGCGTAGGTATTTCAAGGCCCCACCGCTCACTTTCAGCCATGACATCCGCAATAGCGACGGTCGTCGCAACACATTGTGAGATGTCGATACCCAATTCGTTCATTCGAGCGGATACATGGGGGTCTTTCACTTGGCTGGCGATATAGCTCTGAAATACCTCAAATTTGTTTTCTGGCCATTTCCCCGAATGCTCGCGCACGTAGATCGCGATCAGGTTCGCAACGAGCGGGTTTGTAGCCGCCGAAAGCAGGTCGGAATGCTCAGCAAAGAATTCAGCCATCTGCTCAACCGAACGCGCGCCTATTGTGCGAAGCACGCGCTGGATCTTTAGGTCGTCGAAGGGCCTCATTCGATAGACCGATCCCGGGGCTAGTCTCTCAGACGGGCGCTTGAAATAGCGGGACGCCACGATCCCCCTGGATGAATGCGAAGCAACTAGAAACTTCTGAATGACTTCCGACAACGCAACGCTGATCCATGAGTGTTCTGGCGTGTCCATAATCGCGGGAATTTCATCGAACGAGTCGAAAATAAAAAAGAGGGAACCTGATTGCAGCAATTGATCAAAAGAGGCATGCAGAAATCGGGTCGCATACAAGTCATCCGCTTCCTTTTGAATGTATGACAACACATAATTTCGGAGATCGATCACGCTCGGCGGAGTATCCTGCGTCCATGGATTGGTAGGACTCCAATTCTTCAAGTTTACATAAAGGGGCAGCCGATGTGTCTGCTTGACCTCGTCGAGAAGGAGGCGGCAAAGATGACGAAGGGCGACGCTCTTGCCCGAGCCGGGCTCACCCAAGATCAAGATGGGTTCATCCGACTTGCTTCGTCGCAACTCCTCAACGAGATCCCCTACTCTGCGAGAGGTCCCGCTAAGCGAAATGCTCTCCACTTCCGCGTCAATCGATACAAAATCACGATCACTCCAATTTGCCTCGCGGTCCAATGCGGTAAGGCGTTCCGCCCACATTGTCCCGAATGCTGACATCTCACTGTCCAGCGCGCCCAGATTCGTTTGGGCGTCGGGCGATTTTCGTCTCGTCATGATTGTCGGATGAGAAGCAGTTCGCACAATGAATGCGATTGCTAGGAGGATCGTGATCAGGGGCAGGAAGGGTGGGGATTCGAATTCGATTTCGCGAACGCCCGGGTACGAACGTTGCAGGTACGGAATGACTGTCGCGTTCACGATATCGATGATTGGATGTGGCGCGGCATAGTAACCGGCGATGACCGCCACCGCTGATACCGCAGCCAGGCCCACATGAGACGCTTTCCCTTCCGATGCGCGCCACGCTGGCCGCACGATCACCAGCGCAACGACGAAGAACACTGTTACCAATGCGGCGAGGACTATTGAGGTTTGAGCCGCGTAGATGATTGCGCTCGCACAAAGAAGCAGAGACGCCAAAATAGCGAGTGAAAAGCCAAGTTTTCGGTGTATCATGCCTCTGCCAAACGTCGCTTTACATTTGACTACCAACTAGCGCACCGACCTGACGCCTAAGTACTGGGCAAAGTGTCATCTATTTCATTTCATGTGAATGCCCAACAGCCCGGACGCGGCCCTCTCAAGGCTGAAACCGGGGTTCGATTCCCCGTGGGAGCGCCACCCTACGCCGCTTGGCGGCTTCTGGTGGCAGGTCACATTCGGCGCTACGCCAACGCACCTTGCAGCGTTGCGTAGTACCACACCCACATCGCCATGATGACCGACAAAGCGGCGGCCTGGACCCAGCGGTTGCCTGTAATCGTTGCGGCTGCGCTGGCCGCCAGCGTAGGCCAGCTCGCATAGTTCGAAGCGACCCAATTCTCGCTGGACGAACCGTAGAGAAACACCGTTGCGATGGTGAGGGCGACTTCCACCGTGAAGAGCGCCGCATATTTGCGGCCCTCCTCCTGATGATACCGTCGAAGATCGACCACACCTTCCTCGGGAATCGGCGCACTGACCAACCGCGCCAATAGGTAAAGCAGGCACGCGACAGCGAAGAGCACGAGCACGGTCGGCATGGGCCAGGCGGCCTCAGCCCGCAGATCCCACAGGCTCAGCCACCAGGCGACGATCGCCAGGAGGATATTCAGCATCCAGCCGGCATTGAGCCAGGAGAACCGGAGCCGCTTGCCGGCCCGGACGATGTCACCAACGGTGGCGAGGATTTGTGCCACGCCCCAGCGCGTAGACGAACGAATACAACGTCATCACGAAGTCGAATGCGCGCATGGCTACGCCCCCAGATTACGATTCGCCAGCAATCCGCAGTGGGCAGTTTTTCGTTGCGGCTGTACAGTGTGGCCATGCTCGTTCATCCCACCGGAAAATTCGACAACAGCGCCAAACCCTACCGCCACATCGAGGCGCGGCCGCTGTCGGCGGCGATGGGCGCCGAGATTTGCGGCGCCGACATCGGCAAACTGACGGACGCGCAGTTCGGCGAAATCCGCGACGCGCTGTTCCGGCACAAGATGATCTACTTCCGCGAGCAGAAGATCGGCCCGGCGGCGCAGGAGGCATTCAGCCTGCGCTTCGGCGCCTTCGCGGAAGATGCCTACACCAAGGGTATTCCCGGCCACGTCAACGTGCAGCCGCTGATCAAGGAGGCCGACACGCGGACCGGGATGGTCTTCGGCTCTGGTTGGCATACGGACTCGCCGTTCCTGCCGAGCCCGCCCGCGATCAGCATGCTCTACGGCGTCGAGATTCCGCCCTACGGCGGCGACACGATCTGGGCCAATGCGGCGCTGGCCTACGCGATGCTCAGCGAGACGATGCAGCGCATTATCGCGCCGCTGCGCGTGCACATGTCGATGCGGAATGTTCTGGAGTCGGCACAGAATTATGGACGCGTCGACGATACCGCCGTGGGGCGACTGGCGGCGACGAAGGGTTCGACACAACTCAGCGACGACATCGTGCGCAAGGTGCAGGGCACGTTCCACCCGCTTGTCCGCACGCATCCGGTGACTGGCGAGAAGTCGCTGTACTGCGACGGCTCCTATGCCGTCGGATTCGAAGGACTGACGGAAGCGGAATCCGAACCGCTGCTGAAATTTCTGGCCGCGCACATCACGCAGCCCGCGTTCACCTGCCGCCTCAGGTGGGAAGCGGGCACGCTGGCGCTGTGGGACAATCGGCTGTGCGTCCATCAGGCGTTCAACGATTACGACGGCTTCCGGCGCGAGCTCTATCGCACGACCATCGCCGGCGAGGTCCCAAGCTAGGGGCGCGGAAGGAATCTAGTCTGTCTTGCGCGGCAGAAAGCCCTTGCCGGTCTCGTAGACCGTTCCCCACCCGCGATTGCCGTCGGGTGCAAGGATCTGAGCAACCAGAACGCCGAAGGTTCCCGTCAGTTCGGGATAGGCTTTCATGATGCTCTCAAGCAAGCGCTTGTTGCGGCGCTCGGCGTCATCGTCGTCAGTGCCGTTCCAGCCGGAATTGATGCTGGCGAAGACCAGCGCAAGCTTCCCGTCCACTCCGACGATCGTGACGCGCGCGATGGAATAATCCACGCCATCCAGGCGCCACTTGAACGGTGGCGGACTCTTCAGGGCGGGTGCCGTTTCGAACCCCCGCATCTGCGTGTCGAGCTCCTGCAACATGCCGAGTTGCACGTTTGGTCCGCGGTCGAGGAGATAGCGCGCGCCCGCATACAGCATCGAGGCGTTGAACATGTGCCGGGCGTCGCGCTGTGTGCGCGCCAGCGCCATCAGATCGGCGGCTGTGCGTCCCGACATTTTCTCCGGCGACATGTAGAAGGCGTGCACGCGCCAGCCACCGCCCTCGGGCGTGAGCCACATCGAAAACGCCCAATCGTTGTTGCGCGTCTTGGCCGTGAGGAAGACATGCATCTGTTCGCCTTGCCTCGCGGCGAGGAAAACGGTGTCTGCCCTGGACGCAGTGCTGCAGACCGCAGGCGCAGTCGTCGATCCCGTCGTCTGCACCCGGTAGACATGTGCCAGCCGCAAATTGTCGTAGGGACCGTTTGCCTGGATTTGCTTGGCGATCGCTGTGAGCTGCGCCGGCGTGGTGACGCCATGCGCCTCGATCGACATGCGCGCATAGGCTTCCTCAGGGTGCGGTCCGAGCATGGTGCGCGCGAACAACAACGCTGCGTCTTCCGCGGGTTTGCGCCGGTCTGCGGGGATTTCACTGTCCCGCGCGCAGCTGCCCGCCGTGACGCCGACCGTGATCGGGGAGTCGCATGCCGTGACGCAGGCAAGCGCTGCGCAAAGGATGATTGCAGCTATCGGCTTCATGAGGCACCCCCGCCTCACTCTACCGCGCGGCGCTCCATGCATCCAGTCAGCGGAGCCGCACCGTCACGAAGATTGCGCCGGCTTTGGTGCATCCCGTTGCGCGTGCGTTGAGAAGAAGCGCATCGCGTTCGGCACGGAACGCCGCCGAGCCTCCGCCGTGCTCGAGGGCGTGTTCGGTTTCCGATGTGAGTTCGTCGAAACTGACAGGCGTAAGATTCAGGCGGTGCGTGATCTCGACCGTGTGGTCACGGCCCTTTGGCAGCGCGCGCAGGAAATCGTTCGCCGATAGCGGACCGTTGTTCACGTGACCGCTCGCGGTGGCGACTCGTTTTTCCCAGCGCTCGATAGCGGCGGCCGAAGCCTGCGAGGGAATGGTCTCATCGAACCACGGATCGAAGATGAACATGCCGTGTGTTGCAACGCGCGCGGCTTCGGCAAGTCCCTTGGTGAGATCCACAAAGTGATGTGCCGACCGCGCGCACACCGCCCACGCAAAGCTTGCATCCGCGAAGGGCAGGGCCTCGGCACGCGCCTCGCGCACATCCAATCCGGCGGCCCGGCATGCGGCAACGCGCTCGGCGTTAGGCTCGACTCCAGCGGCGCGGATGCCGCGTTCCAGCGCGCGGCGGATGAAGGCGCCTTCGCCGCAGCCGATGTCGAGCAGCGACTCCGGCCGGGCGGCGAAGATCAGCTCCTCGAACTCGGTGTTGTAGGGTTCGGGCGTGGCCATCCCTGACGCTTACCCCGGACGGCCGCGCGCGGCAAAACCGCTTGGCTTGGCGCAGGTGAGTCACTATCTCATTGGTGTCACCGAACCGGGGCGCCACGCCATGAATGACGGAGAGCGCCACGAGAGCCCGCGCGGTGGGCCCGACAAGGACGACAAGCGCACCTCTGACGTGCTGCGCGCCTTCGCCGATGGCCTCACAACGCCAAAGGTGACGTTCTCCCAGATCGACAACGCGCTCGGTGAGCGCGGCTTCGGCGTGATGATCGCAATTTTCGCACTGCCGAGTGCGATCCCGGGCGGACCTGCCGCGGTTCCCGGCTTCACCACCGTGATGGGCATCCCGATTGTCATTTTCTCCTTCCAGCTCATGATGGGCCGCACAAATCTCGGCCTTCCCGGTTTCATCGAGCGCAGGGAATTCGACAGCGGCGGGTTTCAGAAACTCGCCGGCTACCTCGTGCGCGTGCTGTCGTGGTTCGAGAAACTCCTGAAGCCGCGCTTTCACGTGCTTACGGGGCCGGTGGCAGAGCGGCTCCTCGGTGCGTTCTGCGTGATCCAGGCAGTCATTCTTGCGCTTCCCATTCCGCTCGCCAACAATTTGCCGGCGCTGTCACTTTCCCTCATCGGACTCGGCCTCATCGAACAGGATGGGGTCGCGATCCTGTTGGGCATCCTTGCCGGCATCGGCGGCATCGTCGTGGCCGGGCTGGTCGTTTTTCTCGGAACTGCGGGCCTCATTTGGATATGGGACTGGTTCACCGGTCTGTTCTGAAAACAAAAGGGCGCCGCGAGGGCGCCCTTTCGTCACGCAAAGTGATGCTGATCTAGAACGGCACCCAGCTGCGCTCGCGCGAGTACGACAGGTAGCCCGCGTTCACGCCGGCGCGTACGCCGACGCCCGTACGCATCGGCGCCAGGATGGTGCGGCCCGACTGCTGATAGTTGATGCCGATGCCGGCGATGAAATAGTACGTGCCTTCGACGCCGGGATAGCGCTGGAACAGCTTCTCTTCGTTAGGCAGATTGTACACCAGCGTGAAGCACTTCGACGCGTTCGCGCCGACGTCAAACCCGACCGACGGCCCCTGCCAGTACACCTTCGTGGCGCGGCGGCGATGCTTGTAATAGAGGTCGCCTTCGCCGTAGCGCACGCCGATCACGACGGCGCCCGATCCTTCACTGCCGATGATGTAGCCGTTGGGGCGCCCGTGCTTGCGGAAGACGTATTCGACCGCTTTGGCGGCGGCCTCGGTGGTGACGCCGAAGAAGTCGGACACCGCCTGCACGATCTCATTGCGCGAGTAGGTGTCGTTGTTGTTTTGCGCGGCGGAGGCGGCGGGGGCCGCGAGCGCGAGTGCCACGGCCGCAATCGCGGCCAGAGCGAGGTTCAGGATACGCATTTATGGTTCTCCTCGAATGTCCCGGTGCTTCGTCCTGCCGCCGGTTCTGCCGAAGCGCCGGGTCTAATAGACCCCGAAACCCCACGCAGCCGGGCTGCCACAAAGCAACGCTTGCGATTGGCTAACGTTCCAGTATCGGACGGCTTGGCGCAAGGCTTTGCACCGCGGCCCGCGCAGCCCTAAATTGCAGCCATGAGCGAAACCCCTGAACAGAAGCCCAAAAAGCGCGCCTTGTCGGTAGGCGGCTGGATTGCCGTCGTTGCGCTGGGCGCCATTCTGGGCGCGGCCGGCTGGTTTGCCGTCCAGGGCTGGTTCTCGACGCCCGACCGGATGACGACCCATGGCTACGTCGCCATGGTCCTCGGCATCGTGTTTTCGGTGGCGCTGGGCGCGGGCTTGATGGCGCTGGTGTTCTATTCGAACCGCAAGGGCTACGACGACCGCGTGCAGTAGATCAGGTGCGCTGAAAAAGCGTACCCCCCGGCCGCGGGGCTGCAACCGGGGGGCATACGCTCGACCAACAGCAATCAGTACTGCTGATCGTAGCAGTCTTCGTCGTACTGAGGATCGCAGGAGCCGTTGGCGTAGCCGCCGTCGCCTCCGCCGCCACTCGTCACCGCATACGCGACGTCCGAGATCAGGGCCGGGAACGGATAGAGCGGCGCGTTGTAGAGGTACCCAAAGCCCGCCACCAGCCACCACCAGCCGAAGCGGCCGTTGTGCCAGCCACGATGCCACCGTCCATGCCGCCAGATGCTGCGGCCGTGCGCGTTCAGGCGATGGAAGCTGCCGTGGAAACGATGGAAGCCGTGACGGCCGTTGAATCCGTGCCGGCCATTGAAGCCATGGCGGCCATTAAAGCCGTGATGTCCATGACCGCGATTGACGCCGTGGCGCGTAAAGCCGTTGTGCCCGTGTCCGCGCGACATGCCCGGGCGGTTGAAGCCACGGTGGCCGAACGACCGGTTCACGCTCCGGCGGACGCCCGAACGGTTGACCGAGCGATGAATGGAGCGGCTGATGCCGCGACGAACGCCGGAGCGGTGATGGCTGCTGCGCGCGGAATGACCGTGATGACCGCCATGGCTTCGCGCATGGTGGCCGCCGCCGCCGAAGATGCCGCCGCCGTGATGGCCGTGTCCGGCCATTGCCGGTGCGGAGATTAGTGCCGCTGCGGCGACCGCCGCTGCCAACACCAGATACCGCGAACGTCCTTGCATGGTTTGACCTCGCGTTGATGGACGGGTTGATGGATCGGGCCGAATTTGGTGGCCCCCGAATGAACTCGATATGAACATACCGTTCATGTTGCCGGCTAAGCCGCTGCGACGCCTGAAAGACTAAGCCCCGGCGGCTCTCACCGCCGGGACCAAGGTCCGTCTATTCAACTCAGGAGCCGTCGCCCTCGTCGTCCGAGGCGTCGTCGTCGGCAGCGCCTTCATCGTCGCTGTCGCCGTCGTCGTATCCCGGCGGAGTGCCGTTGCCGCCGCCTTCCATGTTCGGCTGCGCGGGAACGGGCTGCCAGTCGTCGTTGCAGGATCTCACGTAGGGGTAATAGCCCTCGGGATTCTTGCAGTAGTACCAGGTGCCGCCCGATCCGCCGCCGTCAGCCACATAGGCCGATGCGTACGCGGGATACGGATAGACAGCTGCCGGGTACCAATACCAGAAGCCGCCGGCGAACCACCACCAGCCGAAGCGGCCGTGATGACGTCCGTGCCACCAGTGTCCGTGGCGCCAGTGCCAGCGCGTGCGCGCGTTCCAGTGGCGGAAGTTGCCGTGAAAGCGATGCGCGCCATGACGGAAGCCATGGACGCCGCCGCGATGAATGCCACCGCGGTGAATACCGCCGCGATTGACGCCGCCGTGATGGCCGCCCATTCCGCCGTGTCCACCGTGATTGCCCATCGCCGCGTGGCCGCCGCCACCGCCCTGACCGCCGCCGTGATGACCGCCGCCGGCATAGCTCGGCGATGCGATCAATGCCGCTGCCGCCAAGGCTGCAGCGCACAACAGAGACCGTCCTTGCATGATTGTCCTCGATAAAGGGGTTTGAGGCGCGGACCATGACGCGCGCAACGTGAACTCGTCCTGAACACCGCGTTCAGGTAGTTCACGAATGTTCGCAGAAATGAAAACCCCTCGGCCGCGCGCGCAGCCGAGGGGCGAAAAAATAAGCTGTGCCGTTCTAGTAGCCGCCGGGAGCTTCGTCCTCGGACTCGTCCTCATCGGCATCGGCGTCATCTTCGTCGCCGTCACCCATCGCGGCTTCGTCTTCGTCGTCACCGGCTTGATCGCTGGCATCTTCGTCGGACGCGTCATCTGCATCGTGATGCGCGCCCGGCGAGGTCGCTACCGACTCCCATTCGCCGTTGCACTGGCGAACGTACGGGTAATAACCCTCGGGATCGGAGCAGTGATACCAGTTGTTCCCGCGCCCATCGCCGTCCTCTGCTGCGCAGCAGCCGTCAGCACCACCGCCGGCCGCGTAATCGCCACCGCCGCCATAGTCACCTCCGCCGTAACCGCCGGCGTCAGGATACGGATAGGTCGCGTTCGCGAACCAGTACCAGGCTTCGCCGACCAGCCACCACCATCCGTCACGGCCGTTGTGACGGCCGTGCCACCAGCGACCGTTGCGCCAGCGGTGATGGAAACTTCCGTGGTGACGCCAACCGCGATGGAAGTGCGTGCGATTGTGATGGCCCCAATTGTGGTGCCCCCAGCTGTGATGGCCCCACGTGGTTCCGCCGCCCCAGTTCTGGCCACCCCAGTTGTGGTGACCCCAGCCCCAGCTGCTTCCGCTGCTGCTGTGACTCCAGCTGCTGCTGCTCGAGCGACTCCAGCTTGAAGCGCTGCTCCGGCTCCGGCTTCTGCTCACCGAATGCGAACGCGGTGGCATCACGTGCATGCGATGTCCCGAGCCGCGGTTCATGCCGCGGTTCGATCTGCCGATGTGGAATCCGCGATTCATCCCGCGGCCGAAACGCATGCCGCCGTGAGAGCCGCCATGAAAGCCGCCGGTGCGCATGCCGTGGCCGCCACCGCCATGTCCGCCGCCGTGACCGCCGGCAAACACGGGTGCAGCAATGACCGCAGATGCTGCGACCGCCGCCACAATGAAAAAGGTTCGAAGTCCGCCCATGGTTGACACCCCGTTAAACGGTTAAGTGTCGGAGGCTGCTTCACGCGAGTCCAGTCCAATTCATGGTAAACCGCGTGCGCCGTTGCATTCGCTGCGGTCAAGAAAAAGCCCTCCGGCGCGGAATCGCCGGAGGGCTTCATCACGTCATCCGACTGTCACGCGTTGGACATCACTGTCCTGACGAGTCGTCTTCCTCTTCGTCCGAATTCTCGTCATCGCCAGAGTTCTGATCGTCGCCGCTGTAATCGTCGTCGTCGCCGGCACCCTGATCGTCGTCGTTGTAGTTTTCGTCGTCACCCGCATTCTGGTCGTCGTCGCCGGCGTTCTCGTCATCGCCGGCGTTTTCGTCGTCGTTCTCTGCGCCCGGCGGCATGCCGTACACGTCGTCCGCATTCGCCTGCGGCTGAATCGGCACGGCTTTCCAGTCGCCGTTGCACGACTTCACGTATGGGTAATAGCCGGCGGGGTTGCTGCAGTAATACCAGCTGTCGTCGGAGCGGCCTTCAGGCGCGTAGTCGTACACCGCCTCGGCCGACACTTCCGCAGGATACGGATACACAGCAGCCGGGTACCAATACCAGATGCCGCCGGCGAGCCACCACCAGCCGGCCCGTCCGTGACGCGTGCCGTGCCACCAGTGTCCGCCGCGCCAGTGCGCGCGCTGTGCGATCGTCAGATGGCGCCAATGTCCGACGCGGAAGCGATGGTGGCGCACCACGTGGCGGCGGATGTGACGGCGCACGACGCGGCGCCGATGTTCGCGCGCGACCTGCATCTCGCCATGACCGACGGTCACGGAGCGGCCGTCCGCATGGTTGGGAACGGCCGCAACGCCCGGCGACGTTACAGCTACGGCGCCGGCGGCCATCGCGCCGAGCACGAACGCCCTGAAAGGAATGGTCTGCATGGATTGTTTCTCCTCGAAATCGCGGCGCGCAATGCGCGCGAAACGGTGCCTGCTCCCGTTCACTGAGACGCGGGGTGACACCAAAGGTTCCAGACGATGCGCGCCAAGCTGGGCCGGCGAAAGTTAAAAGCGTGCAACGGAAGCACGGCGGAGCGGCGCGGGTGCTTGCCGGCCGCACATCGCAATCAGGTCCTGCGGCGAGCAGGGCTTGGGCACGAAGATGCTGCCCGGGATCAGCCGGTCGCGGTCGGCGGCATTGCCCGAGGTGTAGATCACCGGCTCTTCGTGGTGGCGCGCATGGAATGCGTCCGCCACATCCCAGCCGCTCACGCGGCCGCCAAGCTGGATGTCGGTCACCAGCGCATCGACAGGTTCATCGGATTCGATCAGGCCGAGCGCGCCTTCGCCGCTGCTGGCTTCCAGGACGGTCCAGCCCGCGCGGCGAAACTCGCTCGCGAGCACATCGCGGATCAGCCATTCATCTTCGGCAATCAGAATGATGGGGGTCAATTCCAAATCCAAGGGTGCACGATCTCCTGAACGCAATGCTCTGGCCCCCCGAAAAAGACGCTCGGCCCGAAACCCCGAACTTCGCAAACGCCGTTCATGTTCGTTCGTTCCCCATCAGACAATGCGCGAGCTTTGACTTGCGGGGCGAACCGCGTAGTTTGCGCGCGTTCGCCTGCCGGGTGTCCCGATGGAGGCGAAGGGGGCAATGCGGCCAGGCCCGGTTTGGGATGGCCAGACGCGTTGCGGTTCCGCGGGAATTTCCAATTCGTTTATGGCTCATATGGCCAAGCTGTAACTTGAGGTGAACCTATTGCTCGAACGAATCCGTCTCCGTGGGACCAAGCTTGGCCTTATCGCGCCGCGGTGGCGACCATGAACACGCGCTCTGATGACAGTGCCGCCATCGAGGCGCTCGGCAGCCTGCTGCTGAACACGCGCGAAGGCGCCGCCGCGCGCGCCGTGCTGGATGCGCTCCCGACCGCGATCTACGTCACAGACGCCGAAGGGCTGGTCACGTATTGCAACGAGGCCGCGGTTCAATTCTGGGGCTGCCGTCCGAAGCCGGGCAAGAGCACATGGTCCGGTGCATGGAAGATGTTTCTACCGGATGGAACACCGCTGCCGCATGACGCAGGCCCGATGGCCAAGGCCATTCGAGAGCGCCGTCCGATACGCGGCGAGGAGGCGGTCGCCGAGCGTCCCGACGGCACGCGCGTACCGTTCATGCCGTATCCCACGCCGCTGTTCGATGCGGATGGAAAACTTGTCGGTGCGGTCAACATGCTGGTCGACCTTTCGGAGCAGCGGCAGAACGACGACACTGCCGCGCACTTTGCGGCGATTGTGGAATCCTCCTCCGACGCCATCATCAGCAAGGATCTGAACGGCATCATCGTCAGCTGGAACAAAGGCGCCGAGCGCGTGTTCGGCTACTCCTCGGACGAAGTCGTCGGCAAACCGGTGCTGGTTCTCATTCCTGAAGATCGCCACGATGAAGAACCCGGCATTCTTGCACGTCTGCGCCGCGGCGAGCGCATAGACCACTATGAAACGGTGCGCCGGCGCAAGGACGGCTCACTGATTGACGTTTCGCTCAGCGTGTCGCCGGTCAAGAACCGCGCGGGGCGTATCGTCGGCGCCTCGAAGATCGCGCGCGACATTTCCGAGCGCAGACGCGCGCAGGAACGCTACAAGCTCTTGCTTGGCGAGATGAAGCACCGGATCAAGAACAACCTCGCCACGGTCCAGGCCATTGCTTCGCAGACGATGAAGAGCACGACGCAAGAGGAGCGCAGCGCGTTCAACGCGCGGCTTCAGGCGCTGGCCCGCGCGCACGATCTTCTGACCATGGAGAACTGGAATCGCGCCGCCATCGGCGACGTGGTGCGCGAGGCGCTGCATGCGTTCCAGGAAAAGCACCGCACGCGTCTGCACGTCGAAGGTCCGAACGACATCTGGCTCCCGGCGAACAAGGCCTCGCTGCTGGCGATGGGCTTGCACGAGCTCGGCACCAACGCGGTGAAGTACGGCGCGCTGTCGGATGCGGCCGGTAAGGTGCATGTGGCATGGGACCGCTTTTCCACCAACGATGCGAGCGGCGTGCGGCTCACCTGGCGCGAGGCCGGCGGACCGCCGGTAACGCCGCCTGCGAAAAAAGGCTTCGGTTCGATGCTGGTCGAGCGCGCGCTGAACGGCGAACTCGGCAAGGCCGAGATCAACTACCCGCCTGAGGGCGTCATCTGCAAACTCGAGTTGGTGCTGTAGCCCGCGCGCGTGCGGCAAAGCTTGAGTTCACCTCTCATTCAGCCACGTTACCCGATACGCCCCGCGCAAATTTCGAGTGGGGCATGTTTGTGCGTGAGCGGCGTCCGCGTTATCCGGTCCTGTGGACCATGATTGTGCTCATGTGCGGCGCGCTGCTGGGCGTCGCGGGCTACATGGCGTGGAATCTGATCAATGGACCGTGAGCACGTATTTGGGAATGATCAGAGCCACCATCGATTGTGCACCGATGGGTGAGGTGTACATCACCGCGATCGTGCCTTAGCTAGATGCCAGCGCAGACTCGGCTCTCGCGAGAGCACGGGTTGCTGCTAATACACCGTTGGCATCGCCGTGCTGTTGAAAGACGTCGCGCGCCTCTCGATGTGCTGCGATCGCCTCCCGCAGCGAAGGTACTGTTCCTTCGCGCTCCCAGATACAATAGAGAGCAATCCCCAAATTCTGTTTTGCTCCAGCCCAATCCAATAGATTGCAGTCCCTCGCCTGCTCCGTCAACATCGCGCGGCAAACCGCAACGCCTTCGTGAAACTTGCCAATGTCGTCTTTGTCCATACCTTCGCGGAGAAGCGTCACGCTACGTACGAAGCGCGACAAATTGAATGCTTCCTCCAGCATGAAGCGCGTGCTTGTCACGAATGGATCGGCTCTAGTTTGGCGGAACGTCTGAAGCGCTTCTTCAAGAGATTCAATGGCGTCCTGCGCCAAGCGATAGTCGACTCTCCAACGGCTGAGCATTAAGAACGCATTACCTAGGTTGCTCCTAGTTCGCGCCCACGTTATCGGGTCCCAGTCGCGAGGCACGGCTTGGAGGACATCTTCAAGCGCGGATATGGCGGCTTCCATGAGCGCTTCATCGCGACGAAGTCTGGCCAAAGACATCCGCGATATTCCTAGGCCATTCATTGCCGACGCCCACTGAACGGGTGCGCGCCGTGGAGTTGCCGTCACCAATACGAGATCAAGCACGGCAATCGCTCGCTCCAATAGGTGTTCGTCTTGACAACGCGCCCCGAGAAAGCAAAGCGACCCTGCCAGATTGATCTGTGTGAGGGTCCAATCAAGCGGCTCCCGCTCAAGCGTGCGCTCTTGCAAAGACTGCTCAAGGGCATCGACAGACGCGCTCAATAGCGTTGGATCATTTTCTCGCAGACTGGCCAGTATGCGTAGTGCAACGCCTAGGTGGTTCTGGCTGGTGGACCAATCACTAGGTGCTGTTTCTCGAGTTCTTACTTCGAGTGCGGCTCGAAATGCTTCGATAGCCTTTTCCAACAGCGTCGGGTCACCCTTGTGCTCACCCAAGATGGCAAGAATTGCGCCCCGACAATTCTGCGTTTCGGCCCAGGCGGACGCATCCATTTCACGTGGCCGCTGACCTAGGGCCAAGTTGTAGGCGTGTGCGGCCTCTTCCAACATGCCTAGGTCGCCACGGCGTTCGCCTAGGACCTTTAGCGCATCGCCTAGGTCGACGTGCAAGATCGCACGAACTGGCGATGCTGCCTCCACCGTAGGGATTGCCTTCAAGATTTCGCGCAAGATGCCTATGGAGTGAACCAGCGCCTCGGCGTCACCAAAGTCTTCACCTTGCCTCATCAACGCCAGCGCAGCACTACGCCAATATCCTGCAGCAACATTCGTATTCGGCGAAAGCCGCGCTGCTTCAACGAACAGAATGGCCGCCCTTCCATAGTCAAGCCGCAGACGAGCAAGTTTTGCACGCGCCGCCCGCATTTGGGCTTGCACCTCTCGGTGGCGTGCCATGCGTTCCTCGACCGCAAGGGTTTCAACGCCCTCCGCTTTCAGCAGTAGCGATTCCGCATTATCAAAATTTCCCCTGTCGATTTCATCTCGCGCTTGCTGATGCAGTTCGATCGCCCGGGGATTGTCGCCGGAAAAGGAGCTTGAGGGTGTAATCAGCTCCCGGTACTCCGCCGCCTTCTTGCGGAGCTTGGCTTCCAGAATCATGGCGTCGGGAGCGACGTTCTTTTCTCCGAACTCCTCGAGGATAGCGATAACTGTGGCAAGGGGCATTCCTATTTCGGACGCGATCCGTGGCGCTTGTTTCTCCATCAGGGCCACTAGGCGGTGCATCTGATCTCTCAGGTGCCCTGTGTCCGACTGTATCTTTTCGACCTTCTTGTCGAGATCATCAACGCGCCTGTCTATGTCGGCCATTAGCGATTGAGCGGTAAGACCGATACGCTTCAATTCAACCAGTTGGCCGGCTGTGAGGATTGCCTGAAAGTTCTTGTTCGTCTTGATCTGCCTGACGAGAAAGGTACTGAAGGTGCTGAACCAACCGACACCGCTATCGGCACGAAAGCGCGCCTCGAACTCAGGTGGGACGGTGGCCCCATTAAGGTGCTGCATCAGTTCTTCCAGCGCTGCATCCTCTGCTACTCGCCTCAGCACTTTGCTGCGAGACTCGGCGGAGTCATTCGACGGCGCGCGAATCGCATCGTCGATCACATGTTCAATTGATGCGCTGGTCGTTCGATCAATCTTCCGCGAAAGGTCGAGGCTGCGTCCAAGCTGTGTCGCGAGATAATTCTCGCTGCGAGAGAAAAAAACATCAGGGCGTAATGCGCGGTCGGCCGTCCATGCGGGATTATTGGCATCCCTAAAATCCTTGATCACACGTTCCATTGCTTGGAGGTGCGCGAGTCTAACACCGCGTGCGATGTCCTCATTCGGAGGTATCTTGCCTCGGCCGGCAAAGGCGTCGCGGACATCGGCGACTACGCCGCAGAGCCCACGATCGGTCATGCCGCCGGCCACGTCGATGGCAATGCTGCCAACCACGCTGCTCAGACCGGCGATAGTGACGACATCGGCCATCTCGAGAATCGCCTCAATCCATCGCAAGATTAGCGTGATGTCGCCAAGTTGTGATCGTACCCGGACTTGAAACCCGGCGACCTGATTTCCAACTGGCAAGGGAGTTTATGCGGCTCCCGAGACCGCGACGATAGCGAGGGAGGTATCCAAAAATCTCCAAACAAAGATCAATCTAGTGTGGTTGGAGGCGAGGCCACCACGAAATCCAGCGCCCAGTCTGTCGGCAGCTACTGGGGAGAGGGCAGGAATGCGACAAACGAGTCGATGTAGGAGGGTGCTCGGTGCACACATCATCTAGTTCGGGATTCAATGCGATACTGCAATCTCCCGCTTGCGCGATTTCGCACTCGGAAGGGGGGAATCTACGACAACCCCATCGCCACAAAATGCGGGTTGTCGAAGCCGCGCTCGGTCTTTCCATACAACAGCGGCCGGCCTTCGAGGTCGGTGACACGCCCCCCTGCCGCTGCCAGCACCGCGTGGCCCGCGGCGATGTCCCATTCCATGGTGCGGCCGATGCGCGGATAAATATCGGCCTCGCCGGTGGCGACGAGACACAGCTTCAACGATGAGCCGGCGGAAATGAGATTCGCGATCTTGTATTTCGCCAGGAACGCATCGGTCTTTTCGTCGCGGTGCGAGCGCGAAGCCACCGCGACCATGCCGTCGGCGGGTGCGCGGCGCGCACGGACCGGTACCGAGGTGTCGAAATTCAGCGGCAGGTCCTCGGGCGCGGCGAGTTCGAACGCACCGTACGCGCCGTCGCCGAGAAACAGGCGCGCCTTCGCCGGCGCCAGAACCACGCCGCACACGGGCAGGCGATCCTCGATCAGCGCGATGTTCACGGTGAACTCGCCGTTCTTGGAGATGAACTCCTTGGTGCCGTCGAGCGGATCGACCAGAAAGAACCTGCGTCCCACCGCCGGCAGGCGGCCGGCGGCGACTTCTTCTTCCGCCACGATCGGCGTTCCGGGTTCGATCGCGCGCAGCCGCTCGAGGATCAGGCGCTCGGCATCTTCATCGGCCGCGGTCACGGGAGACTCGTCCGCCTTGGCGCGCGATTCCGTCGCACCCGCGTAATGTTTGAGGATCACGCGGCCCGCGTCGTGTGCGGTCTCGGCAAGGGCACGCGCGAGGGGAGAAATAGACGCCATCTTAAACAATCCTTAAGAGGAAGGCCCGACAGTCATACTCTGCAAACCATGAGTCGGTGGCCCGGGTGCAAGCACTAGCAGAAGTTATCGCGGAGGAGAGTTTGGCGGAAAACCGGAGCTTGAACGATATCGAATTCGCGGCGCTCCTGGTTTCGCGCGTGTGCCACGACCTTGTGAGCCCGGTGGGCGCGGTGGTCAATGGTCTGGAGGTTCTCGAGGACGAGACCGACAACGCCATGCGCGCCGACGCGCTACGGCTGGTTGCGGTCAGTGCCGAATCCGCCGCCGCGCGCCTGCAATTTGCGCGCATCGCCTATGGCGCCGCGGGCTCCGTGGGCGCGGAACTCGATCTCACCGAAGTGTCGCGCGTGGTCGTGGGCCTCTTGCGTGGCGGCAAGATCGAGATCGACTGGCAGCCCAATCCGATCAACTGGCCCAAGGACTGGGCCAAGCTCCTGATGAACTGCATCATCGTCGGCGCCGACTGTTTGCCGCGCGGCGGACGTGTGCAGGTCAACATTCCGGACTCCGAGGCGCCGCAATTCACCATCGTCGCCAAAGGCACCATTGCGCGCATCTCGGCCGAAACAGAGCGCGCATTGGTCGGCGATCCCGGCATCACGCTGGACGGGCGCCTGATCCAGCCCTTCCTCACCCACCAGCTCGCCAAGGGCCTCAATGCGGGCCTGAACGTGGTGACGGGCGAGGGCGAGATTCGCATCCACGCCGGCTGAGGCCGGTAAACAGGAAGTAAACGGTGTCCACCGCACGTTGCGGTTCAACACTCATTTACCGTCCGCGATGCACACTCGATCGCCGAATTTTCCCGGGCGGGACCAGCCATGAAGCAGTGCCTCATTGTCGACGACAGCCGCGTGATCCGCAAAGTCGCGCGCCGCATCCTCGAGGAACTCCACATCGGAATCGACGAGGCCGAGGACGGTCAGTCCGCGCTCGAGCAGTGCAAGCGCAAGATGCCCGACGCGATCCTGTTGGACTCCAGCATGCCGAACATGTCGGGCGTCGAGTTCCTGCGCGCGCTGCGGCGTGAGCCCGGCGGCAAGAAGCCGCTGGTCGTGTACTGCACGATCGAGAACGATGTTTCGGCGGTGACCGAGGCGATCGGCGCCGGCGCCAACGAATACATCCTCAAGCCCTACGACAAGGCTGCGGTCGAAGCGAAGTTCACCGACGCCGGCCTGCTCTAGGCCTGCACTGTGACGCCGGAGACGTTTGACGCCCTCGCGGGCTTCGTCACGCGACGCTCCGGCATCGCGCTGAACCCGGCCAAGCGCGCGCTGGCCGCGCGCAAGCTCGAGCCCGTCGTCGCGCGCTTCGGCTTTCAGGCAGTGACGGATCTGGTGCGGGAACTGGCAGCGCCGGGCGAGGCGCTGGCCCGCGACGTGGTCGGCGCGCTCACCACCAACGAGACCTCATTCTTCCGCGATCCGGCCTCGTTCGCCTATTTCCGTGACGCCATCTTTCCCACTTTGATGGCGGCGCGTCCGGTCACCAACAAGCTGCGCATCTGGTGCGCGGCGGCGTCCACCGGGCAGGAAGCCTATTCGCTCGCCATGCTGGCGGATGCAGCGTGTACACCGTTCAAGGATCGTACAGTCGAAATCCTCGCCTCCGATATCGCCGCCGACGCCATCACGCGTGCGCGCGAGGGGCGCTACTCGAATGACGAGCTCGCGCGCGGGCTGACACCCGAACTGCTGTCGAAATATTTCCGCCGTGACGGCGACGGCTGGCACGTGGACAAAGCGCTGCGCGCGCGCGTCTCGTTCGGCGTGCGCAATCTGATCGATCCGTTCGTCGATCTCGGCACCTTCGACGCCGTCCTGTGCCGCAATGTGCTCATCTATTTCGACGCGGCGACGAAGCAGTCGGTGCTCGAGCGGCTCCACGCTGCGCTCGCGCCGGACGGCTACCTGATGCTCGGCTCGGCCGAGACGCTGATGGGCTTCCATGCCGGCTTCCGTCCGGCCGGCGTCGCCGGCGTGTTCGTCAAAGGCCGCGCGCCGGCGCGGCGCGCCGCCGCGCGCTAGGCGCGAAGCGAAATTGCGCCCTGCGCGCACCCGTCAACCAGCCGATCCGATTTAACAATTTTGTGGTTGGGCCGCGCCGCGCCGCCCGCTAACGTCCGCGCGCTTCCGGGGCACTCGACAGGGTTTTTCATGGCCACCGTTAAATCCGACATCGAAATCGCGCGCGCCGCGAAGATGAAGCCCATCGGCGAGATCGCCGCGCGGCTCGACATTCCCGCCGACGCCATCGAGCCGTTCGGCAAATCGAAGGCAAAACTGTCGCTCGATTTCGTGCGCGGGCTCGCGTCGAAGAAGCAGGGCAAGCTGATCCTGGTCACGGCGATGACGCCGACGCCCGCGGGCGAGGGCAAGACCACAACCACGGTCGGCCTTGGCGACGCGCTGAACCGCATCGGCAAGAAGGCGGCGATCTGCCTGCGTGAGCCGTCGCTCGGGCCGTGCTTCGGCATGAAGGGCGGTGCCGCCGGCGGCGGGTATGCGCAGGTCGTGCCGATGGAGGACATCAACCTCCACTTCACCGGCGATTTCCACGCCATCGGTGCCGCGCACAATCTTCTGTCGGCGATGGTCGACAACCACATCTACTGGGGCAACGGCCTCGATCTCGATGCGCGGCGCGTAAGCTGGCGGCGCGTGGTCGACATGAACGACCGCGCATTGCGCGACATTGTGGTCGGACTCGGCGGCACGGCGAACGGATTTTTGCGCCAGACCGGGTACGACATAACGGTCGCGTCCGAAGTGATGGCGATCTTCTGCCTTGCGCGCGACGTACCCGATCTGCAGCGGCGTTTGGGATCCATCGTGGTCGGCGCTACGCGCGGCAAGAAGTTCGTTCGTGCACGTGAACTCAAGGCCGACGGCGCGATGACGGTGCTCCTGCGCGAGGCGCTGATGCCGAACCTCGTGCAGACGCTGGAGAACAACCCCGCGTTCGTGCATGGCGGGCCGTTCGCCAATATCGCGCACGGTTGCAACTCGGTGCTGGCCACGACGACGGCGCTGGGCCTTGCCGATTACGTGGTGACCGAGGCCGGCTTCGGCGCCGACCTGGGCGCGGAGAAATTCTTTGACATCAAGTGCCGTAAGGCTCGCCTTGCGCCGTCGGCCGCGGTCGTGGTGGCGACAATACGCGCGCTCAAGTTCCACGGCGGCGTGCCGCGCGATCAGCTGAACAAGGAGAACGTCGCGGCGCTCGGTGCGGGCCTGGTCAATCTCGGACGTCACATCGACAACGTGAAGAAATACGGCCTGCCTGTCCTCGTCGCGATCAACGGTTTCTCCGCCGATACGAAGTCAGAGAACGACGCGGTGCTGAAATATTGCGCCGACAAGGGTGTTCAGGCCGCGGTGTGCACGCACTGGGCAAACGGCGGAGCGGGTGCGGAAGACCTCGCGCGTCTCGTCGTCGAGGCCGCCGATTCCGGCGAATCGAAATTCAAACCGCTCTACCCCGACGACATGCCGCTGGCCGACAAGGCGCGCACCATCGCGCGCGAGATTTACAGTGCGCGCGACATCTTCATCGACGGGCCTGCGGCGGCCGAACTCGCGCGCTACGAAGAAGAAGGCTTCGGCAAGTTCCCCATCTGCATGGCGAAGACGCAGTATTCGTTTTCGACCGATCCGTCGCTGAAAGGCGCGCCGTCGGACCACACGGTGGAAATCCGCGAAGTGCGGCTTTCGGCCGGCGCCGAGTTCATCGTGGCGATCTGCGGCGACATCATGACCATGCCGGGCTTGCCGCGCGTGCCCGCCGCCGAGGCCATCGGCCTGAACGAGGCGGGTGAGGTCGTGGGCCTGTTTTAGACGATGAAGCGCAGCGAGCAGCGCATCCTCACCACGCATGTCGGCAGTCTGGTGCGGCCGAAGGGGCTTACCGAATTGCGCGCGGCCGCGAGTAAGTCCCCCGACGCCGATCGCGCCTACACGCGCGCGCTGACCGACGCCATCACCGACATCGTGCTGGCGCAGGCGGCGCACGGCGTCGACATCGTCAGCGACGGCGAGTTCGGCAAGAACGGCTGGGCCAACTACGTGCTCGACCGGATGAGCGGCTTCGTGCATCGCGAGGACCGGCTGCACGAACCCAACTGGCTCGGCCGCGATTTCGAGCGCTTCCGCGACCATTACGTGGCGACGATCCCGCCTTGCGCCACCGGCTTTCCCACCGACGTGTGCACCGGCCAGATCGTTTACACCGGCGGGAAAGAATTGCGCCGTGCGCTCGATGCATTCCGCACCGCGCTCGATGGCGCCGGTATCGACGAGGGGTTCTTCACCGCGGTCGCGCCGGCGTCGACCGCCTACGACGGCGTCAACGAGCATTACCTCAGCGAGCGCGAGTACATCTTCGCCATCGCGGGCGCGCTGGCGCACGAATACCGCGCCATTGTCGAAGCGGGCTTCATCCTTCAGGTGGACGACGCGGTGCTGGCCAACATGTACGACACGTTGATCGCGGCGGGCGGCGAAGAAGCCTACGCCGAATGGGCGCAGCTTCGGATCGATGCGCTGAACTATGCGTTGCGCGGCATTCCTGAAGACCGCGTGCGTTATCACGTGTGCTTCGGTTCTTGGCACGGGCCGCATCTGTGCGACGCGCCGCTCGAGGCCATCGCGCCGTTCATGCTGCGGGTGAACGCGCAGGCCTATTCCATCGAGGCCGCCAATGTGCGCCACGAACACGAATGGCGCGTGTGGGAACGCATCACTCTGCCGCCCGGGAAAATCCTGATGCCGGGCTTGATCACGCACCACACCGATTCCGTCGAGCATCCGCGGCTGATCGCGGACCGCATCGTGCGCTATGCGGACATCGTCGGGCGCGAGAACGTGATCGCGTCCACCGATTGCGGGTTCTCGCAGGTGGATTTTCTCCAGCGCTGCGATCCGCAGGTCATTTGGGCCAAGATGGAAGCGCTCGCCGAAGGCGCGGCGCTCGCGTCACGGGAACTGTGGGATAGACAGAGGAGTGGGTGATCCGGCGGGACCTACCCCGCTAAGACCCAGTCTTGTGCGCCAGTGCCCTCAAACTTCACTGAGAAGTCATCCATGATCAGGTGTTCACCCGAGCCGGTGTCCGCGGGATTGGCGTCCATACCGCCGGAGCTGGCGATGAGGATAGTGTCGATGCTGTCGAAGTTGTGGCCGAACTTCACCAAAGTCGGCCCGGCACAATCCACCGTGAATGTCTTGGTGGCCACATGGTTGCCGTCGTCGTAGCCGGTGACCTTCACTTTGAGGCCGTTGTTCCAGGCAGCCGTGAAATAACCCTTCCGGAAATCGAAGTCGGCGCCCGCGCTCGCGAAGCCCGCCGGATTGGCCTTGAAGGTATACGCGACGTTGGGTCCGGAATGCGTACCGTTCGCGAATCCACCCGGCACCGAGGGTCCATTGGCGACCCAGAAATTGTGGTCCCAGTTCATTCCCTCGTAGCCGTCGGGAGTATTGATACCGGTAATTCCTGGCTCCAGCTGGTCGAAATTGATTGCGGTCATGGACACCGTGGTCGCCGGTCGCGTCACCGACTCTAGTCACCGCACTTTCCGGTCACAAGCACTCACTAGAACGGATCGCGATATGATGTTTCATTGAAGCCGAAATGACGAAAGCCCTCGCGCCGAGATAAATCCTTGCACCGCTGGAAGCTACCCCTCCTTCACCGGCATGGTGTGCAACGCTTCCTGCTGCGCGCGGCGGCCGTCCTCGAACAGCTTGCGGCCATTGGTGACCGTCTGCTCCTTCGGGAACGCGTCCTCGATGCCGCGGTGGATCGCCTGCACTTCGTCCAGGAATTCGCGGTGCGTGAAGATGTAGGGCCGGTTCTCGCGGATCGCCTGCACCACGACGGCGCCAAGCTCCATCGGGTCCATCGCCTCGCGAAAGGCGTGGCGCAGCTTTTTCATGATCTCGGGTTCGGCCTCGGCGGCCTCGGGCGACCCGGGCTCCGGGATCGTCGTCATCCGCGTGCGCGTGGCGCCGGGGAACAGGCACGACACGCCGATGCCTTCGGGCGCCAGATCCATGCGCAGCGCATCGGTGAAGCCGCGTACCGCATACTTCGCCGTCTCGTACGCGCCCATGCCGGGCAGCGGCACGACGCCCGCCATCGACGAGGTGTTGACGATGTGCCCGCCTTCGCCGTGCGCGCGGATGTGCGGCACGACGATCTTGGCCGCGTTCACCACGCCGCCCATGTTGATGCGCACCGCCTTGTCCCATTCGTCGAAATCATTGTCGGCCGCGCTGCCGCCGCCGGCGACTCCGGCGTTGCTGCACAGCACATGGATCTTGCCGAACACGGACAGTACTTCATCCACCGCCGCGCGCAGTTGCGCACGGTCGCCGACATCGACCTTCACGAAGTGCACGGCGTTCGAGCCTTTCAGCATGGCGTGCGCATCGGCGAGGTTGGTGTCCGAATAATCGAGGATGGCAACCTTCATCCCTTCGTTCAGGAAATTGCGCGCCATGCCGAAGCCGATGCCGCTGGCTCCGCCGGTGACGATGGCTACTTTGCCCTCGAGATTCTTCATGTGATCCCCGTCTGACGATTGGCCGACATTACCATCCCGTCATCTTCTGCGAACCCGCGCGAATCGCCTCCTCTATCCGCGCAGCAAACTTCAACCGCCTCGCACCCGGGTGTCGGCGCGTCGAGGGGCCATGTCCGAACAACGCAAGCTTGCCACCATCATGGCGGTCGACGTCGCGGGTTATTCGCGCGCGTCCGAAAGGGACGACAGCGCCATGGCCGATGCCGTGCGCCGCATCCGCGCGGCAATCGACATCGTGATTGCGCCGCATGGCGGACGCGTGTTCAACACTGCCGGCGACGGTTTCATGATCGAATTTTCGTCGGCGATCTCCGCGGTGGCGGCAGCGCAGGAATTGCTGACGGCGATTTCTGAACAGGAATTGCCGGCCGTGCGCGTCGGCCTGCATCTGGGCGACGTCATTCTTTCGCACAACGACGATTTGTTGGGACACGGCGTCAACGTCGCCGCGCGGTTGATGGCGCTCGCCGCGCCCGGCAGTGCGGTCATGTCTGCGCCGGTGCAGGTGCAACTGAACGAAGAGACGCGCAAGACATTGCGCCCGTTGGGCCGCGTGCAGCTCGACAAGATGGGGACGCGCATTGATGCGTATGGCATCGCGCCGGCACACGTGCGGTTCCAACGCGTGCAGTGGAAGCGCGCGACGCAACCCGTCGTGCTTGGTGCGGCGGCGATCGTTGTTGCGATTCTCGCTGCGGTCACCTGGTTCATGATCGAACCCTCGTCCTCGCCGGTACCACGACTTGCCGTGTTGCGGTTTCAGAACGTGGGCGACACCGAGCCGTATTTCGCTGAAGGTGTGGCCGACGAACTGATCACCGAACTCAGCCGCGTGCATGGCATGGCGGTGGTTGCGCGGGCGTCCAGTTTCGCGCTGTCCGGTGACAGCGCCACGCCCGAACAGGCGGCCCAGAAACTCGAGGCAACGCTAGTCCTCACGGGTTCCGTTCGCCGCCTGCCAAACACCATCCGCGTCAATGCCGAGCTGGCCGAAGCGTCCAGCGGTCGCATCCTGTGGAGTCAGGCGTTCGAACGGCCCAACAACCAAGCCTTTGCGCTGCAACGTGATATTGCCATTCGCGTGGCGCAACAGGCCGATGCGCGCGTCACGGCGCCGCCGCCGCAAGATGTCGATGCCGAAGCGTATCGCCTGTACTTGCAAGGCCGCGACTTGCAACTGGGCAAGACGATTTCCGATTGGGGTCAGGTGCGCGACCTGTACCGCGCCGCGGTGCAGCGCGATCCGAACTTCGCCGAGGCGTGGGCCCAGCTCGCCAATGCGGAGGCGAACGCCGCATCCGATGCAGTGAACAGCATGCCGGCTGGCAGTGCGCTCACCGATGCGCTGCTGGCGCCCGCGTTGGCCGCGGCCGACCGCGCGATCGCGTTGGACAACGGCGATCCCGAACCGTTCCTCTACCGCGCCATGATCAACACGTGGCTCGGGCACTGGCGCCCGGCGGCCGATGCGGCGGCAGAGGGCGAACGGCGCGGCGGCAAGGCTGGTGTGTTCTATCGCGCGCTCGGTTATATGCGGAAGGCGGAGGACGCACGCCGCGAAAGCACCGCGCTCAATCCGCTGTCGGCCGCGGATTGGAACAACTACGCCTACACCTGCGAATACAACGAAGACGCCGCGTGCCAGCTCGAGGCTGCGGAGCGTGCGCACGACCTCGCGCCGCATGACAACAGTGCCACCCGCGGCCTTGTGCGCGCGCTGATTGCCAACCACCGGGGGGACGACGCGTTCGCCTTGCTGAAACAGGAGGGGTGGCTGGAACCATCTGCGCTGTCGGTTGCCACGCGACAACTCGCTTGGCAGGCGGGCCACGGCGATGCGGTGCCGACGTCGGAAATTCTCGATGCGCTACATGCCGGGCATGACTATGTCGACACGGCCACGACGCAGGTGGCGGATGCCGAGCGCTGGGACGATGCGGCGGCGCTGCTCGATCGTTGGGGGGCAAGCGAGCGGAGTTCGCTCTTCACCCTGATGCGCAAGCAATGGGCGCCGTTGCGCAAGACGCCGCAATTCTGGGCATTGATGACGCGCGAGGGCCTGGTGAAATACTGGCACGATAGCGGCCGGCGGCCGGACTTCTGCACCTGGGAGCCGGATGTCTGCCGGAAATATCTCTAGGAGGTGACCCGCGTCGTCGGGCCGCCCTTGATGCGGTCGGTCTCGCTCTTGGTCGATTGCGGGCCTGTGTTGCGCGTGGCGAGCCCGCCCATCGCTGGTGCCTTGGACCAGGGCTCGGGATCGCCCGGCCGCAGCTTCAACCCGAACAGCGAATGCATCGCTGGATGCCTGCCCAGCCCGCCATACAGATCGAACCCGCGGTCCAGCCAGTCGCGTAAGGGATCGTCGTCGGTCAGCGGCGGCGTGGTCGCGACCGACGCGGTCCACAGGAACACCGACAGCGCGCGATAGTCGGCATAGTTCGGCGCCTCGCCGCCCAGCCATTTGTGGCGCTTCAGGATCTGCCGGAACGGTTCAAGCGCCGGCGGCACCTGCGGCAGGCGGTCCTCGCGCCCCTTCACCACATCTTCCAGCTTCTTCCCGCCCAGCATGTTTTCGCGCGTCGTGGTGACGTATTCGTGGTCGCAGGGCAGCGACAGGTCGCGATAATCCTTGATGTAGCAGCCGAACCACGGCCCGATCGCGGTCTGCCACAGCCAGCCTTCGATGAACTCGGTCAGTGGTTTGATGCCGGGATCGCCGATCAGCGTCGGCCGGTCGGGATATTTGCGGTCCAGATATTCGGCGATCAGCCAGCTATCCAGAATCCACTCGCCGTCGTCGACGATGGCGGGCAGGCGTTCCGTGCGCCCGCCGGTGCGCTCCATGATGCCGGTGAACCCGCCGGGCACGATGTCGATCTCAAAGCCCTTGTGCGCGATCGCGTACTTCGTCGCCCACACGAAGGGGCTGATGGTGCACCCCGACGCGAGCTGCAGATCGTAGAGCGTGATGGTGTTGTTCTTCGCCACGGGCGTCACCGTTGCATTGTGCCGCGCGAGCATAGCGGGAAATGGCTGTGCGCAATGCGCCAATCGCGCAATCCGCGCCTACAGACGGCGCATCAGAAAGCGTGTGCTAAGCCACCCGCGCGGCGGCTGCGCCGGAGAACGGGCCGTCGTCGCCGTCGAGAGGATCGTATCGTTCGACGGTGGCCGAACATGTCGCCCGGCCATTCGTAAGGTGCGCAAGAAATTCGCTGTAGCCGAACAGGTTCCCGCCCCGCACCAGCGCAGTTACCGTTCGCGACGGTCCATCGCCGCCATCGCTGTCCGCAATCGCCGCGCGCCGCACGTTCAGGTCGCCGGCAATCACGCCGGCGAATTCCTCGGGCGTCACGACCGTCAGGCGAAGGATCGGTTCGAACGTCACACTGTCCGCCTTGAGGACCGCCTCGTCGAACGCCGAGAAGCCGGCAAGGCGAAATGTCTCGTCGTTGGAATCCACCTCGTGGTAGGCGCCACCCAGCAAGGTCACGCGAACGTCCCACGCAACGACAGTTGCAGCAGCCGGTGGCCTCGCGGCCTCGCGGATACCGGCCTCGGCGGCGCGCGCGAACGCCGCAGAGATCGTGCCGCCCGTGACTTCGTTCGCGAATTCAAACCCTGTTCCGGGCGGCAGCGGATCGATGCGGATCGACACGATTGCGAACTCGCCGCCGCCGGGCACGATCTTCTTGTGGACGTAGCGCAGGGCGACAGAGTCCCTGACCGTCTCGCGGAAGGGGAACGCATCCATCGGCGCGGCCTATTTGTTTGGGATGAAGCGCTGGCGCAGCGTGTCCAACCCCTTTGCCAGGATGCGCGTGTCGGCGCCGACCGAAGCATAGGTGCAGCCGCGCGCGAAGAACCGGTCCGCCATCGCTTCGTCGATCGCGAAAACGCCCGCGGGTTTGCCCGCCGCGATGATGCGTGCGACCGCCGCCTCGATCGCTGCCTGTACCTTGGGATGCGCCGGCTCGCCGATGTAGCCCAGCGAGGCGGCGAGGTCGCCCGGCCCGATGAACAGGCTGTCGACGCCGGCCACGGCGGCGATGGCCTCGATGTTCTCGACGCCCTTCGCGGTTTCGATCTGCACGATCAGGCACAGTTCCTCGTGTGCGTGCTTCAGGTAACCCTCCACACGGCCCCAGCGCCCCGCGCGCGTGACATTGACGACGCCGCGCGCGCCGCCGCCCTTCCCATCCGGATAGCGCATCGACTCCACGATGTGCGCGGCCTGTTCGGCACTCTCCACCATCGGCACCACCAGCGTCTGGAAGCCGAGATCGAGATACTGCTTGATCATCACGCGGTCGCCCCACGGCATGCGCACCAGCATCGCGCACGAATAGGCCGACGCCGCCTGAAGCTGCACGAGCATCGTGCGCAGGTCGGTAGGCGAGTGCTCGGCGTCGATGCAGAGCCAGTCGAACCCGGCGCCGGCGGCGAGTTCGGTGGACACGGGATCGGACAGGCTCAGCCACAGCCCCACCTGCCGCTCACCGGCCATGAGCCGCCGTTTGAAAGTGTTGACCGGAAGATCCATTGCGCGCCCCCGTGAACAAAGGCGTGACTTACGCGCTGGCTCAACAAACGAAAAGGGCGCCCCCTCGGCGCCCTGATCGTCCCCTCGCGGATCGAAGCGGTCGATCCCGCGACCAGACCTGACTGACGTGGCTTACGCCACCGCCTGTCCGGTCTCGCCCGGATCACGCAGCACGTAGCCGCGGCCCCAGACCGTCTCGATGTAGTGCTCGCCGTTGCAGGCAGCGGCGAGCTTCTTCCGGAGTTTGCAGATGAACACGTCGATGATCTTGAGCTCTGGCTCGTCCATGCCGCCGTAGAGATGATTGAGGAACATCTCCTTGGTGAGCGTCGTCCCCTTACGCAGGGAGAGCAGCTCGAGCATCTGGTATTCCTTGCCCGTCAGGTGCACGCGGCTGCCGTCCACCTCGACCGTCTTGGCGTCGAGGTTCACGATCAGCTTGCCGGTGGTGATCACCGACTGCGAATGCCCCTTCGAGCGGCGCACGACCGCCTGGATGCGGGCGACCAGCTCATCCTTGTGGAACGGCTTGGTCATGTAGTCGTCGGCGCCGAAGCCCAGGGCCTTTACCTTCGCTTCGACGATGGCGTTGCCCGACAGGATGAGAACCGGCGTCTGCACCTTGGCGAGGCGCAGCGACTTCAGAACTTCGAAGCCGCTCATGTCGGGAAGCTGCAGGTCGAGAACGATGATGTCGTAGTCGTACAGCTTGCCGAGATCGATGCCTTCTTCGCCGAGGTCGGTGGTGTAGACGTTGAAGCCCTCGGAGCGGAGCATCAGTTCGATGCTGCGCGCCATCGCGCTGTCGTCTTCGATTAAGAGCACGCGCATAATGCTTAACCCCCTGAACCGCCGCCGGTGAAAACCGCCCCTGCCGGCTGCGTTAACCGATGAGCCAACCCTAAATGGAATTGGTTAACACGGAGTATTGAACCGCCCCTGCGTTCCATACCAGGCCGGGGAGCGGCGCCCCCGCCGCCCCCATCTCATTGATTCGGTTGTTAAGTTTACTCGCACTTAAAGGCTTGAGCGCAAGATGCGCGGAAAGAATTGGCGCTGTTCCGCCAGTTTTCGCACGGCTGCGAGGGCTTTTCGTGGGCGATTCATACGAGGCAAACGAGGCGATACCCCAGCTGGGGTGCCTTGGCCGTATGCCCGAGGCCGCCCAAGCCCCCGCCGCAAACGCCGCCACCGACACCCGCCGGCCATCGGCCGCGCTTGGTGCGGGTTATGCAAAACCGAAAAGGATAATGGCGGCTCCATCAGGGAAGGCTGAGCCAAAATGAAACGCCGGGACGCACTTCTGCGGCTGAAACGATTTCGCGTGGACGATCTGAAACAGCGTCTGGCCACGCTCGACGAGATGAAGGGCGACCTCGACAAGAAGCTCGCCGACCTCGAAGAGTCCGTGGCGCGGGAGAAGCACCGCTCATCCGACTCCGATATCGGGCGGCTGGCGTTCCCCAGCTTCGTCCAGTCGATCGAAGTCCGGCGCAAGAACATCCGCACCACGATGAAGGAACTCGAGCGCGAGCGCATCCAGGTGCAGGACGACCTGGCCGTGGCCTTCCAGGACCTGAAGAGCTTCGAGCAGGCCGAGGAAGAGCGCACCCGCCGGGTCGCCGAAGCCGAGGCCCGGGCCGCCCAGTCGCGGCTCGACGAGATGGCCATCGTGCGGCATTTGCGCAAGCACGCGCTTCGCCAAATCTGATTCGGCTGATTCGCTTCTGATTCGCGGTCAAGCGCAGCCGTAAGCCGCGCCGTGCGCTATCGTGTGCGTGACTGATTCCTGATACCTGATCGCACAATGATGCGTTCGTTCCCTGTGGCCGGCTTGGTCTTGGCGTTGGTTTTTGCGTCTGCCGGCTGCGCCGATGCTGCGCAATCCGGGCAGGCGAACGCACCTCCGGTCCGCATGACGGGCCCCGAGGACAAGGCGTTTTACAGCGATCCCGCGGGTTACTGGACCGGGAACTGGACCAAGTTCGGCGACGTGCTGCCGGTGGCGGTGACGGTTCAGAAGACACCAAACGGTACTTACACCGCGTCCTTCGACTCGGACGCGCTTCAGGTCGCGGGGATACCTTTCGAGACTGTAACCTACGCACCGCCCAACGTCCGCTTCGTGCTGAGGGGCGACAAGACGACCGCAGTGTTCGAAGGCGAGGTGCTGGGGAACGAGATCGTCGGCAAGTTCACCGAGGGCCCGGCTGCCGGCACCTTCTATCTCGAACGCGGCACGGCACCGGAAGCCAACCTCCGCGTGCGCGACGTCACATTCCGCAACGGCGATGTCTCGCTGTCGGGAACCCTGATCCTGCCCGTGCCGTCCCCGGCGCGCTATCGCGCCGTTGTGTTCCTGCACGGTTCCGGCGCCGAGGGCCGCTGGGCCAACCGCTACCTCGCGCAGAAATTCGCGCTGAAGGGTGTGGCGGCGCTGATCTTCGACAAGCGCGGCGTCGGCGGCTCGACTGGCGACTGGCGCACGGCGACGTTTGACGACCTCGCTGGCGATGGCGCGGCCGCCGTGCACTTCCTTCAGACGCTTCCCGAAATCCATCCCGAGAACATCGGCATCTTCGGTCACAGCCAGGGCGGCACGCTGGCGCCGCTGGTCGCCGAACGCGTGCCCGAAGTGGAGTTCGTGATTGCCTCCGCGGCAAGCGGGCTGCGCCCCGACCGCGTCGAGGAATACAGCGTCGGAAACTCCATCGACATCGCGCACCTGCCCGAGGCCGAGAAGGCCGACGCATGGTCCTATGTTCGCGAGCTGGTGGGCGTCGCCTATCGCGGCAAGAGCCGCAACACGCTCGATACGTTGGCGGCGCAGTTCAAAGGCCGCTCGTGGTTCTTCGCGCCACCGCCGCCCAACGATTATTACTGGACGCTGTCGCGCGCGCTGTCCGGCTACCGGCCGCTGCTGCACTGGAAAAATGTCCATGCGCGCGTGCTTCTGGTTTACGGGCAATACGATCTGCGCGTGCCGCCCGAGGCCAGCCTCAACGCGATCCGCGACGCGGTGAAGGAAGGCAACTCCAGCGATCACGTGCTGCGTTACTGGATGGTGCCCGGCGCCGATCACACCTACACCCTGGTTAATCAGCCGGTGTATGGGACGTGGCCGAAGCGGGTGCCCGAATATGCCGACCGCCTGATCAGCTGGGTGTTGTGGGACCACGGCCGTGAAGGCCAGCCCGAGTGGTAGTATAGTCTCCAGCACGCATGCGGGGGCAGGCGGCCGTGATCTACATCCATGCCGGGCACGCAAAGGCCGCATCGACCACGATCCAGGATTTTCTTTGGACCAATGCCGCGGCGCTGGGCCACGAAGGGCTGATCTATCCGAAGCTCTTCGACACGCCGGCGCTGGCCGGCAGCACGAATCCGCGCACGCACAATGCGCTGGCCAAGGAACTGAACAATCGCGGACCCGGTCCGGCATGGGAACGGCTGAACGATTTCCTTCGCGAGCGCGCCGGACAGGATGTGCTGCTCAGCGGCGAGAATTTTTCCGCCTGCGAGCCGGACCGGTTGCGCGCCGAGCTCGGCGACCGGCCGGTCAAGGTCCTGTTCTATGTAAAGGACCTGGCGAGGGCTGTGGTCTCCTTTTACGCGCAACGCACCAAGACCGGAAAAAACACGGACGACTTCGACGCGTTTTTCGCCGAGGCCGAACATCCGCGCTTCGACCTGCCGGGATTCTTCGCCGAGTGGGCCCAGGCGTTCGGTGCGCGCAATATCGCCGTGCGTCTTCTCGACAACCGCTTGCTGGTGGGTGGCGATGTCCGCCTCGACATTCTCGATGTGGCCGGTGTGCCTGCGAACCGCATCGACCGGAGCCGGTTCGAAATGACCGTGGATTCGAATGTCTCGCCAGGATGGAAGACGCTCGAGATTCTTCGCCATCTTGCGAAAACCGCTGACGGTGGCGGCAAGGAAGGGCGCCGGGCCCAACGGCGCCAGGAATTGTGGGCACTCGCGAGGCCGATCGAACGATCGCTCCGGATGACGGCCAAAGGAAATTATCTCACCGAGGCGCAGTTCGCGCTGTGCACCGAGAGGTTCAATGCCCAGGTCGACGCGTTGCAACACATGGGGATGGACACGAAGCTGGCGCACGTGACGCGCGACGGCTTCACCGCCTTTCCAGCACATTGGGATCCTAAGCTTAGAATTCCACGTGGACAAGTTGTC
>JADMIO011475777.1_pt1 | contig 50384 bp, 45 predicted proteins | sample 8958161 | NCBI WGS metagenome assembly JADMIO01 (sample SAMN16585339, study PRJNA669376) | soil metagenome | isolation source: Crop rotation soil | place: USA: Cullars Rotation, Alabama | collected 2011 | reverse complement strand
GCTGCTGCCACACCTCGCGCGGCCGCGTCCCCTCGGGCAGCTCCAGCTCGGCGTCGCCGCGGCCGGCGATGTCGCGCAGGATGGCGAAGAAGAGGAGCCGCACTCGCATGGCCGCCGCATTCTATAGAATCCGGAGCGTGCGAAAGTTCGAGCCCTCCATGACCGTGCGCGACGCGCTCGAGCTGCACCCCAAGGCGCGCTGGGTCTTCGCCGCCTGGCAGCTCGGCGGCTGCAATCAATGCGCGATGGTGGACGAGGAGACGCTGGCCGAGGTGGCGGAGGGGTACAGGCTGCCACTGGCCAGGTTGTTGGGAGATTTGAATGCTCTGCTGGAAACGTGAGAGCCATCGGTTGTCAGTTGTCAGTGCAGTCTCGCCAAAACGCACTGACAACCGATAACTGACCGCCCGTTCTACTGCGGCTTGCCCGCCAGCCCGATCTCCTCTGCGATCTCCAGCATCGCCTGGCGCACGAACTCGATGTGCTCCTCCAACTCCACGCCCAGCTCCTGCACGCCGTTGTAGATGTCCTCCCGGTTCACCGTGCGCGCGAATGCCTTGTCCTTCAGCTTCTTCTTCACCGAGGAGGCTTTCACGTCGGCCAGGGCCTTGGAGGGTTGGACGAGAGCGCAGGCGGTGAGGAAGCCGCACAGCTCGTCGCAGGCGAAGAGCGCCTTCGCCATCAGCGTCTCCCGCGGCACGTTCGTGTACGGCGCGTGGCCCATGATGGCCGTGCGCAGCTTCTCGTCGAAGCCGCGCTCCTCCAGGATCTTCGAGCCGACGAAGGGATGCTGGTCGGCGTTCGGATAGGCCTCGTAGTCGAAGTCGTGGAGGAGGCCGGCCATGCCCCAGTGCACCGCGTCTTCCTCCGGCGCGTACTTGCGCGCGCAGGCCTTCATGGCCTGCTCCACGGCGAGCGCGTGCTTGCGCAGCGAATCGGTCTTGGTGAACTCGTGCAGGAGGGCGAGGGCTTCGTCGCGCGTCTTCACATCAGAAACGATAGCGCAGCCCCACCGTCGTGTGAACGTTGTGCGGCTTGTCGATCGTCACGCTGCCGGAGGGGGGAAAGTCCGAGCGCTGCAGCGGCGAGGCGGTGACGACGTCGCTGATCTCCCCCTCCACGGCGAAGCGCGGCGTCCACTGCCAGGCCACGCCCGCCGCGCCCATGGCGCCGAAGCGGTCGCGCGTCCCTTCGAAGATCTGCCCTTCCCCGGCGCGGCGGCGGATGCGGTAGGCCGCCCACGACGGTCCGGCCGCCAGGTGGAACCGGAGCGCCCCGCTTCGATTGATGCGCCAGACGAGAGGGAGGGAGAACGTGCCGACGTCGATCTTGCCGGCGCCGCTGTCGGAGGTGCCACTGCCGCTGCGCGTGGCGAGGGGCGACTCCACCAGCGTGGCGCCCAGGCGGAGGGCAAGGGCGGGGGTGAGGTCGCGCTGGAGGTCGATGGAAAGGCCGGGGCGGGTGGAGGCGGAGAGGGTGCTGGTGACCGGCCGGGACGTTCCTTCGTTGCCGACGCGGATCGAACGCTGCGCGAAGTCACCAAAAACGAAGGGTCCGGTGCCGATTCCGACACTCCAGCCTTCCGCGAGGAGGGAGGGGGTACAAAATAGGACCACCGGAAGGATGGAAAGCAATCTTTTCAACATGGTGGTGGTCAGATTTGCAACCGCAGAGCCAGGTGTGGCAAAAGTTACCGAGCTGAGCCGCATCTCTCATGGCGTCAAAATTTGCAGCTGAGCCGCCTACAAGTCCGTATTCCTGCGCACTTTATGGCGTTTGCGCTATGGTCCAGCCAGTGGGGAAGCTACATATAATCGTCGGAAAGGATAGTTGGCGCGCCATTCGCAGTACGCCGGAGCACGATGAATGAGGTTTCGACAAGAGTTTCGGAACCGGTGCGCGGGTCCAGCCTGACTTGCCTGCGCCAAGTGGCCGCTGCGGGCTCCCTCCTAAACTATTGGACCGATTTTGGACGATTATTCAAAAAGCTTCCTTGAACCCTACCTATACGGCCGCAGCGGTCCAGCCCCTAGTAGCACGAACGGAGCCGAAAGGCTCCGTAAGTGTTTTTAGGGGGAAAGTTATCGGTTGTCAGCTGTCGGTAGTCAGTAGGGGTCCGGCCAGCTCCGTCTGGTTTGCCTACTGACAACCGACAACCGACAACTGCTTGCTATATCGTTCGCCGCAGCCATGCCGAAGCGCCCCACCCTGTTCCTCATCGACGGCTCCAACAACGTCTACCGCTCCTACTTCGCCATCCGCAACCTGACCAACTCGGCCGGGTTCGCCACCAACGCCGTCTACGGCTTCACCCAGACCCTGCGCAAGCTGCTCAAGGACTTCAAGCCGGACTGCATCGCCGTCGCCTTTGACGAAGGCCGCTCCACCGCTCGCTCCGAGCAGTACGAGGACTACAAGAAGGACCGCCGGCCGATGCCGGACGACCTCTCCGTGCAGATCCCCTACGTCTACGAAGTGCTGGAAGGCTTCCGCATCCCGGTCATCCGCGCCTCGGAATGGGAGGCGGACGACTTCCTCGGCTCGCTCGCCTGCGCCGCGCGCGACCGCGGCTACGACGTCGTCCTCGCCACCTCGGACAAAGACTTCTTCCAGCTCGTCGGCGACCGCATCCGCTTCTTCCACACCGGCCGCGAAACGATGTACGACGCGAAGGGCGTCGAAGAGGCGTTCGGCCTCCCGCCGGAAAAGGTGGTCGACGTGATGGCCATCTGGGGCGACGCCATCGACAACATCCCCGGCGTGCCCGGCATCGGCGAGAAAGGGGCGAAGGCGCTCATTGCGCAATTCGGCTCGCTGGACGGCGTGTACGAGCATCTCGACGAGATCAAGAAAGCCTCCCAGCGCAAGACGTTGGAAGAGAACAGGGAGAAGGCCTTCCTCTCCCGCGACCTGGCCAGGATCAAGTGCGATCTCAACGTGGCGATCGACTTCGAGGCATTGAAGCGCCAGGAGCCGGACCGGGCGCGCCTGCACGAGATCTTCTCCCGCCTCGAGTTCGCCTCGCTGATGCAGGAGTACCTGCCCGAGGCGCCGCTGGCGCAGAAGGACTACCGCATCGCCGCTTCGGCGGAGGACGTGCGCGAGTTCATCGAAGGGGCGAACGAGCTGGCCATCTGGGTGGAGTCGCAGACGCCGGACGGCTTCGACGCGCTCCTCGGCGTTGCGCTGTCGCGCCAGACGAACGAGTCGCTCCTGGTCACGCCGGAGAACGAAGAGCTGCGGGCGCTGCTCGCCTCCGACCGCCTCTTCATCACGTATGACGCGAAGCTGCAGCGCCGCCGCCTCGCCGCGAACGGCTTCCCCGTGCCGCAACGCTGGCTGGACACGATGATCATGTCGTACGTCATCAACCCCGGCCTGCCCAGCCACGCCTTTCCGAACATCGCGCGCGACCGCCTGAAGATCGACGTCGTTTCCCGCAAGGACCTGCAGAAGACCGCGCCGCTCTTCGCCATCGAGCACGAGATCGGCTCCTCGCCGCTCTCCCCCTACCAGCCATACCTCGGCGAGAAGTCCGACATCGCGCTCGCGCTGAAGGAAGTGCTCGAGCCCGAGCTGCAGCGCGATCCGGCGCTGGTGAAGATCTACGACACCATCGAGATGCCGCTCATCCCCGTCCTGGCCCGCATGGAGGACCTCGGCATCCGCGTGGACCGGAGCCTGCTCGCCACCATGTCCGCAACGATGGGGGCGGAGATCGCCGAGCTGGAGAAGCGCATCTACGCCGAGGCGGGGATGGAGTTCAACATCAACTCGCCGCAGCAGCTGGGGCACATCCTCTTCGAGAAGCTGCAGTACCCGGTGATCAAGAAGACGAAGGGGACGAAGGCGTATTCGACGGCGGTCGATGTATTGGAAGAGCTGGCCAGCCACGGCTACGCGGTGCCGCAGCTCATCCTGCAGCATCGCGAGCTGCACAAGCTGAAGTCGACGTACGTGGATGCCTTGCCGCAGCTGGTGGCGAAGGACGGCCGCGTGCACACCTCGTTCAACCAGGCGGTGGCGGCCACGGGGCGCCTCTCCTCCTCCGATCCGAACCTGCAGAACATCCCCATCCGCACCGAGACCGGCCGGGTGATCCGCAAGGCGTTCGTGGCGGATGAAGGGTGGCAGCTGCTCTCCGCCGACTACTCGCAGGTGGAGCTGCGCATCCTCGCCCACATCTCGCAGGATGAGAACCTCATCGAGACCTTCCGCCGCGGCGCGGACATCCACCGCGCCACTGCCTCCTACATGTTCAACATCCCGGAGCAGGAGCTGACGGCGGAGCAGCGGCGGGCGGCGAAGACGATCAACTTCGGCGTGCTGTACGGCATGTCGGCGTTCCGCCTGTCGAACGAGCTGGGCATCTCGACGGCCGAGGCGAAGAACTGGATCGACGCCTACTTTTCGGGCTATCCGAAGATCAACGAGTACCTGGAGCGGACGCTGGTGGAGGCGCGGGGCACGGGGAAGGTGACGACGCTGTTCGGGCGCGTGCGGTACATCCCGGAGATCGCGAACCGCTCCTTCACCGTGCGCGGCAACGCGGAGCGGATGGCCATCAACGCGCCGATCCAGGGGACGGCGGCGGACATCCTGAAGCTGGCCATGATTGCGCTGGACGAAAGACTCGACGTGCGCATGGCGCGCATGCTGCTGACCGTGCACGACGAAATCGTGATCGAGGTCCGGGAGCCGGACGCGGCCGAGGTGGCGGGGATCGTGAAAGAGACGATGGAGAACATCTATCCTCTGGCCGTGCCGCTCTCCGTCGACACACACTGGGGGAAGAGCTGGTACGACGCGAAAGAGTGAGCCGCCGCAGAGCCATCGTCCTCCTTCTCCTGGCTTGCATCGCGTGCAAGCCGGCTCCGAAGAAGGGAGAGGCGCCGGCGGCCGCGCCTGGCGGGCCGACCGTGCGCGCCACCGTCGTCACCATCAAGACGACGACGCAGCCGGGCGACAAGACCTCCACGCACGAGCTGCTCATCGGCAACGGCCGTGCGCGCAGCATGGACGAGATCGACGTGTGGCGCCTCTTCGACATGAAGGCGAACCGCGTCATGTTCGTGGACACGATCGCGCAGACGTACCGCGAGGCCGGCGTGCCGGCGCTGGCCAAGGCGCGCCACGCCGCGCTCGCCGCGCCGCTCCCGGCCCAAGTGCCGCGCGCGCAGTTCACCGTGACCGGCACGAAGAAGGCGCTGCAGGGCGTGCAGGCGACGCAGTCGACGGTGAAGGCGGGCAACTACACGCGCGAGCTGTGGATCGGGGCGCACCCGGCCATTCCGCGCGGCCTCTACGCCGCGATGACCGCCGCGCGCGAGCCCTCCTCCGGCCTCGAGCCGATGACGCGCGCCGTGGAGGAGGCGCTCCTCGCCGTGGAAGGCTTCCCCCTGGCCGACCACACCGAGCTCCCCCTGGGCAACGCGAAGATGACGGTCGACCGGGAGGTGGTTTCGATCGGCTCGCGCGACGTGCCGGCCTCGCTGTTCGAGGTGCCGAAGGGGTACAAACGCCTGTCATCCTGAGGCGCGCAGACGCCGAACGGATCTCCTCGCACCTTGCCGGGAGATTCTTCGCCCTCTACGGGGCTCAGGATGACAGCGCGCTACATCACCTTCCGCGAGTCCCCCAGCCGCTTCGTCACCCCTTCCCGGTCCATCCACTCCAGCAGCGGAATGGCCACCTTGCGGGAGAGGCCGAAGAAGTCCTTGAACTGCGCCACGTCCATCATCTGGCCGCTGCGCGCGGCCATCTTCTCCCGCGCCGCCACGAGCGTGTTGCGGTGCACGTACACCCCCTCGGCCAAGCGCACCAGCGTGCCTTGCTTGACCAGGAAGCTGATCACCCCTTCGATCATTTTCGGCTTGTACGTCTTCTCGTTGATCAGCTCCGAAACGGGCGGCGGCGCGAGGCCGGCTTCGGCGAAGCGCAGCTCGATGGAGCGGGCCAGCTCCCCCTCCGCGCCGCCCAGCGTCTTCGAGCGGCCGGGGATGTCCAGCGCGTCGCCCTGTGTCACGGCGATCTTCTCGCGGCCGAGATCGGCGAGGAGGAAGTTGATGAGCGCCGCGTCGGCGTCGCGGGGGAGGAGCTTCTGCACGAACTCCCCTTTCGGCACGTTGACCGCCATCTTGTTCTCTTTGAAGTAGCCCTGCAGGAACACCATGGCGCGCTTGCGGAAGTCGGCCAGCGCGTCTTCGTGGATCCAGCGGTTGCGCTCCACCTCCGCGAGGTGCGGCACGCGCTTCAGCTCCTTGGCCAGCGTGGCGATGCGAATCCCGGTGCGCGCCTGCACCTCGGCCGCGGTGAGCGTCCGCACGCCGGCCAGTTTCGCCATCAGCTCCACGCGCGCCGGGAGCGAGCCGGAGGCGAGGGTGGCCAGGATCTCGCCGCGCGTATTGCGGCTCAGCTTCGGCAGGTGTGCGTCGAGGATCACGCCGCCGCCGATGGTGAACGCCGGCGAATAGCGGCGGATGACGAAGCGGTCGCCCGCCACGGCGACGACGGGCGACTCCAGGCGCACCTGCACGAAGGCGCCGCCGCCCGGCTGGAGCTCCCCTTTCGTCTCGTCCACGAAGCGGATCGTGCCGAGGAGCTCGGAGGCGAGGTGGTGGAAGCGGATGCGCGTCTGCTCCTTGAGCGGCTTCGCATCCGGCAGCAGCTCCAGGTGCGCGGTGATCACCTGCGACGTGCGCAGCGTGCCCGGCTCGATCAGCTGCTGGCCGCGGTGCAGCTCCTCCAGCGCCAGGTCGGGGAGGTTCATCGACGTCCGCTCGCCGGCGGAGGCGTGCTCGCGCGGGTCGCCGTGCACCTGGATCGCGCGGGCGCGGCTGCGCAAGCCGCCCGGCAGCAGCTCGACCTCGGATTCGACGTCGACGCCGCCGGCGTACGTCGTGCCGGTGACCACGGAGCCGAAGCCTTTCATGGTGAAGACGCGGTCGATGGGGAGGCGGAAGACGCGCGTGGTGGCGTCGCGGTCATCGACGGACGCGACGGAGGCGAGGAGCGCCGCGCGCAACTCGTCCAGGCCGGCGCCCGTCGTGCTGCTCACCGGCACGATCGGCTTCCCTTCCAGGAAGCTGCCGGCGGCGAGCTCCTCGATCTCCAGCCGCACGAGCTCGAGGATGTCGCGGTCGACCAGATCCGACTTCGTGATGGCGACGACGCCGGTGGGGATGGCCAGGAGCCGGCAGATGGCGAAATGCTCGCGCGTCTGGGGCATGATCGACTCATCGGCGGCGACGACGAGCAGCGCGCTGTCGATGCCGCCCACGCCGGCGAGCATGTTCTTCACGAAGCGCTCGTGGCCCGGCACGTCGATGAAGCCGATCTGGTAGTCGTCCGTGAACCAGCTGGCGAAGCCGAGGTCGATGGTGATGCCGCGGCGCTTCTCTTCCGGGAGCCGGTCGGTGTCGATGCCGGTCAGCGCGCGGACGAGAGAGGTCTTGCCGTGATCGATGTGGCCGGCGGTGCCGACGATGCGGCGTTTGCGGGACATGCGCGCGGTATCGTAGCGGAATGCTGCGCATCGAAACGGCGGACGGCTATCCGCTCGCCGCAACGTTCCACGAAGGCGGCGCCGACGCGATCGTCATCGCCTCCGCCATGGGCGTGGCGCGCCGCTACTACGATCCGTTCGCGCGCTTCTTTCAGGAGCACGGCTATTCCGTCCTCACCTTCGACTACCGCGGCATCGGCGAGTCGCGGCCGCCGTCGCTGCGCGGTTTCGGCGCGACGCTGCGCGACTGGGGCACGCTGGACATTGCGGCGGCGATCGGCTGGCTGCAGCGGCGAAAGCCGCGCTCGCTCGCGCTCGTCGGCCACAGCGCGGGCGGGCAGCTCGTGCCGTTCGCGCAGAACGCGGCGGCGATCGACCGGATGGTCTTCGTGGCGGCGCAGAGCGGCTACTGGCGCAACTGGCCGGGCGTGCGCAAGTACGGCCTCGGCGCGCTGTGGACGATCATGCCGGGCGTCGCGCGCGCCGTAGGCTACTTCCCTTCCCGCCTCTTCCGCCTCGGGCCGGAGAATCTGCCGCGCGAGGTTGCCGCGCAATGGGCGCGCTGGGGGCGCAGGCCGAGCTACTTCTTCGATGAGGTGGAGTTCACCATCGCGCCGCCCATCCTCGCCTGGAGCTTCGAAGACGATCACTACGCGCCGCGTCCCACCGTCGAGGCGCTGCTCGCGAAGTACGGGGCGGCGCCGATCACGCGGCGGCACGAGCCGGCCACCGGTATCAAGCACTTCGGCTTCTTCCGCAAACAGAAGGGGGAGGCGCTGTGGCGCGAGACGCTGGAGTGGCTCCGGCGGTAGAATCGCCGCACCCATCCATGTGTCTGCTCGCTCGTGCCTTTCCGGTCCGTGACCGCGCGGGGGTCGACGTGTTCGTCGACGCGATGAAGCAGCGCCATGACGAGGCGCGCGCGTTCTATACGGCCCTCGGCGTCCGCCGCGAGGCGTGGTTCTTCCAGCGCTGCGATAACCCGCTCGTCATCGGCGTGACGGAGGTGGACGAGCCGCTCGAGCAGCGCGCCGCCGCATTCGCATCCGCCGCGGACGACTTCTCCGCCTGGTTCAAAGCGCAGATCGATGCGCTCTCCGGCATCGATCCCAACCTCATGCCGCTCGGCCCGCGCTCGGAGCAGGTCTTCGCCTCCTCGCAGCAGCGATTCGACGGCGACGCTCCGCTCGTCGTGCGCGCCTATCCGCTGCGCAGCCGGCAAGCGCTGGACGAGCTCTTGGGCGAGCTGGAGGAGCGGCGCGGGGAGACGGAGGCGTTCTACCGCCGCTTCCAGGCGCAGGAGAGTTGGTTCGTGCAGGACATGGGCAACGGGCCGTTCGCCATCGCCGTTGCAACAATGACCGATCCGGCCGAGCAGGCGCGCATTTATGCGGCCGACCGCGATCCGTTCTCCGTCTGGTTCAAGCAGCGCGTGACGAGCGTCTCCGGGGTGAACCCGAACGAGACGCCGCTCGGGCCGCGCACGGAGCTGCTGTACGAGTTTCAGGCGCGGCTGTCATCCTGAGCCGCGCAGACGGCGAATGGATCTCCTCGCAAGCGCCGGGAGATCCTTCGTCCTCTGCGGGACTCAGGATGACGAGCTCTCACGCGCGGTCCGGGTAGACCTCCTTCAACTGCGGCGGGACCTTATGCTCCATGCCGAGCGCGTCTTGCAGCTCGCCGGCGTTCAGCACCGCCTGGCCGCGGAAGTGGTTGTTCGTGATCACGTACGTGTCCCGATTCACCGCCATCGACTGGATGCGCTCGGCCCACGGCTGGAGCTCGTCCTTGGAGTAAAGATAGTTGTAGCGCTCCCACGACTCCTCGTGCGCGAACCACTTCTCGTAGTTGCGCCCGTGCAGGCGGACGTAGCCGACCGGGCCGCTGGCCGTGGCCGCCGGTTTCACCGAGTTGTCGAAGAGCGGCTGGTCGACGTTCACCCACGACACGCCGTGCTCTTCCAGGAAGGCGACGAACTCCTCGTTCTGGAACGTGGCGTGGCGTACCTCCAGCGCCTTCGGATACTGCGCGAACGCGCGGAAGAGCTGCTCCAGTTTCTGCTGCGACTCCGGCGAGCTCTTGAAGCTCCAGGGGAACTGGATGAGGAGAGCGCCGAGGCGGTTCGCGTCCATCAGCGGATCGAGGTAATTGCGGAACGCTGTTACATCAGCTTCGGCAAGCTCCGCCTTCTCGTGCGTGAAGCCGCGAAACAGCTTCGTGGTGAAGCTGAAGTGGGGATTCGCCGACACGCGCCGGACCCAGCTCTTCGAGTGCGTGGGAGGAGGGATGCGGTAGAACGGCGAGTTGATCTCGATGGTGTCGAAGAAGCTGGAGAGGTAGGCCAGATGGTCGAACTTGGAGCCGTGCGGCGGATACACGGTGCCCTCCCAATCCTTGTAGCTCCAGCCGGCCGGACCGATGCGAATGGAGTGTTTCATGAGAGGTCGGCACCTTGATTTTCTTATTTGAAGAGTCGGCGTAAGTCGTTGCCTTGCTTAGACAACTATGCTAAAAGGCGGCCCAACGGAAACAATACGAGATTCCATGGACAGCACGAGCGTTCGCGGGTCGTGTTGTGTTCGTTGCGGAAGGGGGTCGATCGGCAAGGTTCGTTGTAAACCCGGAAAAGCGGGGCCAGAGTCGCGGCACCCCGCCCACATGCACGCTGCGGCAATTCTGATTCACAGGTAACAATCTTTAGGAGATCAAAGGTTCAATCATGGATACATTCAACGACAAATCCCTCAACTGTGCCGACTGCGGAGGCGAGTTCATTTTCAGCAAGAACGAGCAGGCCTTCTACGCAGAGCGCGGCTTCACGAACGAACCGAAGCGTTGCAAGAATTGCCGGGACAAACGAAAGACCGCCCGTGACGGGAATGGTGGCGGTGGCCGCGACCGCGCCATGGTCAGCGTCACGTGCGACAGCTGTGGTGTGGCGACGGAAGTTCCGTTCACTCCGGTGAGCGGGAAGCCGGTCTATTGCCGCGACTGCTACAACCAGCGCCGCTCGAACTCCCGCCCGAACTCCTGGGCGTAGGACGATCCGATCGATGATGAACGGCGAGCTTCCAGGCTCGCCGTTTTTGTTTTGAGGCGAGCATGTAAAATGCGCGCCGCTTGGCCCACCACCCACCTCCCAAACCCGTCGACAGCGTTCTCGATCTCATCGGCAACACGCCGATGGTCCGCCTCCGCCGCATCCCCGGTCCGGAAGATGCGGACATCTTCGTCAAGATGGAGTTCCTCAGCCCCGGCCTTTCGGTGAAGGACCGCATCGGCGTCGGCATGATCGAGCGCGCCGCGCGCGACGGCAAGCTCGCCCCGGGCGGCACGATCATCGAGCCGACCGCCGGCAACACCGGCATCGGCCTCGCCCTGGCCGGCGTGCAACTCGGCTACCGCGTGGTCCTCTGCGTGCCGGAGAACTTCTCCACCGAGAAGCGCGAAGTGATGAAGGCGCTGGGCGGCGAAGTCGTCCTCACGCCGAAGGAGGAGGGGATGAAGGGGGCGATCGCGAAGGCGGAGGAGCTGGCCCGCGACATCCCCGGCGCATACGTCCCGCAGCAGTTCACGAACCAGTACAACGCCGAGGCGCATTACGCCACCACCGGCGCGGAGATCTGGGAGCAGATGGAAGGGCGGGTGGATGCGTGGGTGGCGGGGGCGGGGACGGGCGGCACGTTCAGCGGCGCCGCGCGGTACCTCAAGGAGCGGAACCCCGCCGTGCTCTGCGTCGTGGTGGAGCCGCAGGGCTCGATCCTGAAGGGGGGGGAGGCGGGGCCGCACGAGGTGGAAGGCATCGGCGCCTCGAGCTTCATCCCGCCCGTGCTGGACATGACGCTGGCGGACGAGGTGATCCAGGTCTACGACGACCCCGCCTTCGCCATGGTCCGCCGCCTCGCCTCCGAGGAAGGCATCCTGGGCGCCTCCTCCGCCGGCGCCAACGTCGTCGCCGCCCTCGAAGTCGCCCGCCGCCTCGGCCCCGGCAAACGCGTGGTGACGCTGATTCCGGACGCCGCGGAGAGGTATATGTCGAAGGGGATCTATACCAAATGGGCGAAACCGAATTGAGAATTGAGAATTGAGAATTGAGAATGACGCTCCGCGACGGCGAAGCTCATCGCAAAGCGCAGCCGATTCTCATTCTCAATTCTCAATTCTCAATTCGAGCGAGCGAAAGCGAGCGAACGACATGGGTTTCTCAACAGACGCCATCCACGCCGGCCAATCCCCCGAGCCCGTCACGGGCGCGGTGACGATTCCGATCTACCAGACTTCCACCTACGTCCAGCCGGAGCTGGGGCGGCACCTCGGGTACGAGTACGCCCGGACGCAGAATCCGACGCGGGCGGCGCTGGAGGCGAACATCGCCGCGCTGGAGAAGGGGAAGCATGGGCGGTGCTTCGCCTCCGGCATGTCCGCCATCGACGTCGTCTTCCGCACGCTGCGCTCGGGCGACCACGTCATCGCCGGCGAGAACATGTACGGCGGCTCCTATCGCCTCTTCAGCCGCGTGCTGGAGAAGTTCGGGCTGCAGTTCACCTACGTCGACACCTCTGACGTCGAGGCCGTGCGCGGCGCGATGCGGCCGAACACGAAGATCGTCTACCTGGAGACGCCGACGAATCCGATGATGACGGTGACGGACATCGCGGCCTGCTCGGAAGCGGCGCATGCCGGCGGCGCGATCGTGGTGGTCGACAACACCTTCTGCTCGCCCTACCTGCAGCGCCCCCTCGAGCTCGGCGCGGACGTCGTGCTCCACTCCACCACCAAGTTCCTGAACGGCCACTCCGACTCGGTGGGCGGCGTCGTCGTCTCGAAGGACGACGCGTTCGCGGAGCAGGTCGCCTTCCTGCAGAACGCCGTCGGCGCGATCCTCTCGCCGTTCGACTCCTGGCTCGTCCTGCGCGGCATCAAGACGCTCGCCGTGCGGATGAAACAGCACGAGGAGAACGGCCGGGCCATGGCGCAGTACCTGGCCGGCAACGCGAAGGTGAAGAAGGTCTACTACCCCGGCCTGCCGGACCATCCGCAGCACGAGTTGGCCAAGCGGCAGATGAACGGCTTCGGCGCCCTGATCTCCTTCGAGCTCGGCTCCTACGACAACGCGAAGACGTTCCTGGACGGCGTGCGCCTCTGCTCTCTCGGCGAGTCTCTGGGCGGCGTGGAGACGCTCATCTCCCATCCGGAGAGCATGACCCACGCCTCCGTGCCTCTCGGAGACCGCACGCGCCTCGGCATCACGCCGGGCCTGGTGCGCATCTCCGTCGGCATCGAAGACGTCGAGGATCTGATCGCCGACGTCGCGGCCGCGCTCGACCGCCTCTGACGACAGGACCTACCAAAATCAGGGGAAACGTTTTTCCGCCCATCCTCACTACGTGGGGTGTGCTACGATGCCCGACCGTCCGCTCTCAAAAAACAAGAGTTTTGCCGTTTGTGACTTAGGTCACGGCTCCCGTCAGAGGCCGTGCCTAATTTGAGGGCGTTCCCGAATCGGAGTCTAGTCAAACGTTCGCAGGCCGTAGTCACTTTTGTACCGAAGAAGGAGCCTCTGTCGATGAAAGCAACCCGTCTATTGCTGATCGCAATTCTGCTGCTGTCGATTTCCACCATCGCGAACGCCCAGGCGACCCGTACGTGGGTCTCCGGCGTGGGCGACGACGTCAACCCCTGCAGCCGTACCGCCCCCTGTAAGACGTTTGCCGGCGCGATCTCCAAGACCGCGCGCAACGGCATCATCAACGTCATCGATCCGGGCGGGTTCGGCACCGTCACCATCACCAAGTCCATCACCATCGATGGCCAGCCGTTCATGGCCGGCGTGCTCGCCGCGGGCACGAACGGCTTCAACGTCAACGTCACGGACTTCGTGAACGATCCGGACGCCACCGTCATCCTGCGCAACCTCGACATCGAGGGCATCGGCAGCGGCTTCATCGGCGTCAACGTTCTCTCCGCGAAGAAGGTCATCGTGGAGAACTGCAAGATCTACGGCTTCCGCGCCGGCACCGCGCGCGGCATCCACATGAACACCACCGTGGCGAACATCCAGCTGCTGGTGAAGGGCTGCACGATCACGAACAACGGCCAGCAGGGCATGGGCTTGACGGGAGCCGCCGCCGGCGCCGCCGTGGTGCACGTGACCGACTCGACCATCTCCATGAACGGCTCGAGCGCCATCGACCTGATCGCCAACGCGAAGGCGACGGTCACGCGCTGCGAGCTGACCCAGAACGGCTCGGCCGGCGTGTTCGCCGAGGCGGGCACCACCGATGCGGACGTGGCCTACACCGCGTTCGAGCACAACGTGGTCGGCGCCTCCGCCCTCAACGGCGCGGCCGTACGCCTCTACAACTCGGTGATGACGCACAACGCCGTCTCCATCAACGGCAATGTCCTCTCCCACCAGAACAACGCGGTCGTCAACAACCAGACGAACACGCTGCCCGCCGGTATCGGTCAGCAGTAAGAACGTCGCACACAGCTTGGTCACCACGGGAGCCGCCCACATTGTGGGGCGGCTCTTTTTTTAACCAAAAAACCAGGGGAGTCATCCACCTGAAAGGAACTCGAACCGTATGAAAGCGCTCCGTCTCTCTTTATCCGTCCTCGTCATCGTCTTCCTGGCCAGCAGTGCCTTCGCGCAGGCGACGCGCACGTGGGTCTCGGGCGTCGGCGCCGACGACAACCCGTGCAGCCGCACGGCGCCCTGCAAAACGTTCGCAGGAGCCTTCACCAAGACCGCGAAGGGCGGCATCATCAATACCGTCGATCCGGGCGGCTTCGGCGCCTTCACGGCCAGCAAGTCGATCACCGTGGACGGTGGTCCGTTCCACGCCGGCGTGCTCGCCTCCGGCACCACCGGCATCATCGTCAACATCACCGACTTCGTGGCCGACCCGAGCGCGACGGTGATCCTGCGCAACCTCGACATCGAAGGCGGCGCCACCGGCCTGCGCGGCATCCGCATCCTCTCGGCCAAGAAGGTCGTGATCGAGAACTGCCGCATCTTCGGGTTCAACGGCAATCCCGGCCGCGGCATCGACGTGCTCACCTCGGTGGCGAACCTGCAGATCGTGCTGAACAACGTCACGATCGACAACAACGTCGCCCAGGGCGTGCTGGTCAGCGGCAACGCCGGCAGCCCGACGCAGCTCGTGGTGGAGAACTCCACCATCATCCAGAACGGCTCGAGCGCCATCGACCTCTTGGCCGGCGCCAAGGCGACGGTGGCGCATTCGGAGCTCTCCCAGAACGGCTCGGCCGGTCTCTTCGCCGAGGCCGGGTCGACGGACGCCGACGTCTCGTTCACGCGGATGCAGTTCAACATCATCGGCGTGTCGTCCCTCAACGGCGCGACCGTCCGCCTGTTCAACTCGCAGATCACGCACAACAACACGTCCGTGAGCGCGGGCGGCGTGCTCTCCCACGGCAACAACTCGGTGATCAACAACAACGTGAACACCCTGCCGGCCATCATCCCGCCGCCGACGCTTCAGTAGGTCTCCATGCATTGCGGAGGGATGCGGCACGTGAGGCCCCGCGGCGCATCCCTCCCGTTGTGCTCTCCATCACAGACAAGGGCGGGGCGTGAAAGGAAATTGGACGCCATATGAAGATCTTCAAGCTCTCTCTCTCGATTCTTGCGATCGTGCTCCTCGCCACCAGCGCCTCGGCCCAAGCGACCCGCACGTGGGTCTCCGGGGTTGGCGACGACATCAATCCCTGCAGCCGAACGGCTCCCTGCAAGACGTTTGCGGGAGCGATCTCCAAGACTGCGCGCAACGGCTACATTCACGTCCTCGACCCGGGCGGCTTCGGCACCGTGACGATCACCAAGTCGATCACCATCGATGGCACGCCGTTCCTGGCGGGCGTGCTCGCCGCCGCCACCACCGGCATCAACATCAACATCACCGACTTCGTGGCCGACCCGCTGGCCACCGTCACCCTGCGCAACCTCGACATCGAGGGCGCGGCCAGCGGCCTGCGCGGCATCAACATCCCCTCCGCCAAGAAGGTCGTGATCGACGGCTGCCGCATCCTCAACTTCCGGGGTAATCCGGGCCGCGGCATCGACGTCACCACGACCGTGGCGAACATGACCATCCTGGTGAAGAACACGGTCATCACGCACAGCCTGGCGCAGGGCATCCGCATCTCCGGCGCGGGCGGCGGCGCGACCAATCTGGACGTGCAGGGCACGACCATCAATCAGAACGACAACAGCGCCATCGACCTGATCGCCAATGCGCGCGCCGTGGTCGGCTCCTCCGACCTCTCCCAGAACGGCTCGGCCGGCGTGTTCGCCGAGGCCGGGACGACGCTGGCGGACGTGGCCTTCACCCGCATGTCCCAGAACATCATCGCCGCCTCCGCCCTCAACGGCGGCGTGATCCGCCTCTACAACTCGCAGCTGGTGGAGAACAACACCTCCATCAACGGCAACGTCATCTCGCACGGCAACAACGCCGTGATCGGCAACACCACGAACACCCTTCCGGCGCTCGTTCCGGCGCCTGCTCTCCAATAATGATGGGTGAGGGGCGTCGAAACATGACGCCCCTCACAGTTTTGCCTCTTTTCAGGACCTACATTCCGGGCATCGTCGAATCGCCCGTTGCGGATCGCGCCCTGGCGAGCCGCTCGTTTTTGTCAGACATCCTGAAAGGAGTTCCCATCAAATGAAGGCCCTTCGTTTCTTCGCACTCACCCTCGGCATTCTTCTTTCCGCATCCGTCGCCACCGCGCAGACCCGCACCTGGGTTTCGGGGGTCGGCGACGACCTCAATCCGTGCAGCCGTACCGCGCCGTGTAAGACGTACGCCGGCGCTCACTCCAAGACGGCCATGAACGGGATCATCGACAGCATCGACGCGGGCGCGTTCGGCGCGGTGACGATCAGCAAGTCGCTCACGCTGGACGGCGGCCCCTTCATGGCCGGCCTGCTCGGCGCGGGAACGAGCTCGGTCACCATCAACATCACGAACTTCGTGACCGACCCGAACGGCACGGTGGTGTTGCGCAACCTCGACCTGGAAGGCGGCAACACCGGCCTGCGCGGCGTGCGCATCCTCTCCGCGAAGAAGGTCATCCTGGAGAACTGCAAGATCTTCGGTTTCCGCGGCAACCCGGGCGTCGGCATCGAAGTCGTGACCTCGGTGGCCGGCCTGCAGATCGAGCTGCGCAACTGCACGATCCACGGCAATCTCGCGCAGGGCATCAAGATCACCGGCGCGGGCGCGGGCGCCACGATCCTCAACGTCGACGGCACCTCGATCCTGCAGAACGGCGCCTCGGCCATCGACCTGATCTCCAACGCGAAGGCGACGGTGGGCAGCTCGACGCTCTCCGAGAACGGCTCGGCCGGCTTCTTCGCCGAGGCGGCGACGACGGATGGAGACATCTCGTACACGAAGATCAACCACAACATCATCGGCGTGTCGTCGCTCAACGGCGCCACGGTGCGCCTCTACAACTCCACGCTCACGCACAACAACACCTCCGTGAGCGCCAGCGGCGTGCAGTCGCACGGCAACAACGCGGTAGTGAACAACGGCGTGAACACGCTGCCCGCGCTGCTGCCCGCCCCGGCACTGCAGTAACGCGCTTCCCCGGTCCCCTCTCCCCGCCGCCCGGCGGGGAGAGGGTGGCGCGAAGCGCCGGGTGAGGGGACAATGCCGCGATGCTTCCGGTCGCGCTCGTCCTCGGGACGTACCTCATCGGGTCGATCCCCTTCAGTTACCTCGTCGTCCGCGCCCTGGCCGGCGCGGACATCCGGCAGCATGGGAGCCGCAACGTCGGCGCCACGAACGTCGCGCGCACGTTCGGCAAGCTGCCCGGCATCGTCGCCCTCATCCTCGACATCGCCAAAGGCTACGCCGCCGTCCTCCTGGCGCGCTGGATCGTCGGCCGCCCCGACTGGCCGCTGGCCGGCACCTTGGATACCAGCCCCCTGCACTCGCGCGAGTTCTGGATCGCCCTCGGCGCTTTGATCGCCGTGCTGGCCCACATGTTCCCGCTCTGGCTCCGCTTCCACGGCGGCAAGGGCGTGGCCACCGCGACCGGCGCGTTCCTGGCGCTCGATCCGCGCGTCATCGCCGCGGCGGTGATCGTCTTCCTCCTCGTGATCGTCATCACCCGCTTCGTCTCCCTCGCCTCCATCGTCTCCGCGGCCTCCATCCCGCTCTTCATCCAGTTCCTCTCCCACGGGCCGTTCTGGCGGATGGTGGTCAGCATCGTCATCGCCATCGCCATCATCACCAAGCACCATTCGAACATCGCGCGGCTCACGCAGGGGCGGGAGCGGCGCATGGGCGAGAGAAAGGAAGACGCGTGAAGCTTTCGGTGATCGGAGCGGGGAGCTTCGGGACGGCCATGGCCATGGTCGCCGCGCGCTGCGGCAACGACGTGATGCTGTGGGCGCACGACCCGAAGGTGGCCAGCGCGATGCGGGAGACGGAGACGAATCCCGTCTACCTGCCCGACATCCCCTTCGGCGCGAAGATCCGGGCCACGAGCGACCTGGCCGAGGCGGCGGCGTTCAGCGACACCTTCTTCATGGTCGTGCCGAGCCATCACTACCGCCGCGTGCTGAACGACCTGCGGCAACACATCACGCGGCCGATCAGCGTGATCTCCGGCACGAAGGGGATCGAGAACGAGACGCTGGAGCGGATGTCCGAGCTGACCGGCGCGGAGCTCGGGCCGAGCCTGCAGGCGTTCGCGGTTTTGTCCGGGCCGACGTTCGCGCTCGAGACGGCGAAGGGGCATCCCACCGCGGCGGTCGTCGCGTCGCACGATGTGCGCTTCTCGGAGGAAGTGCAGCGCGTGATGTCCGGCACGACGTTCCGCGTCTACCACACCGATGACGTGGTCGGCGTGGAGCTGGCCGGCTCGCTCAAGAACGTGATCGCCATCGCGGCGGGCGTGCTGGAGGGGCTCAGCCTGGGTTACAACACGACGGCGGCGCTCATCACGCGCGGGCTGCACGAGATCACGCGCCTCGGCGTCGGCCTGGGAGGCCGGCCGGAGACGTTCGCCGGGCTGGCCGGCATGGGCGATCTCGTCCTCACCTGCACCGGCTCCCTCTCCCGCAACCGCAGCGTCGGCGTCGCCCTGGGCAGAGGGAAGCGCCTGCCGGACATCCTGGCCGAGACGCGCCTCATCGCCGAGGGCGTGCGGACGTCGAAGTCGGCCAAGCAGCTCGCCGAACAGCACGGCATCGAGATGCCGATCACGACGGAGATGTACCGCGTGCTGTACGAGGACGAGCCGGCCGTCAACGCGATCCAGCGGCTGATGACGCGCTCCTTGAAGGCCGAAGCAGCGCGATGAGCGGCACGCCGTAGCACAGCGCGTACACGGCCCACTTCGGTGCGCCGTCGTACAGCAGATACGAGAACGGCGCGCAGAGCGCGAGGGCGAGGTAGAGGCGCGAGCCTTCCAGCATCGCCACCGGCGCGGCGACCAGCCAATACCAGGGATGGATGGCCGGCGAGGCGATGAGCAGCGCGCCGACCGAATCGGCCACCCGCTTCTTTCTTGCCGCGACCGCGATCCATGCGATGGCGACGGCCGCGAGCACCGCGCGCGTGATGTAGTCCGAGTAGAGGTGGCGGTACATCCAGCCGGAGATCGCCTCGAGGTGGAGCGGATCCTTGATCGCCGTCCAAGCCTCTTTGATGGCCAAGCGATCGACGGCCGCGAAGACGAGGTCGTAGCCGGGCGAGTTGAAGATCCAGCGCGTGGCGTAGTCGCGCATGCCCGGCATGAACGGACCGGCCGCGAGAAACGGGATGGCCGGCAGCACGATGGCCGCGGCGCACAGAATGGCAAACCGCGTGCGGCGCTTCGAGCGCGCGAACAGCGCCGGTAGGGCCGCGAGCGGGATCACCTTCACCCCCGCCGCCCACCCGCCCGCCAGGCCCGAGTCCCGCAGATACGCGAGGGCGAGGAGGAGTGCGGCGACGACTTCCACATGGCCGCTCCACGCGCCTTCGAAGAGCAGCGGCGGGAAGGTGGCGAGGGCGAGGCGGTGCCGGCGCATGAGCACGAGCAGCGCGACGTCGCACGCGATGAGGAGCAGCCGCCACAGCGGCAAACGGTGCGCAATCGCGAACAAGAGCTCCGCGTGCGGCGGGTAGATGGTCGCGATCTCCGAGTGGTTGATCCGAGGATCGTCCAGCGGAGCGCGCGCATACGGGTTGTGGCCGGAGGCGAGCTCGCGGCCGTCCCACAGGTAGCGGTAGACGTCTGCGGAGAGGCGCGGCTCGGCGAAGAGAAAGAGCAGGCGCAGCGCGACGGCCACGGCGATGGCGAACCGCAGCGAGACCACGGCGCGGCGCAAGACCAGCCAGCACGCGGCGGCGATGGCGTAAACGCAGGCGAAGCCGGTGAAGCCGAGGTGGGGGGCGGCCAGCGCGGCGGCGAAGAGTAGAATCAGCGCCCCCGCATGTCCCGCGCCGATGCCGCGATCCTGACGCTCTACTCCCTCATCCTCGCCGTCCTCGCGGTCTACAGCCTCCATCGCTTCTATCTTGTCAGATTGCGCCGCCGCCACACCGCGCCGCAGCCCGTTCCCTCCGCCCCGCGGCGCTGGCCCTCGGTCGCCGTGCAGCTGCCGCTGTACAACGAGCCGAACGTCGCGGCGCGCCTGGTCGACGCCGTGGCCGCGCTGCGGTACGAAGGGCCGCTGGAGATCCAGGTGCTGGACGACTCCACGGACGCCACGAGCGCGATCGTCGCGGAGCGGGTCGCCAATACGAACATCCGCCACATCCGCCGAGCGTCGCGCGAGGGCTACAAAGCGGGCGCGCTCGCCTACGGCATGGCGCTGAGCGAGGCCGAGCTCTTCGCCGTCTTCGACGCCGACTTCGTCCCGCCGCCGGACGTCCTCACGCGCATGGTGCCGCACCTGGGGGACGGCGCCGGAATGGGCGTCGGTATGGTGCAGGCGCGCTGGGAGCATCTCAATCGCGAGGCGTCGCTGCTCACGCGCGTGCAAGCCATCTATCTCGACGCGCACTTTGCCGTCGAGTCGGCGGCGCGGCACTTCAGCGGGCGCTTCTTCAACTTCAACGGCACGGCCGGCATCTGGCGGCGCGAGGCGATCGAAGAGGCGGGCGGCTGGTCATCCTCCACGCTGACGGAGGACCTCGACCTCTCCTATCGCGCGCAGCTGGCCGGGTGGCGCTTCGTCTTTCTGCCCCAGGTCACCGTGCCGGCCGAGCTGCCGGATGCGATCAGCGGCTTCCAGGAGCAGCAGCACCGCTGGGCCAAAGGCTCCATCCAGACCGCGCGCAAGATCCTGCCGCGCATCCTGCGCAGCGCGTTGCCTGCGCCGACCAAAGCCGAGGCGTTCTTTCACCTCACGAACAACGCGTGCTATCTGCTGACGTTTCTCCTCTCGCTCCTCATCGTCCCCGCCATCGTCATCCGCCAGCGCCTCGGCCTGGGCTGGACGCTGCTGTTCGACCTCGCCATGTTCGCCGCCTCGACGGCGTCCGTCGTCGCGTTCTACATCGACGGCCAGCGTTTCGCCGGCCGTCCCCGGCCGCGCATCCGCGAACTGCTCTGCGTGCTTCCCGTCGGCATCGGCATGTCGCTGCGGAACGCCACGGCGGTGCTGGAAGGCGTTTTCGAGCGCGGTGGCCACTTCCGGCGCACGCCGAAACGCGGCGAAGTTGCGGGTCCGGTGGCGGACGGCGCGCCGCGTCTGCCGTGGGGCGAGCTCATCATGACCGTCTTCTTCATCGCCGCCTGCTGCGTCTTCCTCGCCGCCCGCCAGTGGGTTTCCATCCCCTTCCTCTGGCTCTTCCTGGGCGGCTTCGGCTACGTCGCCGCGCACGGCGTGGAAGAGCGTCGCAAGTATCACGATGCAAACTAGTTAGGGCTGGCCCTGGCTTTGCAAAATAGCAATGTCAGGAGGCGTACATGATGCGATTCCTGAAGCAGCTTCTGATGTTCAAAATCGGCCAGAAGGCATCCCGTGGCTTTGCCCGCTCCATCGGACTGGGCAAGCTGGCGATGATCATCGGCGTCATCGGCGGCGTGAAGCACATGCGCCGGCACGCGTAAACGGACGGTAAGGTTATTTGAGCGGCACGGTTCGTGGCCAACAAACGCTGCGGACCGTGCCCGCTTCGTTTTACGATGGGGCGCGGATGCACAAGCAGAACCTCGGCGAGATGCTCGTGGCGGCCAATCTGATCGATCCGGTGCAGATGCAGATCGCGCTGGCCGAGCAACGGGAGACCGGCAAGCGCTTCGGCTCCACCCTGGTCGGCCTGAAGTTCATCGATGAGAACGTCCTGGCCGCCTTCCTCTCCAAGCAGATCGACGTGCCGTGCATCAGCCTCCTGCACATCGACATCCCCAAGAAAGTCATCCGCAAGTTCACCCGCACGCTGGCCATCGACTGCCACGCCATCCCCGTGCGCATCGACGATTTCAGTCGCCTGGAAGTGGCCATGGTGGACCCGACCGACGTCGACCTCCTGGTCAAGCTGGAGACGGCGACGTCGATGACCGTGGCGCCGCTCATCGCGCCGGAGAGCTCGATCGTGGCCATGATCGAGAAGTTCTACCCGCCCGATCAGGAGCTGGACGACACGCTCTCGGTGCGCCAGCGCACGCCGCGCACCATGCCGAACGACCCGGTGTTCTGGGACATCATGGCCGAGCTCGAAAGCGGCGACCTGGACGAGCGGCTCACCCGCATCGAGCAGAGGCTGGACCGGGTGTGGGTGCTGCTGGAGAAAGTGCTGCGCACGCTGGAGATGAGGGAGCGCGTTTAGGACGTGCCGGCGCTCTCTTCCCTCCCGCCCCCGGATCTTGCAAGGATGGGCTTGCAATGACACCTGAGGTGCTGCTTCACAAATACGGGTACCTGGCCGTCTTTGTCGGCACCTTCCTGGAGGGGGAGACCATCCTGGTGATGGCCGGCTTCTTCGCCGAGCGCGGTTACCTGGAGTTCTGGCCGGTGACGGGCGTGGCCTTCCTGGGAGCCTATCTGGGGCACGTCGGCTGGTTCTGGCTCGGCCGTACCCAGGGCGTGCGCATCCTGGAGCGCTTCCCCAAGATGAAGCGCCACTTCGGCAAAGGCATCCGCATGTTCGAGCGCTACGGCGCGCCGGCCATCTTCATCACGCAGTGGCTGTACGGCTTGCGCGTGACGTGCGCGGTGATCATCGGCATCTCCCGCATCTCCCTGATGCGCTTCCTGATCTACGAGGCCTTGACCTGCGCCGTCTGGGCCGTGGCCATCACCTGCCTCGGCTTCTACTTCGGCCGCGCCGTGGAGTCCCTCCTCGGCCGCGCTGCGCACATCGAAAAGTACGGCCTCATCGCCCTCGTGGCCATCGCCCTCGGCATCTGGCTCTGGCACCAGTGGAAGGAACGCAGGAACGCGGGGACGGGGGCAGCGGAGTGAGGGAGGCAGTTATCGGTTGTCAGTTGTCGGTTGTCGGTAGGTGCTTTGCCAACTGACAACCGACAACCGACAACTGACAACTGACAACTGACAACCGATAACTCATCCCTCGTAGTGTTTAAACTCCAGCTCCGCCTGCGCCGCGGCCAACCGCGCGACCGGCACGCGGTACGGTGAGCACGACACATAGTCGAGGCCGCAGCTGCGGAAGAAGCGGATGGAGTCGGGGTCGCCGCCGTGCTCGCCGCAGACGCCGACCTTCAGCTTCGGATTCGCCGCCCGCCCGTTTTTCGCGCCGCTCTTGACCAGGTGGCCCACGCCGTCCACGTCGATCGACTCGAACGGATCCTTTGGCAGGATCTTCTTGTCGACGTACTCCGGCAGGAACGTGCCGGCATCGTCGCGGGAGTAGCCGAACGTCATCTGCGTGAGGTCGTTCGTGCCGAAGGAGAAGAACTCCGCCGCGGCGCCGAGCTGGTCCGCGATGAGCGCGGCGCGGGGGATCTCGATCATCGTGCCGACGATCACCGGGATGTCGACGCCGCGCTCGGTGAGCACCTCGCCCGCCACCCGCCGCACCATCTCGCAGAGGATGGTCAATTCCTTGACCGTGCCGACCAGGGGGATCATCACCTCCGGGCGCGCGTCGATGCCGTCCTTCTTCACGTCCGCCGCGGCCTGGTAGATCGCCCGCACCTGCATCTCGTAGATCTCCGGGTAGGTGATGGCCAGGCGGCAGCCGCGATGGCCGAGCATCGGATTCGACTCGTGCAGCCGGTTCACCTTCGCGCGCAGCTCCACGAAGCCCCACCCCATCTCGCGCGCCACGGTGGAGATCTGCCCCTCGGTCTGGGGGAGGAACTCGTGCAGCGGCGGGTCGAGCAGGCGCACCGTGACCGGCATGCCGGGAAGCTCGCGGAAGATGCCTTCGAAATCCGCCTTCTGGAACGGCAGCAGCTGGTCGAGCGCCTTGCGCCGGCCCTTCTCGTCGCGGGCCAGGATCATCTCGCGCACGCGCAGGATGCGCTCCTCGGCGAAGAACATGTGCTCCGTGCGGCAAAGGCCGATGCCCACCGCTCCGAAGAGGCGGGCCACCCGCGCGTCATTCGGCGTGTCCGCGTTGGTGCGGATGCCGAGCGTGCGCAGCTCGTCCGCCCACTTGAGCAGGCGGTCGAAGTTGCGGAAGGTCTCCGAGTCTTTCGCCTCCATGGAGCCTTCCAGAAGGACCTGCAGGACTTCCGAGGGGCGGGTGGCGAGCTTGCCGCCGATGATCTCGCCGGTCGTGCCGTCGATGGAGACCCAGTCGCCTTCCTCCAGCGGCTCGTGCCCTTCGCTGCGCAGCTCCCCCTTGGCGTAGTCGACGCGCAGCGCGCCGGCGCCGACGACGCAGGGCCGCCCCATGCCGCGCGCCACGACGGCCGCGTGCGAGGTCAGTCCGCCGCGCGTGGTGAGGATGCCGGCCGCGCTGTGCATGCCGGCGATGTCCTCCGGGCTGGTCTCGATGCGCACGAGCACCACCGGATCGTCTTTGGCCATGGCCACCGCACGCTCCGCGGAGAACGCGATGCGTCCCGCCGCGGCGCCCGGCCCGGCCGGCAGCGCGCGCCCCAAGAGGCGGCCGCCTTTGAGCGCCTTCTCTTTTTCGGCGGCGTCGAAGACCGGCGCGAGGAGCTGGATGATCTGCCCCGCCTCCACGCGCGCCACCGCTTCCTTGTGATCGATGAGGCCCTCATCGACCATGTCGCAGGCGATCTTCACCGCCGCGAAGCCGGTGCGCTTGCCGGTGCGCGTCTGCAGGAGATAGAGCTTGCCGGACTGGATGGTGAACTCGATGTCCTGCATGTCCCGGTAGTGGGCTTCGAGCTTCTTGTAGACGTCTTCCAGCTGCCGGTAGACCTCCGGCATCGTCTCTTCCAGCGACTTCTCGGCCGCAGATTGCGACTCTAAGTCGCCGCTGACTTGCGCCTTCGAGATCGGCAGCGGCGTGCGGATGCCCGCCACCACGTCCTCCCCCTGCGCGTTCGGCAGGTACTCGCCGAAAAAGCGGTGCTCGCCGTTGGAGGGATTGCGCGTGAAGGCGACGCCCGTGGCGCAGTCGTCTCCCATGTTGCCGAAGACCATCGACTGCACGTTGACCGCGGTGCCCCAGTCGTCCGGGATCTGATTGAGCTTGCGATACGTGATGGCGCGCTGGTTGTTCCAGGAGTTGAAGACGGCGCCGATGGCGCCCCACAGCTGCTCGTGCACGTCCTGCGGAAACTCGCTGCCGTGCCGCTCGCGCACGATGCCTTTGTAGGTCGCCACGAGCTCGCGCATCGCGGCGGCGGGGATCTCCGCGTCGGTCTTCACGCCGGCGCGGTCGCGCAGGGCGAAGAGCTCGTGCTCGAAATGCTCCTTGTCCACCTCCAGCACGACGTCGCTGTACATCTGGATGAAGCGGCGGTAGGAGTCGAGGGCGAAGCGTTCATCGCCGGAGGATCTGGCCAGGCCCTGCACCGTTTCGTCGTTGAGGCCGAGGTTGAGGATGGTGTCCATCATGCCCGGCATGGAGGCGCGCGCGCCGGAGCGGACGGAGACGAGCAGCGGCTTCTCCCGGTCGCCGAACTTGCGGCCGACGGACTGCTCCACTTTCGCCAGGTTGTCCGCCACCGCCTGTTTCAGCTCGGGCGGATAGCTCTTGTCGTGATCGTAAAAGTACGTGCAGACCGCCGTGGAGATGGTGAAGCCGGGAGGCACCGGGACGCCGATGTTCGTCATCTCGGCCAGGCCCGCGCCTTTGCCGCCGAGGACGTCTTTCATCTTCGCGTTGCCCGCTGCCGCGCCGTCGCCGAAGTAGTAGACGTATTGTTCGCTCACGGCGGCGATTATCTACGAAGTTCGAGATCCACGGAGCCGTACAGCGAGCGGGTGGCGTCCGTCTCCACGGCGCGGTGGGGGTGGTCGCTGCCGTTGTTCACGAGCTCGAAGGCGGCCGGATCGACACCGCGCTTCCGGAGCGCCGCGCGCAGCGTGTCGAGCTTCGTCTGCGCCACGGCCCGGTTTTGGGCGGCGGTGGGCTGGAGGAACTCGTTGGCCACGATGCGGCCACTCTTGATCCGGGCCAGCCGGTCGAGCATCACGCCGCTCTCGCTCTCGATCAGCCTTCCCTGGCCGTCGAAGAGGAGGCCGTACATCGGATAGCGGCCCTGCTTTTCGAGGAACGCGCGGAAGACGGCATCGCTGATCTCCGGCTTCTTCGCGCAGTCGGTTTTTTGGCCGACCCAGGTCGTGGCCAGGAAGAGCGGCTCCGCCTCCTCGTGCCAGCGCATGCCGCTCAGGTGCCGGCCGTCCGGCGTGACGCTGACGGCTGCGACGCCGAACTGCGCGCCCTTCGTCCAGACGAAGCGGTAGAAGCGGCCGTCGCTGCCGCCGTCCAGCAGCACGCCTTCGTTCTCGCCGAAGACGTACGCGCCGTTCTGCGTCATCGCGGCGTGCTCCGCGTCCAGGGCCCAGCAGCCTTCCAGCGAGCCGGGATGCGCCGGTTCGAGCGCGGCGCCGCGCGCGTGCACGGAGTTGATGTTGATGAACGTCGGCCCCGAGTCGAGCGTCGAGACGCGCAGGTAGGATGCCTCCGCCGGCGGCACGTCGAAGAGCTGCGGCTCGTCTTTCTTCTGCAGCTTGAGGTTCGCCAGCGGCGTGAAGCTCGTGCCGTCCAGGGACGATTCGAAGCGCAGCCCGGTTGCGGTGCTGCTCTCCGCGCCGATGCGCGTGAGGCGCGTGCGGGAGGGGAGCGCGAAGACGAGCGTCTGCAGCGTGTCGTGCGGCGGCGTGCTCCAGACCGAGGAGACGTCGCGGTCGCCGTCCACCAGGCGCACGACGGAGTCTTTCACCGTCGCTTCCGCGGTGCGGGAGATGGCGACCGCGCCGTGCGCGTAGTTGAGCAGGTTCTCCCGCTCCGGGCCGTCATCGCGATGGCCGACCGGGAGGGCCGGCTTCGTCGCGCGCGCCGCCGGCGGAGCTACGTCTTCGCGATGGCACGCGGCGAGCGCGAGCAAGGCGAGGGCGAGTGCGAGGCGGTGTCTCACGCGCGGTAGTCGCGGCGGGCCACGACGATCTTCGTCACGTCCGCGATCCTGCCGACGGCGTTGCCGACTTTGCGGAGGAGCGACATCCGGTTCCGCCGCACCGCTTCGTCGTCCACCATCACCATCACGTCCTTGAAGAACTGCTCCAGCTCCGGCGCCAGCGCCGCGAACGACTCGAGCGCGGTGCGGTAGCGCTTCTCCGCGATCAGCTCCCCGAGCTGCTCCACCACCGCATCGGCCAGCTGGTCCAGCCTGCGCTCCGTCTCGTTCTCCAGCTTCCGGGCATCGACCGTGGTCGCGTCGTGCCCCTCCGTGATGTTCGCGATGCGCTTCGCGGAGTCGAGGATGGAGAGGAAGTTCGCGTCGCCGCGCACGGCGCGCAACGCGTTCGCGCGGTCGACCAGATCGGTGAGCGACGCGGCCCAGCCGGCTTCCATCGCCGCCGCGAGCTCGTCGTAGGCGAGCTCCGCCTCCAGCAGCGTGCGCACGCGCTCGGCGAAGAAGGCGAGGAGGTCGTTGCGCAGCGCGGCGTCGGAAACGCCGTGCACTTCCATGGCGATGTCGATGAGGCGGTCGATGCCGACCCGTACTTCGCGCTTGTCGCGGTTGAGCAGGATCTGCACGACGCCCTGCGCGGCGCGGCGGAGGGCGAACGGATCCTTCGAGCCGGTCGGCTTCGCGCCGATGCGGAAGAAGCCGGCCAGCGTGTCGATCTTGTCCGCCAGGGAGACCAGCGCGCCGCCGCGCGTGCGGGGCAGCTCGTCCTCGATGTTCAGCGGCAGGTAGTGATCGTAGATGGCCTGCCACACGCCTTCCGGCAGCCCTTCTTCGCGGGCGTAGATGCCGCCCACTTTGCCCTGCAGGTCGGTGAACTCCTTCACCATCTCGGTGACGAGGTCCGTCTTGCAGAGGCGCGCCGCCGCGAGGGCGTCTTCATCGCCGCCGAGGGCGGAGACGATGCGCTCGATGCGCTGCGTTTTCCGGAGGTAGTCGCCCAGCTTCTCCTGGAACTGCAGATGCTCCAGCTGGGGCAGGCGCTCCTCCAGCTTCTTGCGGCGGTCCGTTTCGTAGAAGAACTGCGCGTCGGCGAAACGGGCGTTCGTGACGAAGGAGTTGCCGTAGGCGGCGTTGCCGTCCGGATCGCCGTCGTTGTCCAGCACGGCGAGGAAGTAGCTGGTCAGCTTGCCGGCCGCGTCGCGGATGGGCAGCTGCTTCTGGTGCACGCGCATCACGGTGACGAGCACCTCTTCCGGCAGCGAGAGGTACTCCGGCCGGAACTCCGCACGCACCACGCCCGGATACTCGGTGAGGTACTGCCACTGCGACCAGATGGAGGCGTCGACGCTCGGCGTGCCGCTCACCTGATTCGCCAGGACCCGCGCGCGCTCGGCCATCACGTGGCGGCGGCGCACCGCATCGACCACCACGCGCGCGAGCTCCAGCTTCGTCACGTAGTCGTTGTAGGAGTCGACCTCGATCGGCTGCGGCGCGAGCGTGCGATGGCCCACCGTCGTCCTCCCGGAGCGGATGCCGAACAGCTCGATGGGCAGCTCGCGGCCGTCGAGGATGGAGATGAGCGAGTGCACCGGGCGGATGGAGGAATGCTCGCCCCGGCCCCAGCGCATCATCTTCGGCCAGCGGATGGAGGTGACGGCGTCCGGCACGCGCTCACGCAGGATCTCTTCCGCGCTCCGCCCCGCCACCTTGCGCCGCACCTGGATGTAGTCGCCCGCGTCGACGACGTCTTGCAGCGATGCGCCGTTCTTCTTGAGGAAGCCGTGCAGTGCCGCCGTCGGATTGCCGCTCGCGTCGTAGGCCGCCTTCTTCGGCGGACCTTTCACCTCGAGCTCGCGGTCCGCTTCTTTCTCCGGCAGGCGGGCCAGGTAGAAGGCGATGCGCCGCGTGGTCATGTTGATGCAGATGCCGGCCGCCTCGCCGCCGAGAGACTCGACGATCTTGGCCAGACCGGCCTGCAGCTGCGCCGCCGCGGCGTCATGCATCCACGCCGGGATCTCTTCGGTCAGCAGCTCGAAAAAGTACTCAGCCATGGGCGACCTGCAGGAGGGGGAAGCCCAGGGCCTCGCGCGACTCGAGGTATTGCTGCGCGCAGCGGATGGCGAGATCGCGCACGCGCTTGATCACGCCGACGCGCTCCGTCACGGAGATGGCGCCGCGCGCGTCGAGGGTGTTGAAGACGTGCGAGCACTTCAGCGTCCAGTCGTACGCGGGGAGGACGAGCTTCTCCTCCAGGCAGTGCCGCGCCTCGCTCTCGTACTGCGCGAAGAGGTTCCAGTGCAGGTCGATGCTCGCCGTCTCGAAGTAGTACCGGGAGAACTCGTACTCGTCCTGCTTCCGCACCGCGCCGTACTGGAAGCCGCCGCCCCACTCGATGTCGTAGACGGAGGACTGGCGGGAGAGAAACATGGTGAGGCGCTCCAGCCCGTAGGTGATCTCGGCCGAGATCGGCGCGAGATCGATGCCGCCCGCCTGCTGGAAGTAGGTGAACTGGGTGATCTCCATGCCGTCCAGGAGGATCTGCCAGCCGACGCCCCACGCGCCGAGGGTGGGGGACTCCCAGTTGTCTTCCTCGAAGCGGATGTCGTGGCGGGTGAGGTCGAGGCCGATGGCGCGCAGGGAGTCGAGGTAGAGCTCCTGCACCTCCAGCGGCGACGGCTTGAGGATGACCTGAAACTGGTAGTGCTTGCCCAGCCGGAACGGATTGTCGCCATATCGTCCGTCGGCCGGGCGGCGGGAGGGCTGGACGTACCCGACGTTCCAGGGCTCGGGCCCCAGGACGCGCAGGTAGGTGGCCGGGTGCATGGTGCCGGCCCCGACTTCGAGGTCCATCGGCGTCTCGATCATGCAGCCCCGCTCGGCCCAGAAGTTCTGGAGCGCGAGGATGATCGATTGAAAGGTGATGCGCGGCATGGGCCGGGGATTCTAACCCGGCGACGCGCCGGTGCGCTGGTTGGCATAGCCCGTCCGGACGTTAGGCTCCTCCGTGGGCACAGCTGCGGCTGCCGCGCCGGTGCGCCGATCCTACGTGTTCGTCGGAGGCTGCGGCGCGGGAGGCTGCGGCTCCGGCTGCGGGGCCGGCGGTTGGGGCTCCGGTTGCGCCTCGGGCTCCGACTCCTTCTCCTGCGATTCCGTGGAGGTCTTCGTCGTTTCCGTCTGCTCCGGGGCGGGCGGCGCGGTGCTCGTGGTCTCTTCCGTCGTGGGCGGCGGCGCCTGCTGGGCGCTCGTCATCGGCGGCGGAGGAGCCTCGGGTTGCGGCTGCGGCCGCGCCGTGCGGGCCACAGGCGTGGGGCGCGGCGGGGCCGCGGCGACCTCGCGCGAATAGTCGGGGGGCGGCAGGGTGCCGCCCAGAGAGCCGGGTTGGGCGGTGGTAACCGGGGTGTTGCCGTTGCCGAAGCCGGCAAACGCGGTAGTCGTATCGGCGTTCGTGTTCGTGATGGGCGGGGGCGTCTCGCCGGGCGCGTTGATGGTGGACGTCACTCCGGACGCGGCCCCTTCCTGCACCACTTCGTATTGCTGCTGCTCGCGCTGCATGCTGCTGCCGCTGCGGTGGCAACCGGTCAGGAGCAGGGCGGCGACTCCGAGATGAAGGATGGTTTTCATAGGCGAACCTACCCTTCAAATAAGCCGGTTGTGTGCCAGTTGGCGCCGGTTAATGCAGTTTGGTGAAAAACCTGCTGAAACGGGGGGCGTAGTGCCGGTCGCGGTCGAGGGAGAACGCCACGGCCAGGGCCCGGCCGACGATGCGGCGGCGCTCGATGTAGCCGATGTAGCGGCTGTCGTTGCTGTTGTCGCGGTTGTCGCCCATCACGAAATACTGCCCCGGCGGCACGGTGATCGGCCCGTAGGAGCGGAGCGGCGAAGGGGCCTGCGGCGTGAGCATTACCTTGTGCTCGTGGCCGTCCAGGTTCTCGTCGGTGACGAAGACCGTGCCCTGTTCGTTGTCCGTCAGCGGGTCGTTCGTCGGCGGGACGGTGGCGAGCTGGCCGTTGATGAAGAGCTGGTTGTCCACCAGCGCCACTTCGTCACCGGGCAGGCCGATGACGCGCTTGACCAGGCGGACGCCGTCCTGGGGGGAGAAGAGGACGACGATGTCGCCCCGCTTCGGGTCGCCCCACTTGACCACTTCGATCATGGTGAAGGGGATTTTGAGGTCGTAGGCGAGCTTGTTGACCACCACGCGGTCGCCTTCCTGGATGGTCGGCTTCATCGATCCGGTCGGCACGTCGTTCCAGTCGGCCAGAGCCGAGCGGAGCGAGCTGACCACGAGGATCATGATGGCGAAAACTTTGATTTCCTGAAGGATCTTCTTCTTGTTCATGTTGCTCCGGTGACTCTACGGATCTCCGGATGCAACGTTTCGTAACAAGGTTTCTTCCCGGCCCTGGCGAGCAGCGGGCCCCTCACCCCGCCTTCGGCCACCTCTCCCCGCGCGGGCGGGGAGAGGGGCCGCTTGCGATTACGCGGTGGTGCGCTTGTCGGAAACCGGCAGCGTCGGCGGCACGACGGTCGTCGGGCCGTCCACCTTCTGCACCTTGTCGCCGATCAGCTTCACCTTCGACAGCAGGTCGCTCATCTGCATCCCGGAGAGCGCCTCGAAGAGCGCCGGCACCTGGGACGCGATGGCGGTGAGGTCGCCGGTGATCTTGTTCGCGCCGGCGGAGTGCGTGTCGTTGGAGATGACGGTGATCTTGTCGATGTTCGCCAGCGGCGAGGCGAGCGCCTTCACCATCTCCGGCATGTTCGTGATCAGCTTGTCCACGACCGCGGCCTGGTTCCACTCCAGGTAAGCCTCGGCCTTGACGTTCATCGCCTTCGCCTCGGCCTCGCCCTTCTTGAAGATGATCTCCGCCTCGGCTTCACCCTGCGCGCGCAGCGAGTTCGCGCGGCCTTCCGCTTCCGTGATCAGGCGCTGGCGCTCGGCCGAAGCGAGCGTCTCGATGCGGGCGCGCTCGATCTCGGCCCCCTTGAGCACCGTGGCGATGAGCTCCTTCTCGTGACGGAGGATTTCCGCCTCCTGCACCTTCACCTGCGCTTCCTTCTCGATCTGGATGACGCGCACCGACTCGGCCACGACCTGCTGCTGCATCATCTGCGACTGGATCTCGTACGACTTGTCGGCCTGGGCCTGCTGGCGCTTGACCAGCTCCGTGTACTGCGCCTTCTTGATCTCCAGGTCGCGCTGCGCCTCGGCCTGCGCGGCCATGGAGAGCGACTGCGCGAGCACGCGCTGCTTGTCCGCATCCGCCTGTGCGATGGCCGCCTCACGCTGCGCCTCGGCGCGCTTGATGGCCGTGTCGCGCTCCGCTTCCGCCGCCGCGATGTCCGCCTGCATCTTGATGCGGGCGATGTCCGGCCGGCCCATGTTCGCGATGTAGTCGTTCTTGTCCCGCACTTCCTTGATGGTGAAGGAGACGACCTCCAGACCCATCTTGTTCATGTCGTCCGCGCACGTGCCGCGCATGCGGTCGGCCACCATCTCCGGCTGCTTGACGATCTCCTCCACGGCCAGCTGGCCGATGATGCCGCGCAGATGGCCTTCCATGACCAGGCGGATGAGGCCTTCCCGCTGCGCCGGCGTCTTGGTCAGGAACTGCTCGGCCGCGGTGGCGATGGAGACCTGGTCCGACTTGACCTTGATCTGCGCCACCGCCTCGACCGTCACGGCGACGCCCTGCTTGGTGTACAGGTCCTGCTGCGGCGCGACGTCGAACGACATCAGCTCCAGCGAGAGGGAGCGGTAGTTCTGCACCATCGGGAAGACCAGCGTGCCGCCGCCCTTGATGACCCGCGTGCCGCCCAGACCGAAGACGATGAACGCCTCGTTCGGGCCGGCCTTGCGGTACATCTTGGATAGGAAGCTGAACAGCATCATCGATCCGGCGATGGCGCCGACGACAACCCACACAGTGAGCGAAATCCCTAAGAACGACATGGTCTCTCCTTGTCAGCTCTGCGGCGTGATTGCCTCGAGCTCGTCCCACGTACACACGTACGCGATGCCTTTGTCATAGCGGGTCACGATGACCTCGGTGCCTTTGTCGATGGCTTCCCCGTTGTCCGCGCGGGCGCCGGCCACCTGGCGCGTGCCGTCGTGCGTGAAGACGATCTCGCCGGTGCCGCCCTTGCGGATGGGAATCGTGACGTTGGCCAGCGTGCCCTGCCAGGTCAGGTGCTGCGCCCGGCGCTCGCCGCGCACGAGCATGCGCATGAAGCGGTTGATCATCGAGCCGCCGACCAGGCCCGTGCCGACCGCGCCGGCGGTGATGACGAGGTCCGGCAGGCTCGTCGTGCGCTGCAGGACGTAGCCGCCCGCGCCGAACCAGGTGACGAACGCGGTCAGCGCCGTCATGTTCATGGGCGAGACGTGCGGCGCCGCGTCCTGCTGCTGCACGGACGTCGCCTTGACCACGTTCTTGCCGCTCGCTTTCGCGAGGTGAGCGTGGTGCACATGCGCGTGGCCGCCGTGGCCGTGCCCCCAGCCGTGGCCGCGGGCCAGGCCGAAGATATGGTCGAAGAAGTCGACCCGGTCCAGGCCGGAGACGAACGAGATCACGCTCAGGCCGAAACCGCAGAGGAAACAGATGAGATAGACGGTGCTCCAGGTCATGGATGCATGGCCTCCGATCACACTTCTTCGCCGGGCCGGCGGCGCTTGCGCGTCGCGGGGGGCGGCGTGAGCTGCTCGATGAGCCGCTGGATGAGGACTTTGTTCTCCACGATGGCGCCGAGGAGGATGAGGCACTCCCGCGACTGCTCGTGTTTGGCGATCTGCACCAGGGCGCGGCTGAGCTCCGGATCGCGCCGGAACTGCTCGGACGCTTCGATGAGCCAGAGATCGATCTCGTCGTCCATCTGCCGGCGCGGCTTGATGTGCAGCAGCGCCTGCGGCGCGACGTCTTCCGGGTCATCGACGAGATGGCCGGGATGGACGCCGAAGAAACGGGCCAGGAGGAGCCGGCTGTTGCTCGTCATGTGCAGGCGGGCGCCGCTCTCCAGCTGGGAGATGTAGGACTGGCTGATCTGCCCTCCCAGGTCGCGCACGCCCTGGACGACTTCGTTTTGCGTGAGCTCCCGGCCCAGGCCGCGCGCATGACCTTCCAGCGCGCGGAGGCGGGCGAGTTTTTGACCGAGTGTCATTGCAATTTGCAATATATTGCGAATTGCAATATTCGTCAATGGGCGAAACCGAAATGTTTTAGGGAGCGACGGACAAGACCACCAGCGTCAGGTCATCCTCCAGCTCGCCGGGGCTGAAGGTGGAGATCTCCTCCACCAGTTTCGTCTGCAGCGCCTTCGCGGAGAGCTCGCGGTTCGCGGCCACGATCTCGGCCAGCCGGTCCTCCCCGAACTGTTCGTCACCGCTCCGCGCCTCGCTCGCGCCGTCGGTGAAGAGGACGACGCGGTCGCCCGGCTCCAGCAACATCTCGCCCTGCGTATATGGCTCGCGGAAAACGCGGGAGATCACCGGCCCTCCCTCCGCCAACCGCTCCACCCGCCCGTCCGCCCGCACCAGGAGCGGCGGGTTGTGCCCGGCGTTGCACCAGCCGAGGCGGCGGGAGGAGCCGTCCAGCGCGGCGTAGAAGAAGGTGATGAACTTGCCGCCGGTGAGGCTGCCCGCCACCACGCGCCGCACGCGCTCGCACAGGTCGGCCGCACCGGTCTCCGCCGTGGCCGAGGCGCGCACGGCGGCCTGCAGGGCGGACATCAGCAATGCGGCGGGCATCCCCTTCCCCACCACGTCGCCGATGGAGAGGCCGATGGTCGCGGCCCCCAGGGCGAGGACGTCGTAGTAGTCGCCGCCCACCATGCGCGCCGGTTCCCACATGCCGGCGATCTCGTAGCCGGCGATCTGGGGGATGGTGCGCGGGAGCAGCGCTTCCTGGATCTCCCGGGCGTGCTCGAAGTCGAGCTCATCGCGCTGCAGGCGGATCCGCTCCGCGGCGATGGCGATCTGGTCGGCCGCCGAGGAGAGGAACTCGATGTCGTTCAGGTCGTACTCCTGGTCGGAGAGCTTGCGGGCCAGCGCGATGAAGCCATGCGCGCGGATGGGGACGATCAGCGTCGCCTCCGCCGGCTTGAGCGCCGCCGCGGCGTCCTCCGGCAATGCGCGCTTGCGCGGATCGAACGGGCGGTCCAGCAGCTCGGTGAACGCCGGCGTCGCGGCGATGCGCAGCCGCCCCACCACCTGGTCGGAGAGCCCCACTTTCGCCGTCGCCACCAGCTCGTCGTTGCGCCGCAGGAACACGACCACCGACCGGTTCTGCAGCGCCTGCTGCACGGCCTCGGTCACACCGGCGATGAAGGCGTTGATCTCCGTCGCGGTGAGGGTCAGCGTGGCGATGCTGCGCAGCGCCTGCGGGTAGTCCACCGCCTCGCGGAAAAGGTTGCGGTCGACCAGCTTCTGCAGCGAGTTGCGCAGCGGCACGAAGACGAGGGCGACCACGAGCGTGGAGGCGATCACCATGGTCTGGCTCTTCACGCCGGTCATGCGCACCAGCAGCGTGCCCAGCCCGCCCACCAGCACGAGATAGCAGAAGATGACCGCGCCGGAGAGGATCGCGTACACCACCGTCTTCTTGATGATGACGTCGATGTTCATCAGCCGGTACTTCAGGATGGCGAAGGCGAAGGAGAGCGGGATCAACAGGTAGAGCAGGCGAGGGATGATGTCGACGGTGGTGAGGAACGTCATCCACGGCCCGATGTCCCGGTTGTTGACGGTGATGTAGATTCCCAGGCCGGCGCTCAGCACGGCGCCGGTGGCGCGCGTGATGAGCGCGATGATCGTCCCCCACAGCGGCCAGCGCACCTGCCGCTTCTCCTCCACGTTCGCGTCGCGATAGCTGCGAAAGAGCTCGATGCAGGCGAAGAGCGGGTAGAGCATCACCAGCACGCCGAGCAGCGCGGCGCCTGCGATCATGGTGATGGGGCCGACGTTGCCCAGGCCGAGGGCGCGGGAGATGAGGGCGATGCCGCAGCAGAGGCCGAGAAAGACGAAGAGCGACTGCAGCGGCCGGCGGAAGAACGCCAGCTTCGTCCCTTCCGCCCGCGCCTTGTAGGCGATGCGCAGCGCGACGAGCCCTGCGCCCACGGCGAGCACGCAGCCGCCGATGAAGAAGAAGCGGCCCACGAGATAGCCGGCGTCGTACGCCGTCGGCCCGCCGCGCACCACGGTCGCCAGCGTCGCGAAGACGATGACGAGCAGCAGCGCAAAGATGGGCAGCGCGTAGACCCAGCGGATGACGTAGGGGTGGCGCACCACGACCGGCCGCTCCTTCGGAAAGACGAGGGAGAGGTGGACGATCAGCGGCAGGAAGGCGATGCCGACCAGGCTGAAGACGGCGATGGCGATGAGGCCGCCGGGCGGATCGCTCACGATGCCGCGCATGTTCGACGCCTCCATCGAGGCCACGGCGGAGCAGAGCATGGAGAGGCCCGCCGCGGTGCACATGGAGAAGAAGACGATCACCCGCCGGTCGTTCGGGCTGCGGATGAAGACGAAGGCGCCGATAGCCAGGAAGGCCAGCACCACGACCAGTGTGGCGATGCCCGCGAGCAGCTTGCGGCCGGTGACGAGCGGGGAGGCCAGACGGACGTCGATGGCGAGCTGTTGGTCGCCGCGCTTCACCAGGTAGCGCACCGAGTCGCCGGCCTGCTTGCGCGCGTCGACGGCGCGCAGCTGGTCCTGCCGGTCGATGGGGATGCCGTCGATGGTGAGGATCTGGTCGCCCGTGCGCAGCCCGGCCATCGCCGCCGGCTCGTCCGGCATCGCCACCAGGATGCGCCCCGGCTGCATGAAGAGAGGGCGGGGACGCACCGGCTTCTTCTTCTGCTGGGAGTCGATGTACGGCGCCACGTAACTCAGCCCGGCCCAGCCCAGGCGGTTCCAGTGGCAGCCGCGGATCACGGCGAACGCGCCGAGCGCGGCCGCCAGCACGGCGGCAGTGGTCAGACCGAGGATGATTCGGCGGCGGGGAGACATGTGTCCGTTGGTTTACGGATGATACGCGGGGAGGTTCAGTCCCTGGTGCCGCGCCGGTTGACGATGGACATGAACTCCTGGCGCGTTTTCTCGTCCTGCAGGAAGTCGCCGCGCAGCACGTTCGTCTCCATGAAGGACGACTCCTGCTCCACCCCGCGCATGACCATGCAGAGGTGCACGCCGCCCATCCACACCGCCAGCCCGCGCGGCTCGAGAATCTTCTCGATCGTGTCCGCCACGTCGTGGGCGAGGTGCTCCTGCGACTGCAGCCGGCGCATGTGCACCTCCACGATGCGGGGGATCTTGGAGGCGCCGATGATCATCTTCTCCGGGATGTAGCCGATGATGAAGCGGCCATAGAACGGCAGGATGTGATGGGCGCAGAGCGTCTTGTAGGTGCCGCCGATCACGACCAGGTTCTGGCAGTTCTCGTCCGCCGCGGAGCAGGCTTTGCGGAAGAGGGTGGTCAGCTTGCGGACGTCCGTGTAGTCGTAGCCGCTGGTCATGGCGATGAGCGACTCGGCCCACCGGCGCGGCGTGTCCCGGACGTTCTCGTCGTCCAGGTTGACGTGGAGCAGGCGCAGCGCCTCGCGCAGGCTGACCTGCAGCGCTTCGCGGTCGACGGTGGGCCGGGGCGGGGACGGCGTCCCCCGCTCGTTGATCAGCGCTTCCAGCTCGCCATTCGAGTCGTTCATCGGTGCGAAGTCTACCAGCGAAGCGATCAGCGATCGGCGATCGGCGATCAGGAGAATCGGCGCCGACTCGCCGCTCTCGCCAGCCTTTCCTGATCGCCGATCGCCGATCGCTGCTCGCCTACGACCGGTTCGGCAACTTGAACCCGATGTACGTGCCCGAGCTGATGCCCATCAGCGCGAGGAGGGTGCCGTTGAACTCCGGCATGGTCAGGTCCCACACCACGGTGGCCACGAAGACGCCGCCCAGGACGACGGTCCAGACCACGATCTGCAGGCGGTCGAGGGCGACCGCGCCCTTGTCGTCCATCACCAGGTCGCGCCAGATGCCTTCCGACTTCACGATGGAGGAGATGCCGCTCAGCTGGTCGATGAGCCGCACGCGGAACTCCTCCAGCTCCGCACGCCTCTTCTGCAGAGAGGTCCGCAGCGACTCGAGCGAAGAGGTCGCCCGCCCTGCCGCCGTCGCCTCCGCGATGCGTTGCGCCGACGCGGCCAGCTCCTCGTCGATCTTGACGATCGATTCGTCCGTGGCGGTCACCTCTTCCTCGATCAGCTTGCGCATCGCCGCCGCGCGGCCGCTGGTGCTGGTGATGGCCACGGCGGCGAGGGCCGTCGCCGCGCTGATGCCGAGCAGGGCCAGGAGGGAGGTGGGGATGGAGTCGCGGTCGCCGGTGATGAGCCAGAGGAAGATGTAGCCGGTGACGATGAGGACGAACCACCACGCCATCTGCGTGCGGGCCAGGCTGTAGGGCTGCAGCTTGCCGCCCAGCGCAGGGCCGTCGCGCAGGAGATCCGTGCGCTTGGCGTAGAGCAGGATGCCGACGACCACGGCGAACAGCAGCGCCAGCCAGAACCAGGTCGACCAGTCGACCCACAGCTTGTTCAGCGTGACGCGCGTGTTCGCCCCCGGCACGCGCGGCAGCGGCCGGTCGCCTCCCTTGCCGACGCCGATGGTCATCGTGTCCGTCGGCTCGAAGAGCGGGTTGTAGAGCTGCCGGCGCCACAGGTCCTTGTTCTTGTCCGTCCGGTCCAGCACGAACTGCAGCGCGCCGGTGTCGTCGTAGATGCCGGTGGCCTCGTTGAAGGTGTCGATGCCGTTGATGTAGAGCGTGACTTTCTGCTCCCGCGCCTCCGCCTCGTTCATGAAGTCTTTGAGGTGGCAGACCGAGACATAGACGTAGTCGCCCAGGTGGACGACGCGCGGCTGGGCGCCGGCCACCGCCGGCGTCTTGCCGCAAGGGGCGAGCGTCGTGGGCGGCGGCGATGCGAGGAGCGGCGTGGAGAGCAACAGCGCGGCGAGGACGGCACCGGCGAGCTTCATCCGGCGATGATACTGCCGAGGCTGCCCACTTTTTTCGCGATCGCGGTGTCTGCCGCGCCGTGCGGCGTCTGCGACCCCTCAGCCTCGACCAGCGCGGCCAGCTTCTGCAGCGACATCCGCCAGCCGGTCTCGTTGTCCGCCGGCGAGAGGCCGGGCGGCAGCTTCTCGTGCGTCGCGACGACGTCCGTGCCGTCGTTCGCCTCGAGGAGCGTGTAAGTGATGGTCATCTCCCCCTGCATGGCGGGATCGGTCGTTTCGAACTCCACCGTCTCCACGACGCGCTCGTCCGGCACGAGCCGCACGAAGCGGCCGTGGAACGTGTCGGTCTGCGCGCTCGTCTTGCCGCTGCCGGTCGGCGCGTCGTAGGTGAGGGAGATGCGGAACGAGCCGCCCTCGCGCGCCTCGAAGGCGTGCACTTCGCTGGTCATGCCGTCCGGCACCATCCACTGCCGCACCGCCTGCGGGTCGATGAGCGCGCGGTAGACGGCGGCGCGGGGGGCGGCGACGTGCTGCGTGAGGCGGGTCGAGCTCATGGCGCGAACGGTAGCACCGCGGTGTCATCGTGAGGCGCGCGGACGACGAAGGCTCTCCCGGCCAGTGCGGGGAGCTCCGTTCGCCGTCTCCGCGGCTCAGGATGACAGGGCAAGGGCCACGCCCTCCGTTGACAGCTGAATGAGCGTTCATTCATACTAGCCGGACGCTCCAAAAGAGCGGCAAGATTCGTGTAAGGCGTTCACCACAAGGAGTCCGCACCATGGCCGAACAGAAAACCAAAGGCGCGATCGAGGCGATGGAAGTCGCCGAGGCTTCGCGCGAGACAGAATGGGAAAAGCCGTCGTTCGTCGGCGACCTCTTCCTCGGCAAGCTCAATGTCGATCTGATCCATCCCTTCCCCGTGCAGCCCGCCGCCGACAAGGCCGAGGCGGACGACTTCCTGAACAAGCTGGAGCGGTTCCTCGGCGAGAACGTCGACGCCGACGCCATCGACGAGAAAGGCGAGTACGACTACTCCCTCTTCGACGGCTTGAACGAGCTCGGCGCGTGGGGCATGAAGATCCCCAAGGAGTACGGCGGCCTCGGGTTCAGCGCCACGAATTACAACCGCGCCATCGGCCTCGTGGCCACCTGGTGCGGCTCCACCGTCGCCTGGCTCTCCGCACACCAGTCCATCGGCGTCCCCCAGCCGCTCAAGCTCTTCGGCACGCCCGAGCAGAAGCAGAAATACCTTCCCCGCCTGGCCAAGGGCGCGATCTCCGCGTTCGCGCTCACGGAGCCGGGCGTCGGCTCCGACCCGGCCAAGATGGAGACCAGGGCCACCCCTTCGCCGGACGGCAAGGGCTGGATCCTCAACGGCGAGAAGCTGTGGTGCACGAACGGCCTGAAGGCGGAAGTCATCGTGGTGATGGCGCAGACGCCGCCCAAGGTGGTGAACGGCAAGGAGAAGAAGCAGATCTCCGCCTTCATCCTGGAGACCGATACCCCGGGAGTGGAGATCGCGCACCGCTGCCAGTTCATGGGGCTGCGCGGCATCGGCAACGTCCTCATCAAGTTCAGCAACGTCTTCATCCCCCAGGAGAACCTCCTGTGGGGCGAAGGCCTCGGCCTCAAGCTCGCGCTCATCACGCTGAACACCGGGCGCCTGACCATCCCCGCGGGCTGCGCGGCCGGCGGCCGGCGCATGGTGCAGATCGCCAAGGAGTGGGCGAACGAGCGCGTGCAGTGGGGCGCGCCGATCGGCAAGCATGAGGCGGTGGCGGCGAAGATCAGCTGGATGGCGTCGCACACCTTCGCCATGGAGTCGATCGTGTGGCTCACCTCCGGCCTCGCCGACCGCGGCGACGTCGACCTCCGCCTGGAGGCGGCGATGGCGAAGCTCTTCAACACCGAGGTGGCCTGGCAGTGCGTCGACCACCTGGTGCAGATCCGCGGCGGACGCGGTTACGAGACGGCGGCGTCGCTGCGCGCGCGGGGCGAGCGCGGCTACCCGGTGGAGCGGATCATGCGCGACATGCGCATCAACCGCATCTTCGAGGGGACGAGCGAGATCCAGCATCTCTTCATCGCCCGCGAGGCGGTCGATCCGCACATGAAGCGCGGCTACAAGATCCTGCTCCCGGAGACGCCGGCTGGCGAGAAGTTCGCCGCCGCGGCGAAGGCCGGCGCGCACTATGCGGCCTGGTATCCCTCCAAGTACCTCGGTTGGTCGCGCTTCCCCAAGCACGGCGAGTTCGGCAAGCTTTCCCAGCACATGGGCTTCATCGAGCGCAGCTCGCGGCACCTGGCCCGCTCGATCTTCCACGCCATGATGCGTTTCCAGGCGAAGCTGGAGCGGAAGCAGATGGTGCTCTTCCGCCTGGTGGACATCGGGACGGACCTCTTCGCCATGGCCGCGTCGATCACGTACGCGACCATGCTGGCCAAGCAGTCGAAAGAGCAGCAGAACGCGCTCGACCTGGCGGACGTGTTCTGCCGCGAGACGCGCATGCGCGTGGAGACGAACTTCCGCTACCTCTTCGACAACCACGACGAGGAGTCGTACAGGCTCGTCTCGAAGTTGATGAAGGGCGAGTACGAGTGGCTGGAAGGCCAGCTGGTGGAAGGCCCGCCGGAGACGGTGATGCCGACCAGCGAGCAGATCGAGGAAGCGATCGCCAGGATGGCCTAGCGGCGACCGGCGGTCGGCGATCAGCGATCAGGAGCTCTTGATCTTCGTCGCTGATCGCCGATCGCGAAACGCTACTTCTCCCCCGCCGCCGGGAACACCGGCGTGATGTCCACCGGGATGTCGGTGAGGCGCGCGTTCGTCGCGTTGATCTCCGCGTTCACCACGCCGTATTTGTCGAGCAGGGCCGTCGCGCGGTTGAAGTCGCCCGTCGCCTCGATGGTGAGGAGCTCCGTGGAGAGCGACTTCACGCCGTCCCGGAACTTCTCGAAATCGACTTTGAACTTGCCGTCGGCGGAGGGGACGATGCCGCCCTTCTCGCGCAGCCAGTTCCACTGCACCGCCGTGCCGCGGCCGTGCGCCTCGCCGATGCCGAAGCGCATGGAGCGGAACATCAGGCCGGCGTACGTGGCGTAGAGCTGCTGCTCGCTGAAGCCGGAGAGCAGGTTGTGCTGCTGCGCGTAGACGATGTTCCACAGGCCCAGCACATCCGCCTTCGTCTCTTCGATGGTGGAGTAGAGGTTCTTCAGCGGAATGCGCACCTCGATCCGCTGCCCGTTCGGCTGGGTGATGAAGCCCGGCCCCAGGCCGTGGGAGAGCTCGTGGAAGAGGACCTGGTTGAAGAAGGCGTCGAAGTTGACGAGCGAGACCTGGGAGGGATCGAGCACACGGTCGGCGATGGGGCGGCCGCTCTGCTTGTACTTCGCGTCCATCACGTTCTTGAGCAGGACCTTCTTCGAGCCCTTCTTCTCCCGCACGAACTCGTCGTTCGGCAGGTTGAAGGCCGCCGTCTGCACGCCGCGCCGCGCGTCGCCCGCGGTGTAGAGCTCCTGCACCACGCGGATGGGAGACTCGCTGCCGCGGTTCGGGTTCTTGTACTGCTCCGGCTCGGGGAGATTGCGCTCCATGTCCGGCAGCGCGTGGGCGTAGGCGGCCAGCTTGTCGCTCTCCGGCTTGTCCACCACGGTGACGAACGACTCGAACGACGCCTTGTAGTTGAACAGCTCGTCCTCGTAGACCTCGTACGGCCCGATCACCACTTCGATCGGCCCCTGCAGGTCCATCCAGGCCATGTCGCTGTCGCGGTAGTCGTCGGAGAGGAAGGCGTCGGCGCGCTTGGTGAGGAACGTGCGCAGCGACGCGTTGTTCGTGAGGGCCGCCGCCTCGCGCAGCTTCTGCGCGGCGGGAACGAGCGCGTCACGGTAGTAGGTGGAGTAGGGAATGGCTTTCAGGTTCGCGCCGTCCCGGCGGATGACGGTGAAGAGGCCCTGCAGCGCCTCCTTCTGATCGGGATGGGCGGCCACGTAGTGCTCGAAGTCTTCCTTCGTCAGGTCTTCCGGATAGAAGCCGGCTCCCTCCGGCTTCTTCTCCGACCCGATGAACGGCTCGTCGTTCTTGAGCCGATCCCACGGGCCTTTGTTGGCGACGAAGTAGTCGTAGCCGGCGCGGTCGAGGGCGGAGGCGCCCGCTGCCGTGGCCTGCTTCTCCAGCTGCGTGCGCCACTGGGGGTTCTTCTCCGAGACCTGGCGCCAGTAGATCCCGTCCATCAGCTGCGAGGCTTCGATCAGCTTGGCCACGACCTGCCGCTCGTTGTCGCTGAGGAGCGCGCGGTCGTAGTCGATGGTCGTGCGCGGCAGCTGCGCCAGGCGCTGCGGCGTGTCGGCGGCGACGGCCAGACTGCCGGGAGCGGTTGCGGCGGTGGAGGGGGAAGAGGAGGTGGTCGTTTCGGGCATGGGCTTGCAGGCGAGCGGCAGAGCGAGGCAGAGGAAGGCGAGCGTCCGTCTCATGGCGGCGCATTCTACCGCCGCGCGCGGTATCCTATTCGGCCGTGATCATCGAATGCACCAGCTGCCACTCGAAGTACCAATACGACGAAGAGCGTTTCGAGCGGAAGCCGTCCAAGAAGATCAAATGCGCGAAATGCCAGGCGATCTTCGAGATCCACAATCCGGCCTTCGCCAAGAAGCCGGCCGCCGAATCGCCGCGCCATGACGCCACGCACATCGGGAAGACGAAGGTCCCGGAGAGCACCGAGCAGTCGCCCATGCCGGAGCACGATGCGCGCGCGACGGGCAAACAGCCGACCGATCCGCGCCTGCCGCCCGGCAAGCGCCTCTCCCTCGCCGTGCTGGACGGCAACGACGCGGGCAGCGTCTTCCGCATCGACAAGCCGCGCGTGACCATCGGCCGCTCCGGCGCCGACGTCACCCTGGCCGACAGCGAAGCCTCCCGCCAGCACGCCGCCATCGAAGTGCGCGAGACGATCTACACCCTGCACGACCTCGACTCCACCAACGGCACGTTCGTGGACGGCCGCCGCATCGAAGCGCCGCTCGAGCTGCAGGACAAGTCGGAGTTCCAGATCGGCACGACGACGCTGATGTTCATCGTGACGGACGAGACGTAGTGGTCGGTTATCGGTTGTCGGTTGTCAGTAGGCGAGCGCGTACTGCCCTGGCAAACCTACTGACCACCGACAACTGACCACCGACAACTGCCTTTCATGCTCTCCGCCCTCTACCGCCAACGCCAGCTCATCACCGCCCTCACGGCGCGGGATCTCAAAGCGCGTTACCGCGGCTCGATCCTCGGGTTTTTCTGGTCGCTGGCCAATCCGCTCCTTCTCCTCGGCGTCTACACGCTCGTCTTCACCCGCTTCTTTCCGCAGCAGGTGGTGAAGGCCTATCCGCTCTTTCTCTTTGCCGGCATCCTCCCCTGGACGTTCTTCTCCGCGGCGGTGCTGGAGTCGACCAACGCGATCTCCGGCAACGCGGGGCTCATCAAGAAAGTGATGTTCCCGGCGGAGGCGTTGCCGCTCGTGGTGGTGCTCTCCCACCTCGTCCACTTCGCGCTGGCCATCCCCATCCTTTTGGCCGCCATCGTGATTTTCACGCTGATGGGGGCGACGACGGTCAGCCCGACCATCCTCCTCGTGCCGGTCCTCATGCTCCTGCAGACGCTCTTCGTGGCCGGCATCGCGCTCATCGTGTCGTCGGCCTCCGTCCTCTTCCGCGACCTGCGGGACATCATCACGAACCTGATGCAGCTCGGCTTCTTCGTCACGCCGATCATCTATCTCATCGACAACGTCAGCTCGCGCCTCCTGCGCGCCTTGCTGCGCATGAACCCGATGACGCCGTTCGTCATCGCGTACCAGGAGGTGCTCTTCTTCGGCCGCCTGCCCAGCCTCTCGGACACGGTCCTCATGCTCTTCTACGCGACCGTCTCCGTCCTCCTCGGCTTTACCGTCTTCGACCGGCTGCGCGACACGCTCGCGGAGGCGATCTGATGGCGCCGTCGATCGTGGTGGAGCATGTCTCCAAGGCGTACCGGCTGTGGGGCCGCAAATCGCAGTTCGCCACGCTCAAGAGCGCGCTGCTGCGCCGGGAGACGAAGCTCTCGCCCGACGCCTCGGTGCCTGCCTTGCGCGACGTTACGTTCGCGGTCGACCGGGGGGAGGCGTTCGGCATCATCGGCCGCAACGGCTCGGGCAAGTCGACGCTGCTGAAGATCATCTCCGGCATCCTCAAGCCGACGGAGGGGCGGGTGGCGGTGAATGGGCGGGTGGCCGCGCTCATCGAGCTCGGCGCCGGCTTCCATCCGGAGATCACGGGGCGGGAGAACATCTACATCAACGGCATCATGCTCGGCCTCACCCGCAAGGAGATCGAGCAGCGCTTCGACCGCATCGTGGAGTTCTCCGGCATCGGCGAGTTCCTGGACCAGCCGGTGAAGACCTACTCCTCCGGCATGTACGTCCGCCTGGGCTTCGCCGTGGCCGTGCACGTCGATCCCGACGTGCTTCTCATCGACGAAGTGCTCTCCGTGGGAGACGAGGAGTTCTCCCAGAAGTGCGTCGCGAAGATCCAGGAGATGAAGTACCGCGGCGTGACGCTGATCTTCGTGACCCACCAGCTGGACCAGGTGCGCAACCTCTGCGACCGCGCGCTGTGGCTCGATCACGGCGAGCCGGTCGCCATCGGCGACCCCGTGCGCGTGGTCGATGCCTACCTGCAGCAGGTTGCCGCGCCGTCCTCCGCTCCCGTCGCCGTTCCTGCAGAGCCGGAGGAGACGAAGGAGAAGGAGAACGATCTGGCGGAGGAGGAGCGCTGGGGCTCCGGCGAAGTCCTGCTCCGCCGCGTCTCCCTCGTCGATGACGACGGCCGCGATCTCGTCGCCCTCGGCGCGGGGACGCCGGTCACCATCGAGATGGACGTGGAGGTGCGGGTGGCGCAGGACGACTTCGTCTTCGGCGTCGGCATCTACCACGCGGACGGCACCTGCGTGTACGGCACGAACACCGACCTGGAAGGGCTGATGCCGCAGCGCCTGGACGCGGGCGGGCGGGTGCGCTTCGTCATGCCGTCGCTCGATCTCGTGGCCGGCTCCTACCGCATCGACGCCGCCGTGCACACGCGCAACGGCCGCGCCTTCGACTACCGCCGCGGCGCCATCCGCTTCATCGTCGGCTCGCGCGTGCATGACATCGGCGTCTATCGCCCCAAGCACGACTGGAGCTTCGAAGGAGGCATCGCCTTCCGCGCCGTGAGCATGCTGGAGCGCAACGTGCCGGCGCCGATCGCGGAGTACATCCGGGAGAGCGAAGGGGAAGAGGAGCCGCCGAGCGCGCCGCTGCCAAAGTACCGAAGGCGAAAAGGGCCCCCGCCACGCGGCGGAGGCCCGGAAGAAACGTAGGGAACGGCAATGGCTGATTGCGTGTGCCCGCCCGTTCAGTTCTCGCCGAAGAACACGACGTTGTCCACGTACCAGTCGAGGGACGTGAACGGCTGCGAGTTCACCGTGATCGTCACCGAGTGGCCGTTGTAGTTCTTCGTCAGCGGTACGTTGACCACCTGGCAGGTGCTGGTCAGCTGCGAGCCCTTGATCAGCGCGAGCTCCGACTGGCCGTTGGTGTTGTCCTGGATGATCATCTTCATCTCGTCCCACGCCGTGGCGCCGGCGATGCTCTGCGCCTGCACCTCGAACCGCGCGGAGAACGACGTCCAGCCGGTGCCGACGGTGAACGTCTGCGAGACCGAGTCGTTCGGCGAGAAGAGCGCGACGGCGTTGATGTGATAGCCGAAGAAGATGTCGCACGGATCGTCCGACGTGGTGTCCAGATACGCGTTGTTGCCCAGCGTCCAGCCGGTGGTGCCGCTGGTGAAGCCGGGGTTGCTCACGTACTGCTGAAAGCCGGCGAAGGCGGGAAGCGAAAAGAGGGTGGCGGCGGCCGCCATCAGAATGAGCTTCTTCATGGGATGTTTTCTCCTTTGTCTGTCTCTGTTGTGTTCGGGAACCGCGTCCCGGCCGGAGCGGCCGAGGCCAATACAACGAGCGCGCGACATCCACCTTCTCGAACCAGCGTCCTGGTCCTGGATGCCGCCTACACAGTCCGACTGCGCGGGAACGGAAAGTGTGACGAGGACGGAGAAAAGTCCAGACGGCAAAAAGTAACACTCAAGAAATGACGCCCGGCCGTGGAGAGCGGCAATACAATCGCGGCAGTCGTCCTTGGAGGGAGCCAACATGCCTGTTGCCATCATTGCCCTCGTCGTCTTCGGTATCTATCTGCTCACCTCGATCAAGATCCTTCCCGAGTACGAACGGGGCGTCATCTTCCGGCTGGGCCGCCTGCTGCCGGAGGCCAAAGGGCCGGGCATCTTTCTCGTCTTCGCCCCCATCGACCGCATGGTGCGCATCTCGCTGCGCCAGGAAGCGTTTGAAGTGCCGCCGCAGGACATCATCACGCGGGACAACGTGACGCTGAAGGTGAACGCGGTGGTCTTCCTGCGCGTCATCGAGCCGCGCCGGGCGGTGGTGGAGGTCTTCGACTACCGCTACCAGACCTCTCAGTTCGCGCAGACCACGCTGCGCTCCGTGCTGGGCGAGGTGGAGCTCGACGAGCTGCTCTCCCATCGCGACACGCTCAACGCCAAGGTGCAGGCGATCCTCGATCAGCACACGGAGCCGTGGGGGGTGAAGGTGGTGAACGTGGAGGTCAAGCAGGTCGACCTGCCGGAGTCGATGTTGCGGGCCATGGCCAAGCAGGCCGAGGCGGAGCGCGAGAAGCGGGCCAAGCTGATCCACGCCGAGGGCGAGTTCGCCGCCTCGCAACGCCTGGCCGACGCGGCCAAGGTGCTGGCCACCGAGCCGACGACGCTCCAGCTGCGCTACCTGCAGACGCTGACCGAGATCGGCGTGGAGAAGAACACGACCATCGTCTTCCCGCTGCCGATCGACATCATCGCGGGATTGAGCAAGCACTTGAACAAGGAGTAGGGGCGAGTTGTCAGTTGTCGGTCGTCAGTAGGTGCTCGGCTACCGACAACTGACGATCGACATCATCGCGAGATTTGAGCAAGCACTTGAACAAGGAGTAGAGACGAGTTGTCAGTTGTCAGTTGTCAGTTGTCAGTTGTCAGTAGGTGCTCGGCTACCGACAACTGACAACCGACAACTTAGTCCCCCTTCCCGATCGACATCATCGCGGGATTGAGCACTTGAACAAGGAGTAGAGGCGAGTTGTCAGTTGTCAGTAGGTGCTCGGCTACCGGCTACCGGCAACCGACCACTGACAACCGACAACTCACGACGCCGCAGGCGGCGTCGCCCCTCCCCCCGGCGTCGTCGCATCCGCCGGCGCTACGTCCGTCGCCTTTGCCTCCGGCACCTTGAACCCCAGGTACGTTCCGGAGCTGATGCCCATCAGGCCGAGGAGTGTGGCGCTGAACTGCGGCATGGCCAGGTCGTGGTAGACAGACGCGACGAAGATGATGCCGAGGACGAGCGTCCAGACGAACATCTGGAAGCGGTGCAGGCTCACCGAGCCGCTGTTGTCGCGCAGCACGTCCGTGAGGAACCCTTGCGACGGGCCGCCCGTGCCGGCCGTGTCCTTGCCGCCGTCGATCACCGCGGAGCCGAGAGCGGTCGCCGCGCCGATGCCGATCAGGGCCAGGACTGACTCCGTGATGGTGTCCAGCTCGTCGTTGATCATCCAGACGAACACATAGGCACAGATCACCAGGAAGAACCAGAACGCCATCTGGAAGAGGGCCAGGCTGTACGGCCGCTTCGTCGGCGGAAGCGCCGGATCGCCGCTGCGGATGAGGCCCTTCGTGCGGCAGAGATAGAGCAGGATGGTCAGGGCGATGAGGAGCAGCAGCACGAAGAGAAAGAACATGCCGCGGGGGATGATCTCCAGGCGGAAGTCGCCCACGTCCGTGGTGAGTGCGAACTGCGCGTCCGGGCCGACGCTGACGTTGACCCGCCGCCAGTAGCCGGTCGGGCTGCCCAGCAGACCGTGCCACGCCGCGTCCGCCTCCGGCGTGCGCTGCAGCCGGTAGCGCACGTGCCCCACGCCCGCCTCGCACGACTCCGGCTTGAGGCCCTTCATCGGCATGGCGTCGATGAACAGCACGATGGCCGAGCAGTTGCCGTTCACCTTGTCCAGCAGCTGCTTGAAGTTCTGCACGTGGACGGAGAGGCGGTCGTCCAGACCGGCCATGTCGTAGTGGCCGGGGTAGTACGAGTGCGCGTAGTAGACGCGCGGCTCGCCGCCGTTGTCCGGGATCATGGGGACGTTCGGCGGCTCGGTCGATCCGGCGAGCGCGGCGGTAGCAAAGAGGAGCAAAAGCAGACCGGTGGCAGCGGCGAATCGTTTGCTCATGATTTTCGGACCCTCTCGATTCCTATCTTACTTCCGTTCGTAAATCACGCGGCCATCAAAAATGGTGATGTCCACCTTGGCGCGCTCGATCGCCTCCGGCGCGATGGTGAAGAGGTCGTCCGAGAGCACCGCTACGTCCGCCAGCATGCCGGGCGCGATACGCCCCAGCTCCCCTTCCCGGAACACGGCGTAGGCGTTGTTCGCCGTGTAGCAGCGCAGCGCCTCCTCCACCGTGATCTTCTGCTCCGGGATCCAGCCGTTCGGGTTGCGGCCGTCCAGCGTGCGGCGCGTGACGGCGGCGTAGATGCCGAGGATGGGGTCGAGCGGCGCGACCGTCCAGTCGGAGCCGAAGGTGAGGATGGCGCCCGCATCGAGGAGCGAGCGGAAGGCGTACGTCCCCCTGGCCCGCTCGCGGCCGATCTTCCCCTCCGCCCACCGCCCGTCATCGATGGCGTGGTACGGCTGCATGGAGGCGATGACGCGGTCGGTGGCGAAGCGTTTGATGAGCGCCGCGTTGAGATGCTGCGCGTGCTCGATGCGGAAGCGTCGTTCCGCCGTGTGCGGGCGCGACTCGTAGATCTTCAGCACCTCGTCGTTGGCCCGGTCGCCGATGGCGTGGATGGCGATCTGCAGCTCGTGCCCGTCCGCGTCCTCGACCCACTGCTTCATCGTGCCGTCCGCCAGCTCGGACATCATCAGGCCGCGGTTCTTGGGGTCGTCGCTGAACGGCTCGAAGAACGCGGCGGTGCCCGAGCCGAGCGAGCCGTCGGCGAAGCCTTTCAGGCCGCCGATGCGCAGGCGCTCGCCGCCGAAGCCGCGCTCCACGTTCGCTTCCACCAGGCGTTTGTAGGCGGCCAGCGGCGTGAAGAGCTGGACGCGCGCGGTGAGCTGCCCTTCCCGCTCCAGGCGCTGGTAGGCGCGGAAGTCGTCGAAGGCCTCGCCGCCGGACATGTCGCAGAACGACGTCACGCCGTGGCGCGCCGCCTCCGCCAGCGCGGCGCGCGTGGCGGCGAGGCGCTCCTGCGCCGTC